>Ga0155264_131_pt5 | contig 17418 bp, 14 predicted proteins | sample RifCSPhighO2_02_FD_106232 | JGI IMG/M metagenome (GOLD analysis project Ga0155264, IMG submission 106232) | Omnitrophica bacterium RIFCSPHIGHO2_02_FULL_46_11
TCGGCTGTATATTCAGGAATTTCGAAACTAACTTTGACATGGCTTTGGGCTGCGAGGTTATAAATTTCATCCGGTTTCACCGTCCTAAGAATACGATTAATCGAACTGGCATCGTTTAAATCCCCATAAACAAGCTGCAGCTTCCTTTTAGGATCCTGAAGTTCGTGGTAGAGGTGATCAATCCTTGACGTATTAATGGAACTTGAACGCCGGACAATTCCATACACTTCATAGCCCTTTTCCAGGAGAAATTCCGCTAAATACGATCCGTCCTGCCCCGTAATTCCCGTAATCAAAGCCTTTTTCATAAATTCCTCTTTTTCATCGAAAAGCGCGTTCTACATCTTCGTTCGTATAAATTCCCTTAGCTTGAGCAAAGGGAATGATTTGGCTGCGAATCTCTTGCATTTCCTTCTCGATCAAATACTCAGAACGGATTTGGACTGATGTAAGCCTTTCTCTTTTTCCCTTAGCCTTCATCCTGGCCTCCTTGTAATACAGAATATAATCCCTTTGTCAAGCTAGCGAAATACATTGGGTGCATCCCGCTTGATACAGTGCTCACAATGTCATCCTGAGAAGCGTAGCGACGAAGGATCTCTGAGATTCTTCGTCGTCCAGAATACGGACTCCTCAGAATGACAACTGGATGAGGTGGTATGCGCCCAAATACATTATCTTGAACTGGCCTTTTCCAACAATTTCTTCTCCCAGTTTAAGGCTGTTTCGACAATAAGATCTAAATTGTCATATTTTGGTTTCCAGCCAAGCACCTTTTGGATCTTCTTATTGTCCGCAATCACCATCGCGGGGTCCCCGGCCCGTCTCGGGCCTTCCTGGACCAAGATTTTTGACTTCGAAACGCGTTGCACAGTTTCAATAACTTCGCGCACACTGTAACCATGTCCGTAGCCGCAATTAAGGACAACGGATTTTCCACTTTTTGACAAGTAATCTAGTGCCGCAAGATGGGCACTTGCCAAATCTTCTACATGAATATAATCCCGAATACAAGTTCCATCCTTAGTTGGGTAATCTGTGCCGAAAATAGTGAGAGACTTGCGCTTCCCCACCACAACTTCTGTGGCAACTTTGATAATCTGAGTGGCCTTTGGCGTCGCCTGGCCAATGCGTGCTTTGGGGTCGGCTCCGGCAACATTGAAATAACGCAAAATGACATAACGAAAGGGTGACGCTTTAGCAAAATCCATAATGATCCGCTCGCTCATCATCTTTGAAGCGCCATAAGGGCTAATGGGGGCAAGCTCCGTTTCTTCGTTAACGATGACGTCTCCCTTTGGCATCCCATAAGTCGCTGCCGTAGAAGAAAAAACAAACTGATGGATGCCGTATTTCTTGCACGTTTCCAAGAGCCCTAAGGTATTGCACGTATTATTCCTGTAATACTCAAGCGGAAATTCCACGGATTCCGGTACAACAAGGCGTGCCGCGAAATGAAGCACGGCATCAAAACGGCCTTTGGTAAATACTTGATCTAGTTTTATGCTGTCGGAAAGTTCCCCAACAATAAGCTCGCCGCACAATACCGCCCACTTATAGCCGGCTGAAAGATTGTCATATACGACCACCTCATGGCCGGCTTCGCCCAATTGCCGCACCACATGGCTTCCGATATATCCCGCTCCGCCCGTAACCAGCAGTTTCATTGAATAAACTATCCTTTCTCAAGTTTATATTTTAACTATATAAGATTATATACGATTATAAATGAAACCAAATCCAAAACCGTTAACAAAACCTTTGTCATCCCCGCATGCATTAAGCGGGGATCTACAGATTCCCGATAAAAGCTTTCGGGAATGACAGTTTTTTTACACATACTCTCCAGCCCAAAGCCTGTCTAGAAAAAGCGCCCACGGGAGGATTTGAATTCCATCCACCGATCGTTCTTCTTTTTCAAAACAAACAAGAACATAGTGTTTTAATTTTTTTTCTTCCTGCAATGCTTTGAGCCCCCTTAAATCTTGCGACGACACGATAGGGCTTGCCTTCGCTTCAACGGCAGTTTGATCCGAAAGGATAAAATCAACTTCAAAGCCTGAGACAGAGCGCCAATAGCAAACCTCTCCTGCTGAACAATAATCCACATATGCTTTTAATTCATGGAATAGATAGGTTTCAAATAATTCTCCAAATTCAGGCGAACGCGGACGAACCTCTTTCCTATTTTGAAGGAAGCGAGCCACTCCTGGATCAAACAAATAGAACTTGGAAGTGCTGATCGGCTTTCTTTTTTTTGACTTTTTCCAGCCCGAAACTTCATGAGCAATTAAAGTATCTTTAAGAATTTGAAAATATTCATGGACGGTCGTACGCGCTACCTGAGCATCGTTTGCGATATTGGTAAAATTAATCATTCGTCCGTTGCACAAAGCGGCAACTTCCAAGAAACGGCTAAAGGCGGGAATATTTCTCGTAAGCCCCTCGGCTGCAATTTCTTCTTTTAAATAAGTTCCAATGTACGCTTCGAGGTCTTCCTCGGGCTCCTCGGAAAAATAAATGGAAGGTAAAAGCCCGTGGTTCAGCGCACGATCAAGATCAAAACGCTCTTTCAATTCTGATTTAATAAAGGGGTGCAAATGTTTCACTCGCGCCCGCCCGCCCAATAGATTGACACCGCCGCGCCTTAACTTGCGAGCGCTTGAGCCCGTCAGTAAAAAATGGATTCCCCGCTCTTCAATTAAATAATGGACTTCATCCAAAAGGCTCGGTAATTTTTGAATTTCGTCAATGATCACTATTTTTTCTTTAGGTTTACATTCTCCACGCAATCGTTGAGGAGAACGGCTGAGTTTTAAATACGTTTCTGAATCAAGCAGGTTGTAAACGCGATAACCTTGAAGCTGATGGCGAATAAGCCATGACTTTCCTGTTTGGCGGGGACCGTAGAGAAAGCAGGACTTCTTTTCAAGGCTGGCTTTAACATCAATCTCTCTGGTGATATCGATTGTCATATATTTCGTCAATAATCATAATATATAACTACTTAGTTGTCAAATGACATATTCAGCCGAAGTTTCATTAAATAATTTGAGTTCTGCAAATTTTTCCTCTTCCACTTGGGGGAGAGGGAATAAAAGCATCACCGCTTACTTCTTCACCATAAACGAATGGATTTTTCATCCTGTTTTTTTCCCTCTAAAATTACGCTGCTAGCGTTACGCTAAAAAGATAATATTATAGGTTTCTCCCTAGGCAAATCCTTTTTGAGCTAGCTTTGCAGGAAGACTGTCCAATTCTTGTTGAAGCAGGACGCTTAAAATTTAATGTCAAATATTAAATATGATGGCTTCCGATATATCCCGCACCGCCTTGGTCTGTTGCACAACACGAAAAATGTCATTCCCGCGTTCGCCAAAAAACCGACGGAATCCGTCCGGACGAATCTCGCCGAGAAGTTTGGCGGACAAGCGGGAATCCAGAGTTTCTCCTAATAGACCCCCGCTTTCGCGGGGGTGACAATAGGCTTGGAGGAATAAATGGACTTCTGCAACAGACCGCGCCTGTAACAAGTGGCCGCATCTCAGTTAGCCTTTGCCCCCCTCACTCCTGCCCTCTCCCCTGTGGGGAGAGGATAAAGGTGAGGGGAATTTAGATGTTAGAACTTTATCGTATATTTCCATTAACTTCATATAATTAATTTTTGCGGTGTATTTCGCTTCATACTCCGCACGAGCATTAAGACCCATTCTACGGCAAAGATCCGGGTTCTCAAAGGCATGCATAACCTTTCGCGCCAAATCTTCAGAATTGCCAGGTTCAAAAAGCAATCCGGTTTTGCCATCTTCAATCAGTTCCGCCATCGCGCCCAATTTTGATGCAATGACAGGCTTGCCGCAAGCAAAAGCCTCCGCAATTGAAACAGGAAAACCTTCGTACCATTCCGAAGGAAAAACTAGAAAACGGGCGCTTTTCATCAAAGCGATTACCTTTTCATGCGAACAGTTTCCTAAAATTTCAATGGAATTTAACTTTTGCTCAGCTGCCGATTCTTTTATCTGACTCATTAACGGCCCATCGCCGGCAATTTTAAGCGGCATTCCCTTCAAGGATCCCCACGCTTTAAATAAAGTTTTCAAACCTTTCTCCGGTGATAATCGTCCAACAAAAAGTGCGTAACCATCATTTTTCTCTTGCGCGCCCGGATCTGGATGAACAAAGTTAGGCTTTACGACGATTCTTTCTTCCGGAAGCCCACCCTCGACAAACTTCCTCTTGGCAAATTCCGTAAGCGCAACATAAAGATCGACTTTTTTATTCCAAGTTCGAAGCCAGCGATGAAACGTAAGCATTGCTGCAACTGCAGCAGTCTGAGTTCTTGAACTCCGGTAGCAGGCATGCAAAACGCCCGGCCAGGGTGGAGTTTTTCCAAGGCAGTCTTCGCAAACATGTCCATCTCGATAAAAAGTAGCAGCCGGACAAAGCAAACGATAATTATGAAGCGTTTGCACAACGGGAACACCTGCTCTATGACAAGCATAATAAGCAGCTGGAGAAATCATCATAAAGGTATTATGAAAATGTGCGACGTCCGGGTCCTCTTTTTGAATCAAACTACGAAGCTCTTTGACAGTGTCGCTCGCCCAAACAAGCCGGGCCGGAACCTTTAACTTCTGCTGCAGTCCAAGTTCTTTCAGCTCATCATTTGAACGGCGGTATTCAATGACATAATGACCCGCTTCGCGGAGCAACTCTGCTTCTTGCTTAAATATTGCATCTTCGCCACCCTTTTGGTTGTAGTGATTGTGAACAAGAAGAAATTTCATTGTATCAATCACTTTTTCTCGGAATTGCTGCAAATAAGTGGATGAATACACCTGCGCTAAAATAATACGGAATTACATAGAAGGCCCACGCAAATGGAGTCTCCCCAATAGCGTGAATAAGAGTGAAAATAAGTATAAAAAGCAGCGCTGTGGCTAGCCCTCCATATTGTTTGTTGTTTTTCAAATAAGCGTAAACGGCTAGGGCTCTTTTTAGAATCAATGCTTGCATCCAGATAAAGACAACGCCGGCAATGATTCCGCCTCTTGCAAAAATACTAATCAATTCGTTATGAGGCTCACGGACTATAGAGCTAAGCACATTTTTGAAATCAATCAAAGGCATCCCGTAACCAAGTCCAAACAACATAGTCCCCCATGTTTGCCTCCATTGGGTAAGTACGCTGGACCACCAATCAAACCTTTGTTCAATACCACTGCTAAATGTATTTTCAGCATCAGATTTTCCAAATATTTCAAGGAATAAATTTCCATAATCAGAAAAACTGAATCCCTTTCCAGCGAACCGTCCATATGAACTGGCACCCGCAACAAACCAAACTTTAACAAATCCAATAACTAAAATTCCAGCCGCTAATATGCCTAGGATCCGCTTAAGACTAAGGCGATAGCTGGCCACAAAATAAGCAACAAGAGCGAACATCTCTAATATCAACGTTCTCGATGGAAATAAAGCAAACGCAATCGCTAGCGAAGCTACGCCAAAATATAAATGGCGTTTATTTGATTGGTTAAAGTAATTCTGAAGAAAGAAAGCGGCAGAGACAATTAAAACGAACGCTGTATTTGTCCAATTAAAAAAGAGGGTAACTTCTTGCCCTTGAGCGCCAGGTAAGATAGGAGAAAGTGGTTTCAAAACTTCACGGAAGGGGTATAACAAGCTATAACCAATGGCAAAAAAAAGAACCTTGGGCAACCAAGCGGCCAACTTCTCTAGATCGTTTTCGGTTCTAATGAAAGAAAAACCTGCTAGGACAAATAGCGACTCAACAATATGTGAAGCATCTCGGATGGCCCATATGCCATATTGAGGAAAATTGATGGCGGCGTGAGCAATCCCAACGCCCCACCACAATATAAAAGGAAGTAACGGTATGGTTTGATTAAATTTCGTTAATAATGCCAAATAATTAAAGGTGAGTAACATAAACAAAAGCAGCGCTTCGCCGATAGGAACGCCATTGGTAGAAGGCGGTATGCGCACTTGCATAAACCCATAATTTAGAACAAGATACAAACCGACTGTCAATAAGAGTAAGCAATTCCGAATGCTAGATAACCACATTAATGTGCTGCTCTGTCAGCTGTCATTACGAGCAAAGCGTCCGCCCAAACAAGCCGGGTTGGAACCATTAACTTCTGCTGCAATCCAAGTTCTTTCAGCTCGTCATTTGAACGCTGGCATTCAATGACATGATGGCCGGATTGACGAAGCAACTCTGCTTCTTGCTTAAATACCGTATCTTCGCCACCGCCTTGTTGATAAGCGTTGTGAATCAATAATAATTTGATCGACATTCTGTTTAATCCCTACAAAACTAGGCTTTTAATACTAAATTCGGGGCAACAATTTCGCGCCTTCTCTTTGATTGCCTATCAAGTATTTCAGCGAATGTAACTACAATAAAAAACAACAATGGTGAATGCCAAATGAAAGGCCCTGAAGAAAAAAATGATCGCACAAAAAGCAACGTCAAAATACCTATGGATGTAGCTCTTAGACTATACAAAGTGGAGGCTGTTTTTTTATTGAGTTTAAGATTTAACAAAACGAACCAAGTTTTTAAAACGGCCGCGGACATAAAAACAAAACCAAGGATGCCGGTGCCCAACAAAATCTCAACCCAAGTATTGTGGACACTGCTAACTTCGTCTAATCTTAACAACTCTCCTAAAACATAAAACCTGCCGCCCGCATAAGCTCCATAACCAATAAGAGGTTGTTGTCTTAAAACTTCAAAACCTTGGTCCCAGTAAGTTCTCCTTCCGCTTAAAGATTCAAACATTTCAGGAGTTTGGCCACGTCTGAAAAACTCAAAAAACAAATCCTCTGCATGTGTAAATGAAAGCAAAACCACGAATAATACTATGATGAAACCAAGTATTCCAATCCGCTTGTTCAAAAAGAGCATTAGTGGAATCGCCACAACAAAACCCATTAATGGGGAACGACTTTGAGAAAAAACAAGGCTCAGCGTTGCAAATACGAATATGATTCGATAAAACCATTTATGAATCATGGGAAGTTGGGAACGAGCAAAAGTAAAAATGGCCAACGCTGCGCCAATTTCTCCTACGCTGTTCGCCGCTACAGCTGGAAACACACCTAAAATTTGAATACCGAGTAGCCCAATTCCATATTTAATAGCTTCCCCTGGTAACAGGAAAACTCCAATCCATACTGTCAAAAGAAGCAACCCTGTAAGAATCATTAACCAGTCAAATAAAGCTTTGAGCTGTTCTATTGTCCGTATGGAATTTATGACACTGGCAAGAAAAAGTACATCGACGAAATATTCTATCGATTTATAAAAAGTCCACCAAGGGTTAACCGACCACAGTGAAGATAACATACATATCATCACATATCCTGTTAACAAACCAACAATTCCGCGCAGAAGAGAGCGAAACCAAGAAAGCCGCTTTATGATTAATCGTGCTAAAAGCAACCAAAAAACCAAACCCATTAGAACGACTCGATAAAGAGCCGACGGATCGAGCAAATTCTCTTGAATCATTCCAATATCCCGCCGGCGATACACCAAACCACTTAGAAATATCAATGTGCCAACGATTTGCCACCAATAAATTTGGATGCTTCGTTTTTTCATTTAAAATTTTCCTGAATTAAAATTTTATCTTTCGTATCTTCAGTCATATCTAAACGCTTAAAAACGTCAAAATAACATAGTAAACTACTACGGATGCTGGTTAATGACAATAACGATTCCCCTACAGCCGTCGTTATTGCGAGGAGTCCTTTCAGGACGACGAAGCAACCCCATGGTGTCATTCTGAGCGGAGCGAAGAATCCTGAGATCCTTCGGCTTTGCCTCAGGATGACACTTTGTACTAGATTGCTTCGCCACCCGAGACGGCGGACCCGCCGTTCTCAGCCAAAGTGCGCGGCTGATCCGCCGCGTTGTCTGGCGGATGCTGGGCGGACGCTTCGCTCGCAATGACGGGTATGTCGGTACTCTTTGTGTTTTTACTCACAATTTCTTTGTAAACTTGACTGATCATTTCCCCTTTTTTATCCCAGCTAAAATGTTCTGCCACCCTCTTTCTTCCGGCTTCTCCCATGCGAATTCTCAATTCGGAATCCTGTGCCAGTTTGAGCATCGCACTCGCTAAATCGTTCACAACCTGCTCCGGTGTTACCGCAGACACTTTAAAACCAGTTCCTTTCGTAACTTGTATGGCTGGCCCTCCCAGATCCAAGCAGATCACAGGACGACCTGCCGCCATTGCTTCCAAACAAACGTTTCCGAATGCTTCATGTAAGGCAGGATGGACTAAAACATGGCACTGGTTTAATTTCTCGTATACATCTTTCAAAGCAGGTAACTTCCCCCAAAATACCACTTTGTTTTGGGTTATCAAGTTTCCGGCGATTTTTTTAAGCTTTACAACTTCTGGCCCATCGTTTACAAACCAATACTCTGTATCTGGATAGATTTTTTGAAATCGTGCAAAAGCTTCAAGCGATAAATGAAACCCCTTCCAATGAATTAGACGACCAATACTAATAATTCTAAAAGGCAACGGATTTTGAATTCTAAAGGTAGAAAAATACCGTATCTGCTCATTATTCATTCCAACTTGTGGCCACACCACCACTTTCCGTGTTCCCAACCGCACTAAACGTGTTGCTGTCTGTTCCGTTGCCGCAATAGCAAGTGATGCTTTTCTCGCAACATAACGTGTGATGGGATCTATTGTTGTAAAAGTTCGTCCCAAGTCTCTGAAAATTTCGAGCGTTCGTCCTTGCAAACCAAAGCTTCTCCAAAAACCAGGTGGTGCTGATTCGCCGCCACCAACAGGTCCCCAAACAAACGGAAAAGGTAAAAGCCAAAGAAAACTTGGTATGTAATAATTGCCGAAAGTCACATGATGAATAACGTCAAATCTTACTTCCTTATTGAGCCTTTTAGCTACAAAGTAAATGCCGATCTGCCAAAAATAGTAATAAAGATGTACACCATATTGGCCCCTTTTCCAAAACCGCGTCCAAAACGGCAGGTCAAAATAAATCCAGTGCACATTGGGCATGGGTTTCTTTGCCAACGCTCGTTCGATTGATCCTCGATTATTAAGCCGTGTGATTACCCATACTTCATGAAATCTCGCGATTTGCTTCACCCAATTCCAGCCAACGCCCGGCTCAGAACCTTTGCCTGGCTCACATGCATAAGCTGAGACAAAGACTTTCATCATTTCTTACTGCCTACCATGTTCTTTATCACACGTTTTCCTATGCTGTATAATAGAAATTTCTTAAACTTCGACTTTTTTTTCAGTCGATCTAGATGACTCAACGCCACCATAATTACCTCTTCTAAAAACAAATGTTCCCTGGCGGGGAAAAAGACGGAAGCCGCCTCCTTTAACAGACACCGTGTAAAAGCTTGGTATCTTAAACACAGCTTGGGATTGAACACCATTAATTTGGCAGTCCCCGCAGCAACAGTATATAACCAATATCCCATATCAATACTGGCTGGTCCACACTGCACTGTGAATTGATGGTAAAACGGGTTTGGCATGGTAGGATCGATAAGTCCAATACTTCCGCACTCTCTGATAATCACATTTTTGGGCTGAAAGTCTCCATAAATCTCCGCGACTGCCGTGTAGTAAATCTGAAAACCTCTTAGGAGCCGCGATACAATATCCCTAAAATCAATCGCTGTATGTGCAAGATACCATTCCAGCGACTTACCAGAAATATAAGTCATCAAGTAAGCGCCGTTGTCCAATTCGTAAAAAGCGATGGGGGCAGGGCAAGTTATTTCGTTTACATTTTTAACTGCGTTGTGGAATTTTTCCAGAACGTCGAATTCATGGCGTGCAGCGGTAGGGCAGTTATGGTGATAATCTTTTGAGAATAACTTCAGAACAAACTTGGCCGGCTTGCCAGTTTCTTGATCAATTACGTCAATGAGGAAAATGGCAGCCTGGCGGCCACGCTGAACCTCGTTAAGTGACACAAAAGACAACCCTCTCTGAGAGATTGTATTCTTCATTAATTCAAATATTTTTTCAGAATCTTGGCTTTCCATGCCTACTTGTAAGGTTTAATAGCAGCGAATAAATTTCGCTTAACAACCTTCCCGTCTGGCGAAAATGCATCGTGCCAACCCAGATGAATTATTTTTCCTCCGGTGCAAACTTTCTCAAGGTAGTCTTTTAGATAAATCTTGGGGTCTGGGATCATTGGAGGCAAATGATAATAACTCGGCATTTCATTTTCACCTGTCTCAAAGAAAAAAACTTTATTGGTTTTGATCCAAAGTTGGCGCAAAATATCGGTCCCTTGATCAAATCCATACTCTCTGACAATGTGGTGCCATACGGAAAGAAAAAGCATAGCGTCAACGGAAGGTAACATGGTCAGCGTACTATGGGTAAGCTTCCATGACAATGCGCCTGCATTTTCCAATCCTAATTTACGTATAGCATAAAGGTAGGTTCGAAAATATTTTGGATTACTTTCTATTCCAATAACATTGATCCCCATTTTTGAGATGCTAACTGAAAAAAATCCGTTATTACAACCTATATCTATAACGGACTCAACTTTCAGTTTAGTTATTAAATCCTTAATTGTATTCCATCGGGACACAACTCCTGAAGCTCGTTTGGCATTTCGAATGCCAAGCCACGGCATAGGTTGATAGTCTACCGCTGGAAATTGATCGAACTTAAACCGCAACCAATCTAGTAAGTTATTGAACCATTTCCGCTTAATGGGAAATTTCATTCGTTGAATTCGGTTCATACCCGGCTCCGGACATATTGATTCTGTCTCCATGTTGTCACTCGACCTCGCTTTCTCTAACTAAATAACCTATCATTGTCGTTAACCGGTTAAGGCTGTGAAAATCCAACGGTTTTTCCAATGCATAGAAAGAAAGACGATCCAAAAGATACATAAGAAAAGAAGGTTTGATTAGCTTCTCTTCCACCTCAAAACCTTTGATAAATTCCATTATACATCCATAAGCTTTTTTGCCTTTTTGAAGTTCTCTGCAAACATCGCCAGGCGTCTTTTTATTTAAAAGCTGCATTGTTTGGACGAAGAAATGAAAAATATCCCATCCGCAAGATGAGACCGGATCGAAATATTCCCAATCAAAAAGGAGCAAACGCCCATTCGTTCTTTTCATGTTCCAGGGCGTAAAGTCGCCATGTCTAAAATGAAACGGCACATGTTTCCTATCCGAGCATTCCTTTACCTTATTGACACCTTGTTCTAAAACACTCCGGTAGTACACGTCCGGAACTTTCTCAACACGGGTTATAAGATTTTTCCAAAAATCACTCTCTGCCAACGGAAGTTGTCTGAGGGAAGATGCAGCTAACTCTTTTGCAGCGTTTAGACATTGAGACGTTAGCTCCCCGGAAACAGCATTCATTTTACCCGCTGGTACCGACTGTACACATAAGTATTTTCCGTTCCACCATCCTGAATGCAATACTCGTGGCGTCACAAACGAGGTAAAGTGGCTTTTCATCATACGTCGGAGGGCTTCTGCATCACGTTGCACAAGAACGTTTGTCGCTTCATCCCAGCCTACCTTACAATAAGCTAGTATGGCACCATCTGAACTCAGTGCCCCAATCACTGGTTTGCGATGAGTGCCGGGTGTGCCTAACGAAACGGCAAAACTTAAATTTTTTTGCCCTAGTAATTTCTTGATATATTCCAGCAAAAGAAAATTTGCATCTCCCTCGCTAATTAAAGAAGCTTTCCGTAAAAAAGGTTGGGCCATGCCTGTTCGAAGCCCTATTCCCAAGAGTTGTTTCAAAAATTTAGTTCTAAAATTCTGAGCGTTATAAATATCCAAAGCGTTAACGGCTACCTCGGAGGATTCTGATGGGATAAGATATCCGCGTCCATCCTTTAAAGAGAGCCAATTGAAAGAGTTGACACGACTTTGCCCCCCCACCCCGCCCAGCAGAATGGCGGATCCACCGCTCCGGCTGGCGGAGTGGGGGAAGGAAAGGAGGGGGGAGGAGACAAAACGCCCTTTTCCGGAAGAACACAAGATTGTCTCAAGCCAATTGAGTGTTTCGAAATCGTTTCGATGAAAATAATTGCTTCTTCGATTAAGATAACGCTCTTGCATATAATCTAAAATAATTTCTTCAGCAGATTGCGCAACAAAATCAGCTTTTAGAGAACCATCCAACAAAATAGCATTTGGAAGTTCGGATGCTAACTGGCAATAGGCTTGGCGTTGACGCTTTATTTCCTCATGTGAGACCTCCTGTTTCCGTGCTATGATTTGCTCCTCGGGAACATCAAGGATTAAAAAAAGATCAGGCTTTGGGATAAAGAAACGAAAAAAAGAAACCAGCCATTTTGGGCCACCGTAACGGTAACGGCAAGGATCTACAAGAAGATCATCGTAATAACGGTCGAATAATACTACGTTAGAACGCACTAGCTGAAGCCATATTTTAATCAAATAACCTAAATCATAATCTACCAAATAATACAACATTTTAAGCAACGAGGTGAGCCAAGAACGCAGAGATTTACCGTGCGGATTTGTAACCGGGCCCTGACCTTTTCTTACCTCAAACAAATTAGGATATAAATGAAAAACCGTCGACCGCCTGAAAAGTGGAGCGAGGTTATTTTGAAGGTGCTGAATCAATGTGCTTTTACCTGCTGCATCCGGACCCAGAACTACAACAAATAAACCTGTTGGATATTTCAATCTTAGCCAAATCCGTTTCAGCTCTGAAGCCCAATAACAAACAGGGTTTAAAGGATCGCGTTTTACTACTTCCCAATGCAAGGCTTGTTTTAATGAAGGCGCATGAGCTTCCAAATTCTCCCAATCTGAATTCGTAATCCATCGAATTACCTTTTCCCCCAATGAGGCACCAAACAAACGAAGCGTAATAACATACGCATTTTCACCAAGTGCATTGCATAGCTCTTGCAACCGAATGATCTTCTGCCGGTCCGATTGAATTCCTTTCGAAACTCTCTTTGCCAATAAATAAGCAAATTCAACTTTCGGCGCTGCGACCCAGAACCCATTCCACTTTTTTCTATCAGCCAAAAGTTCCTCCGCTTCGAAGAATACAAAGCCATCCCAACGATAATCTGATGCAGTGTCTAACGGAATGAACCGAGTGGCTTCATTTTCCTTAAAGGCCAGATCAAAGCGATAACAAGAAGTTTTGTACTCAACCAATTGGACAAGCTTGATGCTTTCTGAATTTCTCAGAATTCGCTCCAGCTTATTTAAATCACTTGGGTGAACCACAATATCCAAATCCGACGGCAAGTGGTCGGGCAACGATTGCCATCCGTGAAGAATGCAATAGCGGACACCGCGATTTTCAAACTCTGCTAAAAGCTCACGCAGACATGCCATAGCTTATTTTCCTTGGTTGATAAATTGCTTTAAAATAAGCTCGACCCATTGCAAACGCGGTAACAATTGAAGACCCCAGCAAACCTATCGTCGCTCCCATTTCCTTTTGAGTGGAAACCAACCAAAATCCTAAAACTAAAGTTGCAACACTTGAAAAGAGGTAGCATAAAACAATGCGATCAGGCCGCTCCATTGCACGCAGAGCCGTGCTGAAAACAGATATAAAACCTGCAGAGAGTGGAATTAGACTAAGGAGGGTCAACAAATTGCTATGCCCAAGGTATTTAGCTCCATAAAGCAAACTCATTATTCTTTCGCCAAATAAAACAATAAATATCCAATAGAACAAGGGGCCTCCAATAAATGGGACAAAGGTGAGGAGAACGAACCGATGAAGACTTTTTACGCCGTGAGCTTTGAACTTCTTTACAAAGCGCGGGATTAAAAGGATTGCTATTGACGTATTGGCCTGCAAAATCGGCATGACAAGGTTCATTGTTGCCCGCAAAGCGGCGCTCCCTTCAAGCCCCGTCCAAATTGGTAAGAGGGTGTAATAAATATTGCCTGGAAGCCACATAAGAAGAGCTGTGGCAGAAGACCACTTGCCGTAGTTCCAGTGATTCATTGCAACAGAATGAAATACGGCTCGACTCTTGCTAAGACGTAAATCAGGACGCAAAAACCATAAGAAACATACACTGACCAACACGCTTGCAAGCCCCATAACACAAAATCCGGAAAAGGATGAGAGCAATTCCATGTGATAAAGCACATACATTCCAAAAGACATCAATACCACATAAAGGATACCCCCTAGAGCTGCCAAATGCGGTTTGAATTCAACATAATAAACCCGCCGTAAAATCCAAAGCAGAAGGATGAAAGGGCTCGCAACCGTCAAGCCGAAAAAGGCATTCGCAAGCAAGCGAGAACCAAAGTGAGCAAAGATAATTGCGGTGATTGCCATGATTAAACTTATGGTAAGCGCAAGCACCAAATGACCATACAAAAGGCATCCCAGATAGCTTTGGAACTTGCTACTATACTTCCCAGAGCCAAAGACAAGCATTGGCTCAGTCAAAATTGCTGTATGAAAAACTCCGAGAAGCAAAAAAATAGAATACGCCACCACAAACGCCCCATACTCAGCGGCCGGAAGCCATCGGGCTAAGAGGATGCTGGCCAAAAAATTAGAGCCTGCAAAAAGCCCTTGATCCAGGACGGCGAAGCCTCCTTTGTGAAGCCATTTCAAGACACGTTTTAATGTAAATTCCGAGAACATTGTTTGCCGATAAATCCTATTGTTTGGTGGATGGACTGTTTTCCCAATAAGGAATTGCGCGCTGGAGCTGGTCGTAATAATATTTGGCCATCCAGTGTTCGTAGTCCCTTTTTTTAGGCGGAGGCTCGAAGCGCTGAAGCGACTGGTACAGGTTTTTCGCCTTCACAAAATATTTAATTCCCTCAGGAGTGGGCCCATTCCGTTTCGCTTCCCTTAAATAAACCGAAAGCAGGTAAAGCGAATACCGAACCTGCCTGTTGGGCGCCCAAACCAGAGATCGTTTAAGCGAAACAATTCCTTCCTGGGTAAACCCGGCTGAATATTCCAAGGTGCCCAAATAAAACCAATAATATGCGAAAGTAGGATTGAGCGCCGCCGCTTTTTGCAGACAAACAATTGCCTCTTTTTGAAATGCCTTTTTCTCTTCCTCCTGCGACCGCCGTGCTTTCAAATCGTACTCCGCGCCGAGCTGATGCCAGAAATCGGCATTGGAAGGCTGTAAGGTTACGGCGTTTTTCAAATTCAACAAATGGTTTCCACCGGCGTACGACAAGCGTTGCGCGTGATAAATACGGGTAGCGGAAAAAACCAAGGAAAGACTTAAGGCAAAGCAGATGAGAGGAAATATTAATCGTAAGACTGCTTTGCCAAATTTCATTCTGCCGCAAGCTTCAGGCTGCACGCTATGAGCTTCTTTGAAACGGCTCAATTGAAACAAAAAGGCTAATTGGAGTGTGAACATGAAAGCAACCGCGGGAAATTTCAAATGATAATCCGCATATTCCATAATGCCGATTCCCAACATTGAAATGATGGCTTGATAAGTGATCGTGCGGCTCCAGGAAGAAGGATTTTTAGCCCTTTGGAATAAGGCGATGAGCAGAAGTGAAAAAATAGCGGCGAAAAATAAAAAGAACCCAGCGATTCCTGCTTCCGTCAATAATTCCACATAATCGTTGTAAACATGCGGAACAACACTGTAGTCCCAGATACCAGGGGCAGTTACCTTTCCCGCGATAAATCGATACGTATCCAAGCCGGTTCCAAAAAGCGGAAACCTATAAAAAATCTGAAGGGATTCCTTGGCAATGGCCATGCGTACGTCAAAAGTGCTTTGCAATTGCTTTGCGCTGAATTGAGCCGCTGTTTTGTCATAGCCAAGCCATCGAATGAAGAGAAAAGACGAAAGCAAAATCGCGAGGAGCAATAAATAAATCTTGATATTGCGTTTCCGGAAACTGGAGACTGAAAAATAAACAATGCAGCAAAACAAAAGGACAAAGGCAGACATCCTCGCCCCTGTAAAAAAACATGCGACGAGAGCTAAAATAGCCAATAAAAGTAAAAAACCGGTGCCCGTATTGACAAACGCTGCCCATTTAACCCAAACGGCTTTTTCCTGAAGGTCTCCGGCCGATTTCCTTTTAAATCGATGCCAGCGGTATTGCATCAAACCTAAAAATAAAGGAAAGCTAAGCCCGAGAAATCCTCCCAAATTATTTTGATTCACAAATGGGCCGAACCATAAGCTGCGAGCCGTTAGGATAAGCTCTTTAATTACGGCTCTGTCAACCATAACATTTTGAATCAAACCCCATGCGGTAATCCCCAAAGCAAATATCACGACCCAAGAGCTGATCCGCACCGCCGCCTCACGTTTTGCCACTGTTTTGACGCATATCAAAAAGAACAAAAGATAAATAACCAACTGAATAAACGAGTTATACGTAACATAGGAATTGATACTGCCTATTCTTGAATCTCGAAATAGGCGCAAACCGAAGGAAGCCTGAACATAAACCAAAGCGAGGAAAGCAGCGTAGAAAAAAAGAGGGAGGCAAATGACAGGCTGGAAATCGCTAAAATAATGGTCCTCCGATAAGAACAGAAGGGCTTGAAGAATGAGGCTAAAAGCAATGAAGAGGCGGGTCCAATAAATGGAGTGAACTGAAGTTCCGCCGAAGGTAAAAGTGGAAATGAAAAGAATGAAGACAATGACGAGCCACTGAAGATTGAAGGATATTTTTGCAATGACCGTCTTCGACATTGGGTCTATCCTTCAATGTTCAGGAAAAAGCGTTGTTCCTTGTTAAAAGATCGGTAATTTAAATCTCCTACCCCGGATCCCCCGACAAATCCGGAGTCTTATCATCGTAACCCGGCGGCATTACGGTGGGCAATGTAAAATCGATGCCGGATAATATGAACCCACTCATAAAATTTGTGAAACTGTCATTAATGTTGCCGAAATTGAGGTCTTCATCAACAGGGTCTAAACCAAAAGGGTTGTCGGCAACGGCATCATCACCTAAATCACCGAAGTCGAAACCATAGAGGCCATCGTCCACTCCACCGAACAAATCTGGGTCATAAGAAAAAGCATCGAACGTACTCCCTAGATCACTCCAAAAATTATCGGAGGAGTAATAATCTCCGCCTATCACGGGGTAATCAGAGTTGTAACCTTTACCTGCAGCATCCAAATCATAAGCCAGAGTACCATCATTAGAACCATCATCCTTCACCGGGTTAAAAGGATCAATGGTGTCCGCCCCAATGGTTGGATTGTCTACTGGTTTGCCATTTTCATCTACTGGAATGCCTTTACCTTCAAATGGATCTCCAGGAAGGGGGTCCATTTTTACCACGGGCGCCGCACCCTTCTTAACAGTCGAACTAGGAAGTCCCTTACTAGGATCAACGCCTACTGCAT
>Ga0155264_158_pt1 | contig 16282 bp, 17 predicted proteins | sample RifCSPhighO2_02_FD_106232 | JGI IMG/M metagenome (GOLD analysis project Ga0155264, IMG submission 106232) | Omnitrophica bacterium RIFCSPHIGHO2_02_FULL_46_11
ACCCTTTCATGCGGCTTGTGCCACCGGTGATGAAAATGATATTTGCTTTCTGACCATGCTCCTGGGCATAATAATCCAAAGAACGCGTAATTTCGCCGCTCAATTTTTCAAGTTCCTGACGAATCAAAGGATATAATTTTGAAACTTCAATTTTTCCGGCAATCATTTTCTGGTTCGCTGGATCGAAAAGGTTTTCCTGCCGCTTCGCCTGCTCCGATTCTTCTAACGTAAGGGCCATGCGGCCTTGCTCAGACGTAAGAGACTGAGATAAGCATTGGTTCAGGACATTTCCGCCAAAAGCAATTTTCCTCAAAAAACTAAGCTTCCCATCTTTGTAGAAAGCAATTTCAGTAATCAAATGTCCTATATCAACAACCACGACAAGCCGATGCTGGGAAATGGAAAAAGTATTTGGCATCCCTTCTATAGAATAAGCGGCGGAAGCCGGAACTGTCGATTTTGAAATATGCTTGGGTAAATGGCGCATAAAACGCTCAAGCAATTCTTGCGGGAGGGCGCTGACCAGAGCTGAGAATTGCCGATTTTTCTCTTCCGATTTCATTTCAAAAAGCCGCCAATCCAGCACCGCTTCTTCGATCGGAAACGGTATTTCATTTTTCATTTTCCACTTCAAAGTTTCCTTTAATTCCTTTCGAGGGATCTTTGGAATGACAAACTGAGAGAAACAAGCGTGAAGGCTATTGACGGAAAGGATCAAATTTTGATTGCCGAGTTTCTCATGCAAAAGGAGTTGCCGCGCTGCCTGTTCCCAAAATTCATCCTGCATCTTCGGATCTTCGCTGGTTGGAATAGAGCATGAATTGGCCTGAAGCAGCTGCAATGTGCCATCCGTTTCTTGCAGCCGAACGAATTTCACTGCGCTGGAACTAAATTCCATCGCCAAAAATGATTGCTCTTTTTTATGCTGAGGCATCGTTTTGCTTAACGCATTTCCTGTATCAACATTTGTACGGGTTAACGGCAAATCCATCTATGCACCAAAGTTTCCGGTTCCATTTGTGATAAAAACATCGTCATCGCTTGTGCCGCTTAAATTCCCACTTGTGCTAATTCCTGTGATATCAGCAGAACGGTCCGGCCCATAAGAAAACGCAACGTAATACTTACCATCGGAACTTGTGTCATAACTATATTCGGTATTGGCTGAGCGAAATGGATCATAAAGCGCCTGCCGTAAGACGCGTGGATTATCATTCACCAAATCGTTATTCTGCCAGTCTGATCCTGCCGGATAAACATTGCTATGATTTAAATAATAAGCGTTAATCGCCGTTTGAATCGTCCGCAAATCCCCGCGCGCAGTTTCGCGGAATTTTTGATCCTCAACCCCGCTCATCCGAATAATGAAAACGCCCATAACGATCGAGATTAAAACCAAAACGACAACTAATTCAATCATGGAAAATCCTCTCAAACTACCCGGCATCAATCCAAAGAAAATTGATTTCATCGTGTGGTTATATTTCATTCCAATCCTTATTCTTTGTCACCGTTGTCCCGCCACCGCCCGAAAAATATGGCGGAGGACTGGTCAAAATTTCTGAGGCATAAGTTACATTGAGTGGAATCAAATTTCGCAAGAGAATATCTCTGCCTGCAATCATGGTGCCGGCGAACGTGCCGCTATTTCGATTAAAACTAATGTCCCGGCCGGCATAAATCAAACCGGAAATGCTCAAACTGCTGTTTCGCGTTCCCACAACATCCTTATTCGAAGCGGCAGCAACCAAAGCAGGATAGCCTGTAGAAGGGGTAACTGTGATATTTGTCGCGTTATTGGCAAATGTAATATGACCTCCTGATGATATCACGGTGCCATTGATCGTCACATTTGACTGAATGGTAACGTTGCCCGTCACATACCAAATGCCGCTGTAGGTTCCCGCTGTAAATGTCTTAGTTACCGTAACGACTGTATTGGCAATCGCTTGATAGGAAGCAGTGTTCACGGTTGGGGTGGCTACAGCTGAATCTTGAGTCACAGTTCCTACAAACGTAATGCCGCCGGAATTTTGAAGATTGTTGCCAACGCTGACATTACCTGTGACTGTACCTGTTGAATTATTGAAGTTCAGATTGCGTTCCGAATGCTGAACGTAGCTAAATGCCGGAGAGGCGCCTGTACCAACTACAACGCTTTGTACAACTTGGCGGCTTTGGCTATCAACGGTTCCCGTCGAAGTGAGAGTGTACGTAGTTCCATTCCTTGCAATGGTCACTGAATAGGTCCCGCTTCCAAAGGCAATATTTTGCATTGACGTACTATCCGTCGCCCCATTGGCAATGGTGAGCTCGTTATTTTTCAAACGTTTGATCACATCAGAAATCCCGGCCTCGCCAAGCCAAAACGCTTTTGCATCGTTCGTTTGGAAAGAAGCATTTCTGAAGTTGGTGGTCAGAGAAAGGATCAGGCTTCCCGCAAGAGCCGAAAGTGTCACCATCAACACAAGGGTAAGGAGTAAAACAAATCCTTTTTCTTTAAACATTTCTTGCCCTGACCTCTCCGCGTATCGTAAGCTTATCGTTGCCTTCAATCCCTTCCAATTTTAAGGCTGCATAGTTGCCGGTTTTCGTAATGGAAGTATTACCCGTCGGAGGCGTTAAACCTTTTGCAATGATTTCTCCGCTCCCATAGGTGAATCGCGCGCAATTCAAAGTCGCCGGCAAGCTTCCCGATGTAAAAGTTGTTCTTCTGAGGTCGTACGTTGCTTGGCTGTAAGTCATCGGGCATGAGTCTGAAGAATTATGAAGGTAATAAATGTAATTATTGTCCGAACCGCTTTCATTGAGTGTTAGCATCAGAGCATTGCTTGTAACTGAAATCGCTTTGGCCTCGCGAACGTCGCGAACCATTCGTTCAACGGCAAAATGAAGTTTTTCGCGAATATCATTCCGATGGCCGAGATTGTCCCATCCTTGAAGCGAAACAATGTAAACAGCCATAACCGCACTGACGAGAAACACAATCAACGCGATTGCGAAAACAACTTCAAGAAGCGTGATTCCTTTGCATCGTTTCATCAGATTGCTCAAAAAAGTTAACTGCCGTTCGCCACATAAGAAGTTAATGCCACGTTATTTTCCCCATTGGGAACGGTCCAATAAGCTGTCACAACAACTTGCTTCAAATCGGCATGGGGGCTGGTCGCAACCACTTCGCGCTGGAAATCGGAAAATCCTGTAACAGCAGCTTTCGTGCTGCTCGTTACGCTCGCGAATGCGGTATCTTGAATTTCCTCCATTCTCTCCTGTGCTAAGGAAAGCGCCAGAGAATAATCCTCAACCTGCCCTACCCCAAGATAGCCTCGATTGAATGCTTCCATAATGGCGAATATGCCAAGCCCCACGAGAAGTGATGCAACCAAAACTTCTAAGATGGTAAAGCCCTTTTTTACGCTCCGACCCTTACAGATTCCCATTGGTCACAAAAACATCGTCATCAGGACCGCCGGCCACCGTACCGGTATCGCCAATGCCCGTGATATCAGCTGTTTTGTCCGGGCCAACGGAAGAGAGCACGTAATACTTGCTGTTCGAAGACTTCGCGACTGAATAATTAGTCGTGGCGGTCGCTCCGAACGGATCATAAAAGGTGCTCATTTCGCCCACAAGCCGCGGCGTAGCAGCCTCAAGAGCTGTTTCCAAAGCAGCCCAGGTCGCGGTGGGAACCGTTGAGGTCGTATTCAGCAAATAAGACTCAAGAGCCGATTGAACGGTCTTAAGCTCTGCTTTTGCTTTCGCTTTCCTGCCTTCATCGGTAACGCCCGCAAATCTCGGCAGCGCAATCCCGGCAATAATCAAAATCAGGGTAATCACCACCAAGATTTCGATTAAGGTAAAACCCTTTTCCGATTTCCTTAACTTCATAGTTGCTCTCCTCTTTTTCTTTGACTTCATGATGTATTCCCTATTCAAAGTATTAATGATCTTATCTTATGATTCTAATTACCGGCTCTAACTAGGATTAAAAATCTTAATCATGTCAAAAATTGGCAGTAAAATCGACAACATGATGAAGGCGATAATTCCTCCCATGAAAAGTATAAAAATGGGTTCAATCATCGCTGTCACTTTTTTAAGTGTGCGTTGAATCAACTGGTCATAAAAATTGGCGACCTTATAAAGCATTTTGTCGAGCATTCCAGAACTTTCGCCCGTCGCAATCATCTGAAGCGCATCAAGGGGAAACGCGGCGCTTTTCCCAAGGCTATCGGCCAATTTTCCTCCGCTCTGAACACCAGTCCGGGCTTGGGTTAAAACATCTCGGATGAGGAGGTTGTGCGTCAAATTTTCCGAAATCTCAAGAGCCTGTAAGATCGGTACCCCGCTTGAAAGCATAAGGGCAACGCTCCGGCTCCAACGGGCAACTTCAACCCTTTGGATTAAAAGGCCTAGGCTTGGAGTTGAGAGCCAAAATCGATCTAAAAAATATTTCACTGTTGGAACGCGATTTAAAAATTGAAACCCGGTCACGAAGATTAAAAGAAACCCTGCAGCCAATAACGGATTCGACTGAAGCCATAAACTCAGCTCATATACGACGCGCGTAGGAAGAGGGAGCGGGATGCCGGCTTTCTGAAAAATCATTGTGAATGTAGGAATAATCCAAACAACCATAAAAATAATCACCGCAATGCTGGCCGTCATGAGCACAATGGGATAAGCAAGAGCTGAACGGACTTGATGTTTCAATTCATCATTTGCTTCATTTAATTCAGAAACATAGCGGAGCGTTTCGGCTAATTTTCCGCTTGTCTCACCCACGCGAATCATGCTCCGGTAGAGCATGGGGAATGTTTTCTCATAACAGCTGAGCGCTTCCGAAAAACTCATACCGCCTTCCACGCGCGAGGCTAAATCTTGCACGATCTTTTTAAAGCTTTCACATTCACTCTGCTTTGCCGCAGCGTGTAAAGCGGCGAGCAAAGGGACTCCAGCCTCAACCAGATTGCCCAACTGGAAATAAAACATTGTGAGCTGATCTGAAGAAACAGGTTTTGAAAGGGAAAAGAAATCGTTTGAAAATGAAAAGGACTGATTGGGCTGAATTGTGGTAACAAAATAGCCTTCGCGCAGCAAATTATCGGCAGCTATTTTTTGAGAGGCCGCTTCAATAATGCCTTTTAACTTTTTTCCTCTCTGATCACGAACTTGATAGGCATACGCGGGCATTAGTCAGCCTCCTGTGTCGCCCTTAATACTTCTTCGATCGTTGTGGCACCGCTTTTAATTTTCTCGAACCCATCTTGACGCAAAATGCTCATCCCCGATTTCACCGCTTGCAATTCGATTTCTTCACTCGACGCTTTGGCAAGCACTAATTTTCGAATTTCATGATTCGGAACTAACATTTCGAAAATCCCGGATCGGCCGCGGTATCCGGTTTTCTTACAATTCAAGCAGCCTTTTCCACGATAAAGTTGAAGCCCGGCTTCTTTTGGGCTTCCTGAAATCACCGACTTTAAACTTCCAAGATCTGCTTCGCTTGGTTGATAAGACGTGCGGCACTCCTTGCAAATGGACCGAACTAATCTCTGTGCAATAACGCCCATCAAAGTTGAAGCGACAAGGAAAGGCTGAATGCCCATTTCAAGAAGCCGTGTTACGGCCGAGGCAGCATTATTGGTGTGAAGCGTTGAAAAAACGAGATGTCCTGTTAAAGCGGCTTGAATTGCAATCTCGGCCGTTTCCTTATCGCGAATTTCTCCGACCATAATAATGTCTGGATCTTGCCGCAAAATGGAGCGAAGACCATTGGCAAAAGTCAAATGGACGGCCGGATTTACCTGAATCTGCCGGATCATCGGCAACTGATATTCCACAGGATCTTCAATGGTCACGATATGTTTTTCAGGGCTATTGATTTGATTGAGTGCCGCATAAAGCGTTGTCGTTTTTCCGCTTCCGGTAGGCCCCGTAATCAACAGAATACCGTGAGGCTTCTGAATAATTCCTCTAAAGTGCCCGAGGCATTCCTTCGACATGCCAAGCTGCTCGAGGGACATCAAAGCGCTTTTCAAATTAAGCAGCCGTAAGACAATATTTTCACCGTGAATGGTCGGCATTATAGAAATACGGATGTCCACCGTTTGATTTTCCAATTCCATACGCACTCTCCCGTCTTGGGGAGTCCGGGTTTCTGAAATATCCAAATTGGCGGTGACTTTAATGCGTGAAACAACGCCGGAATGTAATTCCTTCGGATAACGGTCCACTTCATGAAGCAAACCATCAATCCTATATCGGACAACTACATGGTCTTTTTCGGGCGCAATGTGAATATCGCTTGCGCCGTCACGGACCGCTTGAGCAATCATCGTATTGACCAGCTTAATCGTCGGCGCTTCTTCCGAACGGGTTTCCCGCGACTGCGAAGCTTGTTTGACGGGCATCGCTGCCACCGATGCTACCGATTCTTCCTTCATGGATTGAACCATATCGCTAATATCGCTTTTCAGCCCATAATACTGCTCAATCGCATTTCGAATTTCAGATTCGGTAGCCAAAGCAGGTTGAATATCAAGGCCGGTTTTCAAACGCAGCTGATCTAATAAGTTGAGATTGAATGGATCGCTCATAACCACCGTAAGGCGCTTCCCTACTTTATGAAGAGGAAGTACGGCAAACTTCCGGATTAGATTTTCTGGAATGCTTTTCAAAATTTCGGGCCGGATCGCCTGATGCGTCAGTTCAACTGCTGATATATTAAACTTGGCACTCAGAAAAGAAATAAGGCGCTTTTCATCAATTAGCCGAAGCTGCTTGAGCACTTTTTGAAATGGCTCTTGAAGACGTTTTGCTTCGGTTTCAACTTGCTTGAACTGATCCGGCTGAAGCAAGCCTTCCGCTACAAGACTTTCACCGAGTGACATCGCTGTTTTCTGCATGGATGGATACTCCTCTTAACCTTTGAATCACACTTTCAGAAACTCAGAAACTTTACTGAGTAACGCTTGGGGTTCAAAGGGTTTTGTTAAATAACCGTCGGCACCGCAATCTTCAAGGCCCATTCTTTGATCTTCCTCTGCAGCTTTGGCGGAAAACAAAATAATCGGGATATTTTGGTACCGACTGTCTTGCTTCAGAGTAGCGCATACTTCATACCCATCCACCTTGGGAAGCATTAAGTCCAAAATAATTAAATCGGGCTTCTCTTGCTTTGCCTTGTCCAAGCCTGCTTGCCCATCCAAAGCTGATAACACTTCATAGCCGTTTGCTTTGAGCCTGGATTCAACCATTTTGACAATATAGGGCTCGTCATCCACAACCAAAATTCTTTTCATCATTTTATGATCCTCCTAACAAACAGTTTGACTCAATGTCCCAAATGCTTTTGAACTCGTTCAAGCAAATTTTGGGGTTCATAAGGTTTGACAACATAATCTGTAACGCCTTCAAGCTCAAACAAGTCTTGTATTTCCGATTTGGCAGTCAAAACAATAACAGGGATCTGATGCCCTGAAGGTTTGTGCTTCAAATTTTTTAGAAACGTATAACCATCCATTCCCGGCATCATGATATCCAGAATAATCAAATCCGGCTTTTCAGATTCCACGTGTTTTAACCCATCCACTCCGTCAGAAGCAGAATCCACAGCATAATTATTTGCTTCTAAACGGGACTTAAGCATCCTTACAATTTCCGGTTCATCTTCAATCACCAAGATTTTCTTAAACATCGTGCCCTCCTATTCATGAGAATTATGAGAACTGCCGTTTCCGTTAAATGTTTTTTTGATAATGGCCAGTAAATCAGAAGAATTGAACGGTTTCTTTACTAACTCCAAGGCTCCTTCTTCAACGCACTTTTGGCCAAGCCCGCGGTGCGGGGAGGCTGTAATGACAACAATCGGAATATTTCTTGTCGCTGGATCAGCTTTGAGCCTTTTGCATGCTTCAAGCCCATCCAGAACGGGCATAATCACATCAAGAAGAATAAGGTCAGGCTGCCATCTCTGCGCTTCGCCGACTGCTTCCAAACCGTTCGAAACTGTTTTCACATCATAACCATTTGCCACGAGACGAGATTTCATAAGTTTCAAAATAATGAGTTCATCATCCGCGATTAAAATTTTCTTCTTTGCCATCCTTTACTCCTTAAGCAAAAGCCCGTTTTAAAATCTCATCCGTGGTACGGCCGTCGTCCGGAAAGGTAGCCACTCGTACCGAAACCTTTACCAATTGTGCAAACCCACGTTTAATTAAATATTCCTCAACGACTTGACGCGCTCTTCCGCCAACTATGAGCGCGTCTTCTTTACCAACCAAAGGAAGAAGAACCATGATCGATTCCCGACTTCCAACAGCACGGTCACTTTTTCGGCGAAGCGATTGTTTGACCAGCCTTGTAAGTTCATGAAGAAGAAGCCCCGCTTCGTTAACACCGATCTTTTCTTTTAATGCTTCGAAATTCCGAATGGCGATGACAACAAGTGAAAGAGCAGTTTCTTGACGCATGGCTTCTTGAACGCCGGCGTTCACATATTCATGAAGCAATTCCTCGGCTGTGACCTTTGGAATGGTAAACGTAAATTTTGTCCCTACTCCAAGTTTGCTTTCAACTCCAATTTTGCCGCCGTGAAGCTCGACAAGCCCTTTAGCAATTGCAAGCCCAAGGCCTGTTCCTTTTTCACCGGGCCCTGCGGTACGGCCAAATTGTTGGAATTTTCCAAAAACACGCCCCAAATCTTGTTCGGGAATCCCTTGACCAGTATCCGAAACATTGCAAACAATTGTCCCATTTTGTTCCGTAACTCCAATTTCAATATGACCTTGCTCCGTAAACTTAATGGCGTTGTCAATCAAGTTGGTCAGAACCTGAATCAGTTTGTCATGATCCACATGAGCTTCAATTTCCTGAGATTGGTTTGCCAATTGTAATTCAAGCCCCTTCTCCTTGACCTTAGAGTTGAAAATTTGCATCGCTTCTTGGGCTAAGGCTACGAGATTGACAGGCTGCCGTTCCAATTCGATTTTACCGGCCTCAAGTTTTGAAATATCAAGAAGATCATTAATAATGCGGGACAATCGGTCAATTCCGTTTAATGTAATGGTGAGAAATTGTTTCTGATCTTCCGTTGTTTCGCCAAGAAGGCCATCCAAAATTTGGCTTACGCCCTCACGAATAATCGTCATGGGCGTGCGAAGCTCATGCGAAACGGTGGAAACGAAGTCTGATTTTAACTGATCCAATTTTTTTAATTCCTCATTCATTTTTCTAAGTTCCAATTCCGCTCGCTTGCGTTCTGTAATATCGCGCGCAATAACGGATGCACCGACCGACTCTTGGTTTGAATTTTTAATAGGAGAAATGGTGAGCGAAACATCGATGAGCGCGCCGTTCTTGCGTTTGCAGCCAATTTCGAAATGCTCAATGCTCTCTCCTCGCCTGAGTTGGTCCAACATGTTTTCAACCTCGTTAAAGCGCTCTGGAGGCAGAAGTGCTGCAATTGATTTACCAATAATTTCCTGAGCCGTATAACCGTAAATTCGTTCGGCAGCTCGATTCCAGCTTGTAATCGTTCCTTCCAAAGTTTTGCTGAAGATGGCATCGTTGGAAAATTCAACAATGGCGGCAAATCGTTCCTTAGTTCCTTTTTCGAATTCAGCGTTCACCGCTTTTACTTCTAAATCGGTAAGTTTTATCCACTTCCCTCGGCCTTTTTTCATCACCGATTCTCTCTTATTCATGATTGGCAGTTCCATCGCTAGTCGATTGTTGTTCTTTCAACATATTCACAGCAGCTGTCAAGGTATAACCCCAATCTACAATTTCTTTCATTTTCCGAAGCGTTAGAATGTCCTTTTCCGTAAACCTCCGAAACTTGCGCATTCCATACGGATACCGTTTGGGCGTCACAACACGAAGGGAATCTACCCAGTGATAAAGTTGCCGTAGAGAAATGCCAATCTCTTTGGCGGCTTCTATGCTTCCATAAAGACGACTGCTTGTTGCCATTGGCTACTTTTCCATTCCATGATTGACATGAATGTTGAACGTCTATGTCAAACCAACAACACAAAAAAATAAGCTGTTTTCACAGCTTAAACTTCCACGCTTAATTAAAAGATGCCATGCGGCAAATCGATTTGCAAACCTCCGAGAACGATTTATAACCGGTCTCGAACCGTCCAATAATGGAAATAACAGCTTATTTCGAGGTTAGATTTTAGGTTCTTGAAAGGGGATGTCCACTACGTTGGGATGATGGTCTGAAATAGGAGGCGTAAGGCTGGTGTTCATCTCTTCTAAAGTTTCACCGAAAAGCGGGGCAAATCGGTATGGGCCTGTTAGATCTCGCGTATCTTTGAGGTAAGATTTTACAAAGACCCAGTCCAAACGATATTTTCCAATCACCTCTACAAGGGAACGTTTGACGCTGAATGTTGTTTTAAACCCTTTTAGATCCCGTTGATTGGAATTGGCAAGAGTTCCATCCTTACCATTGACAGAATGCTTGACATCACCTCGAAAATCAAAAGCGCCGCCATCATTAAATCGATAATGTTCAATCATATCGAACAATGGCTTCACGCGGTTTGGCGATAACATAGGAATATCTTTAGCGGTCGGATCTTGTAAATTTTTAGTGATCTTTGTCGTGTAGCGGGCGGTATTAATAACCAAAGCATGGGGAAGCAATACGCTTGTGCCTATGGATAGCCAGGTTTCTGGATTTTTTGCTGTTCTTTCAGTGATTCTCCATGCTGATGTGGGGCTCAAGTCCACCGGGGCCGAATTAAAATCGCCTACCAAAATAACAGGATGCTTAATCCGTTTAATGTAGGAAAGAATTTCAGACATCTGAGCTTCCCGGCCTTTGGGCAGGCATTTAATTTCAAGGTGAACATTAATGATCGTAAGGGTTCCCCCTGGAAGACCAGGCACGGCAAGATCCACGCGAAAATAAATTCTTCCTCCAACTTTCATTTCACGGGTCATCATGTTTAGAAAAATAGCTTTAGCGCCACCGCGCCTAACTTTTTCCACAGCGCCAACTTTTGGTTTTTCTCCGGCATGCCAATCATAAGCTTGAGATTTCAATTGAAACACTTCAACATGCTTAATCGGATACCGCGACAGCACAGCGCAACCAAAAACTCCTTTATACTGTGTTGAATCAGCTGTGTAAAAGTCCGTCGCTTCCTGATCAACTGTGGTACTGCCCTGATGATAAATTTTCTCAAGGCCAAGGTAAATTGGATCAATTTCAAGCTGCTCAGCGCCATAGGCATAATTCATATCCAACGCTTTGGCAAGTTCCCCAGCTGCATTGATATATCCCGAACGCTTGACTCCAATATCCATTTCTTGAAGCACAATAATGTCGGCATTAGAAAGTTTGTCACGTTGCCTCATAATATTTTGATATTCCGAAGAGTTTGGCTGAACTTTTGTAGGATCAATCAAAGTACTGAATCGGTCAGCGGCAGAGAAAGCCTTGATCGCATTTTCCATATAAATGGATTTTTCGATGTTCCAGCTGACAAGACGCAGATAATGTCCGAGCCTCGGATCGGACGGACTGTGCGGCCTTGTGCCATGTCGGTAAGCTTCATTGCTGATGATGGGTGTCCGCCAAAAACGGTTTAATTTAAGTTCAAGCAGCCCGCCGGGATGAGGATTTTTAGAAAGTTTTCTGAGCTCGTTAAACGTTAAAAATTCAGGTTGTTGAAATTCATTAACCGTAATGGAACGGGATAAAAAGAATGTTCCGCCGGCAATGATGAAAACAACTACCAAAATTTTCCAAGAAGATTTCTGCCACTTCATGGCGAGGCCTCCCTTCTAAGAATACTTTGGTCCTGGTTTCTGCCAGACATACTCTGGTTGAATCAAAGGGCCTTTATGAGACTTGGGGAAGTCAAACGGGCAAGTTAAAATATCAATCGCCCCTGCCCCAAAACGGACAAGACCCTCCCCGACTCCGTGAATAAGGCCGATTGTCCAGCCGTACAAAAGATTTGATTCTGCACTACTCATATGGATTTCGCGCGCAACCTCAACAGGTGAGGTAATAACATTAATTGCGCCGCGTTTGAGTTTATCGCCCCAGCTATATTCTTTTTCGAATAAACTGAGGGGCCCAGATTGTGCGAATGCTGGGGTAACTATAAGAAACAAGAACAAGGAAAACGATAGTTTTTTCATACATTAGCTCCTTTGCATAAGCAATAGTTTTACAGTACTCTTTTTTCTAAAAAATCAATCCTACATTCAAAAAAAATAATAAAACTCCATGGATTACTCTGTTTTTGATTTCTTGCCGTTAATTAAAGGGTCTTGAAGAGCGGGATTTTCAAGCAAACTTCCATAATGAAAAACGACGCAGGCGCCGCCGCCTGAGTGTTCGCAGAGCTTGAATTGTTTGGCAAAGGTTTTGGATGAGTCAAGGAACTCGTAGGCGCCAATCGCGATATTGACTTTCTTAAAATCTCTGGTTTTGCTTTTTGCTTCCGCGATATATTTTTCAAAATCTTCAGTTTTTTTAGTGTAAGACATAATGGTTACAAATTGAATGAGGCCGCCATTCAGCCAAGCGGCCCAGTCTTGAAAGGCTTCGTGATAAGCCCGTACGTAATTCATGCACCCGGTTGTTGAGATTTGAATATCTGAGCGAATGGCGATCGTTTTTTGAATTAACTGATTTAGAAAAGCGGTGACTTGATTGCGTTTCCAATCTTTCCAAGCTTGGCTTTCTTCATCAACCGTTTGAAGATTGGTCGATGCTTTGAAACGAGCGACATTGATCTTGGTGAATCCATAAGCCGGATTTTTATCAGGGTATCGAATATAATCGAATTGAATGCCGTCCAAATCTGGATAAGCGCGGAGAATTTCTTCGACCATATTGGAAAGCTCTTGCCTTACCCTTAAATCTCCTGGCTCAAGAAAGTATTGATTGTCGATTTTATAATCCTCAAGCGTTTTCTTTTCTTTGCGATTTCTGGTCAGGATATCGGTTCCATATTTTTTGAGGAGCGGGGCATCTTGATTCGTGCTGAGGCTCAACATATTCAGCCATGCATGCACCTGAATTCCAGAAACATGAGCTTCTTTAATGAGAAGCGCGAAAGGATCTTCCCCCGCCTGTTTTAAAGAGACCTGATAAGGAGCGGCGTCCGCGATGCCCGAAGGAAACCAGGCTTTGCCGGAACGATAAATCTGAACAAAAAGAACTTCGATCTCGGCCTTTTTTGCGAACTCAATCAGCTTGGTGATTTCTTCACGGCTTGAAAGCGTAGGTGGATTTTGTATGACTGAAACAAAAAGGCCGCGGCGTGGAAGCGCTTCGCCGGGGGAACTATCAAAATTATCCTGCGTGGCGCTTGATGGGTTCGGTATCAATTGCTGGCCTTGCACCGGGTGCGGCAAAACAAGAAGAACGCATAAAAAGCAGACTAAAAAATGACAAGAGAGAAATTTGTAGATCACTTTATGGATTTTCAAGCGCTTTTGAATTTGGCAAGCCAGCCGCAGTATTCACAACGGCCGTTTACTGCGGGGACTGCTGAACTTTTCAGGAGGGCGACCGCATTTTTAAAAGTGGATCTCGCTCGTTCATAATCGGTTGCAATTTTGATGGCTTGAAGTTCAAACGTAACCGCACCCTTCTCGCTCACACTTTTAGGCGAATAATAAAGAAGATATCCGTAACCCGCCGTCGGCATCTGATTTTCATGAAGGAGAAGGGCGTAACCATCCAACTGATTTCGATAATATTTGACGGCGTCTTCCTCTGTGGTTACGGAGCCTTTGGTTTTATAATCAAAAGGAATGTATTGGCCGTCTTTAACCAACAGATCATCCAAGGCACCGCTGAAAATTGAACCGTCTTCATCGTGATACTCAAGCCCCGTGCGCCAATTGCGCCACTTTTCAAGCCGCACTTGATCGTGGAACAGTTGGACCCCTTTGAAATCATTGCCGTTTAATTCCGCGGGGAGAATGTCCTTCGCTCGAAACGTATCAAAATAGGCTTTAATGACGCGATCCATGCCACCCGGAAGCGACGGGAATATTCCGCGTGGCCGTTTGATGCCCTTTACTTTATCAAGCCAAAAGCACCGCGGGCATTCAAGGAAAAGATTAAGCGTGGAAGGCGAGAGTTTGATAGGAGGCATTTTCTAGATTAACCGAGTGCCATACCATAACGCTTTTTCATTTTTATTTTTCCAGCTTGTTGAATTTGGAACCTTCAAGCGTGAGGTTATACATCAGCCCTTTTTGGCCTAAGACAAAACCGATAATGGGTTGATTGGTTTTGGTCGTGTCAACGGACCCTGAAGCACCGAGGGTAACGAGCGCTACGGAACCATTGACGCCGGCTTCCCACCCATCCGCATATCGGAAATCCCGAAGCGCCTGATCATTCATAAAAAGAAGGTAAACACTTTTTACCTGAGCGCCCAATTGAAAACCAAAGGATCCGCTGATGGTATTGTAATAATCAATCGTTTTGCCGCCGACACGAAGCGCGCCTTCACCGTATTCACCGCCAAGCCCGATGCCGGCTTTGATGACCCTTGGAAATACGAGCACGCCTTTTGCCTGAGCAAGAAGATTGGACGAGCCTTCAACTTCCCGCTTAAAACGATCGAGTGAGTCATCTACGCTGGCATCAATTTCCCGCGCCGATTTTGCATACGAAAGTGGAACGGTGAACATCGCCCCCGAAACAAGTGCTAGAATAACAATAAGCCAAACTTTCTTTTTCAATATAAATCTCATTGTCCTCTCCTCTGAAATAAATGAACCCTCATCTCTTCTCAACTGAAGCTAAAATGGTCGGGACGGCCATGGTATTGATTAATTTATCCTAAGGAAACCATGACTGCCCGAGGACTAATTCATCAAAAGAATCTCGGGACGGCACTGATTTTCATTAATTATTGATTGGCTATTTATTTGAAATCAGCCCCAATCTTCCGATTAAATTTTTAATGGTTGATTGGGACAGTCCCGAAATTTCCATTAAATTCCGCTTTGGACTATTTAGGTAGCCCTCTCACTTCGTTCGGGGGCGACCATCACCTTCTAAATTAATACTCACTTAGAACTACTTCTAAGGAAGGTGATGGTCGGGACGGCCCCAACTTTAATTAAAAACTATGGGAAGTTGGGACTGCCCGATTTTTAAATACTAAGGAAAAGTTGGACAGTCCAGATTGCCCATTTCTTTTTATTAATAAAAATCGGGACGGCGAGATTTGAACTCGCGACCCCACGCACCCCAAGCGTGTGCGCTACCGGGCTGCGCCACGTCCCGTCGAAAAAAAGCTATCAGCGTTCAGCTATCTGCTATCAGAAAATAACAACGTCAAAGGCAAAAAACCAGAAAGGAAAAATGTGTCTTGCCCGAGTTTAAACAACAGACTCATTTTTTACAGGTTACTGATAGCTGAAAGCTGACGGCTGATCGCTTAATACTGTTTCAACTCCTCATGCGCTTCGCGGCTCATAAGGTCTTCAAGCGCTTTTCGCGGGTCTTTGTCTTCAAAAAGCATTTTGTAAAGTTCGCTGATAATAGCAGCGGTCACATGATGCTTTTGGGCCAATTGATAAGCACTGCGCGTTGTTTCCACACCTTCAGCCACCTGTTGCATGTCCTTCAGAATTTCTTTTAGCTTCCTTCCCTGTCCAAGCTCGCGGCCCACGCGCAAATTGCGGCCATATTCGGAAATGCAGGTGGTCACCAAATCTCCAAGCCCTGAGAGCCCGAAAAACGTATTTGGATTTGCGCCCATCCGGACGCCTAATTGCATCATTTCCAAAAGACCGCGCGAAACCAAAGCCGCCTTCGTGTTGGATCCCAGTTTGAGCCCGTCACACAAGCCCGCGCCGATGGCCATCACATTTTTAAGCGCACCCCCCAGCTCAACGCCGACAATATCATTTTGAATATAAATACGAAAGCGCGGGTCGCGAAAAGCTTCCTGAACTGTTTCGGCAGCTTTGGTGTCTTTGGAAGCCACGACAACAAGCGTGGGAATATTGCGCGCCACTTCTTCAGCATGCGAAGGCCCTGAAAGCACTGCCAAATTGACCTTGCCTAATACCGAAAAAATAATTTCCGATGGCCGCGCTAATGTTTTAGCTTCGATGCCTTTTGAAACGCTCACAAGAATTTTTTTTGAAACATCAAACTCTTTCAATTTAAACAGGATATTTCTAAGAAACTGAGAAGGGACTGCGAGAACAAGGATATCGCCGAAATCGACCGCTTCGCTAAGTTCTGAGGCGACGGTGATTGTTTTCGGAA
>Ga0155264_159_pt2 | contig 16070 bp, 17 predicted proteins | sample RifCSPhighO2_02_FD_106232 | JGI IMG/M metagenome (GOLD analysis project Ga0155264, IMG submission 106232) | Omnitrophica bacterium RIFCSPHIGHO2_02_FULL_46_11
TGCATGGGCTATAACACACGATATTCAATTAGGGTCATCGGAATAAAAAAGGTTGGACTTAAGCTGATTTTTTAAGTTCTTTGGGGAGCTCATCAATCTTTGCTGCCAGGATAAAATCATTTTCGGAAAGGCCGCCAATCGAATGGGTGGCCAATTCAATACGAAGTTTTCGATAGCCCGTTAAATGAAGATCGGGATGATGGTCCTCGCCCTCGGCTACCTCTGCGATCAAACCAATCAGATGGACCGCTGCTAAAAAATTTTTCATGGCAAACTCACGGGAAATGCTTTTCCCATCGTTGGCCAAAATCCATCCGGGAATCTGCCGAACGGCTTCTTTGGCTTGTGCCAATGAAAACGGCAGTGCTCCTTGTGCGCAAGGCTTGCATTTCTTTTTTGTCAATTCATGGGCAGAAGATGCTGCCATTTTCTCCTCCAACGGTTCGCAATCCTCCGCCATCTGATCCCATCCATTCAAATGACGGAAGATTGTTAAGGTTTGCGGCGCGGATCTTCTAAAAGATTTTGGACCTCAAATTCTTGAGCGCCAAATTCTTTTGCAACCTCGATCGCGAACGCGCATTCCTCATACCGCCCATCCAACAGCGCTTCCCTTAAATAGGTCAGGGCCGTTAACTTCACCGGATGATGCGAAGTCCGCTTTCTGACCCAAAATCTCGTTGGGTTTGTCGCGCGAAGCATCTTATTTTCCTCCTTTCTTTAAAAATTTCAAGTAGCAAAATGCGTACCTGTTGCTACCAGACAATAAAAAAGCCCATTATCGATTTTCTCGATAATGGGCTTTAGAAACTCTAAAAATTCTTGGGTTTAAATCAGGAGTTCGTAACACCCCCAAAGCCCACTACCGGACCGCGAAAGTAATGCTTATCGCAAGACAGACGATAAACGCACCACACGGTATGTGGCATTGTGCTTTTTGTAATAAAGGGTATTACGTTACCTGTTTTCATTGGGATATTACCTGTTACAAAAGTAAGTATGCCTGAATAATTTGATTTTGTCAAATTATTGTTGGCCTGGAGTGAATTTTAGAAGAATGAACGTTACTTCATCCGCCGCGAACGGAAGAAAATAAGGCTAACGGCAATAATCAATAAGAGTAAAAGTGTCAGCATGATCGCACGCTTATTCAGAGCTTTTGAAGTAATGTGGATCGTGTAGGTGCCGTCTTTTCCCTCAAAAACGGCGGCGTTAAAATCCCAAATCCCGGTCTTCCCTTGTACGGCCGTGGCATTGGCATCAACAATTCTCCCCGGAAGCGTCACTTCGGAATGGAATTGGAATTTGGGAAGGATTTCTTCTTTCATCCTTTTAAGTGCAAGCTCTTCGATTTTAGCGGGCGCAAGAAGCTCCGGTTCAATTGTTGCGCCTGTTGAAGCCTCATTAGTCTCAGACACAGATTGAGATTTTAATGAAACTGTTCGTTCGCGAACAATTTCCTTTTTAAGATCATGAAGCAGGATTGGAATGATCCATCGGACATGAAAAATTTCCGTATACTCGTAACGCGTTGTAAAAAGCAACGACTTTTGTTTCAGCGCAATTTGGTTGTCTGTTCCAATTTCTTTTTCAAAAGGCTCCAAAATACCCAATTCGCCGCTCAGTTCTTGACGCGTTTCATCCGTTAAGTTAGAAATCAAGTCCGGAGTATCATAGCGAAAATCGCTCGCAAAGCTTGAAGGATCAATAAAATGGCCGGAGGCATGAATATGATAATGAGTATCCCTGAGAATGGATTCCCCTCCCTTTGTTTCCGAGGTTTTTACGTTCCAAGCAGGGCCTGACGGTGGCAAAAACCGGTCCGCGCCGCGGCCATTGATTTGAACTTCGCGGTCGATTTTTCCATTTCGATGAACGATGGTTTTAAAATTAAAATTTGTCTCAAAACACCCGGAAAGAAGCAAAAGAAATAAAACCCCTAACGCCATTCGTCTTGCCATGAATCCCCCTTTTTGATGTAGGCTGTTATTGTAAGCTACTTTAGCTTCATTGACAATGTAAGACTGTCCCTTTAGAATAAGGGTTCAAAATGGAAAAAACACTGAACGAACTCGCTCAAATGGTCCAAGGGACTGTTGTTGGCGACGGGACAGTTAAGATTTCAGGCATTACGAGCATTGAACAGCCTCGACCTGGCCAATTAGCCTATTTGACGGAAGAAAAGAGACTTTCCGAGATGGAGGCTTCTCCTCTTGCCGCCTTGATTGTTCCCGAGAAAATAAGCGCGGCGAAAAAACCATTAATTCGGTCGCAAAATCCAAAGCTTGCCTGGGCCATTCTGTTGGGACTTTTTAATCCTCCTCAAACCTACTCCAAAACCATATCGGAAAAGGCATTGATCGCAAAAAGTGCCAAAATTGGAAAAGATGTTACGATCGAACCGCTTGCTTTTATTGGAGAAGGTGTGGTCATTGGCAGCGATACCGTCATTCGTTCCTATGCCTATATCGACCGGGAAACAAAAATCGGAGAACATACCATTATTCATCCCCATACCGTACTTTATCCTCGAACAGAAATCGGAAATCACGTGGTCATTCATGCAGGGACTGTCATCGGTTCGGACGGATTTGGATATGTCTTTGACGGCGAAAAACAAGCTAAAGTACCACAAGTAGGAAATGTAATCATTCAAGACGATGCAGAAATCGGGGCCTGCGTGACCATTGACCGCGCCACCATAGGTTCCACCACGATCGGCCGAGGTGTTAAAATCGATAACTTAGTTCAAATCGCTCATAATGTTGAAATCGGAGCGCATAGCTGCCTTTCGGCGCAAGTAGGAATTTCTGGAAGTTCAAAGGTTGGAAATTATGTTGTGATGGGCGGGCGTTCAGGTTTGGGAGACCATTGTGAAATTGGGGACCAAGCCACACTTGGGGCGCAGACAGGCGTTCCTTCCGGAAAAGCCATCCCGCCAAAGCAAGTATGGATCGGCGCTCCTGCCCGCCCTTACGAAGAAATGCGCAAGCAAGTAGCGGCTCAATTGAGAAGCCACGAAACCCAAGAACTTGTGGGCGAACTTAAGAAACGAATCGAAGCGCTTGAAAGAGAATTGGCCGAATTGAAGGCAAGTAAGCCGTAAAGCAGATCAACGTTTTCCGACCAAACTAAAAAACTCCGCCCGAGATCTGGGGTCACTGCGAAACATTCCAAGCATGGAGCTCGTTACACAAAAGGAGTCTTTTTTCTCAACTCCTCGCATCGCCATGCACAAGTGAAAAGCTTCGATAACGACCGCGACTCCTTTGGGTCTGAGATGCTGCATGAGGCAATCTGCAATTTGGCTCGTCAGCCGCTCTTGAACCTGCATACGGCGCGAAAACACATCGACAATACGCGGAATTTTGCTTAATCCGATAATCTTGCCGTCCGGAAGATACGCCACATTGGCTTTGCCGTAAAATGGAAGTAAGTGGTGTTCGCAAAGGCTGAACAAATCGATGTCCTTAACGACAACCATCTCATCATAATTTTCTTCGTAAATGGCGCCGTTCAAGATTTTTTCAATATCTTGTTTATATCCCCGGGTTAGAAATTTAAGCGAAGACTCTACGCGTTTTGGGGTTTTAAGAAGGCCTTCCCTATTGGGGTCTTCCCCCAAGAGAGAGATTAAGTCTTTAACAATGGATTCGATATTTCCCTGTTTGACCTGCGTTTCTAAATCGTGCATTTGTTTCGCCTTTCCGAAATCATGTCATTCTGAGCGCAGCGAAGAATCTGCGACTCGTAGATCCTTCGGCTGCGCCTCAGGATGACAGTTTTGTGAAGTGCTCGTGCTTAATATAAATTACCTGGCGCACTTCGCGCAAGGACAAATTTCGCGTAAATATTGAAAGGTGTAAATTCCCGTATTATGCCCATCGCTCCAGTTCACCCGAATCCCATAGCGGCCTACCCCTTGAATTTGAAGGGGGTGGATATCAGCCGGAATTTCGGAAGGATCAAATCGTTTTGCGCCTGACCATTCATCCACGCAACCCGCGCAACGGCATAACTCTCTCAAGTAACCGCTTGGATATTTGCTTTCATGGCCGTCTTGCCAGCGAATCAAAAGGGTGTCACGATCCGCTTGTTTGATCTCAAGCGGTATTAGGATTTGCTGGTTTCCCATTTGATATCAATATCACCGGCTGAACTTTGCATATTGGCGATGCTCATTTGAGCCGCAATTGCGCCGGCAATAATTCCATAAATTTTTGCGGTTGTCGAATCAGGATGCGCTGCGACAATTGGCAGACCTTGATCCCCTGTTTCTGAAACAACAGGATCAATCGGAATTTGGCCCAACAGCGGCACGCTAAGTTCCTTGGCCATTTTTTCACCACCGCCGCTTCGAAAAATATCCACAACTTTTCCGCAATCAGGGCACGAAAAATAACTCATATTTTCAATTAATCCAAGCACCGGAACATTGACCTTCTGAAACATCTGAAGCCCTTTGCGTGCATCAATGAGACTGACTTCTTGCGGCGTCGTGACAATCACAGCCCCCGACAAAGCTGCTGATTGCGTGAGCGTCAACTGCGCATCGCCGGTTCCGGGCGGTAAATCCAGCATCAAATAATCAAGGTCGCCCCATTCAACGCGCGTCAGAAATTGTTGTAGAATTTGATGGACCATCGGGCCGCGCCAAATCACCGGGGAATTTTCTCGTGCAAGAAAGCCAATCGACATTAATTTAATTCCGTGCGCATCAAGCGGAATAATTTTTTGGTCTGCGCTCACATGAGGTTGTTGGCCCACCAAACCAAACATGAGCGGCATGCTGGGCCCGTAAATATCGCAATCAAGAAGGCCTACTTTGGCGCCACTGCTTGCCAACGCTAAAGCAAGATTGGCACAAACGGTTGACTTTCCTACCCCGCCTTTTCCGCTGGCAATGGCAATCACATTTCGAACTCCCGGTAACACGGCGGCTTTTTCGAAACCGGCGCGACCCTTCACTTGAGCCGACATTTTGATTTCCACCTTCGAAACACCGGGCAATTGACGAATTTTAACTTCGCATTCTTGTTTCATTTGGTCTTTCACAGGACAAGCGGGCGTTGTCAGCTCAAAATTAAAACAAACGGTTCCGTTTTCAATCTTAAGATCCTTCACAAAACCAAGGCTTACAATATCCCGATGAAGGTCCGGATCCTTAACCGTTTTTAATGCGTTCAAAACCTGCTCTTCAGTGACTGGATGAGCCATAAACTAATTTCCCTTTTTGATTTAACTTTCGAAGCTCATCAACAAGCGACGGAATAATCCGAATAGCAGCTTCAATGTCTTCCGCCGTTGTATAGCGGCTCAAACTAAAGCGCAAAGAACTAAACGCAAGCTCCTCGGAATGGCCCATTGCCTGCAACACATGAGAAGGCTCAAGCGCTCCCGTTAAACAAGCTGAACCGCTTGAGGCAGCAATTCCCTTTTGGTTCAAACGGATCAAAAAAGCCTCCGCTTCAATTCCGGGAATTGTGATATTGGTCGTATTGGGAATTCTTTGACTTTGCTTCCCATTCATAAAGCTTTCTGGAATTTTTGTTATGAGTTCGTGTTCCAGTTGATCTCTCAAATTCGCAATTCGAAAAGGCTCTTGATCCAAGGCGCGGACAGCTAATTGAAGCGCGCAATTTAATCCAACAATGCCCGGAACGTTTTCGGTTCCCGCTCTTCGATCGCGCTCTTGCCGGCCTCCAAAAAAAAGCGGAGCAAATGGAGTTCCTTCACGAACATAAAGCGCGCCGATACCTTTCGGGCCATGAAATTTATGAGCTGAAAAAGAAAGATAATCGACCGGTATCTGAGCTAAATTGATGGGTATTTTTCCGATCGCTTGGATGGCATCCGTATGAAAAAGAATCCCTTTTTGTTTGACCAAAGCAGCGATGCGTTCGATTGGGAAAAGGACACCGGTTTCATTATTGGCCCACATGATTGAAACAATCGCAACATCATCTGTCAGCGCGGCTTCAAACTCTTCCCAATTCAAAGCACCGTCTTTTGAAACTCCGACGGAAATAATTTTATAACCTTCTTGGCTGAGCACCTGGCAAAGATTGCGGATAGAAGAATGTTCTACTTGAGACGTTACGATATGTTTGCGATTGGGGCGTGCTTTCAAGGCTGAGTAAATGGCGGTATGATTGCTTTCGGTGCCACCGCTTGTGAACATAATTTCCCGCTCTGTTTTCGCCCCCAAAAGCTGCGCAACATCTTTGCGAGATTCTTCAACCACTCGGCGCGTACGAGTCCCGAAATCATAAAGCGCGGAAGGATTGCCGTAATCGTCGCAAAAAAATGGATCCATCGTTTGCTTTACTTCAGGCGCTACTTTGGTTGTCGCGTTGTTATCCAAATAAATCATCTTAAGTGAAAATTCTCCTGATGTAATAGTTGTAAGTCATTGATTTTAAATGAGATAGGAATGAGGCTGAATCACTTATCCGTGTGTATTATCTCACAATTTTCTTAGCTGTCAACGGAGGCGTTTTGGCGCGTAAACCACCACACGACACATCCCAAAACCACAAGCATCAACCACTCAATGGGCGCATCCGAATAGGAACTTTGTCCAAACAAAGGATGATAACCATTTGGTTCGAGGCGCACAAAAGAATGTTGGAATTTGATAAGAAAAACAGCGCCGGCATGAATCCCAATAGAAAGAAAAAGAGACCGAGTCCGGATAAAAGCCTCATTCAAAAGAATTCCAAATAAAAATAAACCCGTGAATTCAGGAAGAATGACAGGGAAATGTTTCACAATGGGTTCCAAATAACCTAAAAGCAGCCATATGGCATCGCCAAATGAAGGATCCTTCGGAATAAAAATTTGTCCGTTATCAAAAAAATGAGCAAGTGAATAAAAAGCGCTGGTCAAAATAAGCGGTGAAAACACATTTCCCATCGTTCGCCGCAGGTGTGTAAAAATAAAACCCCTAAAGAAAAATTCCTCCACAATTCCAACGATCAGGCCGCTTGTCGTCCCTTTTACCAATCGCTCAATCACATCCTGAAATAAAACGGGCTGACGTAGATAACGCGGCCCAAATGCAACTTCAATGACGGCTAGGACCAACACGGTAACCGCGCCCCCTAGAAAACCATAAGCGACTAATTTTTTCCAAGGCGCTGAAAAATCAAATCCGTAATCCTTCCATATAGTCCAATCGCGAAACATTCCACCCTTTTTAATTTGTGGAACAACAACAAAGAGAACGGCCGCTACAATTGAAAAAACCATGACCAGGCGGTTAAAAATCCGTTCAAACTTAAAAAAAGGAGAAATAGGAAATAAAATTGCATAAATAGGTGGCGTCAACAGAACGCTCAAAACAAAAACAGCAAGGATCGCTACCGATGCTTTAAAACCATTACTCATGAGCTGTACCTGCAATGATTGTAACCGCACCAAAACTAAGCGGTTTAAGTGAAACATGCTTAAAACCTGCTGATTCAAAATCAGTTTTCAGCTGTTCAGGGTCCGGAAATACTTGAATCGACTGCGACAAAAACTGATAAGCATTTTTATGCCTCGAAAAAAGTTTGCCCGAAAACGGAATATAAAATTTTAAATAAGGCTGATAAACATACTGCCATACAAAGGGATTCCGCGGCCTTGTCAGCTCAAGAAATACCACCCTTCCTCCTTTGCGTAAAACACGCTTGGCTTCAGAAAGAAAACGATTCATATCCTGAACACTTCTTAAAATAAAACTTCCCGTCACTAAATCAAAAGAACCATCCGGAAAAGGAAGTTCGTGGAAATCACCCGCAACTAAAACTGCCGAATCGCCAAGCCGTTCTTTAGCCTTCTGAAGCATTCGATCTGAAAAATCGCACCCCGCAGCATATCGAAAAGAATGAGCTTTCAAAAAAATATTTAATGATTTCCCCGTCCCGGCTCCTAAATCAAGGATGGAATCGCAACGAAAACCTCGAAGCGCCTCGCGGACCAGCTGCTTTCGCCAAAAAGCTTCCAATCCAAAACTCAGAAATGAGTTGAGGAAATCATATTGATCGGAAATAGCGTTGAAAAGGGAGCGAATCGTCGACGAATCAGGATGGGCGAGATTCGGCCTTTCGGTCGAAGGTGCCATTAATCAAAAACCTGTAGGATCTGATAATTGGTGTTTCTCTGGGCGGGAATGTAACCGGCTTCTTTAATAAGCCGAATAAGGTCTTCCGGTCTTGTTTTGACTTCAATACCAGTCGGCTCAAGCACTTTGTCTTCAATTAACGTACCGCCAATGTCATTTGCGCCAAAAGAAAGCCCAACTTGGCCCATTTTAAGCCCTTCCGTAAGCCAGCCTGATTGAATGCTGAAAATGTTATCAAGAAAAAGCCTGGAAATCGCCAAGGTCTTTAAATAATCCGCTCCACCCGCCGGTTCAAAATGGCTCATGCGCGGTGTTCCGTGAGGAGAAAGCGTCCATGGAATAAAAGCGCGAAATCCACCGGTTTCATCCTGCAAACTCCTCAATCGTTCCAAATGAATCAATCGCTCTTCGATTGTTTCAAGATGGCCAAAAACCATCGTCGCCGTCGAACGCAAACCAACGCTGTGGGCTGTTCGATGGAAATCAAGCCAGCCGTCAGAATCAATTTTCTTCGGACTGATGATGTTCCGTACCCGCTCCACTAAAATTTCAGCACCGCCGCCGGGAATTGAATTAAGCCCCGCTTCTTTCAGTTTGATTAAGACATCGCAAAGCGGCATTTTCTCCTTCTTTGCGATAAAATCAATTTCCACAACGGAAAGTGAGTGTATGTGAACCTGAGGAAAACGCTGATGCACTTGCCTGATCATATGAAGATAAAAATCAAGGCCGAGTTCCGGATTGACACCACCTTGAATTAAAACCTGCGTGCCGCCAAGATCAACGAGCTCTTGAATCTTCTGAAAAATTTGATCCATAGTCAGCGTATAAGCTTCCGGATCACGCGGCCTTCGATAAAAAGCGCAAAAATCGCAATCAATGAAGCAGGCGTTTGTATAGCTGACATTTCGGTCGACGATAAACGTAATGATGCCGTTTGGATGCATCCGATCGCGCACAAGCGTTGCCGCCTTTCCAAGGCTTAGCAAATCACATGAAAAAAGTAAAATTCCCTCCTCTAAATTAAGGCGCTCTCCGGCAATGGCCTTTTCCAAAGTCCGGTCTAAAATGGGATCGCTGCTTGTCGTTAAATTCATGTTAAGCCTCGATGAATCTAAGCTCCTTCACGGTAGGCGCAAGTTCCGCACGCGCGGCAAAGCGATAAAAAAGCTCCAGCCCTTTTTTCATATCCTCATCCATATAATAATTTAAATTAAACAAGTAGCCGAAAACTTGTGAAAATCGATCATTCGATATCGTAAGACCGAGCGCATTTTTAAGCAAAGTTTCTAAATCCTGTAAGTTTCGGTCCGTATTTTCTTTAAGGCGCTTATAAAATTCGAAAACCTCGTGCGGGCGTTCCTGATAATAGCGGCGCTGAACAGCCCAGACCGCAAAACAAAACGGGACTTCAGTCCACTCCCACCATAGCTCGCTCAAATCATACTTATATAAAAATTCCTTTGGCTTGTAAAAGAGAGCATCGTCGCCAATCGCAAGAGCGGCATCGCCCTGCTCAAGCATCTCTTCCGGTGTGCCACTTCCTAAAACAAAATCATTCTCGAACCGGCATTTAAATTTAAGCAGAATTTTAAGGAGCGTGGCCGAACTTAAACTTTTTTTAGAAAGAACGACTTTGGCTTTATTCAGTCCGTCAATTCTCTCCCGGCTAAACAAAAGGACGCTTCTCGAAAAATCCCGAGAACCGATGCAAAGATTTGGAAGCAAAAGATATTGATCCTGATGAAGCGCATACTCCAAGGACGAAATCGGGGCAAAATCAATTGCATCTTTTGCCATCAGGTCGTTGATTTCACTTGGCGTTCCTTCCGAAAGTAAAACGTTTGATCCTTCTTCGAAAAGCCGGAAGTAAAATGGAGCTGTGTTCACGTACCCAATTTTACCAACCCGAAATGGTTTTAAAGCCAGTTTTCCGTCCATTGCGTCCCTTTTATTTTTGATTCCGCTTCGCTGCCGACCCATCTCCGGTAAAGCGTATGTGGAATATCCAATTGATCTAAGACTTTTCCAATGACAAAATCAACCAACTCTTCGATTTTTTGAGCGCCGGAATAAAAAGCCGGAATCGCCGGCACCACCCGAACGCCAAGACGGGCTAATTTCAAAAGATTCTCCAAATGAATGGCGCTTAACGGTGTCTCCCGCGGCACAATGACAAGTTTACGGCCTTCTTTAATCATGCACTCAGCGGCACGTTCGATGAGGCTTTCGGAAATTCCATTGGCAATTTTTGAAAAAGTGGTCGTGGAAGAAGGAACAATCACCATTCCCCGCGCGGGATAAGATCCGCTTGCGATCGGGGCGGTCATTTCATGTTCGGGATAATAAGAAATGAGATTGAGGATGCTAGGCTCGTCATTGCGAGGAGCTGAAAGCGACGAAGCAATCTCATGACCCCGGGATTGCTTCGCTCGCCCGCAAAGATTCGTGGCGGGCAAGCTCGCAATGACGGGGTTTGAAAAGAGTTTAGTGACGCAAGAGGGATCCTTGACATCAATTTCAATTCCCAACTCCTCTCGAATCACAAGTCCGGCCGCATGAGAGAGCGTAAGTGTGATGGGATGGCCTAACTCTGTGATGGCCTTCACAAAACGGAGTCCGTAAACGGAGCCGCTTGCACCGGTAATCCCCACCACTAATGGTTTCTGATGATTTGCGTTCATAAATGCAAATTTAAATCCAATGCAACAGCAAGAAAAATGACAACACTGACCCATGCATTCATATTGAAAAATGCCTCATTAATTTTGGCGCAGCCGAACCGCGCAACCAAACTATGTTCACGCACAATCAAGAAAAGCGCGCCGAGCCATCCGGCCCAATACCATGCGCCCATGTGAAGCGATAAGCCAAAAAATCCAAGAGCTAAGATGGTGACGCCATGCAAAATCCGGACCATTTGAAGCGTCAACCCAACTCCAAAAACAGCCGGAAACGATTGCAAACGATTGGCTTGATCAAATTCAATGTCCTGAAGCGCATAGAACATATCAAAACCGCTCACCCAGCAAGCTACGGCGATTCCCAAAAGCCACGGAATTGCAGAACCATCCGGCTGAGCAGCAAGCCAGCCGGCAATCGGAGCCATCCCTAATATGATACCCAAAACAAAATGTGAACTCCACGTAATTCTCTTTAAATACGGATAAATCCAAACCAAAGCAATGGGAATCGGCGTAAGCGCCAAACAAAGCCGATTTAAATTCGCCGCTGAAAAAACGAATACCGCGATCGAAATAAGCGTCATCGACCAAATGCGGGAACGGTGGAGCAAATTCATCAATGAAGTTCGGCTTTGAGTCCTCGGGTTTTTTTCATCAATCGATTGATCAATCAAACGATTAAGACACATTCCGCTTGTTCGAATGGCAATCATCGCAAGCGTCACCCAGGCAAAAATCTGAAACCGCGGCCGCCCGCCCTCCGCAAGAAACAAACCTAAGTACGCAAACGGCAGCGCAAATATCGAATGCTCAAATTTGATGAGTTCAAGGAACGCTTTAACTTTTTGAAACATATTATTTGTTCACCACAGCCGTCATTGCGAGCGAAGCGAAGCAATCTCTGAGATTGCTTCGTCCCGCCGCCTTCGGCGGCAGTCCTCGCAATGACGGATTATTTGGAGAATCCGTATTCGTTCCAACGTTTAGTTACCAAATCTTTAACTTCCTCGCTCATCACCATATCTTCCGGCCAAGGGCGCTGCATCCCCTCATCGGGTAGCTTGCGTGTGCAATCAATTCCGACTTTGGAGCCAAAGAAATCCTGATTGGCCGAATGATCAAGTTCATCGATCGGGCCTTCGCTAAAAACCATATCACGCTTGGGATCTACATTATTAAACGCGCGCCAAGCCACTTCCTTTAAATCTTGAATATTGCAATCGTGGTCAAATATAAGAATTGAGCGCGAAAACATCATTTGGCCCAAACCCCAAATCGCGCTGATCACTTTTCTCGCTTGATGAGGATAACTTTTTCGAATCGAAACAATAAGGCAATTATGGAAACAACCTTCCCAAGGAAGATTGATATCCACAATTTCGGGAAGTTGTTTTTGAATGACCGGAAGAAAAGTACGCTCAATCGCTTTGCCCATGTAACAGTCTTCCATCGGCGGGCGGCCTACCACAGTAGAAAGATAAATCGGATCGCGCCGATGCGTCATTGCCGTTATATGAAATACGGGGAAATCTTTGGCGCGCGAATAAAATCCGGTGTGATCGCCAAACGGCCCTTCAAGGCGCATCTCGCCTGCTTCTACGTACCCCTCAAGCACAATTTCGGCATCAGCTGGAACTTCTAAATCAATGGTTTTTCCGCGGACTAATTTGACTGATTCGCCTTTTAAAAATCCGGCGAGGGCAAATTCATCCACTCCATAAGGAAGCGGGCATGCGGCCGAAAAAAGTTGGATTGGATCTGCGCCTAATACACAGGCGACTTCAAGACGTTCGCCGCGCTTTAAGCGCCGATAATGTTCCGCACCGTCTTTATGGATCTGCCAATGCATGCCGGTCGTTCGATTATCATATACATGCATCCGATAAAGCCCTACATTGCGCTTTCCCGTTTCGGGATCGCGCGTAATGACAAGCGGAAAGGTAATGAATCGGCCGCCATCTTTGGGCCAGCATTTTTGAACGGGAAGCAAATCTAACATCGGCCCATCCGTCCTCACAACTTCTTGGCACAAACCGGATGAAACCGTTTTAGAATTAAGGCTATCGAGTTCTTTTAATTTTGGGAGAAATTGAATTTTTTCAATGAAGGTCTGTGGAGGTTTTGACTCAAGAAATTGATGAATGCGCTTGGCAGCGTCTTCGGTACTGATTACTCCGAGGAGCAGATTCATGCGCTTCTTAGAGCCAAATAAGTTAATCAGAAGCGGAAGCGGTGAATCCTTTACATTCTTAAATAGAAGCGCGGGGCCTTCTTCTTTGACGATGCGGTCGTAGATTTCCGTAATTTCAAGCTCAGGGTCAACTTCAGCCGTAATCTCCTTAAGTTCCCCGGCTTGGCGAAGAAGATCCAGGAATTGGCGTAAATCCCGGTAACGGGCTTTGGGATGAGTTGGGGCAGACAGGGTAATGCTCATCGTAAGTGCTTCATTATAATAGGGATTTCGATGGAGTGCAAGGTCAAGAATGTGAGATATGTGGCAGGGATAGCTTTTAACATGTCCATCAGAGAACCGGTATGCCATTTTCGTATTGTTCTTACTGAAGCGTTTTCGAGTTTATACCATTCATCCGCTAACCAACGATGGATAACAACATCAAAACTTACTTGTTCATCAAGTTTTTTTGCAAGCAAATTATACATTTTTATAGGTCTCCAACTGCTCACAAGACTGCTAACATTTTGTGCTAACATAAAATGCTTGGGTAGTTATAAAAAGCAAAAGAGCCGTCAGAAAGTAATTCCAACGGCCCTTTCCTTTGCAACACCAAAGCGTGATTACCTTGCACTGCTTCCGACGGCCTCCTTCATAAGGAAGTTTTCGACAGCCATGTAACACATCGCCCAAACACTTTCGGTGCGAGTCATTCGTGTTACATCCTTCGCCTCACCAAGGGCATCCACAACTGTCTTTGTGAGCCGAGGTCCCGCCACCTTGTGAAAAAATTCTATCGGCTCAAAACCCTCTTTCCAATGAAAAGCGCCATTTCTCTTTTCAATAGCGCTCCGAAATGCCGCAAACATCGGGAGTCGGATGCTTTCGGGAAAAGAATAATCAACATCACCGCCCAAGAAATGTAGCGCTTTCTTTTTACGAGGATGTTCCTTCACCCAGTTCCATTTCTTGAATTTACCGCCAGTGCTGTTATAACATTCTTGAAAATATTTCCACGTCGCATCCCATAGCCTTAACATATCCGGCAAAAGCGGGTAATATGCATCCCACCTTCCAGAATCCTTATAAGCTGCGAAGTGTTCCAGTACGGCATTCTTATGCGTTGCCATATTGTGGGGGTGTTTTTGGTCGCTAAATTCATCCACGTCAAAACAAATCAGACAAGTCAAAATATCCAAAACGGAAATGGGTTTTGAAACCAACCCCCCATCATCACCCTTCATCATTTCCGTTTCCTTGTACGCAATCAGCCCTGAATATCGCTCTTTTTTAAGGGCGTCTTGCAATTTGTTGAACGTTCCCCTCAGTTCTTCCAGAGAAGTTTGCTTAACCTGATTTGACGTGTTCCTCGCTTCGACAACATCAATAACCTGGTCCCTATCCAAACCAGTAATAATCTCTATCTTGATATACTGATTGGACAATGGTTGTTGTCCTAAAGATTCGAGATAGTGCTGAATTTGTAAAAATGTGTGACCCCCGTCGAGCAAACCATGCAGTTGTTTGTCAACAAACTCAAGGGTCAACAGATTTTTTTGGTTATCGAATTGTGCAGACTCAGCAGTGACCGTAATTCCTCGATTCATAATGAAAAACAATTCATTTTCACGTAATGAATCTCGAATGGCATCAGGTACAATGCCATGTTCCTTGGGATCACGGACATTCAGGGTTCGCCATTCTGAGAAATCAAAAACATCTTTTACGTTAACAACAGCAAAATAATTTTTGATGTTTTTTGATTCTTGAAATGGATTCGGTAGGCGTACAAAGTAGATACAACTTGCTTTGAGTAAACTCATTGTCATTCTCCTTTTTGTTCCGAAGCGTCACCGCTTAGCGAAACTCTTTTGGGGCTATTGGCTTCGCCAACATAGCCTTGATGTTAACCTAGCCCATTGACTAGGTTTGAACGTATTATAACCAACAATCTGCCAAATGCAAGCAAAAAAAACTTCTATACTTTCCTAAATTCAATCCAAGCGTTTACGTCAGACCGCTTAAATCTGACAGCCCTCCCGAAGCGATAGACCGGGAAGCCAAGGCGCCTCTCACTATCAGCTCGTAAAAATAGCCACTGCTAAGTGGTGTAGAACGGCAGAGTTCAGCCATATCAATTAGGTCACTGTCTTTTTGGAGTTTGTCTTTCTTTGGATCTCGACCAGGCATTATCTGGTTTAACAGCCGTGCTGAATAAGTAAAGAACGCTGCATGGTATTCCAATGTCTTTTTTGCTAGTGCTAACCAAATTGCTAACGGAACCAAAAACTCGGCCAACCGACTTCCGAATTACAGCTTAAAAAATGGCGGGAGCATCCCAATTTCGATTAATTGCCTTGGGAGAAATTGGGATTGTCCCGAATTTTAATGAACCAACGTTTGTTCTATTAAAGGTAATTCGGGAGCGACCCTGATTTCGATGAATGACTATGGGAGAAATCAGGGTTGTCCCGATTTTCGATAAAAAATTTAAAGGATAATCGGGAGCGACGGGACTTGCCCCTCGCTTCGCTCGGGACTATCTTCCTTCTTAGCGACAGTCATCACTTCACCTTTCTTTTTATTAATAAAGGTGATGGCGGGAGCGACGGGACTTGAACCCGCAACCCTCAGATCGACAATCTGATGCTCTAACCAGTTGAGCTACGCCCCCCTTGAAATGTGGCAAGTATAGCCAAAAAACCGGCCCTAGACAATTGATTTATAAGGAGGAGAAAAGGAGTGTTTGGCCAGAAAATAAAGTGGCCCACCGATTAAAATAATAACAAAACCGATAAATGCCTCCCGGGGAGCATGTTGAATTGTTGTCCAACACAACCAGAATGAGACCAAGGTAAAAAGAATAGGAACGAAAGGATAACCCACCATTGAAAATCCACTATGCGCGTTATTCTTGCGCCTTAAAATAAACACACTCACACCCACCAAAATAAAAAAGAGCCAAATTTCAAAAGCGTTAAAAAATAATATCTGTTCAAAATTTCCCCAAAGAACCAAAACGCAAGCCCATATTCCATTCAACACAAGTGAGCGAAGCGGCGTATGAAAACGGCTGTCAACTTTCCCCAACCACTTTAAGCGGGGA
>Ga0155264_162_pt1 | contig 15466 bp, 16 predicted proteins | sample RifCSPhighO2_02_FD_106232 | JGI IMG/M metagenome (GOLD analysis project Ga0155264, IMG submission 106232) | Omnitrophica bacterium RIFCSPHIGHO2_02_FULL_46_11
TCACGGGTTACAAAAGGGCTGCGTTTCACTTTGACGGCAAAAATAGAAATTAGAAAATCAGTAAGCAGCACAAATATTTTTGAAAAACCTCGAAGAAGGCGGCTCCAAAAACCCAGAACAAAAGCGAAACGATAAATGAAATCGTCCGCCTTTTGCCGGAACCAATCTTTTGGAATCGTTTCGGCAAAAATGATGATCAAAAGTGAAAGCACAATAACGGTAACCCATTCGTTGGTAAAATGAAATCGTTTTTCAAGGATATAGGTACTTAGGCCCACAAACGTTACATGCATCAAATTGGTGCCGATCAAAATATCGGTCAAAAACCATTTTGGATCGCGATGAAACCTCATGACAATCTGAGCTCGTTTATCTCCTTCATCCGCTAAATGGCGAAGCTTCAATTTATTGCAAGACAGATAAGCCATTTCGGATCCGGCAAAGAATCCGAGAAAAATAAAAGCAACCAGGGTAATGAAGATTGTTGTCATCGTTATTTTTTCCTAATTTCAACCTTTAGAACGCGCTGGGGAAGCATTTCTTTGATACGAAACTCAATTCCCTGCCACCGGAGCAATTCATGTTGTTTTGGAATTTTACCAAATTGCTCATAAAGCCAGCCGTTCAACGTTTCGCTGGTCTCAGAACTTAATGAAATACCGAGTGATTCATTTAATTCGTTAAGGTTGATTTTGCCATGCACTAAGAATGTGCCGTCCCCTATCATTTTTACCAAAGGATCTGCCTTTGCGTATTCATCATAAAATTCACCGAAAATTTCCTCAAGAATATCTTCCGAAGTAACCAGGCCTGCCGTCCCGCCGTATTCATCGACGCAAATGGCAACTCGGCTGCCACGATCTTTAAATTCCTCCAGCAGTTCATCAATCGGTTTCGTTTCCGGAACATAATAGGGAGGAGCGATTAATTCGCGAAGTCTTTCTTGATTGTCTAACATAAATTCTTGCGTCGAAATAACGCCGATCAAATTGTCGAGCGTCTTTTCATAAATGGGGACATAAGAGAAGTGATATTGCCTGATCAATGCTACTAATTTTTCCCGCCCTTCTTCAATGTCAAAGGCAATCATATCCGTTCGAGGAGTCATGATTTCCCGGATCATTCGATCGCCCAAATTAATCAAATTTTGTATCATCTCCCCTTCTTCAGGCCGAAGCACTCCTTCCTCTTCTCCGATGCGAGCGAGCGCCTTAAGTTCTGATTCTGAAACTAAATCAGCATTTGTCTTTCGTTCCCGAACCAAAAATGATAAGACGGCATCCGTAACCCAACGTACGAAACGCCTTATGGGAAATAAAAGACGGGCGAAAATATCAAGTGGGATCGCACAAAAAAAAGAAAACCACTCGTTGCGATTGACGGCAAAAACTTTTGGCGTTAGCTCACTTGTAATCACCAAAACAAAGGTAAAAACCGCAATGGTCCAGCCGATTCCGCTTGGGCCTAACCAATGCACCGCTATTGTAGTTACAAGCGTGGTGGCCATGGTATTCACCACCATATTTCCAATGAGAATGGTAATTAAAGTCCTGCGCGGATGATCCAGGAGAGAAGAAATCACCTTCGAGGTTTTGGGATGGCGACTGTTGAGGCGCCTTTTTTCAATTTTAGAAAGTGAAAAAATGGCCGCTTCAGAACCTGAAAAGAATGCGGACAAGCTAAGTAAAACAGCCAAGATTAAAAGTTGCGGAAGCAAGAAAGGCATCATCTAAGCCTGATATAAGTGGTGCTTGTGAATGTAATCCAAAACTAATTTAGGGATCAAAGGTTTTGCTAATGTTCCGGCGCGCAACTGATTGCGAAGTTCGGTAGATGAAACATCAAGAGGCACAAAATCCAAAAATTCTACTCCTGGCGATAATTTTGAAGTATCAAAACCTGGCCGCTTCGCCACAACAAAATGAGATAATAAAAAAATAGCGTCGATTTCTTTCCATTGAGCCAAGCTGCGCGCCCAATCACCGCCTGTGATAAAAAAAAGCTCATCAGGACTTGGATATTTTTTCTGAAACAAGCGAAGCGTATCCACGGTATAAGAAACTCCTTCGCGCTTGATCTCGCAATCGGAAACTTCAAAGTTTGGTTCTGCTTTTATTGCTTGCCTCACCATTTCCAAACGGTCTTGCGGCGAAGCGATAATCTTAAAACCCTTTTGTTGAATCGGGTGCTGATAAGCGGGCACAAAAATCAAGCGGTCCAGTTTCAATTCTTTGAAAGCGGCACGGGCTAATGCTAGGTGTCCGTCATGAATCGGATCAAATGTTCCGCCTAAAATGCCAATTCGCATGAAAAGTCGCCTGTTTTTTAGGTGCGAACCTGCCCGCTTCCCTGAACGATGTACTTGTATGAAATGAGTCCTTCAAGCCCCATCGGGCCTCTGGCATGAACTTTATCCGTAGAAATTCCGATCTCGGCGCCAAAACCGTATTCATTGCCGTCTGAAAATCGCGTGGAAGCATTCACCATCACGGATGAGGAGTCAACTTTTGTGACAAATTTGCGGGCTGCTTTTTGATTCTTGGTGACGATTGAATCCGTATGGGCAGACCCGTATTTTTGAATATGTTCGATGGCCTGATCCATGCCCCGTACAACTCGGATAGAAAGAATGCGGTCTAAATATTCCGTGCGCCAATCTTCTTCCGTCGCTTTTTTGGCGGTCGGCACAAAGCGGCGCGTTGCATCATCACCTCGAATTTCACAGTTTTCTTTTTTCAAAAGCCGGGCGTACGGCGGCAAAAATTTTGGGGCAATCGCCCGATGAACCAATAAGGTTTCCATCGCATTGCAAACACCCGTCCTCTGACATTTTGCGTTCACCGCGATCCTAAGTGCCATATTCAAATCTGCGCTGCTGTCTACATAAACATGGCAAATGCCCTTATAATGCTTAACGACCGGAATTCTAGAATGACGCGCTACCCGCCGAATTAAGGCTTCTCCGCCGCGCGGAATAACTAAATTGATTAGATCTTCCATTTTGAGCAGTTCATCAATTGCGCGCCGGTCCAAAACCGGAACGAGTGAAACTGAAGCCTCTGGGATACGATGTTTCTTTAAAACCTTCGCATAAACCTGAACGATCGCTCGATTCGAATGAAAAGCTTCGCGTCCTCCCCGGAGCAAAACAGCATTGCCGCTTTTCAGACACAAGGAAGCGCATTCCGAAGTTACATTGGGCCGTGATTCATAAATAATTAAAATCACGCCGAGTGGAACCGTCACTTTGGAAATGCGAAGCCCGTTGGGACGGCGCCAGGTATGAAGCGTCCGGCCGATAGGATCCGGAAGCTTGGCCACCTGAGAAACAGCGTCCGCCATTTGATCAACCCGTTTTGAATTAAGCATGAGACGATCAATCATGGCATCGTTCAAACCCATTCTCCTGGCAAGGGTTAAATCTTTTTGATTGGCTCTCATGATTTCGCGCGAGGACTTCCTAAGATGCGCCGCAATTTCATTTAAGATGCGCTTTTTGGTTTCGGGAGAAAGTTCAGCCAAATGATAAGAAGCTTTTTTCGCCGCTGTAGCAAATTGAATTAATCTTTTTTTAAGATTCATCTGTTGACTCCAAATAGGCAAGCCATCTTTTCCAAGCATTTCCCTTGCGCGGCATGGGAAGAAATAAAGAACCTACTTCCTCTCCCTTCAAAATGCGTTCGATAATCCGCTCTTCCCGGCCGTTTGCCAATACCGTCACAATTCCGGAACGCATGGCTGCGTAGGCCGCTTCAAGTTTCGTTTTCATTCCACCCGCTGTTTTTTCACTTCGCTTTGCATGCACATGAGTCATATACGTTTTTAATTCTTCAGGAGATGAAATCTGACGAATGACGGTTTTATCCTTTAAATAAAAGCCGTCAACATCACTTAAAAATACCAAAAGGTTTGCTTCCGCCAAATTGGCCACTTGAGAAGCAAGAATATCATTATCGCCAAAACGAATTTCCTCAGTCGCGACAGTGTCATTTTCATTCACAACTGGTACAGCGCTCATTTTAAGGAGCGTCAGAATGGTATTGCGTGCATTCACATAGCGTTCTCGGTCCTGGAGGCCGTCCCGTGTAAGTAAAATTTGCGCGGCATGAAATCCTCGGCTTGAAAATGCCGTTTCATAAGCTTTCATCAATTTCCCCTGTCCAATGGCCGCGCAGGCTTGAAGCTCAGGAAGAAGAACAGGCCGTCGTGTGCGCTTGAGCGTATCCATCCCAAGCGCAATAGCACCTGAACTTACCAAAATCACTTCAATTCCCGAACGAAGCAATGTCACCACTTGCGAGACAATATGTTCCAAGTTCCGATGGGAAAAATGGCCCTCGGCCGTCGTTAAAGAACTCGTACCGATTTTAATCACCCAGCGCTTTGCTTTATTAAACTGCTGTCTCATGGGAAACTCCCAATAAATTCTGCGCGGCATCCATTAATCGATTGATGCCATCACCGGTTTTTGCTGAAATAAAAAATGTTCTTTCCTGAGTGTCGAAAAGCTTTTTCTTGCTTGCCTGACGCGGCAGTAAATCGGCTTTATTGACAATTAAAAAGCGGGGTATTTTTTCAAACGCTTCATTAAATTGCCGGATGATATTGAACAAAATAGCATATCCCGCTTGCACATCAGAAGCAAACTCAGTTTTTGGATCCAAAATAAAAAAAATAAGCCGGGCACGTTCTAAATGCTTCAGAAAATGCGTCCCCAAACCTCGTCCTTCTGCCGATGCCTGATAAATAGCCGGAAGTTCACAAATACGTATTTGATTGTAATGGCTTCGATACGTCCCAAGCTGTGGTGCTTTTGTGGCAAAGGGATATTCAGTTTCCAAAACGCCTGCTCCCGTTAAATGCTTGAGCAAGGTAGTCTTGCCAGAATTAGGAAGCCCCACTAAAAAAATATCTGCGATAATCTTAAACGATAGAAAGAGCTCGAGTTCTTTCACAGCTTCTCCCTGGGTAACAGGTCGCCTCGCATGATTGCCATAACCTCTCCGACCGCCTTTTAAAACGGTGACCTCTTCTCCAGGTAAAACAAGGTCTCGAATCAGAAGCTGATCTTGTTTATTATAAACGGTTGTTCCGCAAGGAACTTTTACAATAAAGTCCTTGCCATTTCGGCCGTGGCTGTTATTTCGCATTCCTATACCACCGGCTTCTGCTTCAAAAATCCTTTTTGATTTGAGTGAAAAAAGACTACCGGTTTGTGCATCGGCGCGTAGAATCACATCGCCGCCGTCGCCGCCGTCGCCTCCGTTCGGAATCCGTTTATGGTCTGAGCGCTGCCGGTAGCTATCACAGCCTTGGCCGCCTTGACCGGAACGAACAACAATGGTCAGTTCATCAATAAACATGCTCAACCCCTAAGAAAACAAAAAAGCTGAGTCGGGCATTTCACCCTTCTCAGCCTTTGATTGGTAAAACTTAAATTTAATTGCTTGGAACTAAAAAAACGGTTCGATTAGGTTTAAAATGCACTACTCCATCACGAAGGGCGAAAAGGGTATCATCTGAACCGCGTGCAACATGCCGTCCCGGTTTGAATGAGGTACCTCTTTGTCTGATAATAATATTTCCGGCGTGAACCAACTGCCCGCCGTACGCCTTAACACCCAGCATCTGCGGGTTTGAATCACGACCGTTTGTTGTACTTCCCTGACTTTTTGTATGCGCCATTATTTACTCCGCTTGGATCGTCTTGACCCGTAAACGAGATACGGTCTGTCGGTGCCCTTTTTTGCACTTGTAACCTTTACGCCTTTTAAACTTAAAAGAAATGACTTTTGGCAATTTAATATCGCCGAGCACTTCGCACGTTACTGAAGCGTGAGGCACAAAAGGTTGTCCTACTTTTACCTTTCCATCTTCTTGAAGGAAAAGGACTTGGCTCAGTTTCACTTCTTTCACTTCAGACTTCCCACCACTTGCAGAGGCAACTTTTTCTACTTCAAAAATACTGTTTTCCTCAACTTGATACTGGTGAGAACCTACTTGCACTACCGCATATCGAGACATTTTGAACCACCTTTTGAAGGGGCAATTCTAATGGAAAACCACCCTGATGTCAATTTTAATAGCAGATCTGAAAAAATGATATAAGTTATTCATATAAAATAACTTATAGAAAAAACAATGGGAGCGGAAAAATTAGGCATGCTGACGCGTTTCCAAATCAAGCTGCCATTCACTAGTAAAATCTTTAAAAGTACGGCCGAACGCTTTTTCAAAGGCTTCAAGAAAAGTGGTTCCCTTGCCAAGCTCGATCAGGAGCTCTTTCATGTTGTAAAAGCGGCTGTGGCTGATGAGGTACGACGTCAGCGAAAATGACTCAAGATAAAAAAGAAATGCTTTATCAGTAGAAGCGGTTTTTGATATATCTTCAAACATCAGTTCGTCAATGGTAACCAACGATTTGGTACGAATAGCATCGGTTAAAGCATTAAGGTTAATGGCCTGTATTTTATTTTCTTCGTACTGCGCCAGGCCTTCATTTAACCAAACAGGACATTTGATCCGGCTTAAATCTAAAACGAACGCGTGCGTCAACTCATGATGAATCAATTTCCTCAGATTAACCGTTGTGGTTTGGTCTGTTATATCTGAGGATGTTTCATACACCGGAATTCTAATCTTTCCATCATAAAGAGCTCCGGACCAATGCGGAACGGAACCCATTAACTTTTCGTATTCCTCGCGATCGTAGAGCACCACGGGAACTTTATATTTCGGATAATGGCCAAAATCTTGAGAAATCGTTCGGTGCGCTTCGCGAAGATAATCACGAATTTTGGAGCCTTCCAAGCTTTCGCTTCTGCGGTATCGGATAATAAAATGTTCATCAGAATACTGCTGCTGAGTTTGATCAATTTCCTTTTCACGCGTCAACTTCTCAAATTTTTCACGCAGTTTTGGGGAAGGATTCAGCGAAAACGCCTTGCGGTAATACATTTCTGCTTCATCCAGTTGATGATTTAAATTCGCAATTTCCCCAAGAAGCTCATAGGCATAGGGGTTCGATGTGTCCACTTGAATCGATTCTTGAAGCAAATCTTCCGCAACTTCATATTGGCGCTTGTTGAAATTCTGAACGGCTTCATTGTAAAGCTCTCGACCCGCGTTTAATGAAATAATATCCGAATCTTTTTTCTGCTCTTGCTTTGGATTAAGTAAAAATGCTTTAGCGCTTGCAACTTCGCGCTCGACCCTGGACTTAGGAATGCCGTCTTGGGTTCCCGAAAGTTCAATCACCGGTAAGACGGCGATTTTTTGAAGGGTGCCATCCATTTTTTTAATGTACATTTGAGCTTGGTCAAAGCGATCCTGATCAAGCAATTGTTGGCTGTATTGATCGTAAGCATTTAATAGCGCATTCAAGACTTTCGTATTCTCCGGTTCTTTGGCAAGAACCGTTTCCAAAACAGCAATGCCGGCGGGATATTCTTTTTGGCTGATTAAATTCTGCCCTTTTTCGATGAGCACATTTAAATCGTTCTGATCGGCGGACAGGTAAAAAGCGCCTACAAAAACAAAGGTTAAAAATAAAGATAACCTTAAGAAAAGATGACGGGGCGCAATTTTCATATAAAACAAAGCCTCAACGCGCGTAGCGTTCGGCCATCTGAATTCGCTTGCCAATGGCTGGATGATCGTAGAGTAAAAATTCGATAATTGGGTTGGGATCGGGATCGGCGAGATTTTGATCGCTCAATTTTTGCATGGCCGAAATAAATGATATTTTATCTCCTGTCGCATCGAGCGCAAACTGATCCGCCTGACGTTCTGCCAAACGTGAAAAGGCATTCCCTGCCGGCGCCAAAATAAGGCCAAATACGAAAAAGATCAGACAAAGAAGGGGAAATGAACGAATATCACCAGCGCCAGAATAACCCAATGCTTGAGAAAATATTCCCATCAGCTGAAAAGCAATCCAAAAACCAATCAAGGAACATATCGTTCCGAAAGCAAATTGCTTCCAAATATCATGGTGTTTGTAATGGCCCAATTCGTGCGCCAAAACCGTTTCAATTTCCTCATGGCCAAACGATTCGAGGAGTGTATCGCCTAATATAACCCGTTTTGTCTTTCCAAAACCACTAAACGCAGCGTTTGCTTTCTTTGTGGTTTTGCTTAAGTTAAGCGAATATACATTTTGAATACGAACACCAAAGCGATCAGCCAGAGCTTCAATTTTTTTCTTAAGGACCTCATCAGAAATGGGGCTATACTTGTAAAAAAGCGGGACGATTAAAACGGGGAATAATTTTCCGAGTACGAGACTGAAAAGTGCATAACCGGCCCACGCCCAAAACCACCACGTCAGCGGAAAATGCCAAATGAGCGCATATAAACCCAAAACCAAAAGTGCGGTCATCACAAAAGAAAGCAGCTGCTTTTTTATCCATTCCCAAAACCATGCCGGCAATGTTTGATTCGATAATTGATACTGATGTTCCAAAATAAATCCGGAATAAAAAGAAAGCGGTGAAGCAAGTACAAGCGAATAAATCGAAAAGAAAAGGAAATAAAGAAACAGGACGGCGTAACGGAAAGAAACAAAATGTTCGGCCCAATCGTAAAAAGAAAAAGTCAATTGGGTATCAATGGCGATCCAAAGCGTGACGGCTGTTAAAATAAGCCCGGCCAGGCTCAACCAGTTTCTTATTCTTTGGTAGGCTTTGTTTCTTTCCATTTCATCTCCTGTTGGCTATTTGAATGATCCTTAATCAAACAAAATTCGCCTTTTAACTTCTTCATCTAAAACTACGGCTTCGTCTGAAAAAGACAATCCATCCAAACGAGCGGCTTCTTCATAAAGGTTCGCTGGAATTTCATTCAAAAACCGGGACGGCAAATTATGCTGACGGGAGCCATAAAGCCGGCGCGAGTCCGCATAGCTCAAATAAAGCTTTTCCTTCGCGCGCGTCATCCCCACGTAACACAACCTGCGCTCTTCCTCCAAATCGCGAATGTCGGAACCGAATGAATTCACATGCGGAAATACTTCCTCTTCCATACCTACCATAAAAACGACGGGAAATTCCAATCCTTTAGCCGTATGAAGGGTCATCAGCGTAAGACTATTGCTTCCGCCATCCCAGGTATCGATAGCCGACGTTAAGGTAATGCTTTCGATAAACGCCTCCAAAAGCTCTTCCTTTTGCTTGCCGGTTTCACCTGATAAAGGCCGCCACGTTTCCTCAAAATCCTGAACGGCCGAGAAAAATTCTTGAATGTTATCGATCCGCACCTTGGCCTCAATCGTCCGTTCCAGTTCCAATTCCTTTAAATACCCCGTGCGACTCAAAATCTCTTCCAAAAGTTCGCTCACGAGAAATCTTGATTTCTCTGCGCGAAGCGAACTGATCATGCGTCCGAAATCTCGAAGCGCTTCTCTCGCTTTAAGCCCAATCCCCTGAATTCGGTCGATTTCCTTAAAAAGCATATCCCAAGCAATTCCATTCGTGCGTTGAAAAGTTTCGAGTACTTCGATTGATTTTTTGCCAATGCCACGATTTGGCACATTGATAACCCTCTTTAAACTTAATTGATCATCTGGAAAAGCGATGACTCTCAGATAAGCGATTAAATCTTTGATTTCCCGCCGGTCATAAAATCGAATGCCGCCTACAATTTTGTACGGGATTTTATATTTTCTGAGCGCTTCTTCGACAATGCGCGATTGAGCATGTAGCCGATAAAAAACAACACAATCGGCTAACGAACGGCCTTCCTTTTGAAGCTGGCAGACTTCGCGCACCACAAACTCAGCTTCTTCTTTTTCATCAACGGCTTCAAACAATGAAATTTTATCGCCATCGTTTTTTTCGGTCCAAAGCGCTTTTGGTTTTCTAGCCGTATTAAATTCAATTAAGGCATTCGCTGCATTCAAAATGTTGGCCGTAGAACGATAATTCTGTTCCAATTTAATCACCTGGCAAGCGGGATAATCTTTTTCAAAATCGAGGATGTTGCGGATGTCTGCGCCACGCCAGGCGTAAATGGATTGGTCAGGATCGCCAACGACAGTGATATTTTTGTAACGCGCGGCCAAATATCGCACCAAGCGGTATTGCGCGTGGTTGGTGTCTTGATACTCATCGATCAAAGTGTGTTTGAACCGTTCCTGCCAACCTTCCAAGACTTTTTGATTCCGATCAAATAAAAATACCGTTTTAAGAATCAAACCCCCAAAATCGCAGGCATTTAAAGTTGTGAGTTTACGTTCGTAAAGCTGATACACCTGCGCGACCGCATCTTCGAATGAATCTTGGGCTTTTTCAAGATAGGCTTCAGGCGTCAGGAGAAAATCCTTAGCCCGCTGGATTTCTTCGCGAATCCCTTTAGGATTGATTTGGCGCTCATTTCGATTGAGTTCGGCAAGGCATTCTTTAATCAGGACAAGCTGATCATGTTCGTCATAAATCGAAAAATTGCGTTTCAGGCCCACCGCTTCCCCATCCGAACGAAGAATGCGAAGACAACTTGAATGAAACGTTGAAATCCACACTTCCTGGCGAACCAAATGACCGACGCGAAAACGCATTTCATCCGCGGCTTTATTGGTAAACGTAACGCCAAGGATATTAAACGCCGGAATGCCTTTTGAAATCAAAAACGCGATCCGGCGGGTCAGAATGCGCGTCTTACCGCTTCCGGCGCCTGCTAAAACCAGAAGGGCGCCATCCGCAGCTGTTACTGCTTTTTCTTGTTCGGGATTAAGATGTTCAAGAATTGCCCGAGAACTTTGATTCATGAATCGAAAGTAAACTTTGCTTCAAATGCTGTTTTAAAATCATATACATCTTTAAAATCGCTTAAAGAATCTTCTTCTGTTTTTCTCATCAAACCTACCTCAACAAGAGCAAAGACCAAACGACCGAAATCCAATGTTTCGCGAATCCCCCAATAGTGCAAAACGGTGCCGGCCAAAGGCCCGAATTGATCAATGGCATACTGCCTAATCCCTTCGCAAAATTCCTGGCCCGTAATATGACGAGGTTCTTTAAGAGAAGCCATGGTGAAATGAAGCGCGGCAAGAAGAAAGCTATAGGCCTCAACTTTATACTGAGGGTTCGAATCAATAAGTTTTTGAATTTTCCCGAGTATTTGCTGTGGTGTATCCATAACTTATCGCTATAAAGTGGCGGACGCGTTCTTTAATTCTTCGGCAGGAAGCAAAACCTCTTCGCGAGAAAGATTGAATAAATCGCCGATGCCCTGAGCAAATCGCTCAAAAAATACTGATTCTGAAAGAGGGGGACAAACCTCAAGCAAAAGCTTCCATGCAATCGAGCCTTGTTGCAATAAATACCCTTGGGTGCGTTTCTGTGCTGCTCCGGCAATCTTTTTGCCTTCAAGCATCACATCATGAAGAACCGGAGAATCAAAACAGAAAAGATTGCGTCCTCTTCGCCGCTCAAAAAAAGCAGCGCCGGGCGCACAGCATTTTTTCTCAAATAATTCTGTTTTAATTCCAAGTGAACGGAATGCCTCGGACAGTTGCTGATGAATCAACAAGTAGCTATCCTTTACTTTCTCAAACGGGATGTTTCCAGCAATCGGCGCAATCAAGGAATAAGTCAGATCAGAAATTCCGTGGGACACAATCCCTCCCCCCGTTAAGCGGCGAACAAACGGTATTCCGCTATCCACTTTTGAAACTGCTAAACCCCATAGTCCGTAACCAACCGTCAACGTAGGTTCGCTAAAGCGATAAAACCGGAGGATTACGTTTGGGTCTTTTGACTGGATTTGGCGCCGGAGCAAAAATTCATCCGCGGCCATGTTGAAAGTGCCGTCATGCGCGTCATCGCAAATTAATTGAAGGCGGACAGGAACGTTGCTCATAACGGACTGGCTTGGGTGTCGCGCTTGAGATCACGAAAGCTCAAGATCGGTTTGCGCGCTGCCTGAACTTCATCCGGGCGTCCGATCGGCATGGTATGGGGCGCTTTGCGGACAAGTTCAGGCGTTTCCTGAGCTTCTTTTAAAATTTTAAGCATGACCTCCACAAAAGCATCCAGCGTTTCTTTTGATTCAGTTTCAGTCGGTTCAATCATGAGCGCCTCTTTCACCACCAAAGGAAAATGGACAGTTGGCGCATGAATACCGTAATCAAGAAGCCTTTTTCCGATATCGCCGGCATGAATATTTTGAGACTCAAGATTGCTGGCAGAAAGCACGAATTCATGCATGCAAAATTCATTGTGCGGATTTAAAAAAGCCGTGCTTAATTTTTTCCGAAGATAGTTCGCACTTAAAACTGCGTCATGGCTGACTCGTTTTAATCCTTCCAAGCCAAGCATTCGAATGTACACATAAGCACGAAGCAGAATCCCGGCATTTCCAAAAAATGATCTCACTTTTCCAATTGATTTCGGCCGATGATAGTCAAAACCATATCGGCTCCCCTGCTTCACAACAAGCGGAGCAGGAAGAAAAGGCGCCAATATTTTCTTAACACCAACCGGCCCGGCACCAGGCCCGCCGCCTCCGTGTGGTGTTGTAAACGTTTTGTGAAGATTCAAATGCACAATGTCAAATCCCATATCTCCGGGACGCACGGCGCCCAAAAGCGCATTCAAATTGGCGCCGTCATAATAAAGAAGAGCGCCTTTCCGGTGTACAATCTCCCGAATCTTCAAAATATCATTTTCAAATAAGCCAAGCGTATTCGGATTGGTCAGCATTAAACAGGCCACTCGATCGCTCATCGCATCTTCCAAAGCCTTCAAATCCACACGCCCTCTTGCATCCGATGGAATTTGAACGACTTCGTAACCATATTGGGCGGCAGATGCCGGATTGGTTCCATGACTTGAATCCGGAACAAGTACTTGATGCCGCTTGCCTTCACCGCGGGAATGGTGATAAGCGCGTGTGAGCATCATTCCGCAAAGCTCTCCATGCGCTCCTGCCGCAGGCTGAAGCGTAAATTCGTCCATTCCGGTCAATTCGCAAAGTGCGCGGCTTAATTCATGAAATATTTGAAGAATTCCCTGCACTTGATCCTCTGTTTGAGAAGGATTGAGCCATGCAAATCCATCAAGGGATGCCACATCCTCGTGAATCTTTGGGTTGTATTTCATCGTGCAGCTTCCTAAGGGATAAAAATGCGTATCGACGCTAAAATTTTTCTTCGACAAATTGACGAAATGCCGCACAAGTTCCGGCTCTGTAATTTCAGGGAGATCACCGTGATCTTTCCGCTGAAAGTCCGCTGGAATTAATCGTGAAAAATCATCCTGAAACTTTCTGGACGGAAGAAAAATACCTTCCTTGCCGCTTTTGCTTTTTTCAAACAAAAGTTTGCTGTCACTAATGGCGGTGGTTTTTAAGCCCGTTGTCATTTTAGAACTTCCTTTAAGGCTTCCACAAATTGGTCTAATTGATCTTTGCTTTTTGTTTCGGTAGCGCAAACCAGCATCTGCTCTTTAAGCTCGGGATAAAACCGCTCAAGCGCTAGGCCACTGATAATTCCTTTTTGAAATAAGGATTGATTGACTTGATCGACAGGTTTTTTAAGTCGAATGACAAATTCATTAAAAATTGAGCCGTCTGTTAAAATTTCGACCTCTTTTAAATTGCTCAAAGCCCGGCGCAAATAATAAGCATTCTCCAAATTAAGTTCGGCAATCCGGCGAATTCCTGTTTTTCCTAAACTAGCCATATAAACGCAAGCGGCAATGGCACACAAAGCTTGATTCGTGCAAATATTTGAACTCGCGCGTTCGCGCCGTATATGTTGTTCTCTGGCTTGAAGCGTCAAGCAAAAAGCCCGTCTTCCGGCATTGTCTTGTGTCAGACCGACAAGCCGGCCGGGAATGCGGCGCAGTAAAGACCGGGTGGCCGCTAAATAACCCAACCATGGGCCGCCAAAGCCGGGTGGGATACCAAGCGGCTGGCCCTCCCCACAAACAATATCAGCGCCCCATTCCTTTGCGGATTTGTAAAACCCAAATGAAAGCGGATGGCTCACCAAAATCAAAAGCGAACCATTTTGATGCACCAAAGTTTCGACTTCTTTAAGATCTTCCACCAATCCAAAAAAATTGGGAGATGCGACAACAACGGAAGCCACATCGGGCGTCAAATGTTTCTTTAAATAATCTAAATCAAGCCCAAAGTGACTCTGAAAAGGAATTTCTTCGGTTTCAAATGAAGTGCCGGTTAAATAAGTTTGAGTAACAGTCCTGTAATCAGGGTGAACGGAACGTGCCATAAGAACCTTGCGGCGTTTCGTTTCATGTAAAGTCATTAACACGGATTCGGCGAGCGCTGTGGAGCCGTCATAATGAGAACCGTTGGAAACATCCATACCGGTTAATTCACAAATGAGGCTTTGATATTCAAAGAGCGCCTGCAAAGTTCCCTGCGAGGCCTCCGGCTGATAGGGCGTATAGGAAGTATAAAACTCGCCGCGGCCGATGATGTGTCGGACAATCGCGGGAATGAAATGTTCATAGCTCCCTGCACCTAAAAAGGACGAATGTGTTTTAGAACTTGCATTTTTTCCCGCCAATTCGCGGAACCAACTTTGTGTTTCAAGTTCGCTCAGCGGCGATGGGAGATCGATTTTAGGATTTCGAAGTTCATTCGGAATGGCTTGAAACATCTGGCCAAAATGCTCGATTCCGATGGTTTCGAGCATTTCGGCTTGATCTTTAACCGTGATCGGAAAATAGCTCATCCCACCACCTGTTTGACCGCTGCCTTAAGGCAGCGGAATCTTTCTAAAGATAAAAGAGCGCGATTTTCATCAAATATTCCAGCACCATATTTCAAATCGCGCTCTTCGCAAACAGGTGGTGGGATCATTATTTAACCGGCTGCGCTTTGGCGAATCATGGATTCGTACTGGTCGCGGGTTAACAAAGACTCAAATTCACTTGGCTTACTGGAAGTTAATTCAAAAAACCAACCTTTCCCATACGGATCTTGATTCACAATGGCAGGATCTGATTCTAACGTCGTATTGATTGCCTTGACCGTTCCTGAAACGGGGGCATAAATATCAAAAGCGGCTTTCACCGATTCCACAATGCTGATTCCCTTTCCCTGTTCCACTTGCTGGCCCACATGAGGCAGCTCAATAAAGACCACATCTGAAATTTCATGCTGGGCATAATCGGTGATCCCCACAATCAGTTTGTCACCGGACCGACGCACCCATTCATGACTTTTGGTGTACCTGAGTTCTGCTGGAAAATTCATGAAACCCCCTTGCTTAATGAAGAATTTGCTCGTTTATAGAAAGGCGTTTTTACAATTCGCGCTTTGGTATATTTACCTCGTATTTCAATGTCAATCGCTTGACCAATCTTGGCATGTTCAATGGCCACATAAGCTAAGCCAATCCCGCACTTCAGCGTGGGCGAATGAGTTCCACTCGTTACTTTTCCGACTGGCTGTCCTTCAACAAAAACCGGGCATCCTTCTCGGGCAATGCCGCGATCCT
>Ga0155264_163_pt1 | contig 15408 bp, 16 predicted proteins | sample RifCSPhighO2_02_FD_106232 | JGI IMG/M metagenome (GOLD analysis project Ga0155264, IMG submission 106232) | Omnitrophica bacterium RIFCSPHIGHO2_02_FULL_46_11
CCATATTTCCTTTTGGAAAGTACTTGAGGGCACGTTTTCACCAGACGAAATTCGAAATAAAATCATTCTTATCGGTCTTACCGCAGAAGTGTTCCACGATATTCATGCCACCCCCCTTCGTTCCATGCCCGGGCTTGCCGTCAATGCAAACACGCTTCTCATGCTCATTCGAAGAGATTTTTTTACGTTTGCCCCTTTGTGGGTAACGGTTGTCCTGGGCTTCTTTTTCTTTTGGCTGGTTTTGCTCATTGTGGATTCGAGTTCTATCTTGATTGGAATCGTTATTGTGGCCGCCGTCAGTTTTTTATTATTAATCGGAAGTTTTTTGCTTTTTACGGCAGAGGTAATTTTGGACCCTTGGCTGATTATTGTCGGCACGATCTTGACTTTTATCGGCTCCGCGATTATGCGCCAGACTCAGCTTTTGCTTGAGAATTTGAAACTTCAAGAAGAATCATCCAAAGATCCTTTAACCGGTTTTTACAATCGTAGATTCTTGACCTTAAAATTAAAATCAGAGTTTAATCGTTTGGTGTCTAAACAGGGATTATTTAAGGCTCAAGGCGATATTTCCGTGGTGATGATCGATCTTGATAATTTCAAATTGGTCAATGACAGTTTTGGCCATGCCGAGGGCGATCGTGTGCTTTCTGTGATGGCGCAAGCAATTCGCTCTTCAGTAAGGAAAAGCGAATTGGTTTGCCGGTTTGGCGGAGACGAATTTTGCGTCATTTTACCCAGCACAACTATTGCAGATGCCGTTAAATTTGCCGAGAAAATTCGCTCGATTATCGCCCATCATCCGGATTTATCCTATCGAACGAAGGACGGCATAAGCACCATTCAAGTTACAGGAAGCATTGGCGTAGCATCCGTTTCGGGTGCGAAAGTGATGGAACATGGGATGCTGATGAAAGCTGCGGATCGAGCGCTTTATCGCGCAAAGGCAGGCGGGCGGAATCAGGTGTGCGTGTTCGATCCTTCCCGCGACGTAATTACGTAAGCGGTCCGTTGTCAGTCTTCAGCTTTCAGTTCAAAACGTTCAAGGCTTTTGCTGATAACTGATAACTGATGACTGATAGCTGATTGCTAATTTCAAACAGCCGATCGGCGGATGATTAAATCGGGTTGAAATTCTTTTTGAATCGGCAGGTTTTTCTCGCCTTCGAGAATCCGGATCAATATTTTTACCATTTCTCGTCCCATCGCTTCAAGTGGTTGCCGGACGCTCGTTAAAGAGGGGTCCACATATTTACCTCGTTCAAGGCCGTCGTATCCAATCACAGCTATTTGTTCCGGACAGCTGATTTTCTCTTCTTTCAACGCGCGCAGGACACCGATGGCCAAGTCGTCATTAAAACAGAATAAGGCCCGGGGGAGGGCGGGTGAGCGGTGAATTAAGTCCAATGTTTTGAGGTAACCGTCTTCCTCGAAAAAGTAATCACATTTTCTGAAGTAATTGGGATTGAATTCAAGGCCCGAAGCTTCTAACATTTCCCGATAAATTTTATACCTTACTTGCGCATCGCGCGAATCAGAATCTGGCGCTTGAAGCATCCCAATTTTTCGATACCCTCTTCCAATTAAATATTGAAGCGCTTTTCGTGTACCAGTTTCATTGTTGCAGTAGACGATATTGGTTTCTACTTCAGGAGCGTAATCATTGATGAGAACAATGGGAAGATTTTGGAATCCGCGCCGTGCTTCTTCCAAAAAAGTTGGATGAATTGTCCATGTCAAAAACATAAGGCCATCTACGGCATGTTCTTGGAGAATATCTTTCGGCCGGCGGGGGTCATTATGATTGACCATGATAAAACGAAGGTCGTAACTTGTGCTGCGTAAGGCATCAATAATTCCGGAGATAATTCGGGTAAAGTACTCACATTTAAAAATTTCGGGTGTAAATGCAGTGACCAATCCCAAACTTTGTTTCATGATTTATGCTCCAAGATTAGTTGAGGATGAAATGAAAGGGGTCACTATAGCACAAAAGAGATTTTTTTCTAGGGTTTTTACTTTTTCGAGGTTTTCGAAGCGGTATGCAAAGCCTGATTGATCTTATGGACGAGGGAGTGGATATGGTCCTTCGGGCGAATGCGGATGGATTTTGTGAAATCACGGGTTTGAATCATTTTTTCAAGATCCGATTCAATTCGGTAAAGTGGCCCCGCGAATTGGTGGGAAAGCCGAACTGCGAAGAACAAAATCAAACCAAAAATAATGGGAATCCCAATCAAAATAATTTGATTCACGCGATGGAATGCAGGAAACAGGGCTTCAGCGATTAATTCCGGAAGGGCAAGTTCGTGCGCTACGGTTTGCCAAATTAAATAGTAGAGGCAGGCGGTTACAAGCAAGGTGGGCCCGAACATGGCCAAAGCCACAAGCTTTAGATAATTCCGTTGAACGGAATGCCGGACAAAGGGTGTTCGCCTTCGGTTCATTTAGAGATTTGCCTTTCCTATTTGAATATCGTCAAAAAAGCCTTCCGCTTCACCTTCAGTTCCTTCCGAGTCTGTCATGAGGGCAATGGCCCCGACCTTCATTTTAGGTTCCTCGCCAAATAGTTTTTTGTAATCTTCAAGTATATTCTGCCGCTCTGAAACCCATTCACCGCTTTTAGAAGCGCCGCTTTGAACAACAATTTGTTTGATTTGATCTGAATAAGGGCTTTCTAAAATGGTTCCTTCACTTACGGATTCATCCCAAACGTATTCAAGGCATCGGAAATTGGTGAAGAAATGAGAAATGAATACCACGTACAAACGCGCCGCGAAATCGTCGCGTTTTTTTGGATCCACGGCTTTGCTCTTATCCGGAAATTTTCCAATTCTCCAGTTCCATGAAATAAAAGGGAATTCAGAGGTTTTAAATTTAATTCGATAGAAAATAGCGGAAGCGGCTTGTTCACTTTTTGAATGAACAAAGCCATCCTTTTTTTGGAAGTCAATCCAATAAGCGCTCCGGCCTTGAAAAGTTTTATCTTCCCATTGAGTAAGCGCGTTTTTTTCATTGAAATTAAAATACTGGAAAACGATTTCTATAGGGGGAATCAACGCGCGCACCGCCGTTTTTATTTTTTCAAGCCGATCCCGAGGAGGCTGCCAAAAAATTTGGGCCAAAATCAGGCCTACGGGCAGCAATATAAGGAGAAAACGAAGCCATTTTTTTGAGGTCATATCATCGTTATCGGCCACACAAGATTGCCGGTTAAGCAGTTCTCGCGGCTGATTATGGAAGCATTTCGGGGACAGCGGCAGGGTGAAAAACGAATGCATTTTTGTAGGGCAAGTGCTATCATAACGTGAATCTTGGGTCGTATATCGAGCATCGTATTTGCGAAATAATACGGCTTACGATACACGATGAACGATCCGCGGCGACCAAGGAGCTGAAGATGCCGTACGTGAACGTAAAAGTTGTAGGAAAATTATCCAAAGAAAAAAAGCAAAAGATCGCGGATGATATTTCGAATTCCCTTTTAAAACATGCCGGAAAACCAGTCGAGCACACCTACGTGGTTTTTGACGAGGTGAACGGCGAAAACTGGGCGAAAGGAAATCAGCTGTTCGGCTGAAACAGCGTGTCATCCCCGAATGCTTGAATCGGGGATCCATGGATTCCCGACTAAAGATTTCGGGAATGACATATAGAGGTTATATATGCCGATTCAAAAGCAATTGTCTGTTTTTTTGCCGAATCGACCAGGCATGCTGGCCCGAATTTCAAGTATTTTGGCCGAAGCCGACGTTAATATCTTAGCCCTTTCGGTCCATGATACTGTGGACAACGCCGTCGTTCGGCTTGTTCTCGATAATCCCACTAAAGCCCTCCTCTTATTGGAACAAGAAGAATTATATATTATGGAGCAGAATGTGGTTATTCTCGCCGTCGATAATCAACCCGGGACCTTGGCCAGAATCGCTCAAAAACTTAGCCATGCCGACATTAACATTCAGTACGCCTACTGCACAGCAGCCAGGAGCCAGGTTGCCGGATGCATTGTTTTAAAAACAGATGAGACTGAAGCTACGATGGAATGTTTGCGCGAGTTTGAATCTAATTGAGGGGTCGGGGAATTTTCCCCGACCCCTCATCTAATTAGCCCCACCTGCGTTTCACTTTAGAATACTTCCTGTTAGTTTCCAACCGGTTTTTCCTCCTCATTCAAAAATCAGAGAGGCTTGTGATATAATCATTTTTCTATGAACGATCCCGCAATCGAGATCAAAGGGTTGACCAAGTTTTACCGCCATTTCAAAGCTTTGGATGATATTTCATTCCAAGTCGAAGAAGGGGATTTTTTCGGTTTTCTCGGCCCCAATGGGGCAGGCAAGACTACCACGATCAGCGTGATCACGGGCCTTGCCAATTATAATAGCGGAAGCGTGCGAGTTTTTGGCCATGACGTGACTCGTGAATATCGCGCAGCGCGGGCCTTGATTGGTTTGGTTCCTCAGGAGTTTAATTTTGACCCCTTTCTTACCGCCGAGCAAATTCTGATTTATGAAGCGGGCTATTTCGGACTTCCCAAGGGCAAAGCTCGTTTAAGAGCCGATGATCTGTTAAACGAATTTGGGCTCAGTTCCTATCGGCGTTTGGATTTTCGCAAGCTCTCAGGCGGGCTGAAACGCAGGCTTCTGATTGCTCGGGCACTGATGCATCAACCCAGGATTTTGATTGTGGATGAGCCAACTGCAGGGCTTGACCTCGAGCTTCGCTATAAGTTATGGGATTTTTTTAAGGAAGCGAACCGAAAAGGTATTACGATTTTTTTAACCACTCATTATATTGAAGAAGCTGAGAAACTTTGCAATCGGATTGGCGTCATTCACGAAGGAAAAATGGTCGAAGTAGATGAAAAAAATAATCTCATCAAACGAATTGGTCACGATACCATTGAAATTCAACTGGATCGCACATTACCGACGATGCCTGAATCATTTTCTGAATTGGGAGCCGAATTAATGCAGGGAGGAACTATCATTCAATTGCCTCAGGAAAACCAACAATTCTCAAAACTGCTGCGGCTCATTCATGCGCAAGGCATCGATATATTAAATATCAATTCAAAAAAGACAACGCTTGAAGAAGTATTTATTCATCTGACAAGGAATAAGAAATGATCCCCCCACCTGTTTGTTACGGACGTGTCGTCATTGCGAGGACTGCCGCCGAAGGCGGCGGGACGAAGCAATCTCTGTTCTTAGATTGCTTCAACTTCGCTTTGGTGCTCTGTTTCGCAATGACGGTCTTGACCAAGAGGTGGTTGGGATGATCCCGTTAGAACTCTAAACGCAATGAGGTTATTTTAAATGCAAGCAGTTAAGATCGGGCAACAACCGTTATCATTAAAATTATTGTTATCTGGAGTTCTAACGGGATGAAAAGTTTAATTGGATTTAAATCCCTTGTGGAACGCGAGATTATCCGATTTACGTCTGTTTTTTTCCAGACTATTTTTCCACCCCTTGTCTCCAGCTTTCTTTACATCGCTATTTTTGGCTTTACCATCGGCCGCCAAATTGAGCGCGTGGATGGAATGCCGTATCTTAATTTTCTCATTCCCGGTTTAATCATGATGTACATCATTGAAGGTTCGTACAGCAATACATCAAGCTCACTTTTTATTTCCCGGTGGGCGGGGCATATTCAGGAAATTTTAGTCACGCCGCTTTCTTATTTTGAAATGGTACTCGCCATTTTAATTGGAGGGCTGGCACGCAGTTTGGTGACAGCCAGCGGTGTCTATCTTGTTTCTTTGCTATTTATGCGCACGCCCATTCAACATCCTTTCATTGTATTGACCATGGCCGTTTTTGTTTCGCTTTCTTTTTCATCAGCAGGTGCGTTAATCGCACTTTTTGCGGAAGAATTTGAACATTTGACAATTTGTACAACGTTTTTAATTACCCCTTTGATTTTTTTCGGGGGCGTGTTTCATTCGGTCAAGATGCTTCCTAATGTTCTTCAAGTGATCACCTCATTTAATCCTATTTTTTACATGGTCAATGGAATGCGCTACGGCATGCTTGGCACATCGGATGTCCCGATTGCCCAGTGTTTAATAGTTGTTTTTTCCTTGTTCGCCGTTCTTTTCTCGTTCACCGTCTTCTTATTTAAAACCGGTTTTAAACTCAGAAAATAACCCCTTTTTTTACCGATGGAAAATAAAAAAATAACTCCGGCTTCAAAAGTTCATTTACGTTCCTTAAACTTGCAAGAACTTGATCAATTTGTGCAAATGCTTGGCTTACCGCAGTATCGAGCGCTTCAACTTGCGGACTGGCTTCACAAGAAATGCGTAATGGATTTTTCTGAGATGACTAATTTTTCGAAGCCGTTACGGATGGTTCTTGCGGAACATGCCGATACCAACCGGCTTGAGCTTGTGGAAGTTCCTGAATCAAAAAATCATGAATCGCTGAAATATCTTTTGAAAACACCGGACGGCCATATTCTTGAAAGCGTTTTAATCGCCCAACAAGGAAGGCAAACTGTGTGCGTTTCTACTCAGCTTGGCTGCAGGATCCGCTGCAGTTTTTGTGCGAGCGGGAAAGGAAAGTTTGGCAGAAATCTGACGGCGGGTGAAATTGTCGAACAAGTTTCCTTCATTGGCCGGCATCAGAAGAAACCGGTCACCAATGTTGTTTTTATGGGAATGGGAGAACCTTTGGATAATTACGAAGCAACGATGAAAGCCATCGAAATTTTGACGGCAGATTGGGGATTTGAGCTTGGCGGAAGGCGGATCACAGTTTCTACAAGCGGCATTACCCCGATGATCGAGCGTTTCGTTTCTGACTCGCGGGGCCGCGTGCGGCTTTCGATTTCACTTCATTCCAGCAATCAGGAAACCAGAAGCCAACTTGTTCCGATCAATAAGAAATATCGTTTAGACGAATTGATTCAAACGCTAGAGAAAATTCATCGTGTTCTCAAACGCGAGATTACCTTTGAATACACGTTGATTGCCGGAATTAATGATTCCAGCGACGAAGCGCGCGGCGTTGCCCGCATCGCCTCCCGTTTGGGCGCAAAAGTTAACCTGATTCCGTATAATCCGATCCGTGAAATGGATTATCAAACACCTAATCCCAAGCAGGTTGAATCGTTCCGAAAACTCTTAGAAGCCAAACATGTCTATGTCACTTTGCGTCAAACCGCAGGCCGTGACATTGACGCTGCCTGTGGCCAATTAAGGCTGGACCGCGAACTTCTCTGAAGCCGGTTCCAGCTTATAAATTCTCACTCATTTCTGTACATAATTTGTCGATATTTATAACACAACATTAGGTGTGCCATGATTCAAAAAATGATTCGCACGACCGGTATCTTTGCCTTGCTGTTTCTACCCAGCCTCATTCTTTCCTTTTTTGCGTATACGGTCCTTCATCAATTTATTCTTTTCATTGGAATGGTGATCGCCGGTTGGTTGGCTTTTTATTTCAGTAATGCCATTTCCGAAAAAAACCGTTTGAATCAGGAGATTTTCCTTCAATCGTATGAGCTTAAAACGACAAAAGAAGCCTTGGATTCTTGTTTGATTGGCGAATCCAGAACACAAGCTCATAACGAGCGATTTTTGAATTCGAAGCTGACGGATGAATGCAATCGTGCCAAACGTTACCATAGGCCTCTTTCATGTCTTCTGATAGGGGTTGATGCATTTGAGGAATTATCCATCACGCGCGGAACTATTTTTGCGCAGGCAGTTTTTCAAGAATTACTGCGTTTTTTAAAAGAATCCACCCGTTCCATAGATAGCTCTATTCGCTATGGCGATGAGCAGATCGTCGTTATTTTGCCTGAAACCCAATTGAACCAAGCCGAGATTGTGGCAAGGCGAATTCAATTTTCGATTGAGAAGAAAACATTTATGATCGATCGTGAAACACTCAAGATAACCGTAAGCATCGGCATTTTATGTTTCGACCCGGAACTTTACCGCGGGCGCGATGAGATGATGTCCGCACTCCATCAAACGTTGCTCGCCGCAAAAAGAAAAGGCCCAAATCAGATTGCCGGTATCGCATCCACTTAGCACGCAATTGGCCATAAGCATGGCTTGACCCCGTTAGATCTTTGATCTCCGTAACAATGCTTCTAATATTAAGGGTAAACTTGGCCGTATCCATCTAAGGCGAGACAACGCACGTAATAAATAAAGATCTAACGGGGTTGACAAATCAAACAACCCGCCTAGAATAAATGAAGCTCATCCGCCAAGATTTGTGGCGGATGTCAGCTGAATTTACCCCGCACCCACTTGACCACTTATGACCAGGTGGGTGCGGGGTTCAATTCGCGCAGCAATCCAGCGCTCAAGATTTTTAGCTTTCACCGATGTCGCATAGGGTCTGTAGGGTAGAAGTGTTAGAAATGTTAGTTTCAATTTTGGAAGGCATGTCTGGCAAACTGAGCGCTGGATTGCGCGCTCATTGGAGGAGGAACATATGGCTCTGAACGATTGGCTTTCAAATGTTCAGCTTTTGATGCGTTGGTTGCATGTGATCGCAGGAATTACGTGGATCGGCCACTTGTACTTTTTTAATTTCGTCAACGTTCCTTTGCAAGGCTCCCTTGACGATGCCACAAAAAAACTCGTCAATCCAAAGCTCATGCCGCGCGCTTTGTGGTGGTTCCGCTGGGGCGCCATGATTACATTGTTGGCGGGCCTCATACTATTCGCTTTAACTTATATGTATACACCGGGAAAAGGTTTTGGCGCCAACAGTACCTTTTTAGATGAAAGCGGAAAATTAACAGCTCGCGCCATTTGGATTTCCATGGGTATGTTGCTTGGATTTATCATGTGGTTCAATGTGTGGTTCATTATTTGGCCGTCACAAAAAAAGCTTCTTTCCGGAAAAGCCGGTGATAAGGCCGCTGAAATCAGAAAACGCGCCGGTTTTTTTTCACGGATTAACACCTTTCTTTCAGGCCCTATGCTTTTTGGAATGCTTGCGCCGGCGCATTACGGCGCATCAAATCCGGCAACCTTGCTTGTTGCGATTGTTTTAGGCGTTATCGCCATTTGGTGGGCGATTAAAACTTCAGCCAAGGTTGGCACATCAGTGTGAAAGCCACTAACGTCATTGCGAGCCCCAAAGGGGCGAAGCAATCCCGGTTCTGAGATTGCTTCGTCCCGCCGCTTTCGGCGGCAGTCCTCGCAATGACGTTTTTATTCATGAGCGCGAATATCCCAGTCAACTTGTATACAGTACAAAAACCATTGGTCGGGGTTACCGTAGAGAATAAATCTTTAACCACTCTAAGCCATGGCCCTAAAAATGACGTCCGTCACGTTGTGATCCGCCACAAAGAGAAATTGCCTTATCTGCCGGGTCAAAGCGTAGGCGTGATCATGCCCGGCATTGATCCTTTGACTGGAAAACCCCACAAACTTCGGCTTTATTCGGTGGCCTCTGTTAGGAACGGTGATTTTGGGGACGGCCAGACCGTATCGCTTTGCGTTGTCCGCCATTTTTGGGACAATCCTAAAACAGGGGAGAAAGGCATCCCGGGTTTGTCCAGCAATTATCTGTGCGATTTAAAAAAGGGGGATTTGGTAACGCTCACAGGGCCGGTCGGCCGTCATTTTTTGCTTCCGGATGATTTTAAAAATCGGGATTTTATTTTTGTCGCCACGGGCACCGGAATAGCGCCTTATCGGGGAATGCTCAAGGAAATGTTTGAAGCAGGTTTCGAAGGGCGGGTGTGGCTTTATTTTGGAGTTCAGTACGGCGATGTTGTGCTTTATGATAAGGAATTCGAAACTTATCGAAAGCATAAGAATTTTTTCTATATCAAAGCCATCAGCCGCGAGGAAAAAAATCCAATCCCAAGCGTCATTCCCACGCGTGAAAATCGAATGTATGTACAGGTAAAAATGTATCAGGACTGTAAAGCCCTTGGGGAAACTTTGGCAAAAAAGGACAGCATGGTTTATCTGTGCGGGCTTAAAGGGATGGAAGCAGGAATTTTTCCTGTGCTTGAAAAAATCGGTGCGGAGTTTGGTGTTAAAGAATCCTTTGTCGCGAAATTGAAAGCAGAGCAGCGTTTACGGGTTGAAGTATACTAAAGAGGCGAGCCCATGTCTCGCGGATATGAAACCTTCGAGCACACAGCCGATATCGGAATTCGTGCATGGGGAAGTGAATTTTCCGAAGTTTTTGAAGAAGCGGCCAAAGCACTTTTTAACGTGATGGTCGATCTGAATACCGTTTCCGTTCGTGAACACCTTACGCTTGAATTGACCGCGGAGTCCGGCGAAGAATTATTTTTGAAGTGGCTCAAAGAGCTTCTTTTTATTTTTGATACGAAACATCTCCTGCTTTCAGAGTTCAAAATCCGCGATCTCGGCCCTCAAACGTTGCAAGCCCAAGTGGGAGGCGAACCCCTCGATAATGCGAAACATGAGCTTGGGCGCGAAGTGAAAGCGATTACGCTTCATCAATTTAAATTAATTCAAGAGCAATCCCGTTATTTTACCGAAGTCATTTTGGATATTTAATAGAGTTAATGATGCAGGCGACCGTAGACATTCCACTTAAGAAAATTGATGATTACCGGTGGGAAATCCCGCGCAATTTCGATCCGGGAATGCGCGTTCCGGGCCGGATTTTTTGCGATGAGAAATTGCTCGAAACCGTTCGTAAAGATCAAGCCCTTCTTCAAGTAGCCAACGTGGCCCATCTTCCCGGGATTGTCAATTATTCACTCGCCATGCCGGACATTCATTGGGGCTATGGATTTCCGATTGGGGGTGTTGCCGCCACCGATCCGGATCAAGGGGGCGTGATTTCACCGGGCGGAATCGGTTTTGACATTAATTGCGGCGTTCGGCTCCTCCGTACGAATCTGACTTTTTCTGAAGTTCAACCGAAATTAAAAACTTTGGTCGCAACGCTTTTCAACCAAATTCCATGCGGCGTGGGACAATCTGGAGATATTCGAATTTCAAATTCAGAACGGCCGAAAGTCGTAACTCAAGGTGCTGGTTTTGTCGTTAAAAAAGGTTACGGCGTTGAGGAGGATTTAGCGCATACTGAGGCGGGCGGTTGTTTGGAAGGAGCAGATCCTGAGGCCGTTTCAGAACGGGCTTATCAACGCGGTCGAGACCAATTGGGAACGCTCGGAAGCGGAAACCATTTTCTTGAAGTTCAAGTGATTGATCAGATTTTTGATTCTAAGGCTGCTGAGCGTTTCGGGTTTCGCGAAGGCGAAGTGACGCTCATGATTCATTCAGGCTCGCGCGGATTTGGATATCAAATTTGCGATGATTTTTTAAGCGAAATGAGGCACACGCTTACCAAATATCATATCAAAGTTCCGGATGTTCAACTAGCTTGCGCGCCGCTTGGTTCGCCGGAAGGAAAACGTTATTTATCGGCCATGCGTGCGGCCGCCAATTATGCTTGGGCCAATCGGCAATGCCTGATGCATCTGGCGCGCAAAGTTTTTGAACACGTTTTCAACCGAAGCTGGCAGGACTTAGGAATGTATTTAATTTACGATGTAGCGCACAACATCGCAAAATTTGAAAAACATAGGGTCAGCGGAAAAGAAAAGCTGCTGTGCGTTCATCGAAAAGGCGCAACGCGCGCTTTTCCTCCGGGGCACTCGGAACTCCCGCAAGTTTATCGTGACTTGGGCCAGCCTGTTGTGATTCCGGGTGACATGGGGAGAAACTCATATCTTTTGCTTGGAACTCAACGCGCGTTCGACGAAACTTTTGGGACGACTTGCCACGGCGCCGGCCGCCTGATGAGCCGAACCCAGGCGGTTCGTGAATCTCGAGGCCGCTCTATTGAACAAGAACTTGAAAAACAGGGCATTATCGTGATGGGGCGCGGCCGCAAGGGAATTGCGGAAGAGCAGCCCGCCGCTTATAAAGATGTGAATGATGTGGTTCGCGTTGTGGATGGTGCCGGAATTGCAAAACGTGTTGTGAGAATGCGCCCCATCGGAGTGATTAAAGGATAGCTAATGAGCCATTCCATAAGCTCGGCCAAGATTTCCACCCCCTCACCTTTATCCTCTCCCCCTTTAGAGGGAGAGGGAAGGGTGAGGGGGAATTTTCTAGTTTTCATATTGATTTTACTTTTGAGCTTTGTTTTCTCATCTTGCGACCGAAAACCGAATCCCGCTGTGACCCAATTGCCTCAAACAATTGATCGCATTGTGCTTACGAACGGAGGGGTGATCCAAGGTAAAGTGGTAGAAGAAACGGCGGAAATGGTCCGGATCGAATTAAAAGATGGTGTGGTTGGATTTCAGCGAAATGAGATTCAATCCGTCGAGCGCAATATTTCCGGAAATCAAAAAGCTAGCCAAGGCGATGTTTATGTTCCCACCTTTGAAACTGAGGAATCCAGAAAGAACGCATGGCCTCCGGGAGTAAAGCACCGCATTTTATTAACAAATGGTGAGTGGGTCAACGGTCAAATCATTCGTAAATTAGGAGATACTTTGACTGCGCGCCAGACGCTTGAGGAAGGAGGAGCGATCGAATTGGATCTTTCTTTGAAGCGCATTGAAAAAATTGAGCTTTGGCCGCCACCCGCTTCTTCAGCAGAAAATACCAAACAGCTGGAAGTGTTTCGGAAACGGTATCCTTCCCTTAAGCCTCTCCGAAAAGATTACTATATGATTTTAAGCAGTATGGATGATCCGGCGGATTTGAAATTTTATTTGAAGACGCTGGATCAATTTTATCACGATTTTTTGCTTTATTTTTTTGATTTAATCGCGGTGGACGGAATATCGGAGCCGCTTGACGTCATCATTTTCGGTACAAGCCAGGAATTTTCGCAGGCGTTATTTGAAATTGGTTACAACGCGCGAAGCAATCCCGTTGGGTTTTATCATTTTGACACGAAAAGGCTGGTTTTTTACAACGTGAAAACAGACGAACGGATCCAAGCTGCGCTGAAGAAGAATCAAGCGTTTAAATCTCAAATGGCTGAATTGAGTTCTAAGGTAGAAAAAGAATATGGTCCTGAGGCAGCCGAGTATCAAGGACAGATCAGCCGCGCTCAAGAGGAAGCTGCGCGGTATGACATACGCGTATTGGGTGAGGCGACAGCGCAAAATGTCCGCGTCATTCGTCACGAAGGAGGGCATCAACTTTTTCATTTGCTTGGAATCACGCCTCTTCACGTTTATTCGGGCGGTTGGTTAATCGAAGGGCTCGCTGTTTATTGCGAACCTCAACTGATCGGGGATATTCATGAAGAAAAACTGATGCATCTTCGTTATGAGCTTGAAAAAAATGACCTGATGCCTCTTGAATACCTTCTTAATTTTGCGCGCGGCACAGGCCTTCATAAGCTCGAACCTTCATACGCAAGTCTCGCCTATGCTGAAAGTTGGGCTTTTATTTATTTTTTGATGCATGCAGGCTATCACGAAGCGTTTGCCAGTTTTTTAAAGGAAATGCACACGCAAGGGTCAACGTATGATGCGAATGGTGAAAAAGCGCTCCTTGAGAAACATCTCGGCAAAAGCTTAAAAACTGTTGAGCCGGAATTCATTGCGTTTGTCAAAAAACTCATTTTGGAAAATACCAGCGACAAAACCTACCAAGATTTCAGAAGCCGGTTGATTATGAATAACTAAGAATGCCTCTCCTCTGCAAACCCGTTAGAGATGTCATCTCTAATGGGGTAAACTTTACATAGATTTTACATCTTCCAAACGCATCCATTGCTATGATATGAAACAATACAAAGAGCGAAACCCAATTGTTAACAGTAGTAGTTTAATCATGAGGGGAAAAACAATGAAAAGCCAAACACAAAGAATTGCGGCGATGGTTTCTATCTTTGTATTGTTCTATTCCACAACGGTTTTTGCTGAGCAAGGAATTACGATAAAAGGGTCCGACACGATGGTCAACCTGGGCCAAGCCTGGGCTGAGGCCTTTATGGAACAAAACCCATCCGCTTTAATTGCGGTGACCGGCGGCGGTTCCGGTACCGGCATTGCCGCTTTAATTAATGGAACTTGCGATATTACTCAGTCTTCTCGTGAAATGAAGAAACAAGAGCTCGAAATGGCAAAACAGAACGGCCATGAAGTTCAGGAATTTAAAGTGGCCATTGATGCTTTGGCCGTGATCGTTCATCCTTCTAATTCTGTTGGCCAGCTCACCATTGATCAGTTATCCGATATTTTCACCGCGAAAATTACCAATTGGAAAGAGATGGGAGGTGCCGATCAACCCATTACAGTGCTTTCGCGCGAACGAAATTCTGGAACTCATGTTTATTTCCTGGAGCATGTTGTTCGGAAAGGGAATGAAAAAGGGCCAGAGGAATTTGCTCCAACCGTATTGATGATGTCTTCTTCTCAGGCGATCGCAGAAGAGGTTGCCGGAAGCCGCGGAGCCATCGGATATCTTGGAATTGGTTATGTCAACGATCGACATAAAAAGATAGCCGTGAGCAAAAGTGTGGAAGGCCCCTTCGTTCTTCCTTCTGTGGAAACAGCATTGGATAAGACTTATCCTATCGCCAGGCCGCTTCTTCTCTACACGGTTGGGAAACCGCAGGAGTTGATTCAAGCATTTCTTGATTTTGTTCTGAGCAATGAAGGTCAAGCCATTGTGCTTGATATGCAGTTCGTCCCTCTTCAACAGAAACCAGCCTAATTTTTTTGACAAGTCGTATGCGGAAATATTACGAATTTGTCGTTGAAGGGCTGATTCTTTTAAGCGCGATTGCCTCCATCATCTTCGTCCTTCTGATTTTGATTTTTCTTTTAAAAGAAGGATTCATGTTATTCCGCACGATCGGGGTTTTTGATTTTTTATTCGGCAACCGTTGGTATCCCATTTCCGAACCCCCGCGCTTCGGAATTCTGCCATTGATTCTTGGTTCTCTTTGGGTAACGCTGGGCGCTACGGTCATCGCCGTCCCGTTAGGGATTGCATGCGCCATTTTTATTGGAGAGATTGCTCCCGGCTGGTTGCGTGAAATTTTAAAAGCAGGAGTTGAGCTTTTGGCCGCAATTCCAAGTATTGTGCTGGGCTTTATCGGATTGGTTACATTGGTACCTCTTGTGAAGAAATTGTTCGGCCTGCCTACCGGCCTTACCGCACTCTCCGGCTCCATTATGCTTGCCTTTATGGCTATGCCTACGATTGTGAGCATCATGGAAGATGCATTAAATGCGGTACCGCGTGGTTATCGGGAAGGTTCGATTGCAATGGGGGCCACTCAATGGCAGACAATTCGTAGGATTGTTCTTCCAAGCGCTTCATCCGGAATTGTTGCAGCAGTGATGTTGGGGATTGGGCGGGTGATCGGCGAAACGATGGCGGTGATGATGATTACGGGGAATGCAGCTGTTATTCCGAATAGTTTTTTTCAGCCGGTCCGTACAATGACAGCAACCATT
>Ga0155264_110_pt3 | contig 15035 bp, 16 predicted proteins | sample RifCSPhighO2_02_FD_106232 | JGI IMG/M metagenome (GOLD analysis project Ga0155264, IMG submission 106232) | Omnitrophica bacterium RIFCSPHIGHO2_02_FULL_46_11
ATTCTTACCATACCCTTTTACAGTTTGTGGCCCGATCCGCGCACGCTTCTTTTGTTTCAGGCGTTGGCGACTTCGATTAATATTTTTTTGATTTTTAAAATCGCGCATATGAAAACTAAAAACTCGGGTGTTTCGTTGCTTTTTGCCCTCTTCTACGCCTTTTTTCGGGCCACCCGAGGGCCTTTGTGGGAAGATTTCCATCCAGAAATTCTCGCCGAACCATTTTTGCTAGGCGCCTTCCTATATTTAGAACACAATCGAATCGTCGGATTTCTTGTGGCAACGGCATTAATGGCGTTGGGCAAGGAAAATATGCTCGGCATTTCGTTTGTCTTGGGTTTTTATTGCGCCCTTTTTAAGAAGCAGTGGTTGGTAGGTGTGGGAGTTATGATCTTTTCCGTTTTGCTTTTCCTTGCAGAAATTCACTGGTGGATGCCGGCGATAACGGGGAAGCCTTACTTTTATCAGGCCTTCTTCAGCGGTTCAGAAGGTTCGTTGTTGGTGATGGGCCGCTTTCTGAGTCTGGATTCTTTGAATTACATTTTAAAAATGTTCGGCCCATTTTCTTTTTTATCTTTTTTCAATTTCCCGACGTTTATGCTGACATTTCCGATCCTTTTTCAAAATCTCTTGTCGCACGGAGAAACGTTCAGGTCGGTACGTTATCATTATGTTGCAGGGCTCACTCCGTTCGTATTGATTTCAAGCATTTATGGTTTTGAATATTTACGTTCAAGGTTATCCTTTGTGCAAAAAAATCGGGTTTGCTTGATGGGTATTGTTACCGTCGTTTTCTTTCTTCAAGCCGCCCCCAGCGACTATTATTATCTATGGAAGGTTCAAGAACTATTTTCAAATCAGAAAGATGTCTTCAGTCGAGAACTGGCGACAATTCCCCCTGAATTTTCTGTTCTGACTCATAACCACGTTATTCCGCACGTCATAAATCGCAAGAACGTTTATCAATTTAGTTACAACCCGATATTGGGCAAAGTCCAGCAGGCCGTCGCGTTGAAAGCTGATTTCATCGTTCTGGGGGGAACATTTTGGGAGCCTAATACGGAACCGCTTGCGGAAGTCCGCCAAAGCCTGATTAAATCTGGCTATCTGGTCCAATATCAAAATGGGGACTTCTTCATTTTAAAATCACAAACGGCTCAAATTTTGTAGGCAATGAGCATGGTTCGTGCTATATTTTCGACTTGAATCGGTTTTATGAACTGTTAAAAACCAAAGTAAATCCATGCAAAAGCTTTTAGAATCGAATATCATCACTGAAGACATAAGGAGTCTGGCCCAATCTCTTGGTGATGTAGCTGATAAATTCTACGGAAAGGCTTTTTTGGTTACAGGCGCGGGGGGATTCCTGGGTAAATACATGGTTCTCCTCTTGCATTACCTCAACGAGCATCGGGACCTTCGCCTTCACCAACCCATCCGCACAATTTGTCTCGACAATTTCATCACAGGCTATGAACAGCAGATGATCGATGATAATGATTTTGAATTTATCCGTCACAATGTGATCAAACCCTACAAAACGGATAAACCCATCGACTACATCATCCATGCCGCTGGAATCGCCTCACCGGTTTACTACACAAAATTTCCAATTGAAACCATGGATGTGGGGACCATCGGCACACGGAATATGTTGGATCTCGCCAAAGAAAAGAAAGTTAAAAGTTTCATCTTTATGAGCTCAAGTGAGGTATATGGCGACCCGGATCCGGTCCATGTGCCAACCTCAGAGGAATACTTTGGGAATGTATCGATAACGGGACCGCGCGCCTGCTATGATGAATCTAAACGCTTCGGCGAAACCATGTGCGGCATCTATTGGAAGGTGTACGGGCTTCCCGTCAAGATGGTACGCCCATTTAACGTTTATGGACCCGGCATACGGCCCGACGATTACCGTGTCCTGCCGAACTTTATCGAGCACGCTCTGCGCAAAGAAGCGCTTCCCATTCACGGAAATGGAATCAATACGCGCTCGTTTTGCTATATTAACGACGAAATTGAAGGTATTTTCCGAGTGCTTTTTTCTGAGGCGGACGGAGAGGCATTTAATATAGGCAACCCAACGCCAGAAATTTCCGTAAAGGAGCTTGCCCAGTTTGTCGCCGAGCTCATACCTCATAAAGTTGATATCGTGCATATCGAGCCACCGCACGCGGTCTATGCTTCAAGTGATCCGAAGCGTCGCTGTCCGGATATTACAAAATTAACTACAGTAACCGGATTTAATCCTCGATATGATCTTAAAACCGGTTTGAAACGCACGATTCAATGGTTCAGTGAACAATAGAGGAAAAAGGGGACTTGAGTTCGATGGAAACCAAACGTCATATTGATGCGGCTTTTAGCGATTGGCGGGGTGAAATTTATAATCTTTTTGAAGGAAGACTGGGACATGTCGCCCTTATTACTTCCAAAAAAGGTTCCGTTCGGGCCAACCACTACCATAAAGAAGACCACCAATATATTTACCTTGTGAGCGGCGCCTACAAAAGCTATTCATGCGATATCCAAAATCCGAACAAAAAACAGGTTCTGGAAGTAAAACCTGGCGATATTGTCGAAACGCCTCCACTGATCGCACATGCCCAAAAATTTACCGAAGACTCGGTTTTTCTAGCTTTCAGCACCCGGGAACGTGAAGAAGGAAAGTATGAAGATGATACCATTGCTTTTTCCGTAACTGAAGGCTATCTCAATAAAGAATTGAAAAAAGCCTAACCTCTTCACGCCTCTTATGTCGCAAGTTGTCATCATCACGGGAGCCAGCCGAGGCTTAGGGCTTGCATTAGCTCTACGTTTTCTATCAAAAGGGGAATGGGTTTTTGGAATCAGCCGCTCTAAAAAGCATTGGCCTGAGGCATTTAAAAAAGCTCGAAATTCAAACCGTTTTTCGTTAACTACCTTAGACATCCAGTCTGAAGCAGCTGTCAAAAGTTACATTCGAAATCTCAAAAAAAAAGTCTATAGGATTGATATCCTGATCAATAATGCAGGCTATGGAGGTGTCTTAAGCCGTGTGGAAAAATTACCGCTTCGTGAATTCGAACATCATCTTCGTGCCAACCTTTTAGGAACTTTCCTGCTCTGCAAGCACACGCTTCCAATTTTTCGCAAACAAAAAAAAGGTTTAATTTTAAATATTGCTTCAATGGCAGCTAAGCGCGCAGTTCCTCAGCTGGCGGCCTATTCAGCGGCCAAATTCGGTGTTTTGGCCTTGGGACAGGCCATTGCCAAAGAAAACCTCGATATTCCACTCAAATGTATTACGATTTGCCCAGGAGGGATGAATACGCAAATGCGTTCCAGTCTTTTCGGAGATGAGGATGCCCAGTGTCAACAAAGCCCGGATTTCGTTGCCGATATCATTCTCCAGATTGTGGAAGATAAAATCAAACTTGAAACCGGATCGGACATTACCATCCGGCATTCCAAGGTCACCGATATCCATGTCCCACCCACAAACTGATTCGCATCCGATAGGGCCCGACCCTTTTAGAAGAATAAAGTGTCGTTATTGCGACTCACGTTTACCAGAGCCCTTTTTAGAACTGGGCTCCATGCCGTTGGCCAATTCGTTGGTTGCATTTGAAGATTGCGATAAACCGGAGATAGAATATCCTTTGAGCCTCACATGGTGCTCAACCTGCTGGTTAGTTCAGCTCACGCATGTGGTCCCGCCTAAATTGATGTTTGACGATTACTTATATGTAAGCTCAACCACAAAAACTTTTCAGGAACATTTTGCCAACTACGCTAAAACCGTACGGCAAAAGCTAAAAGATAAAGGCCACGCGGTTGCTGTGGATATTGGAAGCAACGACGGCTTGCTTGTATCCTGTTATGTGAAAGAGGGGATGGATGCCCTTGGCATAGAACCGGCCAAAAACTTGAGCGAACTCGCCAATCGTAACGGAATTAAAACACTCAATCGTTACTTTGACGGCGCGTGTGTCGAAACTATCCTTAAAGAACACGGCCCTGCAAAAGTCATTAGCGGCAACAACGTCTTTGCTCATATTGATGATATTCAAAGCGTTGTTCGCAATGTTCACAGTCTGCTCGATCCAAAGGGAATGTTCGTGATCGAATTTCCTTATCTTGTCACGATGCTTAATGAAATGCTCTTTGACATGATCTATCACGAACACCTTTCGTATTTGTCGATTACAGCGCTCACTTATCTCTTCCAGCGCTTCGATATGCAGATCTTTGATTTGGAATATGTACCCTCTCATGGGGGTTCGTGCCGGGTTTTCATTCAAAAGAACGGAGGCCCCTCTACCGTTTCTCCAGTTGTGGCCGAATATTGCACCAAGGAAAAAAAGAGGGGATGCGGATTGTTAAAAACTTACACGGAATTCGCTGAAAAGGTTTATCAGATTAAAAAGGATATTCTTCAATTTATTGCCGACGCAAAAAAAAGCGGTGAAACTATCGCAGGGTATGGAGCGCCCGCGAAAGCCAGCACCATTATCAATTTCTGCAAGCTTCGGCCAGAGCAAATTGATTTTATCGTAGATGACAACCCGCTCAAACAAAACCGCCTTGTTCCAGGCGCTAAAATTCCAATCGTTCCGAGCAACCGCCTGGAATCTAACCCCCCGGATTATTTGATTATTTTCGCCTGGAATTTCGCCAAGGAAATTATTGCGAAGATTCAGCCTTTGGAACAAAAAGGTGTGCGTTTTCTGATTCCGCTCCCCAAATTAACTATATTGTCAAACCAAATGTTCGCGCGATAGAGGCGGGCTAAACGTAATTCGCGAAACAGAGGGTTGTTGTAAGCTCGTCTTCAAACCTCCTTGGCCACTTTGAAGCGATATCCATGCAATATATGATAAGTAACAAGGCCCAATTCATTTTTCACATTGACAATAGGATGCTAGCTAGGATCATGATTGATGAAAAAAGTAGAACTCTTTATACTTAATTATAATGGCGCTGACTTTATAGCACCATGCATCTCTTCCTTGTTGGATGCCATAAAAAATTCAAGGCATTCATGCAAGCTTTCCGTAATTGATAATCAAAGCACCGACAAGAGTGTTGAAGTCATCCGAAAACAATTCCCAGATGTAGGAATTATGGCCATGCCTGAAAACCGTGTTCTATGTTCATTTAATGATGCAGCGGCCAAGTCAAATGCGGAAGTCATTTTTCTCCTCAACAATGATATTAAGGTGGATTCTTATTTTATTGATCCGCTCGTAAATGTTTACGAAAAAAAGGAGGATGTTTTTTTAGTTACCGCAAAATCATATCTTTTCGACAATTCTTATGAGGGCGGGCGTTCAATTCCAGTCATGAAATTTGGCCTTTTCTCGATGATTTGTAGGTTTCCGAACTATGAACACTCCATAAACAAATTTGGATATACCTTTGCTGCAGGCTTTGGCGCCTTTGATCGGAAAAAGTTTTTAGAACTTGGGGGATATGATGATCTTTATCTTCCCGGCAGAATGGAAGATGCCGATTTGATGCTTCGTGCGTGGAAGAGGGGATGGAAATGTTATTATGAGCCGTCCAGCACTCTTTATCACATGGGCGCAAAAAGTTTCAACAAGCGGTTTGGAGAGCGAGGCACAATGGAAATTGCTCATCGGAATACATTTCTTTTTATGTGGAAAAATATGGATGGCCTTCGCTATTGGGCAACCCATTTCCTATTCTTACTTCCACGGATGGTGTGGATGTTGTTGCGCGGACACCCAGAGTTTGTAACAGGATTTTTGAAAGCGTTGCCAAAACTCAGCCTTGCCCTTGTAAAGCGAAGGCAAGAAAAAGCGCTAAATTATCAATTTTCTATTTGCCAAGTGATTTCTTTTTTCTCTTATGGCAATTAGCGCTTTTCTCATTGTTTTCAATGAAGAGAAAAGACTTTCTCGCTCAATTGCTTCGCTTGATTGGGTTGATGAAATTGTTGTTGTGGATGGCGGAAGCGCTGACCGGACGGCAGAAATATGTAAAAATGCAGGCGTTCAGTTATTTCCTAGACCATTTGATAATTTTGCCAATCAAAAAAACTATGCGCTTTCGCTCACTCGCCATGAATGGGTTTTGTCAATTGACGCTGATGAAATTGTGCCTCCAGTTTTGGCAAAGGAAATTGAAACAAAAGTTAGAGAATCGCCTAATTCCATCCAAGGCTATTTTATTAAACGAAGGAATTATTTTTTAGGCAAACCCCTCAGATTTGGACGACAAGGAAATGAAAAAATTCTAAGGCTTTTCCGAAAGGAAAGTGGTGTATTTGTAGGGGATGTTCACGAATTGGTACGAGTAAGAGGAAATACGGGTGTTCTTGAAAATACGTTTGACCATTTTGGAACACAAAATTTTTCAGAATATTTTGAAAAATTGAGGCTATACACGAGTCTTGAAGCCAATCGTTTAATTCAAGAAAATCGAGTCCCTTCCCATTTAGAGGCAGCTTTGAAACCTCCAACAAAATGGGTGTTGAATTATATCTTGTTTTGTGGATTTCTCGATGGAAAAGTAGGGTTTTTTTATCATGGGTTATCATGTTACTATGATTGGATTAAAAATTTTAAAGCTCTGAGAAAGAATGTTAACAGATAACCGACAGTTTATTTTTACGGCTATTTTTTCGCTTTAGAAATATATTAAACAAAGAGACTTATTTAAAAAACGATGCTTTCCATTAAAAAACATCCTATTTTAGCTTTGTCAGTAATTTTAACGGACGCCTCCATGGTGTTGTTAAGTTTCTTTATTGCTTTTCAACTTCGATTTTCGGAGCTTCTTATTCCAGTCCACAAAGGAATTCCTGCCATTGAAGCTTATTTTCGCGCAATGATGGTGGTGGTCCCAATCTATTTACTTCTGTTCAGAGCCTATCAACTCTATAGGCCGGAAAGACATATCCGTCGCATTTATGAGCTTCTGAATGTTGTAAAAGCCGTTACAATGGCGACTATCTTTTTAATGGCTTTAACCTTTATTTACCGGGAATTCAGTTATTCACGTGGCGTCTTGTTATTCGCATGGTTTTTTTCTTCCATCTTTTGCTCCGCCGGACGCTACGGCCTTATTCAAATCGAATATTTTGTCCGCCAAAAAAAAGACAGGGAGCGGGTTTTAATTATTGGCGCCAATCGAAATTCTAGAGACCTAATCCGCTGGGCCAAGGGAAATCCTCATTATGGGCAAGACATCGTCGGAATTCTGGTTAATGACGGCATCAACGAAGGAAAACACTTAGAGGGGGTCCCTATTTGGGGCGATCTTCTGGATTTCGAACAAATCTTAGAAAAAAATAAAATTGATGAAGTGATTGTAGCTGATCCAACTGTTTCGCGAGACATTGCCACGGAATTGATGTTCAAATGTGAAAATAAAATGATTGGATTTAAACTCGTCGCTGACTTTTATGGCCTCATGACACACCATGTCGATGTAGAGTACATCAGCAATGTACCTCTTTTAGGATTAAAAGTTCTTCCGCTTGATGATTTATGGAACCGTTTGATGAAGCGTTTGTTTGACTCCTTGATTTCTTTTGTTTGTTTAATTCTTTTCTCACCCATTTTTGCATTGGTTGCTGTTGCAATCAAACTACATGACGGAGGCCCCATCTTTTATCAGCAAGAGCGAGTAGGGCAGGATGGGAAGCATTTTATGCTGCATAAGTTCCGCACGATGTTACAAGATGCGGAAAGGAAAACAGGTCCTGTTTGGGCTCAGGCTAACGATGATCGCACGACCCCAATCGGCAAGATTCTAAGAAAAACGAATCTCGATGAATTACCGCAATTATGGAATGCTCTCATCGGCGATATGAGCCTCGTAGGCCCAAGACCTGAGCGTCCCCATTTTGTGGAACAATTTCGCGACCAAATCCCGCGTTATATGACGCGGCATAAAATCAAATCAGGACTTACGGGATGGGCTCAAATTCACGGCCTTCGAGGCAACACTTCTATCGAGGAACGCATTAAATACGATCTCTATTACATGGAAAACTGGACGCTGATGATGGATATTGAAATTTTATTTGCCACTATTTTTGCTTACAAGAATGCTTATTAAACCGTTAGGAAAATCTTGAAATGTCTCAAATCGCAATTGATGTCCGCATGGTTCATCATTCGGGAATTGGACGCTATATTTCCGGAACCATCAATGCGCTGTCTAAATTCAAGCATACGCAGTGGAAATGTGCTTTGATTGGCTACGACGGCAATCAATCAGGTTTTCCTAAGGATTTTGATTACATCAAGACCAGCGCTCCCGTTTACAGCTTTTCCGAGCAGGTGGCAATTCCTATTTTAGCGCGCTCTTTCGATTGTCTACACAGTCCTCATTACAACGCACCTATTTTGAATCTAAAAAAACTCGTGGTGACGATTCACGACCTGATTCATTTGCGTTTTCTTGATTATCTACCGTCAAAAGCCGCTTTGCTCTATGCCAAAACCGTTCTTCCGATGGTCTGCCAGCGAGCCGATGCGATTATCGCGGTTTCTTATCATACGAAGTCGGATTTGGTTCAAATGCTTCGGATCGATCCTAGGAAGATAACCGTGATTCATCATGGAATTGATTCTTCGTTCATTAATCGGGAGGGAACGTCAACAGACCGAGAAAGGAGCGGTCCTCCTTATTTTTTGTATGTTGGTTTGCTTAAAGCCCATAAAAATTTAGGCGTTCTCCTGAAAGCTTTCCAAAATTTGAAACGAAAATTGGAGAAGGAATCGTTAAAACTTGAGATCATTGGAACACCCGACACCAAACAGCCCATTGTGCGCGAATGGATGAATCAGATTAAAGATGATTCCTCCATTTCGCTCAGAAGCAACATTTCAGACAATGAACTTAAAAAACTTTACCGCAACGCCATCGCCTTGGTACATCCTTCGCTTTATGAGGGTTTTGGTTTTCCGCTGTTGGAAGCCATGGCTTCAAAGACGCCGATCATCGCTTCCCATACGGCCTCCATTCCGGAAGTCCTCGGGGAGGATGGGGCGCTTTATTTCGATCCAAAATCAGCTTCAGAACTTGAACATGGTTTGGACCAAATGCTGAGTTCCGAGGCATTGCGCCACAAACTCGCCGAAGCGGGTGAACGAAGGCTGCCTTTATTCGATTGGAGCGTGGCAGCCCAGCAAACCGTCCAAGTTTATGAATCCGTCCTCGGAAAAAATTAAAAAGCCATCCGTTTGCTTGATTCACGATTGGCTGGTGGCCATGCGAGGCGGGGAAAAAACATTGGAAGCAATTGCCGATCTTTTTCCGGAAGCGCCCATTTATACGCTTTTTCTTGAGCATCGAAAATTATCTCCGGAATTACAAAAAAGGGAAATACACGTTTCCTTTTTACAATACATTCCCAGTATTTCAAAATTTTATAGATGGTTGCTTCCTTTATTTCCGATTGCCGTTCGATTCTTGAATGTTCAAAAATTTGACCTTGTGATTTCGAGCAGCCATTGTGTCGCAAAAGCCGTTCGCGTTCGTGAAGATGCTGTTCACATTTGTTATTGCCATACGCCGATGCGTTATTTGTGGGGATTTTCAGAAGACTACTTTGGCCAATTTCCAAAATTTCTGCGTTGGCTAACGGGATTTTATTTTCAGCGGCTTAAAAAGTGGGACATCAAAACTTCCCAAAAAGTGACTTCTTTTATTGCCAATTCAAGGAATACGGCTACCAAAATCAAAACGTTTTATGGCAAAACAGCCTCAGTCATTTGTCCACCAGTCGAATTGCCTGATGAGAAAATATCCTTCGTCTCCACTAATCAAGGAAAGTACTTTTTGATCGTTAGCGCCCTAGTTCCTTACAAACGGATTGAGCTTGCCATTGAAGCATTTAATCAGTTAAAGCAACCACTTAGAATCGTGGGAGAAGGGCCTTTACGTTCCAAGTTGGAGCGAATAACTCAATTTGAAGGCATTCAATTTGAAGGATGGCTGGATCAAGCAAAACTTCGGGAGCGTTATGCGGATTGCCGCGCCCTCATTTTTCCGGGCGAGGAAGACTTTGGCATTGTTCCTCTGGAAGCGCAAGCGTATGGAAAGCCAGTAATTGCTTATGGAAAGGGTGGCGCATTGGAGAGCGTAACGTCTGATACGGGAATATTTTTTTATGAACAGAGCGCTGAAGCGCTCATCAAAGCAGTCAAAAAGTTTGAGCATTTTCGCTTTGATTCACAATTAATCAAACATCACGCGCAATCATTTAATTCTGAAAGATTCAAGCGTGAAATACTTGAACTTATTAAACAACTTTCCATGCCGTTGACAGTTTAACCACATCAAGTTAATATGCATCCTAAATGACTCAAAAGAATCTTGCCGATCAGTTGCGTCAATTGACTGAATTTAGCTTCTTAGCCGCTATTTTCATTCTTCCATTTGCTAAAGCCGGTTTTGAAATCTTATTTGGACTGACGCTTATTTTTTTGATTCTAACAAAAATCTTGAATCGACAATTTAATGTCGACCATACGTTTTTGATTATATGTGGTCTGCTTATCGTTAGTTCATCTATATCCGTTTCTTACTCAGGTTATCCAGAACTTTCAGGCAAAGGAATACTCAAGCTCGTTAAATATATATTGGTCATGTTTGTCGCTATAGATTTATTTTCTAGTTATGATTGTTTGAAACGGTTGCTATGGGTTGGTTTGATAAGTCTTATATTGGTTCTTTTGGATTCGCTAATTCAAAACCTATGGGGAAAGGATCTTATTTTAGGCAACCCTATTCATTATCCAAATGAACAAATACGCTTAACAGGCCCTTACCAATCTTATGGTTTGCTTGCTGCCCAATTGATCGCATCGATTCCAATCTCATTAACTTTTCTATCAGAAACTAAAAAAACCTTTTATCTAAAACGAAGTGGATTTGGATTTTTACTTCTGATTACTTTCTATGTTTTATACCAAACACAATCGAGAGGCGGCTGGTTGGCCGCTTTGGGCTCACTGGTTGTCTATAGTTTTCTGACTCGAAACAAATGGTATTTCATCATTTTAGCTATTGCCCTGTTTACCGCACCGCTCGTCCTTCCCAAAAAGGTGTTATTCCATCTAGATTTTTACAACCGGGAGGCGTCTTTGGTGGAACGGAAATTGCTTTGGAAACGCGCCATTTCCGTGATTCAGGCCGAACCGTGGTTTGGGTGCGGAATTAATACATACACAAAGAATTATCCCCAATACGCCAAAGGAAAAGAGTGGGATTTGATGAAGCAAGAAGCAGTGAGCGGTGGTAAATACGCTGATTTTGGCGAAAAATATATTCCGGGACATCCGAAACAAATCCCAGGCTACTACGTTCATAATGGGTACTTGCAGACAGCCGCAGAAACAGGATTGGTATCGCTTGCGCTTTTTCTTATGATTATCGGATTTAGTTTTAGATCGGGTTTTCAAGCATTAAAAAAATCTAAAAAAGACAAGAAACTTATCATCATTGGTTTGATCTGTGGACTCGTTGCTTTGTTGTTGCAAGCTTTTGTAGATACGACGTTGCATAATTTACAATCCGCTGTCTTTATCTGGCTCTTTCTGGGTCTTTTGGTAGCAGTAAATCATGTAAGAACAAAACAGTAAAGCCATGGGAAAAGTTCCTATTTCAATTGTCATCATCACCAAAAACGAAGAAAAAAATCTCCCCGCTTGCTTAGAGAGCGTTCAATGGGCTAAAGAAATCATTGTGGTAGATGGGAAGAGCGCTGATCGGACAGCTGAAGTTGCAAAATCTTCCGGCGCTAAAGTTATGGTCCGTGAAATGGATGTGGAGGGAAGGCACCGAAATTTCGCGTATGCTCAAGCGACTCAGGAATGGGTTCTAAGTTTAGATGCCGATGAGCGGGTAAGTCCAGAACTTGCGAATGAGCTTAAAGAGATTGTGGTGCAAAATGATGGCGGAATTTCGGCCTACTCGATCCCAGTGAAAACATACATCGGGACGCGGTGGATTAGAAGCGCTGGTTATTATCCTGCGCGGAAATTGCGCCTTCACCGAAGGGGAAAATTCCGTTATGAAGAGTCGGGCGTTCATCCAAGAGCATTTTTGGATGGGAAGGAACAAAATTTAAACGGGGACATCATTCATTACGGATATCGGAATTTCAGCCACATGATTGAAAAAATGAACCATCAAACAACCCTTGAAGCAGAAAAATGGGTTTCCGAAAACAGACAAGTTAGTTTCCTTAAAATCATCTATAAAATGTGCGACCGTTTTCTCCGCAATTACATAGGAAAGAAAGGCTATTCGGACGGCTTCATGGGATTTTTCATGTCCATATTTCATGCGCTTTATCAATTGTTTACTTATGCCAAATATTGGGAAATTAAAAAGCAAAAGCAATAAGGCCGAAAAGATAATTTTCATCGATCGCGACGGGGTCATCAATGAAGATCCTATTGGTGACTATGTGAAACAATGGAGAGATTTTCATTTTATCGACGGAGCTCTAGAAGCGCTCAGAAGATTACGTCATGCAAATTTTGCGATTGTTGTCATCTCTAATCAAGCGGGAATTGGAGATGGTATTTTTACGAAAGAGGCCCTAAAAGAAACTACGGAGTACATGTTAAAGGAATTAAAGAAGGGCGGGGTTGAGATCCGCGGTATCTACTATTGCCTTCACGGCAAAGAGGAAAATTGCGAGTGCCGCAAGCCAAAAACCGGTTTATTGGAACAAGCAGCGCGCGAAATCAAGTTTAAGCCTAAAGAGACGTTTTTTATAGGTGATAAAGTCTCAGATGTACAAGCAGGGGAAAGGTTCGGATTGCGGACTCTTTTTGTTTTAACCGGGCATGGAGAAAAGGACCGAATGCGGCTCAATGATGCAGAATATCCTGAACGCATCTTTCCATCGTTAAAGGAAGCGGTCGATTACATTCTAAATCCGAAATCATAAAATCATGAAAATACTAATTCTTCACGTCGAAGCAGGTTACGGACACCGTAAAGCGGCGGAAGCCATTGCGGACGAATTAAGACTTCGAAAAATTCCAGGGCTTGAAGTAACAGTCCTTGACGCCTTAGAAAAAACAAACGGTTTTTTCCGCCGGGCTTATCCAGAAATTTATTTTCGCCTTGTCCTGTGGGTTCCATGGCTTTGGGGTTTCTTCTACTCTTTAACCAACAGACTCCTTGGCTACCGACTCATTCGAAGCATCCGATCTTTTTGGAACAAAGTTCAATCCGGGTCGCTTCGCGAGTATATTAAACAAGGGCAATTCGACGCTATTTTGTCCACGCATTTTTTCCCGGCCGAAGTTTGTGCAACCGCTAAAAGTGAAGGGCAGATTAGTTCAACCGTCATTACGGTTGTTACCGATATCATTCCTCATGCAACCTGGCGAAACTTTGGGACAGATTACTACTGGGTTATTGCAGAAGAAAGTATGAATGCGCTTGCAAAACAGGGGGTTCCAAGAAGGCGGATCTACGTTGGAGGATTTCCGGTTGCCAGCAGATTTGAAGAAGAATTAAGCACGGTAAAATTACGGGATGAATTCGGCCTGAAAGCAAGGCGCCTGACCATTCTTTTTACCAGCGGAAGTTTTGGGATTGGGCCCACAGAAGCAACCATGAATTTATTCGAGGATTTATCCGAGAAGATTCAAGTCATTGTGGTATGCGGAAACAATCAAACCCTGTTTGAGACATTAAAAAAACGAACTTTTTCATTTCCGGTAGCTTCATTTGCATTTGTCAATAACATGCATGAAATGATGTCGGCCGCTGATCTTGTGATCGCCAAGCCGGGCGGGGCAACGACATTTGAAAGCATCGCGAAAGGGCTTCTCATGATTATTGTCGGGGCTATTCCAGGCCAAGAAAGTGGGAACGCTGAGTGGCTTCTAGCACGCAAAGCGGCATTTCAAGTTAAAAATCCTCCAGAAATTAAAAATCTTATATTAAAAATATTAGCGGATCGAAAAATCCTTGATTCGGCTCGTCAATCCATCAAAAATTTATCTCAACCACATGCCACGCGGAAACTTGCGGATTTCATCTTAACAGATAAAAAAGAAGATTATTTAAAATGAACTTTGCCGAACCCTTAAAACAGCTTCAAGACCATTTAGAAATGTTAAAGCGAAGCGGAGTTGATTTCATTAGCATCCGTCAGGAAAAGCAAACACCAACAGTTTCAAATATCGCAGTTGAGCCATTGGGATTGGCAAGTCCAAAAGAAACGCTCTTAGCTTTTCGTGAAACCGTTCTTCAGTGCGCGAAATGTTCAGAGCTTTCCCGCACGCGAAAAAGTGTTGTATTCGGCTCAGGAAATGTCCGTGCTCAACTCGTATTTGTAGGTGAAGCACCGGGCCATGACGAGGATCTTCAAGGCCTTCCATTCGTCGGAAAAGCAGGGCAATTATTAACAAAAATTATCGAATCGATCGGATTGACAAGACAAAACGTATTTATCTGCAATGTGCTTAAATGCCGGCCACCGGGTAATCGGAATCCGTTGCCAAACGAAATTTCAAATTGCGAGCCTTACCTTTTCGAGCAACTTGAAATTATTCAACCCAAAATTATTTGCGCACTCGGCACATTTGCAGCTCAAACGCTTCTTAAAACACAGTCGCCAATTTCCGCTTTGCGCGGCAGATTTCACGAATTCCGGGGCGCTAAATTAATTTGCACCTTTCACCCCGCCTATCTTCTCAGAAATCCTGAAGAGAAGAAAAAAGTGTGGGAAGATATGAAAATGATCCGCGCTGAATTAGCAAGCTATGCTTGAATCGCTGATGCTGGAGCAAGAAGAAAAAATTCGATTGGTGGACGTGGCCATTCCGCTCCCAATTCAGGACCCCTACACCTACCATTTCCCCTCCCGTCTTGCGGATCGCCTTCAAATTGGTGTGCGTGTGCGAGTCCCGTTTCAAAACCGGACGATTATTGGCTACGTGGTAGGGAACAATTCGCGGCGGGAAGTTAAAAAACCAAAAGCAATATTTGAAGTGCTCGATTCGGAACCTGTCCTAAGTGAACATTTGCTCAGGCTTGCGAAG
>Ga0155264_131_pt3 | contig 14197 bp, 12 predicted proteins | sample RifCSPhighO2_02_FD_106232 | JGI IMG/M metagenome (GOLD analysis project Ga0155264, IMG submission 106232) | Omnitrophica bacterium RIFCSPHIGHO2_02_FULL_46_11
ACGGTTTCAGACTGCGGTTCAACACCTTCGACGGCTCCAAACAAACAGACCGCGCCGTCCAGAACGCGCATTGAGCGTTCCACTTCGATCGTGAAATCAACGTGGCCCGGAGTATCAATGATATTAATCCGGCAATCACGCCAGAAACAGGTCGTGGCAGCGGAAGTAATCGTAATGCCCCGCTCCTGTTCTTGTTCCATCCAGTCCATCACAGCCGTTCCTTCATGGACTTCGCCGATCTTATGGGTTTTCCCCGTGTAATAAAGAATCCGCTCGGTCGTGGTCGTTTTGCCGGCATCAATATGAGCGGCAATTCCGATATTGCGAATTTTATCCAGAGGAAAATGAATCTTTTTTTCAGTTGTTTCCGCCATAGTCATTACCATCGATAATGCGCGAATGCCCTATTGCTTTCTGCCATTTTGTGCGTATCTTCACGCTTCTTAATGGCAGTGCCGGTCTTGTTATAAGCATCTAAAAGTTCATTGGCCAATTTTTGAGGCATCGGTAGTCCCTTACGCTCGCGGGCATAATTACGCATCCAGCGCATGGCAAGCGCATTGCCCCGTTCCGGCCGAACGCTTACGGGAACTTGATACGTAGCGCCGCCGACACGCCTGGATTTCGTTTCCAAAAGCGGGCGGGCGTTATCTAAAGCTTGCTTAAATACTTCAAGGGGGTCTTTGCCTGTTTTTTCTTTCAAAACATCAAAGGCCCCGTACAGCACACGCTCGGCCAAAGATTTTTTTCCGCATTCCATAACGGTATTGACCATTTTTGCCACCAAAATATTCTTATATTTTGGATCCGGCAAAATTTTTCTCTTTTGTGCTCTACGCCTTCTCATGATGATCCCTACGATGCCTTCGGCGTTTTTGCGCCGTACTTGGACCGCGAGCGGTGCCGTTCTTGAACGCCGCCGGTGTCCAACTTCCCACGCACAATATGATATCGAACTCCGGGAAGGTCTTTCACGCGGCCGCCTCGGACAAGAACGATGGAATGCTCCTGAAGATTATGCCCTACGCCGGGGATATAAGCGGTGACTTCATGGCCATTGGTTAAGCGAACACGGGCAATTTTTCTCAGCGCCGAATTCGGTTTCTTCGGCGTTTGTGTTCTGACAATCAAACACACGCCCTTCCGAAACGGTGAACCCTGAAGAGCGGGTGATTTAGTCCGATTTTTAAATTTTTTCCGGCCAAATCGAATCAACTGATTAATCGTCGGCATTATTCATCCCCAAGCTTTGCGGCTGCTTCCTGCTTTTCCTGACTTTGTTCCTCAGGAGCGGGCGGCGGCACTGCGCCGGGATCAGGCGCTTCCGTTGCTAAAGAAAACCGGTGATGTACTGAAAAACCAGTTCCCGCCGGAATCAAATGCCCCATGATCACATTCTCTTTAAGGCCTAAGAGATAATCACGTTTTCCGGCTGTTGCGGCTTCGGTCAGAACGCGCGTTGTCTCCTGAAAACTGGCTGCCGAAATGAAACTATCGGTACTTAAAGATGCTTTGGTAATTCCAAGCAAAATGGCAACCGCTTTTGCGGGTTGTTTGCCTTTCTTCATTAACTTTTCATTTTCTTCCTGGAATCTAATCCGGTCAATCTGAGCGCCCACGAGAAAATCGGCGTCGCCCGGATCTTCAATTTTTACTTTCCGAAGCATCTGGCGAACAATGACCTCAACATGCTTGTCATTAATTTTGACGCCTTGCAGGCGATAAACTTCCTGAACTCCGTTAACAAGGTATTCTTGAAGTTTGCGTTCTCCGGAAACGCGTAAAATATCCTGTGGAACAACAGGGCCATCCACCAATTGCTGGCCTGCCACAACGTGGTCTCCGCGATAAACGTTGAGATGTTTTCCGTGCGGAATTAAATAGGATTTTGTCATTCCGGTCGGGCTTTTGACGACGATTTTTCTCTGTCCTTTAACGACTTCTCCAAACTCAACGATTCCGTCGATTTCTGAAATAATTGCCGGATTCTTCGGTTTTCTTGCCTCAAAAAGTTCGGCGACGCGCGGAAGACCTCCGGTGATATCGCGTGTTTTTGCAATTTTGCGCGGTGTTTTTGCAATCAAAGTACCACTCGTCACTGCTTGACCGTCTTTCACCACCACGTGCGCAGCGGTTGGAATGGGATAAAATGCGACGACCTCGTTTGTCTCACTCACAATAATAATCTGTGGATGCAGATCTTCCTTATGTTCCATAATGACACGTTCGAACAATCCGGTTGTCGCGTCCATTTCTTCGTTCATCGTTACGCCAACGCGAATATCTTCGAAACGAACTTTACCGGTAACTTCGGTAAAAATCGGAACCATATACGGATCCCATTTCACGAAAATAGCGTCCTTCACCACTTCTTCGCCTTCTTTGAAACTTAAAATAGCTCCTGAAGGAATGGTGTAACGTTCCAATTCCCGGCCGGTCTGGTCTTGAATCGTAACTTGACCGCTCCGGTTCAGAACGATCGTTTCGCCTGATTTTATCATCACCGTTTTTAAGTTGTGATATTGAAGTTTTCCAACGTTTCTCGCTTTAAAATAAGATTGTTCAACCACGCGAGAAGCGGTTCCTCCGATGTGAAACGTTCTCATCGTCAGCTGTGTACCAGGCTCACCGATCGATTGAGCCGCGATCACACCTACCGCAGTTCCAAGTTCAACGGGTCGATTGCTCCCCAGATCACGGCCGTAACATTTCATACATACTCCGCGCTTTGATTCGCAGGTAAGGACAGACCGAATTCGAAACTTTTCGATCCCGAGTTCCTCAAGCCGTTCGGCAATCACTTCCGTAATTTCATCGCCTGCTTTAATAATGGGCTGATCCGTTACCACATCAACAACGCTATCCAAAGCAATGCGCCCGAAAACTCGGTCCTTCAAACTCACAATGATTTCTTCGCCTTCATATACTGGCTCGATAAAAATACCATTTAAAGTCCCGCAATCATTTTCCGTGATGATCATATCCTGCGCCACGTCAACCAACCGGCGGGTCAAATATCCGGAATCCGCTGTCTTAAGAGCCGTATCGGCCAATCCTTTTCTGGCTCCGTGCGTTGAAATGAAATATTCCAACACCGTTAGGCCTTCCCGGAAATTGGCTGTAATCGGATTCTCAATAATTTCACCTGAAGGCTTTGCCATCAAACCGCGCATACCGGCCAACTGACGAATTTGCTGTTTAGAACCTCGGGCACCGGAATCTGCCATCATAAAAATGGGGTTAAACGACTCAAGCTCTTCAAACATACGGTCTGAAACCTGGTCGGTAATGCGGGTCCAAATATCAATTACTTTGTTGTGCCGCTCGCCGTCGGTAATCAATCCGTTCTTATATTGGCTTTCAATAGCGGTCACATCACGATGGCCTTCGTCCAACATTTTTTGTTTGCTGCGCGGAATTTGAATATCGTCAATCCCGATGGAAATGCCGGAACTGGTTGCTTCTTCAAAACCAAGCGCTTTCAAACGGTCGAGCAAAAGAATGGTTTCGTTGTGGCCAAACTGACGGTAACATTCGGCAATGACGCGCGAAACTTTTGATTTATCAACAACATCATTAACAAACCGAAAATCTTTTGGGAGTACTTGGTTGAGCAGGATTCGCCCAACGGTTGTTTCTACAAACTCTCCATTGGCTAAGCGAAGTTTGCAAATAGCATGTTTTTCGATTTGATCATCTTGGAAGGCTGTCATTGCCTCGTCGGTATCGGCAAAGTTCATTCCTTGGCCTTTCGCGTTTTCTTTAATTTTGGTCAAATAATAAAGTCCCAAAACGATGTCTTGCGAAGGGATTGTAATTGGAGAACCATTTGCGGGAGAAAATACGTTGTTGGACGAAAGCATCAAAATCCGGGCTTCCATTTGCGCTTCCATGGAGAGCGGAACATGAACCGCCATTTGATCGCCATCGAAATCAGCATTAAATGCAGCGCACACAAGCGGATGGATTCGAATGGCTTTGCCCTCTATCAAAACGGGCTCAAAAGCTTGAATGCCCAAGCGGTGAAGTGTTGGTGCGCGGTTCAAAAGAATGGGATGCTCATGAATCACTTCTTCCAAAATATCCCACACTTCGGGCTTCACACGTTCTACCATCTTTTTAGCGGATTTAATCGTATGAACATGCCCACGCTCTTTTAATTTTCGAATAATGAAAGGCTCAAAAAGTTCAAGGGCCATTTTTTTGGGGAGGCCGCATTGATGAAGCTTCAATTCCGGGCCGATAACGATTACGGAACGGCCGGAATAATCAACTCGTTTTCCTAATAGATTCTGGCGAAAACGCCCCTGTTTTCCTTTCAACATATCGCTCAAAGATTTAAGCGGGCGATTCCCTGCGCCAAGCACAGGACGGCCATGACGGCCATTGTCAAACAGCGCATCCACAGCTTCCTGAAGCATCCTTTTTTCATTACGAATAATGACATCCGGCGCCTTTAATTCGAGCAACTTTCTCAAACGATTATTTCTATTGATCACGCGCCGATATAAATCATTCAGATCACTCGTCGCAAAACGGCCGCCGTCCAAAGCGACAAGAGGCCTTAAATCAGGCGGGATGACCGGAATGCAATCTAAAATCATCCACGCAGGGTTATTGCCGGATTGTTGAAATGCATCTACAATCTTCAAAATTTTAATCGCACGGGCACGTGCTTGTTTTGATTTGGAAGTTTTAATCTGCCGTTGGTACTTCTGAACCATTTTGTCTAATTCAAGATCCAAAAGAAGTTCTTTAACCGCTTCGGCGCCCATCTTTGCAACAAAGCTGCCCGGGCCATACTGCTCAACGGCTTTTTGATACTCTTCCTCTGCCATTAATGCTTTTTTCTTAAGGGGTGTTTCCTTGGGGTCAACGACAATATATTCTTCGTAATAAAGGACTTTTTCGAGGGAACGTGCGGTCAAATCTAAAAGATTTCCAATTCGGGAAGGCATGGTCTTAAAAAACCAAATGTGCGAAACGGGGGTCACCAAATCAATATGTCCCATTCGTTCGCGGCGAACCTTCGATTGGGTTACTTCCACACCGCAGCGATCGCAAACGACTCCCTTATGTTTGATTCTCTTATATTTTCCGCAGCTACATTCCCAATCCCGGGTTGGGCCAAAAATCCGCTCACAAAAAAGGCCGTCTTTCTCAGGCTTGAGAGTCCGGTAATTGATTGTCTCGGGTTTTTTTACCTCTCCGTGCGACCAGGATCGAATGATATCCGGCGCAGCAATCTTAATCGATACCGAATCAAATGTATTAATCTCATCATAATTCATAGGATAGTCCCCTTTGGGATCGCTTATACGATTCCTAACTTTTCTTTCGCTTTTTCCTTGCGGTCTTCTTTTTTGGAATGTCTCAAATCTTGAGCTGCCTGCGATTGAAATCTTTTTTCTGGAACCACATCCAGCGCCAAACTCTGAAGTTCTTTAACGAGAACGTTAAATGACTCCGGCGTACCTGCTTGAAGAGCTGGCTCGCCTTTTACAATGGCTTCATAAACCCGCGTGCGGCCGATAACGTCATCGCTTTTTACCGTTAACAATTCCTGGAGTGTAAAAGCTGCCCCATAAGCTTCAAGGGCCCATACTTCCATTTCCCCAAGCCGCTGGCCGCCGAACTGCGCTTTACCGCCCAAAGGCTGCTGAGTGACAAGAGAATAAGGACCGATGGAACGAGCGTGGATTTTGTCATCCACCAAATGGGCCAGTTTCATCATATAGATGAAGCCCACGGTTACTTTTTTATCAAAAGCCATTCCCGTCCGGCCGTCATGAAGCGTCGTTTTTCCATCTTCGGGAAGCTTAGCTTCCCGAAGCATTGCTTTAATTTCCCCTTCGTTAGCACCGCTGAAAACAGGGGTTTCGAGGTGAAGCCCTAGTACTTTACCGGCCCAGCCCAAATGAGTTTCTAGGATTTGTCCTACATTCATACGAGACGGCACGCCCAATGGATTTAAAACAATCTCTACCGGCGTTCCATCCGGCAGGAACGGCATATCTTCTTGAGGAAGGATTTTTGCAATGACGCCTTTATTGCCGTGACGGCCAGCCATTTTGTCGCCCACTGAAATTTTGCGTTTGGAACATACATAAGCGACCACCTTTTTGATCACGCCTGGAGGGAGTTCGTCGCCTTTTTTAACACGGTCAACCTCCCGGGCACGCTCCTCAACCAATTCATCAATCTCATCGCCCCAAACACGGGCGATTTTGCGAATATTTTCTTCAAGTTCGGGGTCGTCATCGATTCGAATTGATTCCCAATCGCATCGTTCAAGCTTTTTGAGATCCTTTTTTTCAACGGTGCGCCCCGCGCGAATTAAAACTTCACCCAAAACATCATCTACCAAATCCTCCGAAAGTTTTTTATTCACGACCAAAGAAGATATTTTGGAAAATCTCTCATGCCGCAAAGTATCGATCCGCTTTTGATAATGTTCTTTAATATCATCGATTTCCTTGGTTTCTTGGCGTTTCTCCTCACGCGTCTTGACTTTCAGCTCCTTGCGCTGAAATACCTTCACATCCACAACAATGCCTTCAACGCCCGGAGGAACGGTAAGCGAAGCATCGCGAACATCTCCGGCTTTTTCGCCGAAAATGGCCCGAAGCAGTTTTTCTTCGGGAGAAAGTTCGGTTTCAGATTTCGGGGTAATTTTTCCTACTAAAATATCGCCCGGCTTTACCTCGGCACCGATTCGAACAATGCCTTCCTGATCCAAATCCTTTAGAGCTTCCTCGCTTACGTTAGGAATATCACGTGTAATTTCTTCATTGCCTAACTTCGTGTCGCGCGCTTCAATGTCAAATTCTTCAATATGAAGCGATGTGTATTTATCTTCCATCAAAAACCGCTCACTGATGATGATCGCGTCTTCAAAGTTGTAACCCCGCCACGGCAGGAAAGCGACGAGGACATTACGGCCCAAAGCAAGCTCCCCTTTTTCGGTAGCGGCACCGTCTGCGATAATATCCCCTCGTTTAATTTTCTGGCCCACCTCCACCAAAGGCCGCTGATTGATGCAAGTGCCGGCATTGGAGCGTTCAAATTTCTTCAACTTATAAATTAAATCGTCAATCACAATTTCATTTGAGGAAACGGTTTTCACGGTACCGCGAGCTTTGGCCACAACGGTGGCGCCGGAATCGCAAGATACTCGGTACTCCATGCCGGTTCCTACAATCGGAGCCTCTGTTTCAAGCAGCGGTACAGCTTGGCGCTGCATGTTGGAACCCATGAGAGCCCGGTTTGCGTCATCGTGTTCTAAGAACGGAATTAAGGCGGCGGCCACGCTGACAAGTTGTCTGGGTGAGACATCCATATAATCAATATCTTTGGGCTCTTTCTTTGGAAAATCGCCCCGGAAACGAGTCGATACATCATCGGAAACAAAATGTCCGTGCTTGTCCAATTCGGCATTGGCTTGTGCGATGACATATTTATCTTCTTGGTCGGCAGTTAAATATTCAATTTTTTCGGTGGCGCGGCCCTTTTCAACTTTCCGGTAAGGGCTTTCCAAAAATCCAACATCATTTACTCGCGCAAAGGTGCTGAGTGAGGCAATGAGTCCGATGTTTGGGCCTTCAGGAGTTTCAATGGGACAAATACGGCCGTAATGAGAAGGATGAACGTCGCGCACTTCAAATCCGGCACGTTCTCGCGACAAACCTCCCGGACCTAAAGCAGAAAGCCGGCGTTTGTGCGTCAACTCAGCCAAAGGATTGGTTTGATCCATAAATTGAGAGAGTTGGCTTCGTCCAAAAAAATCCTTGATGGCAGCGGAAATAAGCTTGGGATTAATTAAATTGTGCGGCATCGCAGCATCCAGGTCATAAATGGACATCCGCTCTAACGCAGAGCGTTTCATGCGGGCCATGCCGACGCGGAATTGATTTTGGAGCAATTCCCCAACCGAACGAACGCGGCGGTTCCCCAAGTGATCGATGTCATCTACCTTCAATTCACCGCTTCTTAATTTTAAAAGCGCCCGTACGACATTCAGGACGTCTTCGGATCGCAGGGTTGTTTCGTCAAGTGAAACATCCAAATCGAGTTTACGATTTAACATGAATCGGCCTACGGTTCCCAAATCGTAACGCTGCGGATCATGAAACAATTTCTCAACCAAATCCCGAGCGCTATCAGCGGTTGGAGGATCGCCGGGACGAACGCGCCGATAAATGGCGATTTGTGCTTCTTCTTTACTATGATAAGGATCACGCTCTAAGGTATTGACCATCGCGTAGTCCTCAGAAAGCGGCCGAACCACTTCGATTTCGGAGATATTGCGGTCGGTAAGCGTACTTAAAAGTTCTTTGGTGAGTTTTAAACCTGCTGTTGCTACAACCTCTTTCGTTTTACTCTCAATAGCATCCTTCGATAAAATAGCGCCTTCCAGCTTTTTAAAGGAAGCGCGGCCGAACTCTTTTATTTTTTCCGTTTGGTAAAGCGCTTTGAGAAGATCATGATTTGTAGAATACCCTAAGGCGCGTAAGAGCGTGGTGGCCAATATTTTTCGCCGGCCGTCAATATAGGCATAGAGGACATCATTAATATCGCCTTCAAATTCAATCCAAGCGCCGCGGTAAGGAATAATGCGAACGCTATAAAGGCGTTTTCCGCTTGGATGAGTAGAATCCTCAAGAGAAACGCCGGGTGAGCGATGGAGTTGGCTGACAATGACGCGCTCAGCTCCATTAATAATGAAGGTCCCTGTTTCGGTCATGAGTGGAAGCTCGCCGATATAAACTTCCTGCTCTTTTGCAATTCCCTTTCGAACGAGGCGCAGTTTCACTTTAAGCGGAGCCGCATACGTCATGGCCCGCTTATGGCATTCCGGAATCGAATACTTCGGTTTTCCTAATGAATAACCGAGATATTCAAGCCGGCATGTTCCGTCAAAGCTTTCAATCGGAAAAGAATCCTGAAAAGCAGCTTCAAGTCCTTGACGTTTGCGGCGGCGTTTGGGCCGATCGCTTTGAAGAAACTGTTCGTAAGACTTGATTTGAATCTCAACGAGATTCGGAAGTTCAATGCAATCCTGAATCTTTGAGAAACTTTTCCGTTTAATGAGTGAGCTCATAGGGTCTTCTCCGGTCATTTAAGCGTTCAGCGTGGAGCGTATAGCGTATAGAAAAAGAATTTTTCCTATCCGCTAAACGCTATGCGCTATGCGCTAATAATTTATTTAATCTCAACTTTTGCGCCAGCTGCTTCAAGCGTCGCCTTAATCTTGGCTGCTTCTTCCTTCGAAGCATTGTCCTTGACAACTTTCGGCGCGGCTTCAACAAGATCTTTGGCTTCCTTAAGACCCAGGCTGGTCACGGTGCGGATTTCTTTAATCACCTGAATCTTTGTACTCCCTGCATTTACAAGAATGACCTGGAAAGTCGTTTTCTCTTCCCCGGCTCCTGCTCCGGCACCCGCTGCCGCAGCCCCTCCAACAGCAGACACTGCCACTGCCGCTTGAGCGGAAACGCCAAATTTCTCTTCCAAAGCCTTTACCAACTGAGCCAACTCCAAAACCGTAAGCTGCTCAATTGTTTCAAGAATCTTTTGAAGCTTGCTGGAAATATCGCCAGATTTTTTTGCTGGCGCTTTTCCTTCAGCTTTCGCTTCCTTTGTTTCCTCGTTCATTGGTTCCTTTTCCTCTACTGCTGCTTTCGTTGTCATTGAATTAAATCCTCCCTTAAGAAGCTTGGCTTGCTTTCGTTTTATGAATTTGATCAAGAGCGATCGCAAGTGAACGGATCAATTGCCCCATCACGTTGACAAATCCGCTAATGGGCGCATTTAAGCCGCCAACCACTGAGGCAATCAACGCCTCGCGCGATGGAAGCGCTGCCAGCGATTTGACGTATTCGCCGGGAACAACATTTCCTTCCAAATAAGCGCCATCAAGTTGAAAATTTTCACGGCCCTTCGCAAACTCCACCAAAACTTTTGAAATGAGCTGCGGTTCTTTATTGCCAATCGCTAAGAAAACAGGCCCTTTTAAAAGACCTTTGGCATCGGTAATCCCAATTTTTTTGAACGCAAGTCGGGTAATTGAATTTTTAACGGCTACCGTCTTGTCGGTCACTTTTTCAAGTTTGCGCCGAAGTTCCACGAAATCAGCCGCAGACAAACCATGATATCTGGCGAAGAAAATGTAATCCTTCGATTCCAGTGTCCGCACCATTTCCTGAAGCATCAACTCTTTCCCTAAAGAAGGCATCACGTGCTCCTATTCCTCCGCCACGCTCATCGTCGTGGCCCGAAGTTTAATTCCCGGGCCCTGAGAAACCGAAAGAGTAACGCGTTTGATGTAATCGCCCTTCGCCTGAGGAGGTTTGGCCTCGATGACGGCTTTAATCACCGTTTTTGTATTGTCGAGTAAAGCATTTTCCGGAAAAGAACTTTTTCCGCATAACACATGAAGTCCGCCGGTTTTATCACTTTTAAATTCGACGCGGCCGCCTTTAATTTCTTTGATCGCCTTCTTTACATCCGGCGTTACGGTTCCGGTTTTTGGCGTTGGCATCAAGCCGCGAGGGCCGAGCACTTTGCCTAATTTGCTGATGTCCCGCATTAAATCGGGATGAGCCACAACGGCATCAAAATCAAGCCATCCGCCTTCAATTTTCTTAATGTAATCTTCAGCGCCGACGTAATCAGCGCCCGCCTCTTCAGCAGCGCGATGCGCTTCGCCTTTTGCAAAACAAAGGACACGTACTTTCTTGCCGCTGCCGTGTGGAAGCGCGGTGGTGCCGCGAACCGCTTCGTTGGGCTGATCAGGCCGAATTCCCAATTGGAAATTAAGCCCAACAGACTGATCAAACTTAGCAGGTGCGAACTTCTTCAAAGTCTTCACCGCTTCGTGAAGCGAATAACTCTTTGTTGAATCAAATACCTTCGCAGACTCTTTATAACGTTTGCTGCGATGTTTCATGGCGCTACCTCAATCCCCATGCTGCGCGCTGTGCCTTCGACAATGCGGACCGCTTGTTCCAGCTTCGTCGTATTCAAATCGGGCATCTTTTCCCTGGCAATTTGTTCTACATCAGAACGTTTCACGGTCCCGATTTTGATCCGGCCCGGCTCACCACTCGCCTTCGCAAGGCCTGCCGCTTTTTTAAGCTGCGCCGCCACCGGCGGAGATTTCATCACAAAACTAAATGTTTTATCCTCAAAAACCGTAATCACAACCGGAATGATGGTTCCTTGCTTATCTTTGGTCTTCTCATTAAATTGTTTGCAAAAATCCATGATGTTAAGACCATGCTGGCCTAAAGCTGGGCCAATCGGAGGCGCAGGATTGGCCTGTCCGCCCGGACACTGTAATTTAATTTTGGTCTTAACTTTTTTGGCCATTTTTCAGCTTTCAGATATCAGCTTTCAGCTATCAGCTGTCAGTAGATCAGTTTTTGCTGACGACTGAAAGCCGAAGACTGACGGCTATTATATTTTTTCGACTTGCCAATATTCCAATTCAACCGGCGTGGATCTGCCGAAAATACTTACCATGACTTTCAATTTTCCTTTGTTCGGATTTACTTCGTCCACCGTTCCGTTGAAGTTCGCAAATGCACCTTCTTTAACCCGGACACTTTCTCCCAATTCAAATTCTACCTTCGGCTTTGGTTTCGCCGTTTTTTCTTCCTGCTGCTTCAAAATACCTGAAACATCGCCGTCTGACAAAGGAACCGGTCTTCTCCCGGATCCGACAAAGCCGGAAATACCCGGCGTATTCTTGACGAGATACCATCCTTCATCCGTAAGGTCCATTTCCACAAGGATGTAACCGGGAAAAAACTTGCGCTCTGAAATTTTCTTTTTGCCGCCTTTGACCTCGCTGATTTTTTCCGTAGGGATCAATACCTGGCTAATCAAATGCGTCAGGCTGGCCGTTTGAGCGCGTGTTTCCAAATTCGCTTTTGCTTTTCTCTCCGCACCCGTTTGGGTGTGTACAACATACCACTTGTGCGTCATAACAGAATTTTCTATCGAATCACAATCCGCATTAAGAACGATAAGATGAAATCAAAGATGAACACAAAGCCGGTTAATATAAGTGTTACGACAAGAACCAATCCTGTCGAACCGATCAATTCTTGGCGGCTCGGCCAATTGACTTTGCCCAGCTCTTGTTTCGACTCGCTAAAAAAATTGCCTACTTTTCCAAACATGGTTTTTCCTTATTTCACAACTTCAGGCCAGGAGGGATTCGAACCCCCAACCCTCGGTTTTGGAGACCGATGCTCTGCCGATTAGAGCTACTGGCCTCTAAGTGATCATCCTTTCTATTTGGTCTCGCGATGAGGGGTGCGTTTTTTACAGAAACGGCAGTATTTCTTGTGTTCAAGCCGCTCGGTCGTCGTCTTCTTATTCTTCCGTGTCGTATAATTCCGGCGTTTGCATTCCGTACAGGCTAAAGTGATGATTTCACGCATGAATCAACCTAATAAAAAGTAAAAGGCTCCCCTAGGTTCGTATACTTCGTTGGCGAACTAGTTTGGTGGGATCCCCTCATCTATTCGAGGGAATTCACACAGTTGCGTTAAAACAAAATGTAATTATCTTATTGAAAACTTTTCGATGGCTCAATGACATTAAAAAAGCGTGATCATTTGATCACGCTTTTTTATTTTACTGCAATATTTCCGTTACCACTCCGGCGCCCACGGTTTTGCCGCCTTCGCGGATGGCAAACCGAAGGTCTTTTTCCATAGCGACCGGCATAATGAGTTCTCCTTCAACCGCTACGTTGTCCCCGGGCATCACCATTTCTACGCCTTTGGGAAGCGTCACAACACCGGTAACGTCTGTGGTTCTAAAATAAAATTGGGGCCTGTAACCCGTAAAGAAAGCGGTATGACGCCCGCCTTCTTCTTTGGTCAGAATATAAACTTGACCTTTAAACTTGGTGTGGGGCGTCACGCTGCCGGGCTTGGCAATGACCATGCCGCGCTCCAAATCTTTCTTTTCAATGCCGCGAAGAAGAAGACCAACGTTATCTCCCGCTTGAGCGTCATCGAGGAGCTTACGGAACATTTCAATTCCGGTAATCGTGGTCTTGGTTGTCTTAGGCCTTAAACCGACAACTTCTACTTCATCGTTGACCTTCACTTGTCCACGCTCGACACGGCCCGTTCCTACTGTGCCACGTCCTGAGATTGAAAAAACGTCTTCAATTGGCATTAAGAAGGGTTTTTCAACATCACGTTTTGGGGTTGGAATATAACTGTCCACAGCTTCCATTAACTTCAGAATGGGTTCCTGAGCCTTCGGATCATCCGAATGTTCCATGGCTTTAAGGGCACTGCCGCGAACGATTGGAATTTCATCGCCCGGGAATTCATACTTTTTAAGAAGATCTCTCACTTCAAGCTCCACTAAATCCAAAAGCTCTGGATCATCAACGGCATCAACTTTATTTAAGAAAACAACAATTCGGGGAACTCCTACTTGGCGAGCCAGAAGAATATGTTCTCTGGTTTGAGGCATTGGACCGTCCGCTGCGGATACAACTAAGATTGCGCCATCCATTTGCGCAGCTCCGGTAATCATGTTTTTAATATAATCCGCATGGCCTGGACAATCGACGTGCGCATAATGTCGATTTTGAGTTTGATACTCAACGTGCGCAACCGCAATCGTAATACCGCGTTCCTTTTCTTCAGGCGCATTATCGATTGTATCGAAGGCGCGGGCTTCCGCCATTCCCTTCTTTGCAAGCACCATCGTAATGGCGCTGGTCAATGTGGTTTTTCCATGGTCCACGTGCCCAATGGTACCCACATTAACATGGGGTTTTGTACGTTCAAATTTTTCTTTAGCCATGATTGCGTCTCCTCTCGTTTATTGAATTACAATCTTGCGAATCATTTATGAAATCTAAATAAATACAAACTGCCATTTTAGTTCTCAGCTGCTGATCGGGATTGAACCGATGACCTCGTCCTTACCAAGGACGCGCTCTGCCAACTGAGCTACAGCAGCGCATCGCTTTGCAGGTGATGCGAAAACGCCGCTTTAAATTTCTACAACAGATAATAAAATTACCTTTATCCTACAAAAGGGATTTGGATCAAATAATAAATATAGACAGACCTTCCCTGTAAAGGTAGGCGTAAATTATAGCGAATGAAGCCTTTATGTCAAGTTTTTTATCGGGTTTATACAAAAAAACTTGACCTTG
>Ga0155264_120_pt4 | contig 13434 bp, 16 predicted proteins | sample RifCSPhighO2_02_FD_106232 | JGI IMG/M metagenome (GOLD analysis project Ga0155264, IMG submission 106232) | Omnitrophica bacterium RIFCSPHIGHO2_02_FULL_46_11
GCAAACTTCAGCTCTAATGGCAAAGCGATCCATCAATTTAGCGGCTTCGAGCGGTTGTTGAATAATCATTCGCAGTGTCTCGCGTGGAAAATAAGTTTCTTGAGTTTTGGAATTCACAACAATTTCTTTTCCACCATCCGCAAGCCAAACGCGGGCGATGGCGCTTTTGCGCCGGCCCAAACCGTAAAAAGAATTTGTTTTGATTTCTGCTTCAACCATAATTTGAGTTTACGCCGGAAAAGGTACGGGTTTTTGCGCCGCTTGCCGATGTTCGGCACCCGCATAAATACGAAGCCGCTTTAACATTTTATCGGCCAGCCGATTTTTCGGAAGCATTCTGCGAACTGCTTCGCTGATAATAAGTTCCGGATTTTTCGCCTGCATCTGTTCAAACGTAGCGGTGTGGCGGCCTCCCGGATAACCGGTATAATGTTGATAAATTTTTTCTTTGAATTTTCGCCCCGTCACGCGAATTTGTTTTGCATTAATCACAACCACTTGGTCTCCGCATTCAATATGAGGCGTATAAAAAGGCTCGTCTTTTCCCATGAGAACCGTTGCAATCCGGACGGCAAGCCGGCCTAAGATTTGATCTTTTGCGTCAACCAGGTAACACTTCCGTTCAATTTCGTTTGCTTTTGGTAAATAAGTTTTCATTGTTATTCCTTATCGGGAAAAGAGCGTGAAGTATATCAGAACCCCTCTTTGTTGTCAAAACGATTAAACATGAACCGGAACTTAATAGATAACTCGTTTAAGTACAAGGCCTTGTGGTGGAGCCGTGGCGCCCACAAGCTCACGCTTTTTTAAGGTGAAAATCTGTTTAAGATCGGTGAGGCCAAGCTTTCCTGCGCCCACCTCAACAAGCGTACCGACCATGCTGCGGACCATCTTATACAAAAACCCATTTGAGGTTACCGTCAACACGATTTCCCTTCCCTTTTTTTGAACGCTTAACTGCCGGATGGTTCGAACGGCGCTCTTCCGCCTGCTTCCGCTTGATTCAAAGGCGCGAAAATCATGCCTGCCGCAAAAGAGCCGTGCTGCGCGTTTCATTTTGAGAAGGCTGAGCGGATGAGGAACATGAAATGCGCGAAAGCGTTCAAGCGGCGAGCGAGTTTTTGAATTCAGAATACGGTACTCATACACTTTCCATTTTGCAGAAAACTGGGCATGAAATTTAGGTGATACTTCTTCGGCAGCAATAACCGCAAGGTCATCTGGCAAATAACAGTTCAGGCCCTGTTCGATTTTAAAAAACGGAATCTTGGAATTAATATGGAAATTAACAACCTGGCCTTCCGCGTGCACACCCGAATCTGTTCGGCCGGAAGCGATCGTGTGAATATTTTTTTGGAATAATTTTTTTAATGCTGTTTCAAGCTCATTTTGAACGGTACGATGGCGCTTTTGTTTTTGAAATCCAAAAAATGAAGTGCCATCGTACTCTAATGTGAGTTTAATATTCCGCATTATGAAAATCGGGCATTCTCGATACGGGCAAGGCTTTCTTCCTTGTGAATCCGCTCGTCAATTCCGATGCGACGGAAAAGATCGGCCAAAGACTTAAAAGACCCGTAGTCCTGCTCGAAGTCACTTTCGAAAGGCTCGGTTTCAAAGTTTGGGTTTTCCAAAACAAAACCCATATATTCATGTTCTGCGTGGTCTTCAAAGTCAGCATTAAGGCCATAACTCCAGGCAGGCTTTACGACATACATAATCCAGCTCAGGTGATAATAAAAAAACGCGATGATCTGCGGAAGGATGCGGTACATAAAGAAGTTTTCATGAATTCCCTTCTTCTGGACCATTTCCTCTAACATAAATAAATGCCATTGTTCATTGTCCTGTTGGAGGCGCGCTTCTTTAACGAACTCAAAAATCCGTCTCGCGAAACCTGGTTGTGAGTACGTGTGCGTCATCGCGATATAAGCCACCTGCTCCCAGGACTGATACGGAACGCGGGCGATGATTTCAAGCACCTTGAATTTGGAAAATGTCTGCTTCTTTCCATAAAAAAAATCCATCATGAAAAAAAGCGTGCTCGCAAAGAAACCGTATTTCCTGCGTGGAGCCTTAAGCGTCCTCTCCTGCTCAGATTTTAGCGATGAAGTATCTTTCGGACTTTCAAGCGTAATCGTAGTCATGCTTTATTATATCAGTGGATTAAAAAAATGGAAGATGTCCGTCTGCAGGACGTCTGCGATTAATGCGATTATTTATTTTATAGATTAGGACAATCCTTTGATCAATTCATTCATCCGGCTAGCTCGGGCATTTAAAAAATCTTTGTACTCCTGATTCTGCCAACTAACAAGGTTAGAAATAATATTCTCCAGAGACAAGACATCGTGGAGCCTTCTCTCTTTCATCAAAGCACTCCTGCCAGATTCAGAAACTGAACCCCAAATAAGAATCCCTCCCGAAATACATACCGATTCAGAGTCTATGAATACTTGGCAAATCCCGTTTCCCTTTGAAACCTCCAAAAACTTATCGAATGCTGGATCCCCTTCAAAACAATCAAGAAAGGAAGGTGCAGTTAAAGAAAGATACTTGTAATTTTGATATTCTAACCAGCATTTCATTTCAACAATATATATGAGACCGTTTTTCAAGTCTTGAAAAGAAAAATCCAAAGCATGCCCTCTTGTTTCACTTTTTCTTCTCAATGTCGGCCTTCCTAAATCTTTATAAGGGGCCCGACTATCACGGCACCATATTCTGACAATTTCTTCGTTGAAAATACCAAATACCCGAGCCAAAAACTTGCCGTGGGAGGGTTGGACTGTCTTGAATAATTCGATAAACTTCATTGTCTTATTTTATAAAATTAGGTAATAAACTCATTGAGCGCTTGCTTTTAGCTTTTCGGGCATGTTGATTTGTCTGATTAGATTCACATAGGCATGATAAAGCTCGCGGGTTGCCCGGACGTCTTCAGCTGCGTCATGCGCCTTGAGTTTGATTCCGAAATAGTCCGCCATTGTTTCAAGCCGCATATTTGGCACCTTAATTTTTCCGGCGGATTGAAAAAGCGCGGCGGCCGCGATCAGATCGATTAAATAATATTGAATATAGGCGTATAAAAATTGATTTCCGTTTTTCTGAAAAAACTTTGTCAGAAAATTATAGTCAAAACTTGGATTTTGCCCCACCATATAAAACTTGTCGGCTTTATTGTGGCGGTCAATGTATTGGTCAAAAATGCGGATTAATCCTTGATAAGCTAGATGTGGTTCAGGATAGCTTGCAATTTCTTCTTTGGTTTTACCGATTGTCTGAAGCGCTTGCAGTTCGCAAACCTCCTCGGGAAAAGGACGGCTCTTAAACTCGAATTCTTCTACGACCTTGCCGTCAATTTCAATAATGCCCGCGGTCTGGACCACGCCATGCTTGCCGGGTTCAGTTCCTGTAGTTTCAAGATCAATAAAAAGAATCTTCATTTTTTATTTATATTATTTCGGTACCGGTTCTGGGAGGGACAGGTTTGATAACACGGCTTTACAATCAGCCGGTCATTCGCATATCATTCCGGGCTTCGCGGGTGAGGCCATCCGCGATAAAAATTTTGATCATCTGTTGATAGCCAACATCACCTTTTTTTATGGCAACATTCCTAAGTTGTTCGATCATACTCATAGGCAATCTTATAGAAATGAGCTTGCTCTCGCTTTTCTTTGCCGGGACATGAAGCGCTTGCGACTCATCAAAGTCTGCTAAAAGCTCATCTTTGGTCTTCGCTTCAAGTTCGGCGTCTACTTCTTTCTCGATTTTACTTCGGATTCGTTTTGTCATCGCAGTCTCCTATTCCTCCCACGCTGTAATAACTCTGACAGTAGTTCCTGCTTTATGTTGAACAACGACGAGAAGTTTTCTCCCGCCCTCAGTAATCCCCCGAACAATAAATCGATCCCTATATTTCTCGGGCTGGGATTTCGCTTTGGGGTGAGGCACCACAAAATGCTTGTTTTCGAAACATTCTTCAGCTTCAAAATCACGAATTCCATGGATCCATATTTTTTCCTGATTATGCTCATCCCATTCAAAGATCGGGTCGTCACCCCAAGGTTCAAATTTTAGTACCATCGTGCGCCGCTCTTTTGATTGACAGATAATGGGGTAACGTATTTCTTATTAATGTATATACCATATATATACTATTTGTCAAGTTTTTATCCTCAGTTAAAATTGATATTTATTATATAATATTTTAATTTTTAATCAATATAATTCTTGCAGTTCTCTCAACAGAAGAATTAAGCGGTTATGTTTTAGTGTTAGTACCGCTTCTGGGAGGGACGAGTATGGACAGGATCACAACCTGTTCCCAGGAGAACCGGCACTAACTTCTCTAACTTCTGCAGGAGTAAAACGAGTAAAATTAAAATGTTAAAATGGAGGCGTTACTATCAGTACCAGCCTAAAAAAAGAACTGTACAGACATTCGGTCTAGCGCCTTCATGGAGATCTTCTAATTTTTCTGAATTAATTTTTCGGCGATTTGAATGGCGTTTAGCGCCGCACCTTTGCGCAATTGATCGCCTGAAACAAAAAGTACGAGGCCATTCTTGCAGGACAGATCTACTCGGAGGCGCCCCACCAGCACATCATTTCCGCCGCTTGCTTCAATAGGCATCGGGAAATGATTGCTTTTCTGATCATCTACCAGTTTAATACCAGGCGCTTTACTTAAAATGTTATGCGCTTGTTCGAGAGGCATCTTTCTTTCAAACTCAATATAAATAGCTTCCGAATGAGCACGAAATACCGGTACGCGTACGCAGGTAGTTGCAATCCGGATGGAATCGTCATGAAGAATTTTATGTGCTTCCTGAATCATCTTAAGCTCTTCCTCGTTATAACCATTTTCTTCAATGGTACTGTTATGAGAAAAAAGATTGAACGCAATCTGATGGGGAAAAACTTCTTTTTTAATGGGTTTTCCGTCCAGAACATCACGGGTCTGGGTTTCGAGTTCGCGCATGGCTTTTGCGCCGGCGCCGCTTGCGGATTGATAAGTAGAACAAAGGATGCGCTTGATGGGGTTTTTTCTATGAAGCGGTGCAACGGCCATCAGCATGATAATCGCGGAACAATTTGGGTTCGCAATAATTCCCTTATGTTTCTTGATGTCCTCCGGATTGATTTCAGGAATCACCAACGGAACTTTGGGATGCATTCGAAAAGCACTTGTGTTGTCAATAACGACTGCGCCGGTTTTGATTGCGTGGGGCACAAACTTTGTGCTCACCAAAGCACCGGGACTTGATAAAACGATATCGATTCCTTGAAATTCATCAGGCTCAAATTTTAATTCCCGAACTGGAACGTCACGGCCTTGAAAACGGGCGGAAGTTCCTTTCGATCGAGCAGAACCAAATAAACGGAGATCGGCAACCGGAAATTTCCGCTCTTCCAAAATCTTGATCATTTCACTGCCGACGGCACCCTTGGCGCCTACTACGGCAACGTTATATGAAGACTTTTTCTTCATGAGCGTACAGCGGATAGCGTAGAGCGTTCGGGATGGGCATGCGAATTCTCGGGGTCGAGATCCCATTTCAAATGATTTTCCTGAACATAACGACGGATTTCAAACAATTCGCTCTCGCTTCGGATGACCCGTTCGTAATAATTGCGCTGCCAAACAGGAATGCCCGGGGTATTTCGCAATAGGTTGATTCGTTTTGCGGTGTTCATTTTGAAATAACCAATAATTTCGGGCAACAACATGCGACGACGTTGTTTTTTGCCTGACGGTAGGGGCAATTCATGAATTGCCCCTACGTTCGATGGATTGACCATAATAATTCCGTGCACGTGATTTGGCATAATAACAAATTGGTCCGTGGTAATGTTTACAAATCGTTCGACCAATTTATCCCAAATGGTTTGGACTATTTTCCAAAACTCATTCAATCCCATTTGCCCACCCTCGATTTCCCCGAATAGATATTCCCTGTCATGCGTACAAACCGTGACGAAATAGGCCCCTTCTGACGAATAATCATGACCCTGCAATCTCAATGGTTTCCGTCTTCCCAATTTCATACCTTTATCTCTTTCGCCACTAAATTCCCCATTTCCGAACAACTCGTCAAATTCACCCCATCTTGACAAATGTCGGCTGTTCGGAATCCTTCCTTCAGCACTTGTCGAACTGCCATTTCCACGGCAAGCGCCAAATCATGAAGCTGAAACGTGCAGCGGAGCATCATCGCAACGGACAGAATGGCCGCGATCGGATTGGCTTGGCCTTTGCCCGCAATATCGGGAGCGCTCCCATGCACCGGTTCATACAAAGCGTGATGGTCGCCCAGGCTTGCCGAAGGCAGCATTCCGATGGAACCCGTGAGCATCGCCGCTTCATCGCTTAAAATATCGCCAAACAGATTCGTCGTTACAATCACATCAAACTGCTTCGGATTGCGAATCAGCTGCATCGCGCAGTTATCCACATATATATGAGATAATTGAACATCCGGAAAACGTTTGCCTATTTCAGTCACAACTTTGCGCCAGAGAATGCTTGATTCCAGAATATTTGCTTTATCGACTGATGTGATTTTGCGTTTACGCTTGCGCGCTAATTCAAAAGCTTTTTTTGCAATCCGCTCAATTTCATGAGTGGAATAAACTTCCGTATTAAATCCGCGCTCTGAACCGTCTTTATTTTTCTCAATTCCCTTCGGAGTCCCAAAATAAATACCGCCTGTCAGCTCACGCACCACCAAAATATCAACGCCTTCAATCACTTCACGCTTAAGGGATGAGGCATCCGTCAAACTCGGGTCAACCGCAACAGGCCTTAAATTGGCATAAAGTCCGAGCTCCTTGCGAAGCGCAAGCAGCGCTTGCTCGGGCCTGATTTTATATTCTAATTGATCCCATTTTTGGCCACCCACCGCACCCAAAAGAACGGCGTCAGAATTTTTTGCCGCCTTAAGAACATCTTCAGTAATTGGAACGCCGTTCTTATCAATCGAAGCACCGCCCACAAGCGCTTCTTTGGTTTCAAATTTGAGATGGGCGATGGATTCCACCCGCTTGAGCACTTTAAGCGCTTCGCAAACGACTTCTTCGCCGATTCCATCTCCAGGCAATACTAGAATTTTGTACATAGGTTGATTGATTTTTAATCGTCATTGCGAGGAGGCCGTAAGGCCGACGAAGCAATCTACAAGCTCTGAGATTGCTTCGGCCTCGCTTAGGATTTTGCCTCGCAATGACGTGCGAGGTTAAACTAACCTTTAACCGCCAACCCCTCTTGCGGGCTTGAAGCAGAAGCATAATCTTTCATCGGAATCCGGCCGGCTAAAAATGCTTTCCGGCCCGAAATCACCGCTTCTTTCATGGCTTCCGCCATCAGCACGGGATCTTGAGCGCCTGCAATTGCCGTATTCATTAAAACGCCATCAACCCCCAACTCCATGCAAATTGCGGCATCGGAAGCAGTGCCCACGCCCGCATCGACAATGACAGGGACGGAAACAGCTTCTTTAATGAATCGAATGTTCAGGCGATTTTGAATTCCGCGCCCAGAACCAATCGGCGCGGCCAAAGGCATCACGCACGCGGCTCCAAAATCTTCCAATTTTTTGGCCACAATCGGATCATCATTTGTATAAGGCATTACCACAAATCCTTCCTTGACCAAAATTTTTGTCGCTTCAAGAAGAGCCACAACATCCGGAAGCAGTGTTTTCTTATCTCCAAGCACTTCAAGCTTCACCAAGTCGCCGATTCCGGCAGCCCGCCCAAGGCGCGCAATCCGAACGGCGTCTTCAACTGTGTAAGCTCCTGCTGTGTTGGGGAGAATCGTGAAACGATTCCGGTCAATATAATCCAAGAGCGTTTTCTCACCGTGCTGATCCTCCGCCAAAGGACGCGGCGGATTCGTCCCAAAGCGTTGTTGGACGCCTGCCTGCCGGCCAGGCAGGGATTCGCCAACGCTGTGTGGCGAAAGATTAACACGCGCAATAGCAACGGTGACAAGATCGGCCCCTGAAGCCTCATGAGCCCGAACCATCACATCAAAGGAACTATACTTTCCTGTTCCCACGATCAACCGCGATTGAAACGCGAAACGTCCGATTTTTAATGTATCGCTCATTGGTATCCTCTAAATTTTGACTGATTTGCGCTCGGCACGCTCATAAAGCATAATATAGCGCCGCGCTGATTTAGCCCACGAAAAATCGCAAATCATTCCATTCCGGATCAACTTCGTCCAGGCTTTCTGGTTTTGATAAACGCTGACGGCACGGCGCATGGTTTCCAAAAGGTCGCGCGATTCATAACCGGAAAAAACAAAACCATTTCCATGCCCGCTTTTCGGATTAAATTCCTGAACGGTATCCACAAGCCCGCCTGTTTCTCTAACAATGGGGACTGTCCCCAAGCGAAGCGCAAACATCGGGCCCAAACCGCAAGGCTCATAACGCGAAGGCGTTAAAAACAGATCGGCGCCGGCATAAATCCGTTTCGCCATTTTATCATCAAAGGTAATATTTAAGCCTAAATGCTCGGGATGCCGTTTCTGCAAAACGCGAAGCGCTTTGTGATATTCCTCAGCGCCGGTTCCTAAAATGATAAGCTGCCAATTTTCTTTCGCCATGTCCTCAACGATTGGCGCAAGAATGTCGAGCCCTTTTTGATCGACAAGCCTGCCGATGAAAGCAAAGAGCGGAATTTTTGGGTCCACTTTCAAATGGTTTTCCTTTTGAAGCGCTTGCTTGCACAGTTTTTTCCCTTCCAAATCTTTGGCTGTGAAATTGGCTGGAATTTCCTTTTCATGTTCGGGATCCCATTCGCTCGGATCGATTCCATTAACAATCCCGAAAAGGTCCCCTTTGCGCCTGGCCAACACTGCTTCCAATCCGCATCCAAAACCCGGCGTTTGAATTTCTTCGGCATATCGTTCACTCACCGTTGTTAAAGCATCCGAATAGACAAGGCCGCCTTTCAAAAAGCTAACCTTGCCGTAAAATTCAAGCCGCTCAAATCGAAACTCATCCCATGAAAGTCCGGTTACCGGCATTGAATCCGGAGGGAAATTTCCCTGATACGCCAAATTGTGAATTGTAAATAATGTTTTTGTTTTCTTAAAAAATGGATCGCCTTGGTAAAGCGTTTTCAAATAAACGGGAATCAAACCTGTTTGCCAATCGTGGCAATGAACGATGTCGGGTTTTATTTTAAGCCGCTTCAATGCCTCAACGGTAGCGCGCTGAAACAACGTAAAGCGGCGGTCATTATCCGGATAGTCACCCATCGGAGTTCCGTATAACTCGTCTCGGTCGAAATATTCATTGTGACCGATAAAAAAGATTTTAAGTTCTCCGAATTTCAAAGAAAAAATAGAGGCGGTCTCTACTTCAGACCCGAGCGGAACGTGAATCTTCTCGCCAACCGGTTCTAAAGTAAAACCTTTTTTGGTAATCCGTTTATATTTAGGAAGAAAAACGGAAACGCGGTGCCCAAGCTTTGCGATTTCCTTCGGCAGGCTGCCCAATACATCTCCGAGCCCTCCCGTTGTCGCAAACGGCACCATTTCGGAAGAAACAAATACAACGTCCATAAACCCCGTTAGAGATAGGAAATGCCTTCGGCATTTCCGTGTATTCTCTGTAAAATTTCTAACTTGTTCATCGTGTTTGTCATATCTTTACACTTGTTATTATGAAGACGCATTATCTCTAACGGGGTAAACTCCTCATGTAATTTCAATGACACAATTCCAAGTTCCAAACGCGTTGGGAACGCAAATGACCGGCCTTTGGTCATTTTCCCAATTTCCGTCTACAAGATAGCGATATTCATAGCGCCCCGGCTTTAATTTAAGGGACAAACGCCAGTGGCCGTTTGAATCTTTGCGTAACCGGTGTTGAGAAGCATCCCAATTGTTAAAAGAGCCTGCCAATTGCACGTCTTGAGCTTGCGGCGCAAAAAATTCAAAAACTGTGTCTTTTTCTAACTTATTTTTGTAATTGATCTTACGACTTTCAGATGGTTTCACAACCTTCGCCCTCCTACAGTTAAATTAGAAACAGTGGGAAGGCAGTATATAATGCTTAAGGTGTTAATTCAAGGGATTCTTCCCCGTTGAACGCGAAATAATCATTGTTTTTTTACGGTATCTCACTATAATGCGATACCTTACCCCGTTAGAAACAATCAAACGTGATAAATTTCTAACGGGGTTTACAGGGAGTGTCACGATGAGAATCTGTTCCGTTTGCGGTAAACGTCCTCTCAACGGAAATTCAATTGCCCGCAGGGGTATGGCCAAAAAGGAAGGTGGCGTCGGAAAGAAAATTACCGGCATTACCCGAAGGCGTTTTTTCCCGAATCTTCAGAAAATAAAAGTGGTCTTTCAAAATGGTACGGTTCGGAGAGTCGTAGTTTGTACCAGTTGTATCAAAGCGGAAAAAATTCGTAAAGCCGCTTAAGGCTCCTGCCTCGCATCACGAATTTCCAAAGTTAAACTGTCAATTCCATCCCAGCTGTTCAGCTTCGGGGAATAAACAATCGTATAGGGTTCTGACTCTGGAAATGACAGGGCGGGACCGCGCGAGCGCCAAACCGCTTCAAACGTCATCGCGCCGTCGCTTACCCACCAACGCAAACCATTCGAACCGAGACGTTCCGGAGGACGTTTGGTCCAAACATTTCGCGTTAAAAAAACAGGTTTTGAATGGCCGGCGCCGAACGGCTCAAGAAGGGCAAGCTCCCTTACAAATTGAGGCGATAATTCTTGGAGCGAAATTTCTAAGTCGATCTGAATCGATTTCATAAACGCGTCGGGCGATATGGTTTTGGCATATTCGTTGATTTTTTCGCGGAAGGCCTGAATGTTTTTCTGTTTGATCGTAAACCCTGCGGCCAATTCGTGGCCACCAAACTCCGCCAGCAATTCTTTGCAGTATTCCAAGCCATGAAATAAATGAAATCCTCTGATCGAACGGCCGGATGCTTTTCCGGTTTCTCCGTCAAAAGCAACTACGACTGCCGGGCGCGAAAAATACTCAACCAATCTTTGAGCCACAATACCGATGACACCTTCATGCCAACCGTCTCCCCAAACGACGATCACGCGATCGCGATTAAAATTAATTTCGCGCTCTACGGCCTGAAGTGCGTGTTTCAAAAGCGAGCGTTCTTCTTTCTGCCTCGCTTTATTTTCCTCATCTAGAAACTTGGCGAGCTGTTCTGCTTCTCCGGAATTATTGGTGGTCAAAAGTTTAAGCGCTGTTTCGGGTGAGCTCATTCTTCCTGAGGCATTAATCCTCGGCCCTAAGATAAAACCAAGATCGGCCGTTGTCATTTTCCTTCGCCTGAGGCCCGCGACTTCGCATAAACTCTTGAATCCAATTTGGCTGCGCGCGCCTAATTTTTGTAAACCGAAAGCTACCAGAATTCGATTCTCATCCGTAAGAGGAGCGATGTCGCACACGCAAGAAAGGGCGACCAAATCTAACAGTTCATAAGCTCCTTGGCCCAAAAGCGCCTGAGCCAATTTAAAAGCCAAGCCGCAAGCCGAAAGTTCCTTGAAAGGGTACGGGCAATCTTCTTGAAGCGGATTGATAATTTCAAACGCCTCCGGCATAACGCCTCCGTGAATCCTGTGATGATCAATAATAATGACATCGATTCCCGCCTGCTTTGCTTCTTTGGCTTCCTCAAATGCCGTAATTCCGCAATCTACGGTAACGAAAAGCGTGACTCCTTTTTCCTTGGCCAATTTAATTGCTTCTTGGCTCACGCCGTATCCATCCCGCTTACGAATGGGTAGAAACGGGATAAACCGGGCGTTTAATTTCTGAAACGTGCGGCTTAAAAGTGAGGCGCCTGTAATTCCGTCCACATCATAATCACCATGAATCAAAATCATCTCACCACGATCGATCGCAGATAAAATTCTTTTTACAGATTGCTTCATTCCTTTCATCAAAAACGGATCGTGGAGATGATCAAGAGAGGGGGAAAATAATTTTTGAATCGTTTCTTCTGTCTGAAATCCGCGCAGGTGAAGAAATTTCCGCATTAGTTCAGAATAAGGAAGCTCAGAAGTAAAAAAGGCAGGGCCTGTGGAAGGCTTGGTTTGTTCCCAAATAGTTGGCATGATTAAACGGTAATGACTTTCCTATTCTGAACTGCGAGCGAGCAAATTAAACTTTTTTGCCAGACCAATCAACGAGAATGGGCCCAGCAACAAAAATGGTCGAATAAACTCCCGAGATAAAACCGACCAGCAAAATAAAAGCGAGATCATTAATGGCAGGCCCGCCGAATAAAAGAAGTGCGATCACTCCAAAAAGCGCTGTCGCAGAGGTGATCACGGTACGGCTAAACGTTTGATTGATACTTGTGTTAACAATTTTCGAAAACGCTTCTTTCCTGAAAATTTTGACATCTTCGCGAACACGGTCAAATATGACAATCGTGTCATTGACTGAATAACCAATGATCGTAAGAACCGCCGCCACAATCGGAAGAGAAAATTCTCTGCCGGTGAGAAAAAAAATCCCGAGCGCCATAATCACGTCATGAAGCAAGGCGATGATGGCACAAACAGCGTATCGAAATTGAAACCGCCAAGCCATATAAATCAGAATCGCAATGAGGGAAATGCCAATGGCTTTCAGCGCTTTGCTAAATAATTCTTTTCCTGCCGCCGGTCCCAAAGCTTCGGAACGCCGAATTTCAAATTGCTCTTCCCCTAAAAGACTGGTGAGCGCCTGCTGAATGGTTTTGGTGCTTTCCGTTTTTGTGCGGATTAAAATATTTTGCTCATCCGGGCGGCCATAATTCTGAAGTTGGGCGCCGGGAAGGCCTGCTTTTTCAAGAGCGCTTCTAATTTTACCGAGATCGATTGCTTCCTTTAGATGAATTTCCTGGACCGTTCCTCCTGTAAAATCAAGTCCAAGCTGATGCGGTCCTTTGAATATAATGGCTGCAATCCCCACCAAAGTTAAAATTCCTGAAAAAGTATAACCAAACCATCTTTTTTTAATCCAATCAATTTTTTGTTCCGGAATCAAATGGAGCATTCGAAGGCTGATTTCACGCCGCTCGCGCGTTAAGTAATCAAAGATCATACGGGTCACGATAATGGCCGTGAACATACTCGCCGCAAGGCCGATGGAAAGCGTAATCGCAAAACCGCGGAGCGGACCAGTGCCAAACCAAAGCAGCATTAAAGCAGACAGAATGGTCGTCACATTGGAATCCAAAATTGCGCTAAAAGCTTTATGATATCCTGCTGAAATAATGGAGCGAATGGCTTTCCCTAATTTTTGTTCTTCGCGCATTCGTTCGTTAATCAGAACGTTTGCATCAACCGCCATGCCCATTGTCAGAATAATGCCGGCAATACCCGGTAACGTCAGCGAAGCTCCCGTTTTGGCCATCACACCCATTAATATGACG
>Ga0155264_171_pt3 | contig 13247 bp, 15 predicted proteins | sample RifCSPhighO2_02_FD_106232 | JGI IMG/M metagenome (GOLD analysis project Ga0155264, IMG submission 106232) | Omnitrophica bacterium RIFCSPHIGHO2_02_FULL_46_11
AGATTGCTTTGCTCCTTTGGGGCTCGCAATGACGGTAAATTAGTCTTGCTGGTTGCTTTGAGTCTTGGATTATCTCTCGTCCTTTTTTCTTTCTCTCCGGACGCATTCTCAGCGGTACGCGTAAAAGTGACGCATTCTCAAGTCAAAAAAGAAGACGTCCTCAAAAAATATGAGCAAGTCATTGTGCGATCCAATCAAATGAACGTTTACGGTTTTGACCTTCATGACGTGACGTTTAAATTGAAACGGGTCACCGAGGTACTGGTTGCCAACCAGTTTAAACAGGCTGATGAAATGCTGGATGAAATCAAAAATGATCTCAAAACAATCGAGGCGAAAGGGCCTGAACATTTGCGCCGGGAACGAGAGCTTGCTTGGGTTGAAATTTTCGGTGATTTTATTCAACAGGTGGCGATTTTATTCGTTATTGTGCTGTTTCTTCTGCGCTTTAAGTTTGTCAAATCGGCGATTGCAACCCCCTCACCTTTATCCTCTCCCCGTTCAGTAGGAGAGGAAAGGGTGAGGCGGATTAATTTCTCAACGGTCTGGAAACTCACGCTTGTTTTTACGATTGGATCCATTTTTGGTGCTTTGGTTGGGCTGATTCGTTACGGCCAATCGTCGTGGTCCTTCATTGACCTACAAATTATATTGATCGGTTTGAGCGGACTTGTCGGCGGGGTTTGGGTAGGCGTTCTGACCGGTGCGGCGAACGGCTTGTTCCGTCTGTTGATGGTGCCGAGCGTCGCCATCTATTCGGCCGTTCCCCTTGCGGTAGGGCTTGCGGCCGGATGTTTTCCGCTTTGGAGGCGCGGCCGGAGTTTAGGACAAATCGATGTTCTTTTGGGCGGGTTTGTCATTGGGTTGATTCACGCATGCTTTATGTACTTTCCGATCTTCAGATATCTTCCTTTCAAGTCATTCCTGAGCGCTATTTCTTTCCTTGCAATTCTAGAGTGTGTCATTGTTTTTCTTTTTTTCCTTTTGACCTGGCAGATTTTTAAGGAAGAAAAGCGCAAAGAAACGGAACGAGAACTGGTTCGAACGCGGCTCCAATTTCTTCAGGCGCAGATTAATCCACATTTTTTATTTAATACGCTGAATACCATTGCGGCGGTTTGCGGCGAGGAACGGGCAGAACGCGCCCGGCAGCTGATCGTTCAACTTTCCACATTTTTCCGCCGTATTACGAGGCAGGAAAGTGATTTGGTATCCCTTCAAGATGAGCTGGAGTATATCGATGCTTATCTCGATATTGAACGAGCGCGATTCGGCGACCGGCTTCAAGTTGAAAAGAAGATTCAATTGTCTGCGTCGGGACTTCAAACACTTGTTCCCATTTTGGCTTTGCAGCCTATTGTAGAAAATGCCGTCAAGCACGGGCTTTCGAAGAAAAGCGGCGGAGGTAAATTGATTCTTAGCGCAGAGGAAAAGGATTCTAAAATTATAGTCAAAGTTAATGATACAGGTGTTGGAATGAGCGAGGAAACGAAACAAAGGCTTTTTGAAAAACCGGCCGGCAGCGGTGTTTCAAGCGGCGAACACGCCGGGATAGGGCTTCGCAATATTGAGGAACGGCTTAAAAAAATTTACGGGGGCCAATTTCAAATGACCATCTCAAGCGCGCTCAACGAGGGAACGGTTGTTACTCTGATTCTGCCAAGGATGCCGGGATGATCAATAAGATTTCCGCATTTATTGTCGATGATGAAACCCCCGCTCGGAACGAACTCAAGCGGTTTCTCGAGCTGGAAAAAGATTTTAAGATTCTCGGAGAGGCTCAGGACGGTGCGGAAGCGGTCAGTGCAATTACAGATTTGAAACCCAGCGTGATTTTCCTGGATATTCACATGCCCAAAATGAGCGGACTTGATGTGGCACGCGAGTTGTATTTGCTTGAAACGCCGCCGCTCATTGTGTTTGTGACTGCGTATGACCGGTATGCGATTCAAGCATTTGAGGTTAATGCGATTGATTATCTTTTGAAACCCTTTGATCGGGAACGGTTTGCCCGGACGTGCGCTAAGATTCGGGATGCTCTGAGCAATCAGCGTTTGCTGAGGGAAAAAGCGAAATCACTTGGGAACTATTTGGAAGAGGATAGAAGGCTTAGGATTACGGGGCGCAAGCGGAACAGTAAGGAGAAGATTTTGATTCACATCCGCGATGTACTTTATTTTCACGTCAAGTTGACCGAAGTCATAGCGCATCTAGTCCATGACGAGGAATATTTCGTCAGCACAACCCTTAAGTCGCTTGTTTCCACGCTCGACCCGGAACATTTTCAGCAAACTCACAGGGCATACATTGTCAATCTTGATCACGTGGAAAAAGTAGTCCCCCTTTTTGCGGGAAATTTCAATTTGGTCCTCAAAAACGCCGCGAAAACGTCCCTCCCGCTTTCCCGTCGCTATGCGAAAAAATTCAAGCAATTTTTGAAGTGACTTTGATCTGCCTGCGCCAGAAAGGGTCTGCCCCTTTTGATTCTTTGTAAATTAGGGACTATTTTTCACTGCCTTCTCTTTTGCGACATTCATTATCACCTCTTTGAATGAGCGCTTGCCCTTCCTCGCGGACGGTGTCCGGTTTACACCCAAAAAATCTGGCTCCGCCTCGACGGCAATTCCGCTTAAACCGATTTAAGCAGCCAAGCGGAAAGGGACATTGACCGATTCTTTTTCACGCTGTTTGAGATAATCTAATGGAAGCTGCATGCTTTGTAGATTCATTAGCACAAGCCTCGCATAATCATCCATATTGCGGGGCTCAGGATCCGGCAGGGGGTGCTTCGGAACGGGGAGTTTGAGATCTCGCTTTTTCATTGCTTTCCCGTATTTTCTACAATTTTATCATAAAGTTCCTGGCTGCCGTACTTCACGCAAAGTGTTTTAAAATCCTCATTGTTGACGTCGATTCGGTTTATCTCGATCAACCGAAGAATATCAACCATATCTTTATATTCGCGCATTTTAGAATTATGCTTGAGCGAATGCAGCTTCAAAGCAATGAGATGCATTAAGGAAGGCACGATAAACTCATGCCCTGCTATTTGCACTCTGTTTCCTTCCTTCACCATGGCCTCAAGCGTTTGGCGGTCAACAAACATAAAATCAAGGTCCATCCATTCAGAACGCGGAGACTTAAACCTGACAAAAACATCTTGCCGCTGAACTTCTTGATAGCCATTGGCTTTTAAAACGGCTTGTACTTTTGCATCATCATCCGCTGTAATCATAAAGTCAACGTCAAGCGTCTGCCGCGTGACCCCGTAACTATTCACCGCAAATCCTCCGATTAAAAGATAAGCGACCTTAGTTTTTTTAAGCTCGGCGTTGATTAAATCAAAAACATTCGTATAAACCATTGATGAGTTGGGTTTCAGCGGGCAGCAGGTTTGATATCATCCACGGTTTTTTGATTGCATACGCTTTTAAAAGTCAATTCGGGGGCTTTTTGAATGCCTTCGGCGTAAGGAAGCATGGGGATGGTATCCCACGGACAATTTTTTGCACACAGCGCGCAGCCGATGCAGCGTTCAATATCGACTTCCACCAATTGCTGAAATTGAGCAAAGGCAACGCCCGGCACAATTTCAATACAATCCACCGGGCAAAAAATAATGCATGCTTCACAGCCCGTACAACCGCTTTGATCAATGACGGCAAGAATATTAGGTTCGCGTTTTCGATCGGGTTTTTTGGCAATTAAGGGAGGCCGTTCGCCTTTACGCGCTGTATTGTCTGTCATGGAATAATGTTATCCTAAAACCCTTTATGTCATCCCCGCGAAAGCGGGGATCCAAACCTTAGATTCCCGCTTAAAGCGTGCGGGAATGACAGATTGCTTTTGCCTGCCTGATGGTCTCTCAGGATGACGCTCTGATTTGTGCCTACCGCGTCATTTTAAACCGCTTGGCAAAAAATAAAAGCAAAATCACATCTAAAAAAATAAACGTCAAAACATATGGCAACCCGCCGCCGCCAAACCCATAACTGTGAAGCCCCGCCCCCAAGACAAAATTAACGCCATACCACGCCATCAAAACAGTTAAGAAACAAGCGGCAGAACAAAAAGCAGTCCCGAATGAATCAAGCCATCCCGCTGTCCGGCTGTGGAGTACGGCCAAATAAGCCAAAATGGCGATTAAGGCCCACGTCTCTTTCGGATCCCAGCCCCAAAAACGCCCCCAGGAATAACTGGCCCAAACGCCCCCCAAAATCGTGCCGGCGGAAAGTAAAATCACTCCGATTTGAAGCGAGCGGTATAAATATTCGGTCAAATGATCGATCAATTTTTCTTTCTTACGAAACGCGAAGCAATACAAAAGCGCATGTGCAATTCCCCAGTTGAGCGCAAAAGCGCCGTAACCCAACGTGATCGTAAGGACATGCACAGTCAGCCAATAATTACTTCTCAAAACAGGAACAAGCGGTGAAATGGAAGGGTCCAACAAAGTCGGAAAGCTTTCGCCGACTAAAAGTGCCAGGGTTCCGACACAAGCGGCAACCATCGGAAGCAACGAAGACCGGTAAAAAAACCAAAGCACAAGTGAAAACAAAACAACGGCCCAACCCACCCAAATAATGGATTCATACATATTGGTGACGGGCGGCCTTCCCGCAATCAAAACCCGGAGCGCGATACCGAATGTATGGATTAAAAAACCGGCAAGGAACAACAAGAACGCGGCCGCAACCGCTTTTTCTTTTTTGCGCGGCGCGGCCCAAACGAAAATGCTGATTAAATATAGAATCCAGGCCAAATAAAAAGGGCGGAGTTTTAAATAAAAAAGCTCCAAGCGGATGGCCGCTTGATCCAATTGAATATTCCGCGAAAAAAGAAGATTGCCTAAATTCGCTTGAAATTGCTCAGCCGCAGGAAGCGCTTCCTGTACATTTTCTCCTTTCAAACGTTCCATTAAATGAAGGTACGCGGATTGAAGCTGGTCTGCCTCAAGTGCCGGAAAAAATTGATTTACAATTTCCAAACCTTCCTTTGTCATCAATGCTTCAAGCGGAAGCCAGGCAACGCTCGGATCTTCAGGATGCGGGATAAATCCGGGCAACCGGCCGTTTGCAATTTCGCCGAAAAGCCTCGCGCGCCGATAAAGCTCGACTTGTTTTTTTTCGAAAGGCGCGAGCGACTTTTCTTTTTCCTCTTTTTCTTGAGCGGCACTGACTTTTTTCAGGAAATCAAGATTATTGAGGACTAAATCAGGCGCAATTCTATTGTGCACTAAATCACCCGAAAATTCCTTCCGAAGCTCGGGGTTTGTTACCGGAATCATCGGCTTTGCGCTCCAAACTTTAGGATCGCTGATCCAACGCCAAACCAAAAGCGTGGTGTCTTGGCCTTCAAATGAAGCCTTTCCGGTAACAAGTAAAACATTTTCTTTTGCAAAACTGGCGAAGGGTTTAACGCGGCCGCCATGTTGAACCGGAATTCGGCCGAGAATATCCGAAATCGAATTATCAGCGCGAGCACATGCTACGCTGGTGAATAAACTAAGTCCAATTGCCGTCATTGCGAGGCAGTGTCCCAAGTGAGGCCGAAGCAATCTGTGAATCTGAGATTGCTTTGTCGTTCGCCTGCGGCGAACTCCTCGCAATGACGACTCATTGTCTGCCTGTTGCACATTCCTCATTTCTCATTCCTTGCTTTTCTCATCATTTATTCCTCAATTTGGGGTCGCTTCCTTTAAGCGTGGAAAATGGTTTTACATAAAAAAGCATCAATATTCCGGCAATCATAATCACAGCTCCAGTATATTTCAACGGATTTCCCGGATCGCGTGCTACCGTGAAAATTGAAACCTCAGGCTGCCCTGCCTCTTGCTGATATGCCGATTGATAAACTTTAAAGCCGCGGTGTTTCAGCGGACGGTTCATTTGAATGATGAGATCGCGATTAATTCCAAGGGAAAGATCTTTGAGCTTCACCGCGCTCTTGAAACTGGCTGGCTGATTCGTTCCGGGATCGGTATCAATCATAAAATCGACAAGTTCAATTTGAAAACCCATCGGCTTTGTTTTAAGCCCATACATCACATGATAATTCGCGCCGCCAAGCGGCACATGCATAATTTCACCCTGTGGAAGCCATGTGGTTTTCTTCTCCCCTGCTTTTTCAAATTCAACTTCAACCGTTGAAATCGCTTCGACACTTTGAGAGTAACTGGGGAGTGGTGAATAAGATTCGATCAGTGTTGCATATTCCAAGTATTGATCGACGGCAAATTTAAAATCCATCCACCCGGTTTCAATTTCTTTTCCTAACTCAAGCTGGCCTTCTTTAATCTCATCGCCTTTTTTAGTTTGATACTTCGGAAGCCCTTTTGGTTGACGGATAAATCGAAGTTCGTTCGCGGCATTTGTTTTAGAAAAATCCGGCACTTCATAGGAAATCCGGACACGCGCCGCGCTTGGGGCCAGACCGTGTAGCGTTGGAAATTCAGGGAATTTGGCAAAAACAGTATGCCGCTCTGAAAGGCCTCCTCCTTCGAGTATGAGCTCAACGGCCGGATTGCTTTCCCCGCTCTTTTGTTCCATCAATTGATTGCCTTCAACAATGGCGTGTTTAAAAATACGCTTCACTTGAACTTGATAAGGCATTTTCTCAAGCGCGAACGTTTTGCCAATGGATTTTTGGTCCAGAGGAATTTTTTTTCCGATTCTGTTGTCAAATTGAAATTGGAGAAATCCCAGCTCCGGAAAATTTTCCTCAGGCTGGTTTTTGAGAGGCTCCGCTTCAAAGCGAATCGTAGCAGGGCCTAAATGAATCAAATTTCTCGAAGGATTCTCCAAAAAAAGCCATTGATCTACTGATGCCCTTGAACCTTTTAGCGCCATGTGAAGGGCGGGCGACCCTGTGTCAGATGGTTGAACTGTTTCAACGAGTTTCGCTTTTGGATAATCGGTAAGCAATCGAACTTGAATTAAATCGGATATATCCGTATCCGCAATCAACTCGATCTGACCTTTCCATGGAAATGCCTGCCGCTTCATTGGAAAAATCCATCGTTGACCTGAATCAACAGCCAAAATTTGAATGAGCGGATCGGGCAAAGTCATGCGGCTTTCTGTTTTTCCTTCCGGAATCGCGAGCTGGCCTTCAATCCCAAAAGCCTGCGAAATCAAAGCGCCCGAAAGAAGCAAAATAATTCCAAGATGGGTCGTTAAAAATCCGGTATGCTTTTTCTTCCAAGGAATTCGGTCTAACGCTGAGGCAAGCAAGTTGAACGCAAGTAAAATCAATAAAAAGCCAAGCCAATGGGTTCTGTAAATTAAAACTTGTGCCGCATCCGTTCCGTAATGAGATTCAACGAAGGTGCCTGCGCCAAAAACAATCCCGAGAATCACAAGAAGAGCAACGGCAAGTCTTAAAGAGGCGAAGAATTTAAAGCAAGCAATGGCCCATTTCATAAAAGGTTAGTCTTTTTTCCCGCGAAGAAGCGCGCGGAGCACGTATTGCAGGATGCCGCCATGTTGGTAGTAGCTGAGTTCTGCGGGAGTATCGATTCGGCAGGTAACCATAAAATTAATTTCTTTTGCGCCGCATCGGGCCGAAACGCTCAATTTTTTCCCTAACGTAAGCTGATCCTGGACTCCCTTAATCTCGAACACTTCCTCGCCCGCGAGCCCAAGAGATTTGGGGGTTTCGCCTTCTAGAAATTCAAGCGGAAGAATGCCCATCCCAATCAAGTTACTTCTGTGAATTCGCTCAAAGCTTTCGGCAATAGCGGCTTTGATCCCTAAAAGTGCGGGCCCTTTGGCAGCCCAATCTCGGGACGATCCTGAGCCGTATTCCTTGCCGGCAATAACAATTAACGGAATTCCTTCTTTTTGGTACCTTGCCGCTGCATCGAAAATCGTCATTTTTTCTCCGCTCGGAAAATGGCGAGTCCATCCTCCTTCTACACCGGGAACTAATAAATTTTTCAAGCGAATATTACCAAAAGTGCCGCGGACCATCACTTCAAAATTTCCGCGCCGGGCGCCGTACGAATTAAAATCTTTTGGATCAACGCCATGCTCCATTAAATAGGCTCCGGCGGGGCTTTCCTTCGCAATGGAGCCTGCGGGTGAAATATGATCCGTGGTTACAGAATCTCCGAGAACGGCAAGAACGCGGGCGCCGTGAATATCGGATAATTTCTTGGGTTCAAACAGCATCCCTTGAAAAAACGGCGGATTTTTTACATAGGTGGATTTTGGATCCCAGACAAACGTATCGCCCGGGGGAATGTGAATGGCCTGCCAACTTTTGTCTCCTTCAAAAACATGGGCATACTGTTTTTGAAACATCTCTGCGGAAACATATTCCATCTCCTCGGCAATTTCTTTCTGAGTGGGCCAAATATCGCGAAGATAAACGGGCTTGCCTAACCGGTCATGGCCAATCGGATCCGTTTCCAAATTAACATTCACGGTTCCCGCAATGGCATAAGCCACAACGAGGAGAGGTGAGGCGAGGTAATTGGCGCGCACAAGTGAATTAATCCTGCCTTCGAAATTTCGGTTTCCGGATAAAACAGCCGCAACCATAAGATCCCGCTCTTTAATGGCTCGGGCAACCGGATCCGGAAGCGGCCCAGAATTTCCAATGCAGGTCGTACAACCAAAACCTACCAAATGAAATTTTAATTGTTGGAGCGCTTCAATAAGGCCGGTTTGCCTGAGATAATCCATCACCACTTTTGAACCGGGTGCGAGGCTTGTTTTAACCCAAGGTTTCACACTCAACCCTCGCTCAACTGCTTTCTTAGCGACAAGCCCTGCCCCTAACATCACGGCGGGATTGGAAGTGTTGGTGCAGCTGGTAATTGCGGCGATCACAACGGCTCCGTGATCAAGTTGACTCTCATAATCTACTGTTTTCGCCGCCGCGGCTTCATGAACTTTTGGTGATTTTGGCTCAATGGTTATCTTCTGCGATTGAATAAATTGAAGAAGCTCTTTGCGGAAAGAAGCTTTTACATCTTTCAACACAACTCTGTCCTGAGGCCGTTTTGGCCCCGCCAAACTGGCTTCAACAGAGGCGAGATCAAGTTCAACCGTATCCGAAAAAATCGGATCAGGATCCGAGGAATTGCGAAACAGTCCTTGTTCTTTTGTGTAAGCCTCAACCAACGCAACCAATTCCTCGCTACGGCCGGTGAAACGAAGATAGTTTAGCGTTTTTTCGTCCACCGGGAAAAATCCAACGGTGGCGCCATATTCAGGACACATATTTGCGACTGTTGCCCGATCCGACAGGTTGAGAGAATCAAGTCCCGGGCCGAAAAACTCAATGAATTTATCAACGACTCCTTTTTTGCGAAGCATTTCGGTGATCGTGAGCACCAAATCCGTTGCCGTAACTCCCTCTTTAAGCTGCCCGAATAATTTGAAACCAACCACTTGAGGAATCAGCAAGGAAATAGGCTGCCCTAACATGGCTGCTTCCGCTTCAATTCCGCCGCAACCCCATCCTAAAACGCCGAGTGCGTTAATCATCGTCGTATGAGAATCCGCCCCAACAAGGGTGTCGGGATACAGTAGGGGCAATTCATGAATTGCCCCTACATTCGCAAACACCACCTGTGCCAGATATTCTAAGTTCACTTGATGAACAATGCCGGTGTTGGGCGGAACCACACGGAAATTCCGAAAAGCGCGCTGCCCCCATCTTAAGAATTGGTAACGTTCTTGATTGCGCTCAAATTCATGCCGCGCATTTTCATCAAAGGCGCTTGGCGTGCCGAAAACATCCACTTGAACCGAATGATCAATGACAAGCTCCGCCGGTTGGAGCGGATTGATGAGCGCAGGATCTCCGCCCATCGTTTTGATTGCATCCCGCATCGCCGCGAGATCGACAATGGCAGGTACCCCCGTAAAATCCTGAAGCAGGACTCGGGCCGGCGTAAAAGCAATCTCCTTGCCAGGCTTGGCTTTGGGATTCCATGAGGCCAAAGCTTCAATGTCCGTGCGCCGGATGCTGCGGCCATCTTCACAGCGCAGGAGATTTTCAAGAAGGACCCTCAATGAAATCGGAAGGCGCGTCAGATCGGGCAAACCGGCCTGTTTGAGCCGATCCAGCCGAAAAATGACATATTCCTGCTTCCCTACTTTAAGGGTAGAACGGGCCTTGAAGCTATCGATTGATTGAATGTGACTCATCGTTGGTAGTGGGATTATATCAAAATGTTAGCGAGGTCGAAAGACTACTATTAATAGAAGGCCTATCTAGCGAATAAGGTTAAAAGCCAACCGATAAAGAAGAGAGCTAGAGAACCTGTAAAAATCACAATGGCTCCTCGTTCGTTGTGACCAAAATGCCCGACCCAAATAGCGGAAGGCATTGAAAGAAGCGCTAACAGTTGAAGAAAGCGGCCAAAGTAATAAGCCCCGTTAGACCATTTCATAGCCACCATTTAAAAAAGGAGGAAGACGTAAAGAAAAAGTTATCAGATTAAGCATTTCTTTCCAATAAGGTCTAACGGGGTTGTTTATGATGCTTGCGAAAATTGAAATATAGGAAACCGCCAAACGCCGCAATGAGGACAAACGGCGTGGAAAGCATTAAATAAATGCTGAGATTAAAACCAAGAGAGGTCCAAATTTCACCCATCTTCGCAATGGCTTCTTTGCAGAGAGGGCAAGCGAGCGCTGACGGCAAAGCAGAAAACAGAAGACAGAAAACAGAAGACAGAAAAAAATAAATCTTTTTCTGACTTCTGACTTCTAACTTCTGACCTCTAACTTCTGCCATCTTTAACCCATCCTATAAAGCATCCAATAAATCACAACCCCGGTTACAGAAACATAAAGCCAGACTGGAAATGTAATCTTGGCAATTCTCACATGCTTGTCAAAACGGCTGCGAAGCGCCTGATAAAGAGTAACTCCCGCAAGCAGCGGCACAAGAGCGGCCAGAATCGTATGCGAAATAAGAATGGAAAAATAAACCGGACGTATCCAGCCATGATGCGGAAACGGCGTGGAACCATGATGATAATGATAATAAAGGTAGGAAACCAAAAAAAGGACTGATACCAGCATGGCAAGGCACATGCACAACGCATGGCCTGTCCATGCTTTTTGTTTGATCAGAATAAAACCCAGCACAATTAAAAATCCGCTGGTGGCATTCAGTCCCGCATTCAACGCGGGAAATACGGAAAAATCGGTTGTCATCGTGAAGCAAGCTCTAAAGCGTTATTGATCAACGCTTGTACTTGTGCGGAATCGGTACCGTCGTAATAACCTTGGATGTTGCCTTCTTTACCCACTAAAACAAACCGGCTGCTGTGCATTACGGACTCCGCTCCCTGCGCTAAATCTTCAGGGGTAGCTTGATCCACCCCCAGAGAAAAGCCATCGATAATTAAATTCCAAACTGCGGTTTTTGGGCCGGTTAGAAAAAACCATTTTCCATCTTGAGCTTTGAAACGAGCGGCATATTCGGATAAAACCTGAGGCGTGTCATATTCCGGATCCACACTAAAGGAAACGAGTTTAATATTAGAAGGGGTAAATTCCTCCTGAAAAGCAGCCATTTGCCAGCTCAGAAGAGGGCATCTTCCTTGACAACGCGTAAAAATAAAATCTGCGACCCAAACTTTACCTTTCAAATCTGCTAATTTTATTTCTTTGCCGTTCTGATCCGTTAAATTAAAATCGGGAACGGTGTTGTGATGAGGGACGGCATCTTGTGCCAAAAGCGGGTCCGCTGCAAAAATTAAAATGAAGGCCAACAAAAACTGAGGCGCAGAAAGCGCGCACCAACTACTCATCGTGTGGGTTCAACGTAGACCCCAAAGCGCGCCGGAGCTCAGGATACTGAAAGGAAAAACCAAGCGATTGGGCTTTTTTAGGACTCACTCGCTGGCCGGTTAACAACATATCGGCCACTTCGCCCATGAACATCTTCAATGCAAAACCCGGGACTGGAAAAAGACATGGCTTGCTCAACACCTGAGCCAAAACCATTGAAAAAACTTTGTTGGTCACCGGTTGCGGTGCTACGGCATTAATAGCGCCTTTTGCCTCAGGATGATCCAAGCAAAATAAAACGAGGCGAACGAGGTCGCTTCTGCGAATCCAGCTCATCCACTGATTGCCGCTTCCGAGCCAGCCACCGAGAAACATTTTAAACGGCGGAATCATTATTTGAAGCGCTCCCCCGCCGCGGCTTAATACAATTCCGATTCTCAGCCGAACAACCCTGACACCAAAATCCTCCACTCGCATCGCATGTGCTTCCCATGTTTTGCACGCCTCCGCCAAAAAATCATTACCCGGGCCTGTTTCCTCATCCAGGACTTCATTACCATGCGGCCCGTAATAACCGACTGCGGAAGCATTAATTAAAACCTTGGGCTTATGGGTAGCTTTCTTAATTGAGTTGGCAATAATTTTGGTTGCATGAACGCGGCTTTCCAAAATTTTCTGCTTTTGATCATTCGTCCACCGCTTTCCGATCACCGGCTCTCCCGCTAAATTGATAACGGCATCACTTCCGTCAATTTCATTTACAATGCTATCGGAATCTTCGGGATTCCAAACCACCACTGACGCTTTGGAATGACGGGGTGCTTTGGAGGAAGCTCGGGTGAGAAGAATGAGATCCTCGCCGCGGTTTAAAAGAGCTTCACACAGCGCTCTTCCAATAAAACCACTGGCACCGGTAACTATAATTTTCATCTCACCACCTGCTTTCAGGTAAGGAGCGTTGGCATCCTATCGTTAAGAACCATCACCGTTAAAACAACGGCCAAAAAAAGAGGAAACAGGACGATAACATAAATAATAAATTTCTCAAATTTAAGATGCATATAAAACAGCGCAACGAGCGATGCTTTAACGATGGCAAGAAACACCAAAAGTAAAACCACCGCCACTTTTGCAAACGGCATATTGGCGATGGCAATTTCGAAAATGGTTAAAATGAAAAGGGCCCAAAAAATCGCCGCGTAATTTGGTTTTTTATGTGAGACAGTTCCTTCCATGACAAGATTCCCTTTACTGTAGGGGCGAGGTCTCCTCGCCCAGGGTGCGGGAACCGCACCCCTACACCGTTAAATCCGCTAAATTAAATAAAGAATGGTAAACAAAATAATCCAGACCAAATCGACAAAATGCCAATAAAGTCCCACAATTTCAACGCCAGCGTACTCTTCGGGCGAAAAATAACCCAAGAAAGAGCGGATTAAAACTACGGTGAGCCAAATAACGCCGGCCAATACGTGTGCTCCATGAAAACCC
>Ga0155264_121_pt1 | contig 13196 bp, 16 predicted proteins | sample RifCSPhighO2_02_FD_106232 | JGI IMG/M metagenome (GOLD analysis project Ga0155264, IMG submission 106232) | Omnitrophica bacterium RIFCSPHIGHO2_02_FULL_46_11
GCTGACGGACAAGTTCCTGCAAACTATTTCTGTCAACATCTTGAACGTAGGATGTGGCGCGTGAAATTGCGTCGACTTTACTTCCATCAATATCAATCCCGAACACTTTAACTCCAGCCCTCGCAAATTCAACCGCAAGCGGAAGGCCAACATAGCCAAGGCCAATAATTCCTGAACGCAGCGTGCGCGTACGGATTTTCTCAGCCAGAGACGGCGTGTCTAAAGTTTCAAACTTCAAATGAGTCATTGTTAATGAACGCTACTTTCTGTCACTACTCGCGTCCCAAGTACTTGCGAGTATGCCCGATTCAAGAAACCACTTCACCGTGTTCTCTAGGCCGGGGCGAAAACGAGTTTGAACTTTGAAACCAAGGAGCTTTTCGGCCTTTGAAATATCAGCAAATGTCCTTCTCACATCCCCCGCCCTTTTGGGCTTAAAAACGGGATGGATATCGTGGATGTTCAAAATATCCTTTAAATTCTCAAAGATATCGAGCACGGAAAATTCTTGGTGGCAGGCAATATTAACTACCTCACCAGCGGCGCCTTTTGCTTGTGCAGCAAGCAGGTTTCCTTGAACAACATTATCCACATAAGAAAAATCTCGTGATTGCTTTCCGTCCCAATGAATCTCAGGACTTACACCGAGAAGCAAACGATCGACAAAAATCGGAATGACGGCGGAATAAACAGATTCCGGATTTTGGCGCGGACCGAACACATTGAAATAACGTAGGCTGACGGTTTCTAAGCCGTAAAGCCTGGTAAAAATCTGGCAGAAGTACTCCCCCATTATTTTAGAAGCAGCGTACGGGGATTGAGGCTTTGGCTTATCTGTTTCTTCACAGGGAAATTTTTCGGTATCTCCATAAACGGATGAGGAAGAAGAAAAAACCACTCGTTTGACACGAGCATCTCGTGCCGCAAGAAGAAGGTTGAGCGTCCCCGTCACATTCACATCATTGGTTTCTTGGGGGTCATCAACAGAACGCAATACAGCGCGGAGTGCTGCTACATGAAAAACGTAATCAATGCCATTAAGGGCTTGCTCAAGTGCCGTTTTATCTCGCAAATCCCCAACCACAAGCTCGACTTTCGACTCCAACTGGCTGAGGTTTTCCTTTTTACCAGTGGACAGATTGTCGAACACGCGCACTTCGTCACCTTGCGCAACAAGCGCATCCACAATGTGAGAACCTATAAAACCCGCGCCGCCGGTAACCAGACATCTTGCCATGGCCTATGTTCCCTTTTCTCCGTTTTCCTGCTTTTCGCTTTCTTGTTTGATGTTCTCTTGTTCTTGGTCTTTTTTCTTCAGGATCCGTTTCTCCCACCACTCATTAAACTGATGTTCCTTATTCTCCAAATTAGAACCAAAATTTCTCAATCGGGAAATGGTATTGTCTTTAAAGGTGGAAACGCGCTGCAGAAAGCTTTTATTCTCGTCCTCTTCCGCATTCTGGTCATACGCATAATAATAGTAGCGGTAATCACTCGATTGAAATTCAACGTTTGTCAAAACGTAACCCAACATCTTGATCCCTGCCTGTTTGAACAGAATGTTGGCGTGAGCAATCACACTTTTGGGGGTTCGACCGGCCTGAATGATCATCAGGAGCCCGTCTGTATCGCGGCCTAAAATTCCGGCATCAGCAACTGACATAATGGGAGGTGAATCCACCAAAATGTAATCAAAATGATTGCGAAGCTCCGCAATCATTACGCGAAACTTTTGCGATCCAAGTAAGGAAGTCGGATTATTCGTTACCTCACCGGAAGGCATAATCACCAAATTCTCGATGGAATTGCGCACCATGGCCTGTTTCACGTTTAAACCATTTGCCAGGAAAGTGGAAAGGCCCGGAAGCTTTTTCTCTAAGCCCAAATATTCGCCTACCTTACCCCTTCTCAAATCAGCATCAATTAAAGCAACTTTGGAGTTGCCAATTTCAGTAAGCGCAAGCGCAAGATTGGTTGCCGTAACCGTCTTACCTTCTCCGTGAATTGAGCTGGACACCAAAAGAACCTTTGCTCCTTCTTTATCCAGTTGGGTCTTCAAATTGTGGCTCAACATCCGGTACTGCTCGGTTAACACCGAGGTTGGGTAATGATACGTGACGATCCGTGTGTCTGGTTTCGCATTCCTGATCGTTGGAATTCCTCGCCCCCAACTTACCGGAGCCTCTTCTGCTCCTTCCGGGATTTCAAAGCTTGGATTTCGCTTTTCAAGCACGGCAGTTTTTTCTTGCCTTTCCTGTTGAAGTTTCTCAAGCGCTTTGGAAAATTTGCTCATGTTTTCTTTCCTCTCTAAAATGAAGTTCCTGAATTGCTTCCTCAATAACGGAAGGACCGATGGTTTTGGCGTCAGATACGAATCCAATAAAAAGAGCGTGATCGCATAATTTGTTAATCAAACGAGGCAAACCGCGGGAAAAATGGTAAATCATCTCAAATGTTGGCCGTTCAAAAAGATGATTGAGGTCTTTTCCATTTGCTTTGGCACAGGTAAGCCGGTGCAAAATGTAATCTTTAGTTTCCATTTCGTTCAGTGGTTCTAAATGATAATGGAAAGCAATGCGCTGCCTGAACTGCTCCAGGCGAGCCATCTCTAGTTTTTTCCTGAGTTCCGGCTGCCCAATTAAAATAATTTGCAGAAGCTTATCTTTTTCCGTCTCTAAGTTTGAAAGCATCCGGATTTCCTCAAGACACTGAGGGCTTAAATTCTGGGCCTCATCAATCAAAAGAACGACATTGTGGTCACAACGTGCTTCGAGAAGGAGAAATTCATTGAGTTGAAGCAGCAGCCGCTCTTTTGTAGAGGGTTGATAAGCTGTGCCCAAGTCTTCAAGAATCAAAGTAATAATTCCTTTCGGCGTTAAGAAGGTGTTCGTAATGACGGCGGTCTTAACATCGTTGCCTAATTTCTTTAAAAGAGTGCGCGCAACGGTTGTCTTCCCAGAACCAATTTCACCCGTCACAACGACAAAACCCTTCCGCTGCTTGACCGCATAAAAGAGCGCGTCGAGGGCCGTCTTATGCTTTTCCGACGGAAAGAAAAAGGAGGAGTCCGGAGTTTGGTTAAATGGGGTCTCCTTCAATCCAAAGTGGTGATACATTAAGCTGTTCTCCCTAAGTTTTCTTGAATGATCAGTTCCTCAGGATTAATTGGCGGAATAGATCCAAAAATCGGAAAATCAAGAATAATTCTCGCCTCATCCAGATTGCGAATTGATGTATTGCTTAAATCTAAGAGATAAACTACGGAAATGCCGAGGATCAACCCAACCACAAGTCCGCCTAGAATAACCAGGGGTACGCGTGGTTTTACGGGTTCAAGAGGAAGCCGTGCCGGTTCCAAAATGCGAAACTTGGGCCCTTTTTCAGATTGTTCAAGTGTTTCTGAAAGTTTCGCCGTCTCAAGCCGTTGGAGAAGCGATTCATAAATATTTGCATTGACCATGTAATCGCGTTGGAGTTTTGCAAGCTGCTGCTCCTGCCGAGGAATGCTTGAAACGAGCTTGGCGTATTCCTCCGGTTCAATATCGATCCCCGCTTCTTTCGCCTTGCGCATTTGATCATTGCGTTGATTTTCCAACGCTTCAATTTGTTTACGAGTTTGAATCACACGCGGATGTTCTTCCGTATTCTCAATCAAAAGATTGTTGAGTTCCAATTTAAGGCCGACAAGTTGCGCGTTTGTTTGAGTGGCAACGGGCAGTGTTGAGCTGTAAACCTCCCTAAATTCTCTCAACTGTTCTTCGGACTTCTCTAGTTTTGTGCGATAAGCTGTCAATTGTTCGTCAATAAAGCGAATGGCGCTCGATGCCTCAAGTTTTTGAGAGGTAAGCGTTCCTCCCAAAATAATGTCTGAAAGTGTTTGAACGATGTCCTGAGCTCTTTTGGGGTCTGGACCTTCAAAACTAACCGTAATAATTTGCGATCCGCCCATCTTAATTGAGATTTTGTCTCTCAATCGTTTGATCAAGCGTTCGTACTCAAGCGGATTCTTATTATATTCCTTATCTAACTTCAGCTGCTCTACAAGAAGCGTCAGTCTCTGCCATGAGATCAATTCTTCGCGCAGGGACCGTAACCGTGCCGCAACAGACGGGGCAATTGCCAAACCCGCAATCAAAGGTTTTAAAATTTCTTCATCTTGAACCAAAAGAGCAGTTTCAGCGCGATAAATTTTGGTTAAAAACAGCGTGCTAACGCTCGCAATACCCACACAAATGGCTACGATCCAAGACAGCACCAACTTATGCCGCAGCAACATGTAGTAGTACTCTCTGAGCCTCAGGGTCTGGCTTACACTATTTAGATTTAGATTCATTGCTCTCTCTGCTCTCCGTTCTTTATTGTTTCTTGATCGCTCTTTTAGCCTGTAAAATGGTTGTACGTAGAAACTCCGCCCGACTCAATGAGGTTCCATAGATTGAAAACCACTCGAGTCGCTATTCTGCCGCCCATAACGATCAGCGGCCAGAAATGCAGGGTGCGGCATAAACTTGTTTTCCAAAAGCGATGACACCAGCTGCTTTTTCTAAAACTATTCATTTCCCCCTCCAATTCCTCCAATTAAGCCACTCTCAGAGGATCCAAAACCAAGGTTATAAACTGCGGCCGTCTGAAATACTGGCCCCACAATTCTTGAGAACCCGTTCACAAACTTATCAAAGTAACGCTGATTAACGACAATCGTATCGCCGGGCTCCAAAAGAAAGTCCTCGGCCGATTGCCCCTTATTAAGAAGTTTGTCCAAATTAACTTTTTTCTTTGACGCCTTGCCATCCTTATTTTTTTCGGAAGGACGAATCACAAAGACCCGATTGAGTGAACCATCCATCCGCGGAAGGCCGGCGGCCACAACTGCCTCTTTTACGGTGATCTTATTGCCCTTCATCGCGTACTTACCGGGCGAATTGACAAAACCAAAAACGTAAACTGCTTTGCTGCGGTATTCGGAAATCATCACTGCAACTTCGGGATAGCGGACAAAACGGGTCAGGCGCTTCATAATTTCTGCCTTCAATTCCTCTTTCGTTTTGCCCACGGCCGGGATATCGCCTACAAAGTTATACTGAATATTTCCCTCCGGATCGACCACGAAACGGCCGGAAAAATCAGGCTGATTCCTTACGATAATGGTTACAACATCGTCAATGCCGAGTGTGTAATCCGAACCTTCGCCAATGACTTCAATGTAAGGTGAATAACGGGAATATGGAGAGACTTCAGAAGCTGCGTAAGGATCCATTTGGTTCTGTCGAGCTGGCATCGCCGGATTCACCATCGATGAATTTCCGGGAGCGCCACCATATTGTCGTTGAAGCGGCCCTTGGCTATAGCCAGGTGCCTGCATAAAACTCGCATAGGGTGCAAATTGTGGATCATAATTAGTTCCATAGAGAACGGGAAGAGCCGGCGATTGGGCATCTTGTACCGTAGGATCTTGCGCTTGTTGTTTATTATCCCCGCGATACAAAAGCGGTTCTGCATATGCCGCCTGGTTGGCGATGACTACCGCAAGCACGATCAAGAGCGGCAAGCATCTTTTAAAAATGTGTTTCATTAGAAATTCCTCTCTTTCGAACGATGTTTCACAGTTCGTAAACTGTGCCTACAAAGCGCTGGATATGGACAAGGTCATCCTCTGAATAAAACCTCCAGCCTTTCCAGTCTCTTTTCGGTTTTTTGATTTTTCCGGATTTTTCCCAACGAACAAGTGTTTTGGTGGTAACGCCGATTTTTTCTGCAACGTCGGTGATTGTTAAGCGGTCATTCACGACTACTACCCTCCTATGTGAAACATGACATTAAGTTATGAGACGTATTCCTATTTTTCCCAGCCTGTCCAGGGAAGTCTTAGTCAATGCACATATCATGCCAATCATGTCGTGACATTGAATATAGATGAAGTTTTCTTGGAATGGCGTACAGCGCGTGTGTTTAGGACAACAGCGTTTGTATTAATTTAGCGAAAAAGTTTAAAGATTTATTCAGTTGATAGTTAATTGTTTTAGACACTATTATACAAATAAGCTGTAAGTATTTATGAATAAATAGCTTACATGATGTTTAAAAAAATGACCAAATGTTGTCTAAGATAGAACATGTCGAAAAGTTTGCATATCTCCTAATAATGGCGCTTTTTAAGGTGAAAAAATAAGTGTAAGTTTTTACACTTAATTCTTATCCTAATTTGCAATATGATTTTATGCGTGCTAGCATTTTTAATGATCAGAAATTAACGCAACGAACCAACTCTAACAGGAATAGTGAGAAGAAGTGGCTACCCAGCAACAGAACAAAGAACGGGTGGAGTTCGCAACTCGAAAAGAACACTTCGAGGAAGCTTTTCGGTTGGTATACGAAGAATATCTGAGAAAAGGCTACTGCTCACAAATTACCTCGGGCATGAGAGCCACCATATACAACGCCCTTCCTGAAACAGTGACCTTTTGTCTCTGGCGTGAACATACTCTCATTGCCACCGCCTCCTTAGTTCCGGATTCTTCTATTGGATTGCCAATGGAAAAGGTATATCCGGAGGAAATTCAGGTGTTTAGGGAGAAGGGAAGAAAACTTTGTGAAATATCGCTTTTAGCCTTGAATTCTGATGTAATCGCAAAAGGAATATTACCTCTTTATCTCGCAGAACGGTTGCGCTGCTTATATCTCCTCTTCAAACCCATATTGTGGTATGCGCGTAAAACAGCCGTTTGTACGGACATCTGCATTGCCGTTAATCCAGTACATAAACCCTTATACTCCTCCCTCTACTTCCAAGAATTTGGCGGAGAACGCGTTTATGAATCCGTGATGGGAAACCCATCCATTGCCATGAAGCTTGATCTAACTCAGCTTGAGAATGGAACGGAAAAAAAGACGCCGGGACTTTACAAACTTTTTTTGAGGAATAGTTTAGAATTAAAAAAAATTTCGGAGTTTTTCCGCTGGAACGAACAAGATTTCAACTACTTTTTTGCAGAAAAGTCTGATGCTCTAAATAAGGCAAAACCCGAACAAATCGAATGCTTGACGCGCTATTTTCCGGAACTTCCCATTAAGCAAATGGCTCAGCAAGCAAACCCGGCTTACTCCCATGAACGACCCGCAACCAAGAAATGCGCCTGATCCAGCGTTAGGAAAACCATTTCTGCTGCCCGAAACGCTTAGGGCAAAGTACAAAGATAATACGGGACAATCGCACACGATCAAGGTTCAAAACTTATCAAGAGGTGGTATTTGTGTTCAAGACACCACCTATCTGCCGATTGGAACTTCTCTGAGATTTCTCCTAAAAATCCGCGGCAAAACCATCCAAGCTCAGGGAGAGGTAGTCTGGTCCAACAAAGAAGGTTCGTCTTTCCTGCACGGAATTAAGTTCACCTTCCTAGAACAGAAGGCGCAAGAGTGGTTCAACACATTCGTCATGGACTGGGCCGCGGAACAAGTCGCTGAAACCCTTGATTTCTCAGGCCTGGAACTCCTGCCCGCTGCGAACGAGACGGAGCGCCGCCTTTTTGCACGGTTTAAAACTCCGCTTCGTGTTGAATTCGGTTTCAATCAAGAAACGATGCTTATTCGAACGCAAGTCCACGATCTCTCAGAAGGCGGACTCTGCTTATCCTGTAATTTCCAATTAAAAAAGGACCAGAACGTATATTTAAAACTTTGGTTGGATGATGCGCATTTTCTTCCCTTAACGGGCACCATCAAATATTGCGTGAAGAAAACAGAGGACAACCGAAACGTCTATCTGAACGGGTTAGAATTTACGAAGACCCAGCAAGCTGTTGCAGAAGAAATAACGCAATTTTTGAATCAAAAGCGCTCACAACTGGCAGCGATTGAAATTACTTTGGATGACATACTCGCCCAAACAGACCATCCAGAACTTCCTTAGTTTCTTATTTTCGCGCAAAAGTACTTCGGACGGAATTGGTCTTCACGAGAAAGACATCACGACCTGACTGAAATTCTTTATCTGCAAGCGGAAGCTTGGCAAATTCGCGGTCTAATTTTTCAAACCGCTTGGCCGAAATCGGATGAGAAGTAACATAATCATATAGATAAGCGCGAAAGGGCGAGGCTGGGTCTTCCATGCGGCGCAGGGGATCGACCAAACCCTGGGGATCATAATTACATTCCATCAAATAGCGAAGCGCATGCTTATCTGCTTGACGGGTTCTGGTTTCGAGAGTTTTATTCCCGCTTGTCATCGCACCAATCAACGCAAGGCCAAGCACCGAAACTGCTCCAATACTTCCAAACGCAGGGCCGACATAACTTCCGGTCCGAAGCAAAAGATCAAATGCCTTTTTTGTTTTTGACAGCCGCGGATCTTTATATTGCAGAAGGCCGATTTCGTGCGCCAAGATTCCTGCAAGCTCAATTTCGTTATTGAGAAACCTAAAAAAACCGGTCGTGATATAAACAAACCCGCCGGGAGCGTACGTCGCAAAGATGCGGTCATCATTCAAAATGATAAATTGATAATTTAACTTTTTCCGCTTGGCGGTGGATGCTAATTTTTGACCGATGGATCGAACATAGGAATTTAATTCTACCTCTTGATAAACCGAGGAGGTCTTAAGAATTTCACGATGAATCGCCTCCCCTAATTCCATCTCCGCGCTGGGATGGCCAGAAGAAGCGGTGAGTGATTGCTGGTCGCGGGCACAGCTATTGAAGAGCAAAAGAATCAAAATAAAAGCGTTCGCTTTATTTTTCATTTTTTGCCTTTCTTGCATTAAGAATTGCGCCTGACAGGGATCGAACCTGCGACCTAGCGGTTCGAAGCCGCTCGCTCTATCCGACTGAGCTACAGGCGCTAGTAACCTTAATATTTCTTTTTATTAACCGAAACTAGTGCCAGTCCTGACTTCCTTAAATTTATCCATCAAAAGTCAGGGCGGGCGCGCAAAAACTCTTACTTCTGTGAATCCAATATCAACGCCATGGCGCCCAAATCACCTACATTTTTTCTGAGTTTCGATCTCATAATTCGACAAGAACGCAAGGCCATCGGCCAAGCTTCTTGCCGAACGGCTTTCATCATGGGCTGCCAAAAATGATCAACGTTTTCCATGACGCCTCCGCCTAGGATAATGCGCTTAGGATTTAAAAGATTAATGAGATTCGCCAATCCCATTCCTAAGTAATCGGCTGCTAATCTTCGAGCTTGAATGGCAACGGTATCACGAACACGTGCAGCTTCGCTGACCAGTTGACCCGTAATTTTGCTCAATTTGATATTTTTAAAATAATTTGATTTAGCGCCTGCTTTAAGCGCCCGTTTCACATGACCCGCAATGGCCGTACCGCTTGAATATGCTTCGAGGCATCCCCTTTTTCCACAATGGCATCGAAGACCGTTTTTCACCAAAGTCATATGGCCAACTTCACCGGCCATTCCTCCTTCGCCACGAATCAAAGCTCCGTTCGCCACAATCCCGCCTCCAATGCCAGTGCTGACCGTTAAATACAAAAAATCACGAACGCTACGCCCCGAACCAAAATACTGTTCACCAAGCGCCGCGGCATTGGCGTCGTTTTCAATAATAACCGGAAGTTTGAATCGACGCATCAAAACACTCCGCAAAGGAAAGCCTTCCCATGACGGAAGATTTGGTGATTTTTGAATCACCTGGCTATGGGGATGAATGACACCGGGAACGGCAACGCCGATACCGGCCAATTGTTGTTTCTTGAACCTGCATTCCGACAAAAGGCTCGAAACGGAAGATTCAATCCTTTCGATTGAATCTTTTACTCTTTTGCCGTTACCTGATGAAAAAACTTTTTTCGCAAGAATTTTACCCTTTCTCGTTCCAAGACTTACCGAAATTTTTGTTCCGCCGATATCAATGCCGATAATTCCTTGTTTCATATGGATAAGTTAGAGTATCAGAAAAAAATGGGAATGCCAAGAAGGTATAACTGCTATGCTAAATTTGAATATCCTCAAGCTTCCACAAACCCAAACTTTTATCCCAATACTGGCGTTCGGCTCCGCTACATTGCTCGTCAATGATCTGGATTGGATCTGGGAAGGAAAAGGGCCTCAACTGCAAATTAATCGGCCGCCAGCCGCCTGTAACAATATCAGCATTTTTAGTCCATTTATGAAATGTAGTTGTAAGAAGATGTTTAGATCCGCTCCGCTTAAAATTTTTAATCGTTGCGATAATATTTTTAAACGAAAGATGAACAAAGCAGTCGCGGCACAGAATCATATCGACTTGAGGCAAAGGATCACGGCTGATATCAAAGCTGATGAATTTTCGATATTCGTTATTATACTTTTTCTGATTTTCAACAATCAAATCTGAAACAATATCAATCCCTGTATAGCAACGAGTTCCTAAATCTACTTCCTTCATCCAATGAAAATCACCGCAAGGAGCATCCAATAATGATTTGATGTTAAGACGCTTGAGTAAAGCTGACAATTCTCTTCGAAGCGCTACCGTTTGTGCTAATCCAGAACCTGTACCGCTAATAGAATCGCTGCCCGTCCACCTGCGCGAATGATAAATATCATTAAATACGCGTGCGATAGATTTATTTTTGTCTTTCAAACGTTGAATTAGTTTTTTGAATGGCCTCATAACGATCGACGCGTAGGTCTAATACCTGTGGGAAGTAAAATTGGCCAGGGACGGGATCGAACCGCCGACACAAGGATTTTCAGTCCTCTGCTCTACCAGCTGAGCTACCTGGCCGCAAGCGCCAATCATACCGATTCCCTTGAATCTGTCAACCTTCGCTTTCGCGGCCGGCGCCCTGGGTGGAATGAGAGGATGTGAACAACTCTTCGTCAATGATTTGTTGGAATGAAGAAAAAGGCTGAGCTCCCATAATCAGCTTGCCATTCACCAAAAAAGCAGGAGTTCCATCAATGCCAAGATGATGAGCTTCTTCGAGATCTCTATCAATTTGGGATCCGTATGTTTCTGAATCCAAACAATTCTCAAAGGGTTTTGCGGCTAGATTAAGTTCATTTGCATAACGAATAAGATCGGCCCGTCTGAGTTCTCTTTGATGCTGAAACAGCAAATCCTTATACTCCCAAAATTTGCCTTGATTTTCCGCGCACAGAGCAGCGAGATGTGCTTTCCATGCATGGCGATGCATGCGAAGCGGAAAATTTTTAAAGACAAACCGCACCTGGCTTGGGTAATGATTCTGCACTTCCTTAAGGGCCGGCTGCGCTAATCCACAAAAAGGACACTCAAAATCGCTGAATTCGACAATGGTTACCGGGGCATTCGGATTTCCTTTGGTAGGACTTTGTTCCGCCAAAGCTGCGGTGTGATGTTCATGCCGTGAGCGCGCAGTACAAGCAGTGGTACTGACAAAGAAAAAAATGACAAAAAATGCCACCTTCCAAAGCTTATTCATGAAACAAGGATCATACGAAAGATCATCGATTGAGTATTCGATCCAGGCTTAACCATCGAGGCCGCTGGCGTACAAGAATCAAAGATACTACAAGGATCCCGGAATCCAAAAAAAGCGCCTGCCAAGGGGTGAGTATAATCCCAGAACCAAAACAGCCGCATTCAGCAACGGGCAGATGAAGCATGAGGCTGCGCAAAAGAAGCGTGATAAAAACTGCGAGGAAAATACTTAAGACGGTCGAACTTACGCGTGTCAGAAAACCAAGTGAAAGAAATGTCCCAAAAATCAATTCAAGCCAAGGAAGAACAAAAGCGACCGTTGAGATGTACGGTTGTTTGATAAATTGATACCCTTCGATCACAGCCATAAAATTCTCAATAGGTGATATCAATTTACTCCAACCGGAGTAAACAAACACGGCGCCCACAAAAATTCTCATGGCCAGTAAGATAAACGGCATGGACTATTGTCGTAGCTTTGAAGCCAACTTTTTAAGTTCTTCGAGCACGATATTTTTCCCTTGCGCTTTAAGTTGAAGCGGACCAACCAGTGGACGTCCATTCAGAAAAATGGTCGGTGTGGATTGCACTCCTTGTTTGGCGCCGATGGATCGCTCCAACCGGATTTGACCTAATGTTTTTGGATCCTCAAGGCATCGTTCCAACGTTAAAGGATCCAAACCTGATTCTTGGGCATAACGGGCAAAAAAAACGATGGGCTCTGGAGCGTGCGCCCAGGTTTCCTGTTCTTTATACAATTGATCGTGAAATTCCCAGAACTTTCCCTGTTTCGCAGCACATTCGGCGAAACCGGCAGCCGTGAGCGCCCAAGGATGTGTTTGCTCAAGCGGATAGTGGCGAAATTCAACTTGAATGACATCGGAAAACTCATTTCTCAATTCCTCAACTGGCTCCACCGCTCCACGGCAGGCAGGACATTGAAAGTCGCTGTAGATCACCATTTGAATCGGGGCGCCTTTTGGGCCTTTTACCTTGGTATTTTCAAAACTAGAAGAAGAGTTTGCGCGATGGGCATAGCGGGCAACCATAACCAAGAAAATTAAAAGTAAAATGAGGCCGCCCGCGGTAAAAAAATACCGTTTTCGAGCGCCCATCAAATCACCGTTTTATCCGGAATGGTTACGTCTTTCGGAATAATGACAACACCTTCCCGTATATAATAATTGACGGCGCTTTCCTCCTCCACGCCCTTGACGTTTTTGATTGTCACGTTGCGTCCGATGCGCGCATTTTTATCGATAATTGCATTTTCAATAGTGGTTCCATCGCCAATTCCAAGCGGAACACTGTCGGCGTCAGATGTTTCAAATTCAAAATAATCAGCTCCCATTATTATGGAATTTTTAATGGCTACTTTTTTCTGCACAACAGACCTTAAACCGATAATCGAACTTTCAACCGTTGCATCACGCAACACACAGCCTTCTGAAATAAGAGAGCTATCAATTTTCGAAGAAAGAATTTGGGAAGGCGGAAGAAAACGCGGGTGGGTGAATGTATTCCCTTTCGGTGAATTAAAACGGAATTTCGGGTACGGGCCGGTTAATTCCAAGCTCGCTTTGTAAAAACTGCGGATGGTGCCTATGTCACGCCAATAGCCATCAAATAAATACCCATAGCTTTTACATTCCTTAATAGCCCTTGGGATCAATTCTTTTCCGAAATCGGCTTCTGTTCCCTTGAGGAGATCCGTCAAAACAGAAGCCTTAAAAAGATAAACTCCCATGGAGGCAAGATATCGCCCCTTTCCGGCCGATTCCATCCCCT
>Ga0155264_174_pt1 | contig 12949 bp, 10 predicted proteins | sample RifCSPhighO2_02_FD_106232 | JGI IMG/M metagenome (GOLD analysis project Ga0155264, IMG submission 106232) | Omnitrophica bacterium RIFCSPHIGHO2_02_FULL_46_11
CACTGGGAAGATGCTCACGAACCAAGCTGCACATCTTCTTGACCTTTTCAATGTTCGGCAAGATCGAGCTGATGCCAACAACATCATAACGGTAGAAGATGTGCAGCTTGGTTCGTGAGCATCTTCCCAGTGCTACGATCGTGGTTGGAGGGCACGTCGCCAACAGACCAGGGCTCGCTCAGTGTGTTGATGCTGATTATATTGTGTCGGGAGAAGGTGTGCGGTGGTTTCGTCAGTTCCTGGGCGAAGACGTCAAGCAGCCAATCCGGCATCCGTTGATCTGCTCGTCCATCGGTACGCGGACGATGGGGATTGATATAAAAGACAACGGACGCGATACGGCAGCCACTCTAATTCCTTCTGTTGGTTGCCCGATGGGGTGTAATTTTTGCGCTACCTCTGCAATGTTCGGCGGCAAGGGCAAGTTTGTCAATTTTTATGAGACGGGCGATGAGTTATTCCACGTCATGTGCGGCATTGAGCGGCACATGGGAGTCCGCTCATTTTTTGTCATGGATGAGAATTTCTTGCTTCACCGCAAGCGCGCTCTTCGGCTTTTGGAGCTAATCGAAGAGCATCGCAAGGCGTGGTCGCTGTACGTCTTCAGCTCAGCGCGCGTGGTACAATCTTATAGCATCGAACAACTGGTGCGGCTCGGCATTTCGTGGGTGTGGATGGGACTTGAAGGCAAAAACAGCCAGTACGCCAAACTGCATAACATCGATACCCACGACTTGGTGCACACCCTGCAGTCGCACGGGATTCGAGTTCTCGGTTCCAGCATCATCGGGCTCGAGGAGCATACTCCGGAGAATCTTGATGAGGCCATTGAGTATGCCGTGAGTCACGGGACAGATTTTCATCAGTTCATGCTCTACACGCCTATTCCGGGCACTCCGCTTTATGCGGAGCATTTAGCCAACAGGACGCTCCTAGACCCCAGTGAATATCAGGAAGGGGAAATCCATGGTCAATCTATCTTTAGACATCGTCATCCGCATCTGAAACCGGGACAAGAGACGGAGTTTATTTTAAAAGCATTTCGGCGGGATTTCGAAGTCAACGGCCCCAGCGTTTTGCGTATTGCAAAAACCGTTCTGTCAGGGTGGAAACGTTATAAGCGTCATGCGGACGAGCGCATTCGGAATCGCTTTGCGTGGGAAGCTAGAGATCTAACGGTGACGTTTCCCGCAACACTTTGGGCTGCCCAGCAATGGTTCAAAAATCGGAACCAAGCGTTGGCTCAAAAGCTCTCAGGATTATTGGATGAGATCAAGCAAGAAATTGGCATCAAGGCCCGATTGATTGCGCCTTTGGCCGGCAGATTTGTCTGGTCGAGACTGCGGCGGGAAGACAAACATCTGAAAGCCGGTGCAACTCATGAGCCGCCGACGTTTTATGAAACGAATGAACAGATGGTTCATCATAGGTCATGGCGGCGATTTCCTGCCGCCCTCATCAAATGGGTGAGTGCGTGAAAGGCATCTTTAAAACAGCTTGGTGGTGCCGAGGAGCGCATGCACAGACACTTTTTGGGGCGTTCTTTCGCCCGAAACCGAGAGCGAAATTAAACCGCAGGCGTTTGGAGCTTAAGGACGGCGATTTTCTCGATCTTGATTTTTGTGAAGCGCCGTCTCCGGATGACAGGAGCGCTGTCCCATTGGTTATCGTTCTCCATGGCTTGGAGGGATCGTCCCATGCGCCTTATGTGCAAACCCTGTTGGGAAAAGTTTATGCTTGCGGTTGGGATTCGGTTGCTGTCAATATGAGAATGTGTAGCGGCCAGCCCAATCGATTGAAAGAGACCTATCATTCCGGAAAAACGGAAGATCTCGAACAGGTCGTCGAGAATTTAATCAAAAACGGGAAACGCAAGAAAATCTATCTTGTCGGTTATTCGATTGGCGGGAATATTCTTCTGAAATGGTTGGGCGAGCGGGCAAGCGCCATTCCTTCGGAAATACAAAGGGCGGCAGCAGTTTCAGTTCCTTACGATTTGACCGCGTCAGTTGAATTGATGGATGGCGGGTTCAATCGCCATGTTTATACGCGCACACTTCTTGCGAGCTTGAAATCCAAAGTCCGTACGAAGGAAAAACAATTTCCTGCCACAGTTCGTTATGATCGTATAAAACGATGCACGACATTTAGAGAGTTTGACCGGGAAGTGACAGCACCTCTTAATGGCTTTCTGGATGAGACGGATTATTGGGTCAAAACAAGTTGCAAGAATTTTTTGAAATCGATCACTATTCCCACGCTTCTGATTCACGCTGAAGACGACCCTTTTTTCCCGGGCAAACTGCTTCCGATCGATATGATTCACTGCTCCAAATACCTCCAACCCTTAGTTGTTCCACACGGTGGCCATCTGGGGTTTATTTCAGGCAGATGGCCATGGAGGCAGGAACCTTGGCTCGAAAGAAGGGTTATGGAGTTTTTTAATGGAGAGAACCGTTAACTACATGCGTATGCAGTCGACCGCTCTTAGGTTAATGCATGTATAAGTGCCATTTTGTTAATCGAGTGATAGAAATTGAACAAGGCCTCGGCATCTCTGCATTTGTTTATGACTAAAAATACATGCTTTCGAATCATTGAAGAACCTTACCGAATATTTTTTCCTTTAGCGATTCTTTGCGGAATGCTTGGGATTGGCCATTGGTTTGCCTATGCGACCGGCTGGATCGACCGTTATTCCGGGTTTATGCACGCCTCGATTCAGATGCAAGTCTATATGATTTGTTTCATTGCGGGCTTTCTCATGACGGCCATGCCGCGGATGAGCGGGACGGCTCCGGCTTCATGGTTTGAAACGTGCGGTCTTGTGAGTCTGATTCTAGGGATTTTGACTTCTCTTATTTTTTCGAATTGGCTGATAGCCAATTCCTTGTTTGTCACGGCTCTTGTTTGGCTGCTCCTTTTTGGATTTCGCCGCGTTAAAACATGTCACAGTTCAGCGAAGATTAAACCTCCCGTAGAATTTGTGTGGGTTCCTATCGCGTTGCTTCACGGCATTGTGGGAAGTATTCTGCTGATGACAGGGACCTCGAAAATTACAGATACCTGGACGATTTTGGCAGGTAAGTCGATGGTGCAGCAAGGTATTGTCCTGGCCATTGTCTTGGGCGTCGGCGGATTTCTGGCGCCGCGACTGATGGGTACTTTTAAGGTGGTTAAACCCGCAAGCAGTCCTTGCTGTGAAATCAAGCAGGCAAAGGATCGCAAGCGCGTTCAATTTCTTCATCTCCTTGCCGGGCTTGTCCTTTTGTCATCGTTTTTATTGGAAGGTTTTGGCCTTCTCAGGATGGCTTATGGTATGCGGGCGGTTTTGGTAACCTGTATCATGCTTTGGACGCGGAGCTTAGCGTTGAAACCCTTGATGCATGAACAGTATGTGCGATTACTTTGGTTCGCGTTATGGATGGTCTTTTTAGGTTCCTGGGCGGCGTTCCTGTTTCCAGATCACCGCGTGGCTATGCTGCATTTTGTTTTCCTCGGAGGGTACAGTCTTATGACCTTTACGGTTGCTACCATGGTGATAGCAAGTCATGCCGGAAGAAGAGAGAAGCTTATGCGATCTTCAAAAATTCTTTCTTTTCTTGCCTTATCCATCGGTTTTGCTGCCCTTCTGCGGGTGATAAGTTCCTTTTTTCCGGACAGGTATTTTTTGCTTTTAGGTTTATCCGCTTTGTGCTGGCTGATCGGTGCGTTTTTCTGGCTGCTTCATTTGTTTCCTTTAATTTTTGCGTTCCCGGATCAGGAAGAAACTTCTCGCATCCATGAGAATGCAAAGAGAATTGTTTTAGAAATGCAGGAAGCAAAAAGGGAGTCCATTTGTTGATTCATTAAGGGCATCTGGGGAGAGAGGAAGAAATAGTAGCCGAATCAGAAAAAAAAGAGGATAATTATTCTTGTCAGTGACGTCTTGAAGAGGCGGAAATTAACTTCATCTCAAGCGGGGGAAAAATGGAACATAGCATTTTAAAAAATGTCGTTTTGATGATTTCCATGCCAGGGCCGATGGAACTTGTTCTCATCTTTTTGCTCGTGCTTCTGCTTTTTGGAGCAAAGCGGCTCCCGGAGATTGTCCGCGGAATGGGAGAAGCCATCCGAGAGTTCAGAAAATCAATCACCGGCGATAAAGACAATAAAAAGGATTCCGACCCTGATGCTCCCTAGGACAACAAAAAAAGAAACCACACAGAGAGTTAAAATACCAATTTGCGGCAAGGGTTCTCAGAGTTGTCGTTTGTGTCACTCGTTTGAAGCGGGGATATTTTCCAACCTTTCCGAAAAGAGCCTCAAGTTTTTGGAGCAATGTAAAACAAGCAATCACTACAAAAGGAAACAAATTATTTTTTATGAAGGAAACCCTGTTGTCGGGCTCTACTGTATCCAATCCGGGAAAGTGAAGCTTTATAAGACCAGTGACGACGGGAAACAGCAAATTCTGAAGATTGCACAGGGCGGCGATATTCTTGGGCATTCATCTTTATTTACGGACACGCCTCATATTGCAACAGCAGAGGTGATTGAGGAATCCGATATCTGCTTTCTGGACAAAAATAGATTCCTTTCCGTTCTTCAAGCCAATCCATCCATCGCATTAAGATTGCTCGGGCAGTTAAGCCGTGAATTGAACCGATCCGAAGAACAAGTCTTGGATTTTGCCTACAAATCCGTCCGCGTGCGTTTTGTGGAATTCTTGTTGGCGCTTAAGCAGAATTTCGGTGTTTATGAGCAGGGCGCGTATCGGCTCCAGATCGCCTTGTCACGGGAGGAATTGGCACAGGCAATCGGCACGACAGTGGAAACTGTTGTGCGCCTGTTAAGTGAATTCCGAGCTGAGGGGCTGGTTGAAGTTGAGAAAAAGAGCATTTCGATTAAGGAACCCGAAAAACTCCTCACATTTACCGAAGCCAGTTATTGATTCCGCCTTATTCTTACCGCATCTTTCACACCTGCCTTCATGGGAGTTGATTGAAATTAACTTTTGTTCTGAGCGTGGTCATGGTTTTTAGTTTCCTCTTCCTGCGATATGATTTCATCGAAAGCCATGGATGACATAAAGTTCCGGATGAGACGGCCGAAAAGTAAAGGGGCGCTCTTATGTTGAAAAAGATTTTTATTATTTCTTCGGTTATTTTATTTTCTCAGACAGCCTTGGCTGACACAGAAAACGGCATTTCTCCTGATTCGGTAAACTTGCTGGACCGGTTTGATCAGATCTTCGAAAGATTGGGATCCCCCGTTTCTTTTGATGAAGACAAAACACAACTCGAATTTGACGGAGAGTTTCGTTACCGGTTGGAATACAGGGATGATTTTAATTTTAATGATGCCACTTTTGAGGATGATGCGATTAATTTGTTTCGGACACGATTTGGTTTAAGCCTCAAATTAGGCGAGTATGTCAAAATTTACGTCCAGGGACAGGACTCCGAGAGTTTTGCAGACCAGCAGGCGCACAAATCAACAGCTTTTGTCAACCGACTGGACCTTCATCAGCTTTATGCGGAATTTCAAAGCCCTCTGGAACATATTCCTCTGTCGGTCAAAGTGGGAAGGCAGGAGTTGTCCTACGGTGACGAACGCTTTGTCGGAGCCTTTGGCTGGTCCAATGTGGCTAGAGTATTTGATGCGGCAAAGGTGGTTTTCACGCCAATCAAATGGCTTCAAGCGGATGCGTGGTTCAGCCAGGTTGTGAGAATTAATCGAAGCCAGGCCGATTCCGCCCAGCATGACGATAATTTTTACGGAATTTATACAGCATTAAAACCTTTTAAGGATCATGTGCTGGATACTTTTCTTTTCATCCGCCATAACCTGAATAATGAAATTACCGGGGAAAAACCGGGCGAGTTAGGACAGCTTAAAGAATATACCATCGGCAACCGTTTCAAAGGAAAGAAATCCCTGCCTGGCCGGCCCGCAGGGATTTTCGATTATGGCGTTGAATGGGCGATTCAATTTGGCTCCCGGGCACACGATGATATCGAAGCATGGGCCTGGCACAATGAAATTGGGTATACGTTCGATGTCCTGCCGTGGGATCCGCGAATTCATTTTGAATACAATCACGGCTCGGGGGACAGCGATCCCAGGGACGGAACGTTCGAGAATTTTGACAACCTTTTTCCCACCAACCACATTTATTACGGATATATGGATTTTGCCAGTCTCAGAAATATGAACAACATTAAGATCGGGACCGGGGTCACGCCGCATAAAAAAATAAAATTCTCTATGGATTACCACTGGTTCTTTCTGGATACGAATGGAAGCGCCTGGTTTAATGCCGGCCAAAGCGTCATTCGGCCGAAGACCGCAGGCGCCAGTACGACCCTAGGGCAGGAATTGGATCTGCTGGCCAATTGGAACCTGACAAAGCACTTGAGTTTTTTAATCGGTTACTCTCATTTTCATGCGGGAGCTTTTGTGCGCGATAGCGGATCAGCCGATGACTCGAATTTCTTTTATGGACAGTTGGCGCTTAAGGTTTAAAACATTTGCCTAACCGCGTCAAATGAAAGCCCATAAAGAAAAAGACTGCGACTACGGGGCTGCTGGCACATGAAGCCAAGCAGGCTGGTGAAGATTGAAATTCTTGCTTGTCTCGCTATTGGAATTCTGGCCGGAATCGGACTTTATACTTTTGATTATGCGAAAGGATTGTCTTACTTTAGCAATAATCCAAAAGCATGCATGAACTGTCACATCATGACAGAGCAGTATGACTCATGGACAAAGTCAAGCCATCATCAGGCGGCCAAGTGTAATGACTGCCATATTCCTCATGAGTTCCCATGGAAATATGTGGAAAAATCACGCAATGGCTGGAACCACTCAAAAGCATTTACGCTTCAAAATTTTCCGGAGCCCATCCGTATCAGTCCTCACAACCGCAGAATTGTACAAGCCAATTGCATTCACTGTCACGAAGGTATGGTCAGTAAGCTGATCGAGCACCGGGGCGTAACGCTGAGCACCATGCGCTGTACGGATTGCCATCGTTCGGTTGGGCATATGAGTTTGGATTAGATAAAAAGGAGAAGACTGTGCAAAAGAAAATAGGATATTTTTTGGTCATTGTTATCACAACGGTGCTGACAGGGAATATTGTGGCGCTTCTGATGAACATACGCGAACGTAAAGCAGAGGAGAAGGTCCGTCATATTGATGTCGTTCAACTGTCAGAAAAAGACACAGATCCGGAAATCTGGAAGCGCAATTATCCGCGCGAGTATGACGGTTATAAAAAAACGTCTGATATCGAGCGCACCCGTTATGGGGGAAGCGAAGCGTTTTCAAAACTGGATGAAGACCCCAGCTGGAAACGTTTTTTTGCGGGTTATGCTTTTGGCATCGATTACCGCGAAGATCGGGGGCACGCCTATTCTCTTGAGGATCAAAAGGAGACCCTCCGGACAAAGCAATTCAAACAACCTGGCGCCTGCCTGCAGTGTCATGCCGGCGGGATGAAAAATGTCTACGAAACAGTAGGCAACGGAAATTTGATGCAAGGGTTTGCCGAGGTCAATGCCATGCCTTTGGAGAAAGCTTGGGCTTATGCGAAACATCCGGTGGCGTGTATCGATTGTCACGATCCGAAAACGATGGAACTGCGCGTGACACGTCCGGGGTTCTTAAGCGGCATTAAAGCCCTGAAGGAACATGAGGGAATTAAAAATTACGATCCCAACACAATGGCGACGCATCAAGAGATGCGTACCTTTGTTTGCGGGCAGTGCCATGTGGAATATTATTTTAAAGGGCCTGAAAAATATCTGACCTACCCATGGTCTAAGGGAGTAAAAGTCGAAGAAATCGAGTCCTACTATAATGAAGCAGGTCATAAGGATTGGGTACACGCTGAAACTGGAGCGCCTGTTTTAAAGGCCCAGCATCCGGAGTTTGAACTTTGGAGCCAGGGAGTGCATTCAAAAAGCGGGGTTTCATGCGCAGACTGTCATATGCCGTATAAGCGTGAAGGCGCCGCGAAAGTAACCGATCATCATATCCGCAGTCCTCTTTTAAATACTTCACGTGCTTGCCTGCAATGCCATCATTTCACGGAAAATGAGATGAAGGAGCGTGTCGAAACAATTCAAGCGCGTACGCGTGTTCTTATGGACCGCGCCGAGGCGGCCTTGCTTGATTTAATTGATGCGATCGTCAAAGCTAAAAAAGCGGGAGCGACCGAAGATCAATTAAAGCTTGCCTATGAGATGCATCGCAAGGCCCAATGGCGGCTTGATTTTGTTTCAGCTGAAAACTCTATGGGATTTCATGCTCCCCAGGAAGCTGCGCGAATTCTTGCCGAATCGATTGACTATGCCCGCCAGGGACAAGTTGCAGTTGAAGGGCTCCAGAGAGCATAATTTTTGACCGAACTTCCGGCAAGTCAGTCAAGCAATCGATCGCTTCTCCCAACGCATTGCTCTTGTTAAAGAGCATCCATCGGAAGTTGATTAAGATCAACTTTTTTTCTGACCGGGGTCATGGTTTTCTTTTGCCTTTTGGGCGATCATCTAAAACAAATGATCAGAAGAAGGCGCAAAATGAAAACCACCATTCCGCTCGAGAAAGTTAAAAAATATTTAGCCGACTTGGTCCAGGCCGAGGAACGTGTGAATTACAAGCCGGGACAAACTTTATTTTACGAAGGCCATAAACCTTACGGAATTTATATCCTGCGGAAAGGCCGGATACGGCTATTTAAGAAAAAAAATGGCGGGGAAGAGTTGCTCAAGATTATTGAGCCTGCACAAACCCTGGGCGAAGACGAATTTTTGGAAAGCAAGCCTTTTGCCTATAGCGCAAAAGCAGAAACCGACGTTTCCGTCAGTTTTTTTAGCCGTGCTTCCATGCACGCGGAAAAAGGGAAAAGGCATGACGTTAAAGACGAATGAAAGCATGAAATTCAAGACGCTCGTTTTCTTTTCCATGATCATTGCGGCTGCTGGCATTGTGTCTTCTTTGCACCTGTGGCAGGCCAATGCTCAATCGCTCCCGTCTCCCGCTTTAGAGAAGCCGGCGTTGACCGAACCCCTTTTTTTAAAAGGGAAAGCAGTTTATGAGAGACAATGTGCTGTTTGCCACGGCGTGGCCGGTCAAGGCGATGGCAAAGCCGCCTATCTTCTTTATCCAAAACCGAGAAACTTTATTGAGGACAACTTTCGTCTTGTTTCCACAAACAGTATGGAAGCTACGGATGAGGATCTTTTTAAAACAATCACTAGGGGAATGCCGGGATCCTCTATGCCATCGTGGAATTTTCTTTCTGAGGAGGAACGGTGGAGTCTGGTTTATTACCTCCGCTATCTTAAGAATCTGGCCGAGAGCAAAGCGAAAGGTGAGATTACGGATGAAACGATCAAAAAAGGTTTATCGTGGGATGTTAACCGCAAGTTAAGTTCTTACGAAGTCGATCCTGAAGGATTATTAAAAGTGCCGGAAGAGCCTTCTGTCACTGCCGATGGAATCTCACGGGGACGAGAATTGTTTGTTAAGGCATGCGCGGCTTGTCATGGATTGGAAGGAAAAGGCGATGGCAAGCAGATGATGAAAGACACGTTGGGTTACCCTGTGAAGCCCCGGGACCTGACCGCGGGCATTTTTAAGGGGAGCGCTAGTTCTGAAGATTTGTTTTACCGGATTGCCGGAGGACTGCCGGGTTCATCCATGCCAGGTTATAAAGACGCTCTAACCGAAGAGCAGATTTGGGACCTTATTCACTACGTTCAAACGCTTCCGGATAAAGAAAAAGGGGCTGATGTCGGCCTGCGCCGGAAACAGTTGATAGCCCACAAGGTTCAAGGCGATTTAACGGCTGATCCCGACGGCGGCCAATGGATCCAAATTGAACCTGTCTTTATTCCATTAACGCCCCTGTGGTGGAGAAATGACCGCGTCGAAGGCATCAAAGTGAAGGCGCTTTACAACGAGAAACAAATCGCAGTTCATCTTGAGTGGGAAGATCAATCACAAGATATCTCCACGGTTGCGCCCCAATCCTTCTCAGATGGTGCCGCCGTCCAATTTTCCGGCGAAGAATCCCCTCCGGTATTTGCGATGGGCAGCCCGGATTCTCCCGTTACGCTTTGGCACTGGAAGGCCTCTTGGGAAAAGGAAAAGACCTCTTGGGAAGATATTGAAACAAAGTACCCTCATACCGCAACGGATTTCTACGAAGCACAGACGGATTATGAGCATGGGGCTCCTTTTGAAACCAAGGATTTTAAGACAAAGACTCATAATCCGCTTTATGCCACGGGTCATGGAGCCGGTAATCCTCTGTCCAATCCCCAACGGCCATCTGCAGGTGAGGAAGCCCGCGCAACAGGAATTGGTTCCTTAACGACGATGAAACCCTCTGTTGAGAAGGTGGATATAAAAGGTATTTATCAAAACGGAAAATGGCAAGTCAGTTTCGTTCGTGAATTACAAGTCGCGGATTCGGATCGGTTGGAGTTCAAGCCCGGACTGCCGATGAATATTGCTTTCGCCGTTTGGGATGGCGCCAAGGGCGACCGGAATGGCCAAAAAATGGTTTCCATTTGGAATGAAATGATATTTGAATCTTAGGAGAGATGCCATGAGAAAGCTGAAAAAGAATGGAGTGGAACGTATGAATGAATCACGGCGAGATTTCTTAAAAATTTCTGCCGTAACCGCTGTCACTTTAGCGCTTTCAAATAAGCCGTTTTTGCTTTGGGCTCTTGAGCCTGTCGCGAACGTCGAGAATCCTCTTGCGTATTACCCGAACCGCGATTGGGAGAAAATTTACCGCGATCAATACCGTTATGACCGCACGTTTTCATGGGTTTGTTCTCCAAATGATACGCATGCCTGCCGCGCGCTGGCGTATGTTCGCAATGGCATCATTATTCGATCCGGTTCGGAATATAATTATGAAACCTATGGGGATCTTTATGGCAATAAGGCAACCCAAAATTGGAACCCACGTCAATGCGCAAAAGGTTTTACCTTTCACCGGTTGATGTATGGGCCCTACCGGCTGAAATACCCGTTGGTTCGCCGCGGTTGGCGCGAATGGGCGGATGCTGGTTTCCCAGATCTAACGCCTGAGAATAAGACAAAGTATAAATTTGATTCGCGCGGTACGGATCAGCTGGAGAAAGCCACTTGGGATGAAGCCTACACCTATATTGCAAATGGCATCATGTCCATTGCAAAAAGATATAGCGGTGTGGAGGGAAAAAGAAAACTCCTTGCTGAAGGTTATCCCGAAGAAATGCTGGCTCCCATGAAGGGCGCAGGAACACGGACAATGAAATTTCGCGGCGGCATGGGTCTTCTTGGCGTTTTTGGGAAATACGGGATGTACCGGTTGGCCAATACCATGGCCCTATTGGATGTCAACATTCGCGGTGTCAGTGAAGAGGGTGCGATGGGAGGAAGGGCTTGGTCCAATTACACCTGGCACGGAGACCAGGCCCCAGGCCATCCGTGGGTTCATGGGCTTCAAAATGCGGATTGTGATTTTAATGATCTCAGGTTCAGCAAATTGATTATCCAGGACGGAAAAAATCTCGTTGAAAATAAACTGACGGATAGCCACTGGTTTATCGAATGCATGGAACGGGGCGCGAAGCTTGTCACCATTTCTCCGGAATACAGCCCGCCCGCAAGCAAGTCCGATTATTGGATTCCTATCCGTCCCCAGACGGATGCCGCTCTTTTCTTGGGGATTACGCGGCTGATGATTGATCAAGGATGGTATGACAAGGAATTTGTCGCGCAGTTTACCGATTTTCCGCTTCTTGTGAGGACGGATAATTTGAAGCGGCTTCGCGCAGCCGATATTTTCCCCGATTATAAATTGGGTCTTTCAAAAAACGGGCCGAGTTTCAAATATCAAGGCCTAAAACAAGAACAGTATGAAAAACTCGGGGATTTTGTTGTGTGGGATGAAACCAAAGGTGCGCCGGTTGCGATCACCCGCGATGATGTGGGCAAGAATCTTTCCAAAAAAGGAATCAATCCGGCTTTAGAAGGCAGCTATAAAGTAAAAACAGTGGACGGAAAAGAGATCGAAGTGACAACCCTCTTTTCGCTCTACAAGATACATCTTCGGGATTACGATCTGGACTCCGTGGTGGAAATCACCAAGGCCCCGAAGGATTTGATCGAACAACTTGCTAAAGATATCGCGGCAATTAAACCCGTAGCGATTCATCAAGGCGAAGGAATTAACCATTGGTTCCATGCCACGGAAATGAACCGGGCAGCTTATCTCCCCCTGATGCTTACTGGTAATATCGGTCAGAAAGGGGCAGGAGCGTTTGGCTGGGCCGGGAATTATAAGGCAGCTTTATTTCAAGGATCCGCATGGACAGGGCCGGGCTTTAAAGGTTGGGTCGCAGAGGATCCTTTTCACCCGAATCTTGACCCTCAAACACCAGGCAAAGCAATCAACGCTCACGCGTATTTTAGGGATGAGGAGCCCGCCTACTGGAATCACGGGGATCGGGCATTGATCGTCGATACGCCCGCAGAAGGAAAAAAGGTTTTTACCGGCTCTACGCATATGCCGACCCCTACCAAAGCCATGTTGTTTACCAATGTCAATCTCATCAACAATGCAAAGCATACGTATGACATGCTCAAAAACGTTAATCCGAATGTGGAAATGATCCTATCGATCGACATTCAGATGACGGCCTCGATTGAATACGCAGATATTGCCCTGCCGGCTAATACCTGGATGGAATCGGAGGGGTTGGAAGTTACGGCTTCATGCTCGAATCCATTTCTCCAAATTTGGAAGGGCGGAATTCCTCCGATTTTCGACAGCAAGGATGATCTCGTGATTTTGTCTGAAATTGCAGCAAAACTTGGGGACCTCACCGGTGATGCACGCTTTCGCGACTATTGGAAATTTGCGCTGGAAGGAAAACGCGAGGTTTACATCCAGCGGCTT
>Ga0155264_122_pt1 | contig 12758 bp, 1 predicted proteins | sample RifCSPhighO2_02_FD_106232 | JGI IMG/M metagenome (GOLD analysis project Ga0155264, IMG submission 106232) | Omnitrophica bacterium RIFCSPHIGHO2_02_FULL_46_11
AGTCCTTCTTCACCGGATCAGTTTCGTCGGGCCGCCTCATATAATCAAAATGAGTCGCTCCATAAATCTCAATGTTGATCGCAGTAACTCCGCCAATGGTCGCACGATATCCAACAATACCTATTTTAGCGAGGTCATCTTCGGTTCCCCAAACATTAACCACCTGCTTCACGGATGTGCCTGTTAAATCCGGGATTCCTGCGGGAGCATTCCGCACTAGTTCTGCTGCCAGTCCAAACAAACCCAATTGTAGATAACCTATTAATTTCTGCAAGTCCTGATCTGAAAGATTTAAGACCGTTGTAGCAGCGCCAAGTCCAACGAGTGTTTCCGTATTATAATGCTGATTTACGATTGCTGTTGCAAGCGGTAAAAAGCCGCCTGAATAACCCATTGCAACGATAGGACGTGTTCGGTCATCAGGTGCGGCAAAATAATGTGCTGTAAAATCTGCGATGATTCTAGCCACTGCTACACCAACTAAAAATTGCGACTGGGCCTGGTCAATCCATTGAATAAGATCTTCCACTTTATCAAATACGCCTCCCAAAATTTGCCCAAATATATTCTCTCCAAAAGGATCGGATTTAATAGTGTCTACTTGACTTTGCACTTGGCCACCACTCAAAGTGCCAAGATCCTGTTCCAGATTCGAAATAGGATTGAGAATAGATTGGGTTCCTATTCCATTAACAAGAGCGTATAGCAATTCCGCTCCTGTGCCAGGGACTCCACTTGATACTGTAGGAGGTACTTGTATTGCAATCTTGTTTACGAATCCTTCATCCAGAAATAGGTCTAAGGCAAATGGAATTAATCTAAACACTGCATTCCAGAAACTTCCGCTTGAGGTTTGGGTTGGTTCATCATCTGGCCCTTTAATAACAATTGTTTGGCCACCTTCTGGATTAATAGTGGCAATTTGATTTCCATTTTTATCTTTAAGCTCTCCTTTGCTTAATTGGCCATTTGTAACATCCCCTGCAAAAACGATGTCGCTAAATCCAAAGATGGTGGCGACCACTTTGCCTGCAATCAAAGCCCACTTACCTTGTGAATCCACACCAAAAGTTCCGATTTGGGTGACGCCGTCTTCTTTCTTTCCGATAAACTTCCCTGTTGAGTCATAAAAAAGTGAAGTTGTGCTATTCAGTTTCTGTTCCTGAACGGTTTGACCGTCAAGAATGACCATTACCTTTGCCGCTGAACCTAAGACACTTGAAATACCGCCTGCATTGAGGAGATTCTCAATGGTTTTCCGACTAAAGATGGAAGTAGCAAGAGATTCAAAAGCACCCGCCACTCCTTTTGATTGAATGAGGTCTGTGAATTGCGTCACTCCATTTAAAAGACTGCTCACTAAATTGAAGGGGCTTAAAAGCGTTTTACCAACGAGATCAAAGATCGAATCAAAAAGTCCTGTTTTTCCAAGGATGGATTCAACAGAGCCGATGATGTCTCCGCTTTTTAAAGAACCGAATACAGAATCAATCGTTTCCCCCGAGAAATCAAATCCAATGGATTGAACCGTCTTGGTAATAGCACCTTTTACTGTGTTCCAAACCCCACCCGGACCGCCGCCGCCATTGGGATTCACGAGATTGCCGACTAAGCCGCCGACGGTTGAAGAAATGGGAAGGCCGATTAAAGATGAAACGCGGGGGCTTAAGCCGATGGAAGTTCCCAGCGTTTGAACGCCGTACAAGGCAAGGCCGGCGCTGAGATCGGGGAGCACTTTTGAAAAAGCTTGCTGGAGTGTTGTGGTTGGATTTGCGATGGTGATACCATTGATGGCCCCGAGTGAGAGGCCAATCACACTTGAAAGCGCGGAATTAAGGCCCAGGCTTAGGCCGAGGGAACCGACGTCTTGGATGATCTGTGTGGTTCTTAAGTTCCCGAGAATCAAATCGGTTTGATTAAGGCCGGCATCAATTTGTTTTTGAGTAAGTTTGGTGGTAGCACCCAACACAACCCCCGAAGCAAGAGAACTGATCGTGCTTGAAAGATTTGGTGAGACACCGATTGCTTCAAGGCCTTTTGAGACCCCGATGCTTAAACCGTTTGAAACAGCTGTCTGGGCAATCCGCGTGGAAAGGTCCGCTGAAATTCCAAGGGAACCATTTAAAAAACCGCCAAGGCCGTGCGTAATCCCCCCGAAAAATCCCATCACCGGCTGAAATATCCCAGAGATGAATCTTCCTACACCTCCCAAAGCATTCGTGATTCCTGAGAAGGTACCTTTTAAAAGGCTTCCCAAGTCAAAGGCTTGAAATCCAATGGAAACGGCTCCGGCAATGGCTGAAATATAATTTCCTTTGACGATATCGATGACAACGGAAACGATATCGGCGATGATGGCAGCAATATCAAAAAGAGGTGCGATGGGGGCAAGGGGCGTAAACTTTAAGATGAAGCCAATGAGTCTCAAGAGGCTTCCGAAGAAAGCGCCCCGGATGGATTGGGATTCTTGGGTGGTGAGAAGTCGTGACGTCTGGATTCCCGCTTCCGCGGGAATGACAAGCGCGATTAAGGTTTCTTCGCCTGTCACATATCCCTTCCAAACGTTTAAGAATCCTTCCTTCGTGACTGTGATTGATTCATTCTGCTTATCAGCTCCGATGCCTGTGTCGATGTAAGTGACAGCGGACTCCGTAACGTTCGTAATCACTACGAAATGATTTCCGTTAATATGAGCAACGACACGGAGGCCGCTGTCATCCTGAGCTGCCGAAGGCTGCGAAGGATCTCCTGCTTGGGATTGCTTCACTTCGCTCGCAATGACGACAAGATCATCATAAGTCAGCTTGGCGCCTGAGAGTGTAAGGCCATAAAGTGCGGCGGTTTTATTTAAGGCAAAAATTGAAAGGATGAGATCGCCTTCATCCAAAGGTGTGATCACGCCAGAGAGAATGTCAATTAGGATGGCGCGAGTGGCCAGTTCAATTCTTTGCTCCGGCCGAGATTGCCACGCCCCTTCGGGGCTCGCAATGACGTGTTGGTCCAGAAGCGCTTCAAGCGCAAGAAATGCGGACTGGCCGAAGTGAAGCGGACGTGAATCAAGCCACGTAAGAATTTTCTGGGCATCGGATGAGGTTAATTGAATCAATTCCTGAGGCGTAAGGCCGAGCGCTAAAGCGGCCGCTTCCCTTTGAACCTGGGTCATCATCAAATATTGATTAATAAAAGAGGCAACGCTGGTTTTGATCTGATTGACATATTGCGTGCGTTCGACAAGTTCCCCAGATCCATTCAGGAATTGGGTGAGCGCCGATACAAGTGAAGTACCGGCGAGTGTCACTGCCGGTGTATTGGTCTGATTGGCCTAGTAATTGACTTGAGCAACCCAATAATTGTAATCACTCGAAGACGGATCACGGCCTAAGATTTTTCGGTAATAGTGATAGACAATGGGAGAGATTTCCTGCTTGAGGATTTCCTTTTTCAGTTCGACTTCCTGGCGCGAAATTTCGGTAAAAGCGGCGGCGGCATCAGATTCGATTTTGTCTGATGCGGCTTGCGCTTCCTGGTCGAGGCGGGCGTACGCATCCGCTTCCTGGCGATTTAGTTCGGCTAACTGGCCGTAGGCCTGATTCAAAGTATCGCGGCCTTGGTCTAAGGCATTAGACTTGGCCTTTTTGTTTTTGCTTCCTTTGGCTTTCGTGCCTTCAATTTGATTGATTTGATTTTGAATCTGGTTAATTTGGGAGTAGGCTTGACTTCTTGCGGAATCTGCTTGGGATTTAATTTCTTGATAGGCGAGCTCTTTTGCCTCTGCAATTTGGAGAAGGGCTTTGGCGCGCTCCTCTTCCACTCTCGCATTCGCTCGCGATACTTCATCCGGCAGCGCATCACGCGCGTGTTTTAGGAATACCCGAATCGGATTTCCTTCCGAATCGTATGAATATTCAATGAGCACATTCCCCTTTTCATCCAAAACCAAGCTCGGCTTATTATTTTCAAAAAGCGTAACGGTGCGATCGGCCTTTGATTGCGTTTCAAGCACTCCGCTTTGGGAATATTCTTGCGATACCACCGAGGCGGAATCCAAAACGGCTTCTCGAGCGGCGTAAAACCAGCTATCCAGTTTTGGATGCAAGGCCTCGAATCCATTTTGATACGCTTGAGCGGGAATAACACGCATAAGATTTAATTCCCGCTTGAGTTTTTCTCCAATCGTAGGATCCGGATTTAAAACAGAATTTCCGTTCGTATCGAAGACAAAGGCACCTTTGTCGCCAACAAACCGTTGGTCTGTTGGCCCTTGCGTATAGGTGTAATAAGATTGATCCTTTGTTTCAAAATGGAGAAGTAATTTGGTATAAGCATCTGTTGTATGTTCACCGGTTGGAACATCAAAGTGATCCCCTGTCCAGCGGGCGATGCCCTTGGAGATACGGACCTCATCGATTGCGCCATGCCAATATTCGTAATGGCCTGAATTATAGGTGTGGAGCCAGTCTCCGATCTCAAGGTCCCTGGTGGGCTGATAGTTGAAGGTGTCGGTAAAGGAGTCGATCTGGGTTCCGTTTAAGTAAATCTTGGAGGTTTGAGCGGAACGCGCCCAGGCCAAGTGATACCACTCGCCTTTATTAAGGTTTTGGCTGGTAATGTAATGGTATGGATTTGCAGTACTTTCGCCCGTATTAATCCGAAATTGGTTAGAGGCTTTATCATAAGCGATTTGCCATCCGCCGCCCGCATAAACACTGGCATCCAGAAGCACTCTCCAAATACTTGCATCAGAAGAGTTCGGGTCCCGTTGAAACCAGAAATCAGTGGTGAAGTCCTCGGTGCCGAAGCTGACGTCTTCCCGGCTGGAGGGAACGGACAAATAATCTCCGCTTCCGTCAAAACGAGCTGAAGCTTTTCCAAATTTGGCCTGATCTATGTCGAGCTGGGCATCTCCATAGGGTGGAATTAAACGGTCCCCATTGCTTGAATCTACAAAATCCTGAGACCCGTCAACTCCATCATCAAAATGAAGAAGCAGTTTGGTGTAGGAATCCGTTGTGTATTCACCCGTCGGAACGTCAAAATGATCTTCTGTCCAACGGGCAATTCCCTTGCTAAAACGAAATTCATCCATCGAGCCGTTGAGCCAAATGCCGCTTCCGTTTCGTGAGCCAATCCTAAAATCTGAAGATTGGTTAGAGATAGCGGCCGTGGTGGTCATGGTCGCTTCTTGATTGCCGTCGATATAGAGCCGGAAGGTACTCCCCTTACGGACAGCGGCCACATGATACCAAGAGCCGGGTGCGAGCTTTTTTACCGTCGAATAATTGTTGCCGTCAAAATAAAAAGTAAGTTCCCCTGCCGGATCGACGTAGAAGGTGTATCCCGATTGAGAGCCGGTGAATTTCTCAGCGATGATTTGATACGTGTTTAAGGACGCGAGATTCAACCAGGTTTCAATGGTAAAATCGCTTGTCCCCAGATCAAAGTCAGGGCTGCTAGGGCTGGCCAAATAATCTCCGCTTCCATCAAAAAGAGCGGATGCCTTTCCAAATTTAGCTTTGTCTGTGTCGATTTGAACATTTCCATAATTTGTGATGGAATACCCTTTATTGACGGATTCAATAAAATCCCGCGACCCATCAATTCCATCGGGGACACCCTGAAGCTTGACTCCAAGCAAATCGCCGCTAGATGAATATTTAATCTTATGATTTTCTGCCTGATCAAAACGAAGAAGTAGTTTGGTATCAGGATCAGAGACATCCTCTTCGGCGGATGGTGTAAAGTCTGAGGTCCAACGAGCTATGCCTTTTGAAAATCGGAACTCGTCCATCCAGCCCTTGAACCAGATGCCCGTTCCATTTCTTGAACCGATCTTAAATGAAGTAGACTGATAAGAAACAACATGATTGGAAGTAGCAGCCGCTTCAGTTTTTCCATCAATAAAAAGCTTCCATGAACTCCGATTTCTCACAACAGCAACGTGATGCCATTCGTTAAGGGAAAGAGTTGTGGCCGATGAAAGTAAAACGGTACCGCTATCGACATAAAAATAGACGCTTCCGTTTCCATACGTATAAAGGGTGTAACCAGATTGTCCTCCCGTAAACTTTTCGGCAATGATATGGTAGGAGCTGTCCCGCTCTACAAGTTTCACCCACGTATCGATGGTGAAATCATCTGAGTCCAGATCAAAATTGGTACTGTCAGGGCTGGCTAAATAATCCCCGTTTCCGTCAAAAAGGACTGAAGCCTTTCCAAATTTAGCCTGGTCGGTGTCGAGCTGAATATCTCCATATGGAGCAATGAAACGTTCTCCATTGCTTGAATCAATGAACTCGTGCGAACCATCCACTGCGGGACGATCAAAAAGTTTTGAATCCTGGTTTTGAATCCAAGCCGCGGCGATATTTCCGTGGACGTCATTTTCATAACCATAGGTCAAATCACGGCCTTCGGAATCCTGAACTTTTAAAATTCGGCCGTTTTCATAAATGACATGGGTTCCATCAGGATAAAAGGTTTCAAGGAGCTCGCCTTCCTTAAAAATTTGTCTTATCCCCGATGGATCTGTAAGGGTTGCCTTTGCGATTTTCCGGTTTTCATCGAGAGTAATTTCTGTAATCGTTGAACCGTCGGTTAGGTGAACGATAACGGGATGACCAAATTCGTCGTAATCCACGTTTGAGCCGTCTAAAAGCGTTCGCTTGACGAGACGCTCTTCGATAATTTCGGCGCCGTCAGAATTTAAAGCGTAATTGTAGGCGTATGTTTCGCCGTCCCGTTCCAAAGATATTAACTTTTGATTTTGGCCGTACGTTCGAATCGCACCCACTTCATCCGTAACAACGGTATTTTCTCCTTGATAAGCGTATTGATAAGTATGGAGAATGCGCCCAAGCCGGCTCACCTTTACCTGAGAAACTTTGCCTTCCGAGTAGGAATAAGACGAAAGAACGGATGTATTTTGATCCAGCAAGGTCAAGAGAAGCTCATCTTGATAAATTTTAAGCGCCATTTCTTCCAAATCCTCGATCACGGTTTGCTCGTTTCCGTTTGTATCGAACACATACGAATACTTGAAGGTAAGCACGCTGTCTTTTTTAATCTCACGAATTTTTCCGTAGCGGTAAGACACTTCAAATTCATGGGGATTTTGAGCCGTCGCGTGAATGAACGAGCGGATGGGTTGTTCATTTGCATCAAGGAATGTTTCCAAATTGCCCTGCGTGATTTTAGACGATAAAATCTCTCCTGCGTTGTCGCGCTCATACGTATAGATTTTAATTTCTTCACCCGGCGTTTCGATTTGAAAGGGCTTATTGCCGAGGAAGCTGATGATTTCATTATTTTGTTTGATCAATTTTTTAAGGCTCAAATCCTGGGCGTATTCAATCCGAACGACGCTGCCTGCGGGCGGTAGGATGGAGGAATCGAGCGTGGCCACAATATCTATCGGCGTGTAATTGAAATGGTACGTGAGCGCGTCCGGTGTAATGATCTTCGTTACTTTGTCAAAATTGAAAAAGATTTCGGTATTGTCCGGCTCAATGGCTTGAACAAGCTTGAGATTTTCATACACCCATGTCTTTCCTTCGGGATCCACGATTTTGGCGCCGGTAACCTCGCCCGCCGTATTAAACACTAAATCATAAATCTCCGTGCCATCCGCCTTCTGGATAAACTCGATCGTATTGGAACCCTCAGCGTAATGAACTATGGTACCGTCAAGCGCCACTTGCATAAGCCTGCCGCTTGAATCATAGCTCGCCTTAAGACCGTTCTGAGTCACTTCGGAAACAAGAATATTGGCGAAGGTACTTTCTTCGAATGCAAACGAAACCGATGCTCCACCCGCATCCGTCTTAGTTTTAAGAACGCCGTTTTCAAACGTAAAGATACGAGCATCCTTCGCACGTGCTTCCTTCAAATTGGAGGTCGTAGCGTCATATTTCAAAAAGACATACTCAATGACATCAAGTTCTTCGACCAAACCGGCATAGGCACGGCTTACGCCGCCTGAAGTCACAAACATAGCCGGCTGAATGATTCGCTCGCTTCCTTGAAGCGCATCAGAATAAATTACCTTTCGGCCGTCTGATTTTTGGACAGAATATAACCGTCCACTTTGATAAGTGATTAAAGTGCCGGTAGTTTTATTTAGGGCTGATTTGATTTTGCCATCAGCTGCATAAACGGTTTTGTATTGACTGTTCTCAAGCATAGTTTCAAGAACTTGGCCGCTTGAATCTTTGAGATACGTGTACAAAGTTTCAAGACCACTTGGGGAAATCACCTTTTCAACTTGGCCTGCGCGGAATAGAACTTGGGTTCCATCGGGTTTGCGATAACCCAGAACTTCCCCGCCCCGTAACACTTGAATGGCACCGTCGGAAAGAAGTAAATCGCCATCGGTGATATTTCCGGCGGCATCCAATTGAATATGATTCAGCAAGGTGCCGTCCGTAAGTTCCACTTGCGTAAGCTCGCGATCCAAATACTTGAGGACTTCACCGTTTTGAGTGGTCAGCGCGAAAACGGGCGCATTATTATTCGGAGCTTCCAAGCTTGCATTCAGCGTTACAGTAAATGTTTTGGTGGTTTGGTTTCCGGCCTGATCAGCTGTGGTCACAGTTAATACGTTAGGCCCTTCTTTTTCAAGAATCCGAAGTTCATCCACGGCTGCGCCATCAACTGTGTAAGCCAGATGATAGGCAATGTCATTCGTCTCGGCGGCAGAAGTAAAAACAATCGTCGGCGGAATTGTATCTTGCTGAACACGAGCGCTTTCTGTGGCTCCAAAACCCGAAGGCACAAAGTTAGGATCTTTCGTCAGCAAAATCTTATCAAATTTGAAACCGTCTTCTCTCATCCAAACATTAATCGTATGAGCTCCGGCAGTAGCGATATTGATTGTTGCCGGCACTAAATCCCACGTGCTTTTTGTCCATGAATAACTTCCGACTGTAAAATTATTAATCTTGTCCGAAGAAGCCAAGGCCACACCGTCAAGACCGACATGCACTGAATCACTTGACATATCTTGAGCATAGCCGCGAACCCAGACATAATAGGTTCCAGGATTTTGAACTTCAATTTTGTATTGGAGTTCGGGGCTCACAGTTGTATAACCCGTCTCCTGAAGAACATTTGTATCAGGACCTGCCGAGAAATATCCTTCACCGGCAAAACCTGGTTGAATTGTTTGAGCTGTCCAACTTTTTCCACTCCGAGAAATATTCGCATGGGGATGTTCAGCTTCAATGACCAGAAGGCCGGAGGATTCCCGGAATGGCATCGTAGCAGATGGAGGTGAAGCAGTTGTAAAGGTTGAAATCACAGGAGGAGGGGCTGGGTTTCCTGCCTGATCCTTCGATTTCACCCGGTATTCATAAGTCGTGCTGGCATTCAGTCCTGTGAGGCCAACCGAATGGCTCGTGACGAGTAAGGTATTGAGCGTTGTGTTCGTCCAAGTGGTCGTTCCCTGGACGCGGTACTGCACCTGAGAATCACTGGCTTCATCCGTGGTCCAGGTGACGGTAGCTCCGGTTGAGCTGACACTGCTTGATGCTACGGCGTTGATGACGGGAGGTGTTGTGTCCGATACGATAGTGGTTGAAAGAGCCTGGATTTCTGTTTGAGTGAGAGCGCGGTTGTAAACTCGCGCCTCGTCGATTAAGCCTTTGAAATAGAAACTGGAAGGAATGTTCACCCAGCCATTAAGGTTATCGTATCCGATTTTCCAATAGCCTGAGAAGTTCTCCCCTGAAATGACATTCACTTTACTTGCGATTAAATTACCATCCATATAAAGCTGCATCCCAGCACTGGAAAGCGTGGCCGCTACATGATGCCATTGGCCGTCATTGTAGGAAGCTGTTGAATTAATCGTCTGAACGCTTCCCGGATAAACGCCAAAATAAATTTGTCCAGAATTGCTCATATAAATATGGCGGTCATAATTTCCACTTTGTCCTATCTGAGTTCCGCCAAATCCAATCAGTTTTCCGCCTGTCGTGGTGGTCGTCTTAAACCAAAGAGAAAGACTAAACACATTGGGACCTGGGGAAGTCCACTTGGCGGTTGAGACATAATCATTCGTACCATCGAAATTAAGACTACCTATGTTCGCCATAAAATTGAGATTCGGGTGATCTGTGCTTGCGGTGATACCGCCCTGCAAGGTGCCATTATTACCAGTTCCCGATTGATCCGTTGCAGTCCCCCCTTCAAAATTAAAATAAGTACTTAGTCCTATTTCAGAAAGAGGTGCAAGCGTCGTAAAGATCGGAAGCGGGCTCGGAGCCCAAGTGGTCGGGTTCCCTGCGGCATCCTTTGAGGTGACCCGGTATTCATAAGTGGTGCTCGCTTGGAGTCCCGTGAGTAAGACTGTGTGATTCAAAGTCATGGTTGCATTCGTTGCGGGTAACCAAGTGGTTTGCCCTTGGATCCGGTATTCCACCAAAGAGTCAGAAGCTTCATTGGTGGTCCAAGCAATGGTGGCTCCGGTTGAAGTAACGCTGCTTGAAGTCACCGCACTGATGGTTGGCGGTGTCGTATCGGGAGGCGCCAAGGTCGTCAAGGTTGAAAGGGTCGCTTGAGTCGCAAGGTTTCCCGCCGCGTCTTTCGACTTCACCCAGTATTCATAGACGGTGCTCGCATTCAGTCCAGAAAGTGCAATCGAATGGCTCGTGACGAGTGAGGTATTGAGCATCGTGTTCGTCCAAGTGGTCGTTCCCTGGACGCGGTACTGCACCTGAGAATCACTGGCTTCATTGGTGGTCCAGGTAATCGTAACACTAGTAGAGGTAAGATTATTAGCGGCCATGTTTGAAACGACAGGCGCTTTGGTATCAAGCGTGACCAAATAGGGCTTAGTGCTTGAATTCCCAGCAAGATCCGTTTTGGTAACCGAAAGTGTATTTTGACCCTCAACAAGAGTTCTGCTTTCTTGAGCAGGCACTCCATCAACTGTATAGGTTAAACTATAACTGGCATTGTTAATTAATTGCGTTGAAGTAAAAACGATGTCGGGTGGAATTGTATCTAACGTAACGATGAAAGATTTTGTAGTAGTGTTGCCCGCTAAATCAGTTTCTGTAACGGAAAGAGTATTTGTCCCTTCAGTCGCAAGGGTAAAAGCTTTCGATTTCTGGGCGCCATCCACCGTATAAACTAAAGTGTAATTAAGATTATTGGTTAATGAAGCGGAATTAAAAACAATGTTTGGCGGAACCGTGTCAAGTGTAACCGTCCAATTCACTTGAGTTTGATTGCCTGCTTGGTCTTGAAAAGTGCGTGCAATCACATTGGAACCTTCTTGTAAAGTAATGGATTCGATTTGTGCCGTACCGTCTACCGTATACGTTAAGGTATAAGCAGAATTTTTAGTAAGCGCCGCTGAAGTCAGAATTACTTGAGGCGCAATGGTATCAAGAATAATTTGCTTTGAATAAGATTGACTCGCGTTGCCCGCTTTGTCGTAATACGTCACATAAACGGTCTTTAAACCATCATCTGGTATAAGTGTAAAAGGTTTGGTCGGAAAGTAATCTTCAGGCAGGAATACTGCAGCAGTCACCCTGCCGTCGGACAAAATCATTTTGTCAAGCCCGCTTCCGACATCCGTCCCAGAAAGACTCAAAATAACATTGACGGATGTCGTATAATCCGCACCGGAATTAATATCAATAGAGCCTGTTGGAGCAATCGTATCTAATGTAATCGCTTTCGAATAAACCACGCTCGCATTGCCTGCTTTGTCGTAATATTTGACGTAGATTGTTTTCGCTCCATCACCAGCTGGAAGCGTATAAATTTTTGAAGCCGCGTAAGTTTCCGGTGTGCTCCAAGTTAAATTATCGGGTGAAAAACTCATTTTATCCAGATTGGCGTCCGCGGCTGATAAATTTAAAGTGACCGAGGCAGAAGTCGCGTATGGAGTACCTGAATTGATGTTGATGGAACCCGTTGGAATGACAGTATCCCGAGTCGTTGAAACGCTAACCGCCGTGCTTTGGTTTCCCGCATTGTCCTTTGCGGTAATTAAAAATGAATTAGAACCTTCGGCCAATGAAGCGGAATATGTCCAAGTGGTTGCGGAATTTAAAGCGACCGCTTGAACGTTATTGATCCAAATTGAAGTGTTTGCGGGTTTCGTTCCGGAAAGCGCGACCGAAGAACCATTTGTATATTGAGAAAGTGCATTCACGGTCGGCGGGCTTACCGTAACCGGTGTTGATGAAGCTCTCAGACTTTCAGCCGGGCCGAAGGAAGCAGGAACATAATTAGCATCTTTCGTTAATATGATTTTATCTAGGAAAAATCCGTCGTCTCCCATCCAAACGTTGAGCGTGTGTTCGCCCGGAGTGGCAATATTGATGGTTGCGCGCACGCCATCAAAAGTGTCTTTCGTCCACGTAAAGCTGCCGTAAGTAGAAAATTTAACGCGGTCTGAGGACGCCAGAGCGGCTCCATCCAGACCTACATGGACCATGTCACTCGAACTATTCCAAGCAAGGCCTCTCACCCATACATAATAAGTTCCGGAAGTTTGAACATTGATTTTGTATTGAAGCTCGGGGCTGCTGGCCGCAAAGTTCGTATCATAGCTCACACCGGTATCGGGACTGGCAAAGGGATAACCCGATCCTGAAAAACCAGCCACGGAAGCCCAGGTGTCCCAGGTTTTTCCATTTCGCTGGATGAGTTGTTGCCGATTCTCCCCTTCAATCACGAGAAGCCCGGCTGATTCTTGAAAGGCCAAAGCGGCTTCCGTTGTGGTCAGCGTCTTAAAGGTGGAA
>Ga0155264_123_pt3 | contig 12615 bp, 12 predicted proteins | sample RifCSPhighO2_02_FD_106232 | JGI IMG/M metagenome (GOLD analysis project Ga0155264, IMG submission 106232) | Omnitrophica bacterium RIFCSPHIGHO2_02_FULL_46_11
AAAGGCTTCAAGCGCGAATTCCCGGTCCCTGAATTCGGGCCCAACGGGCTTACGCCGCCTTATAACCCCGAAGTGTTCACGCCCCATCAACACCGTGAAATTACCGTGGGCAAGCCATGATTCCCGTTAGAGCTCGGAACTTAAGGGAGTTATTCTAAAATGCACGCAGTTAAAATCGGGCAACAACCGTCCGTATCAAACATAACGATATTTAGAGCTCTAACGGGATGATCCCCATCGCTGAAATTAAACAAGATATCGAAAGTAAATTTTTGGGCACCACTCTCACGGTTGATGGTGCTAGCCTCGTCATTGCGAAAGAACATTGGTTTTCAATTGCTAAATATTTGAAAACAGACCCGTCTTATCGACTTGATTTTCTCTCTTCTGTCACCGGCGTTGATTACAAAGAATACTTAGAAGTTGTTTATCATCTTTACTCGATTGAAAAAAAAGAAGGCCCGCTGGCCATTAAAGTTCGAACGGATGTTCAAACAAGTTCGGTGCCTTCCGTTACTCCTATTTGGCGCAGCGCGGAATTCCAAGAGCGCGAGGCCTATGATTTGGTCGGGATTAAATTTGAAGGGCATCCAGATTTAAGACGGATTTTGATGTGGGAAGGTTTTCAATTTCATCCGCTGAGAAAAGATTATGTCATGGAGGATCAGGACAGAGTTCTTTAACGCCGTCATCGCGAGTCCGCCGAAGGCGGACGTGGCGATCTCAGATCAGAGATTGCCCCACAGGGGCTATCCCGATCCTATGGAAAAAAATCAATAAATGGGATTGCTTCGCTTTCCGCCACCCGTGACGGCGGATCCGCCGTTCTGCTTGGCGGACGCTCGCAATGACAGACAGGTTGCTATGGAATACGAATTGAAAGAATCGCAGACGCTTGAAACTCAAACCCTTGAGGTGAGCCTCGGCCCTCAACATCCGAGCACGCACGGTGTATTCCGGATGGACGTGGTGCTTGACGGTGAAACCATCATGAAACTGAAGCCTGTCATGGGTTATCTTCACCGAAATCACGAAAAATTAGCCGAGAATATGAGCTGGCTTGGCAGCATGCCATTTACGGACCGTCTGGATTACATTTGCTCCATGACAAATAACTTTGCTTACGCGCTGGCCGTAGAAAAACTGGCTAATCTTGAAGTTCCCGAACGGGCTCAATACATCCGCGTGATTATGGCCGAACTCACGCGGCTTGTGAATCACACGCTTCTGATTGGTTTTCTCTTGAATGATTTGGGCGCTTTTTTCACGCCGGTGCTTTATGCCTTCAGAGAACGGGAAAAAATTCTGGATTTATTTGAAGCCATTGCCGGAAGCCGGATGATGTGCAATTATTTCCGCTTTGGCGGCGTTAAATTGGACGTGACGAGTGATTTTATCCCGCGCGTTCGGCAAATCATTAATAACTATCCGAAATTTTTGGATGAGTTTGAAAAACTGCTGAGTGAAAATGAAATTTTAATGGCGCGCTGTCAAAACGTAGGCATTCTTCCGAAAGAACTTGCCGTCAGCGCCGGAGTGACCGGCCCGATGCTTCGGGCTTCTGGTGTTCCCTACGATATTCGTAAAATAGACGGATACTCCATTTACAACCGATTTAAATTCCGCGTTCCAATTGGCGAAAAAGGGGATGTCTACGACCGTTACTACATGCGGGTTTTGGAAATGCGGGAAAGCATTAAAATTTTAGACCAAGCCATCAAGGAAATTCCGGATGGTGAATTTATTTCGAAAGTTGGGGCGCAAGGAGCTAGAACGCCGAGAGGATTTAAAGCGCCAAAGGGAGACGCTTACGGCCGAATCGAAGCTCCGAAAGGAGAGCTTGGATTTTATTTGGTCAGCGATGGGACGCCTAAACCTTATCGTTATCATGTCCGCTCCCCCAGTTTTATCAATCTCACTATTTTAGAAGATATGTGTTTGGGTCAAAAAGTAGCCGATGCCATTGTTATTTTGGGCAGTATCGACATTGTCTTGGGAGAAGTGGACCGATGATCCCGTTAGAGCTCGGAACTTAAAGGAGTTATTCTAAAATGCATGTAGTTAAAATCGGGCAACAACCGTCCGTGTCAAACTTAACGATATTTGGAGCTCTAACGGGATGATCTTCGGTGGCGGTGTTATTAAAGGAATGCTGGTGACATTTAAAAATTTCGTGCTGAGTTATTTTTCAAAAGAGCACCTCACTACCGTCCAATACCCCGAAGAACGCCTGCCTGCGAAAGAACGGTATCGGAATTTTCCGTTTCTGATTTTTGATAATAAGCCTGAAGATCTTCGCTGTGTCTCCTGTGATATTTGTGCCAAAGAATGCCCGCCCAAGTGTATTACGATTGTACGCGACAGTGATGCAAGCGGAAAACCGCTCAAGCGGCCCAAAGTATTCGACATTGATTTTTCAATTTGCATGAATTGTGGCATTTGTGAAGAGGTGTGCCCCTTTGATGCCATTTTTATGGATCATGAATTTGAATTGGCCGAATACGGCCGTTTTGAGGATTTGAATTACCACAAAGAAGATTTATTGAAATCGGCTGAGCATTTCGCCAAAATCCGCCCGCAAGATGCGGCGCGCATCGACGCGAAACGAGCCGAAAAAGCCCAAAAAGTAGAACCTGCCAAACCCCAAAGCCAAACATGACGGAACAAGCAGATCAAATTTTTGTGCTTGCCAAAAAAGCGCTGCTTAATTTTTTAAGCCCCTTTTTGCCCGATTGGGCCGCTGTATTTGCTTCTATTCTCGTCAGCATCGGAGCGATTGCTGTCTTTGGGCCGGTGACAATGATGTATCTCACCTTGCTTGAACGCAAACTTGTTGGCCGCATTCAAAATCGCTACGGCCCAAACCGCGTGGGCTTTTGGGGGCTTTTGCAGCCAATTGCCGACGGCATCAAAATGTTGACCAAAGAAGATATTGTTCCGGCCAAGGCGGATAAATTTGCGCATTTTTTAGCTCCCATTGCCATTGTGGTTCCCGCTCTTCTTATATTCTCCGTCATTCCGTTCGGCCGCGGGATGATTGCGGTTGATCTTTCAATTGGAATTTTATTTTTCCTAGCACTTTCTTCAACAACCACGATTTGGATTTTCGTTGCTTCTTGGGCCTCGCGAAATAAATTTTCACTTCTTGGCGGCATGCGTTCCGTAGCGCAAATGATTTCTTATGAAATTCCGATGGTGCTTTCCATCGTGCCCGTTCTTTTGGTTGTCGGCTCTTTTTCAACCGTCGCTATCGTAGAAGCCCAAAGCGGCTGGCATTGGTTTGTATTCACGCCGTGGGGAATTGCCGGATTCTTAATCTTTTTTCTCACCGGAGTTGCCGAAGTCAATCGAACTCCGTTCGACCTTCCGGAAGGAGAATCTGAAATTGTGGCAGGATTTCACACGGAATATAGCGGAATGAAATTTGCGCTTTTCTACATGGCCGAATTCATGAACACATTTTCCATCTCAGCCATTGTCGCAACGGCGTATTTAGGCGGGTGGCAAGGCCCGTGGCTTCCAAGCTGGGTTTGGTTTTTCATTAAAACCTATGCGCTGATTTTCGTCATGATGTGGTTTCGCGGCACGCTTCCCCGCTTGCGGGTCGATCAATTGATGGGCTTTGCCTGGAAATTTCTTCTTCCGCTTGCGCTTATTAATTTGCTCATCGCCGGAATTTGGCTAAAACTTGAATCGCCAAAAAATTACTTGGTTGCGCTTGTTATGGTCATTGGATCTCTCATGCTGCTTTATTGGGCCAATGGGCCTGAAATACCAAAAAAACGAACGTACCGATACGCTTATGAAAACGAATAAAAATAATAAGTTGAGCCGTCATTACGAGCGTAGCGTCCGCCCAGCAGAACGGCGGATCCGCCGTCTGGGGTGGCGGAAAGCAATCCCGTCCTGTCATTCTGAGCGCAGCGCACATTTTCGGAGAAGAACTTCCAGTTCTTCCCGAAAAGTACTCGCGCAAAAGGCGCGCAGTGAAGAATCTCTGAGATCCTTCACTCAGCGAAGCAGCACTTTAGTGTCGTTCAGGATGACACTTCATGTCAGATTGCTTCGTCCGGTCCATCCGTTGGCCGTCCTCGCAATGACAGGTCCTCGGTAATTTATGGAAATCTTCAATTCTCTCGCCACTGTTTCTTTCTACGGTGTCCTTGTGGGAATTTTAGCCGTTGCTATCTTGACGGTAACAACCCGAAATCTTTTTCATGCTGCGATTTTCCTTGCCTTTACTCTTTTGGGTGTCGCTGTGGTCTATTTTTTCTTACAGGCCGAATTCCTCGCGGGCGTTCAAATTTTAATTTATGTGGGCGCCATCATGACACTTGTAATTTTTGCCATCATGCTGACCTCCAAAATCGGCGATCCGAATGTCCCTCAGAGTAATCGCCAGCGGTATCCGGCCCTCATTCTGATTTTAGCCTTTGCAGTTTTTCTTATTTCGACGATTTTGAAAACTTCATGGAACACAACGGAAACGCTTCAAACCACCGATGCCATCAGGCTTGGAAAAGCATTGATGGGAGAATTTGTTTTTCCTTTTGAAGTAGTTTCTCTTGTACTTTTAATCGCTTTAATCGGCGCTATTGTAGTGGCGAGGAGCGATCAATGATCCCGTTAGAGCTCGGAACCTAATGGAGTTATTCTAAAATGCATGCAGTTAAAAACGGGCAACAACCGTCCGAGTCAAACTTAACGATATTTGGAGCTCTAACGGGATGAGCATACCGCTGAATCATTTGCTTATTTTTACTTCGCTTCTTTTTCTAACAGGCCTTTACGGAGCTCTGACGAGGCGCAACGCTGTCGGTATTTTAATCGCCATTGAAATCATGCTCAATGCGGTCAACATTAATTTCGTAGCCTTCACAAGCTCATTGAAAAATACATCTCCTGAGTTGGGGCAAGTGTTTGCAATCTTTGTCATCGTATTGGCGGCCACAACCGCAGCGGTAGGATTGGCTATCGTCGTGGCCATTTACCGGAATCAGAAAACAATTTACACAGACGAGATCGATCTCCTCAAATGGTAACGTATCCTGTTTTCATTCCGTTGATTCCGCTTGCCTCATTTGCCATTATTGTTTTTTTCGGAAAATGGCTGAAGGAAAAAAGTGCCTGGGTTGCGATTCTCGCAAGTGCCGCTTCTTGCGTATTGTCTTTACGCGCGGCCTGGACTGTTGCGCAAGGGGGCTCTTTTCATCAAAGTTTTAATTGGTTGATGATCAATAACATACCGCTCGAATTCGGAATTGCGATTGATCCGCTTTCTGCTGTCATGCTTTTTGTGGTCACGTTCATCGGAACCTTAATCGTCATTTACTCTGTAGGTTACATGCATGAGGATCCGCGTTACGCGCGTTTTTTTGCTTATCTTTCACTTTTTTTATTCTCAATGCTGGGACTTGTTCTTTCTTCAACGCTGGTTCAGATTTACTTATTCTGGGAATTGGTAGGTTTATGTTCTTACTTTTTGATCGGATTTTGGTTTGAAAAAAAATCGGCGGCGGAAGCGGGCCGTAAAGCTTTTATCACTAACCGAATTGGAGATATCGGATTTTTCTTAGGAATTGTGACCTTTTTCTATGCGACAGGCACCGTACGCTTTGCCGACATTCGTCCGGAATTGATCCACGCTCATGCCGGTTCAGCCGTTTTGACCGCCAGTGCGCTTCTTTTATTTTGCGGCGCCGTTGGAAAATCAGCTCAGTTCCCGCTTCATGTCTGGCTTCCCGATGCCATGGAAGGCCCAACACCGGTCAGCGCTTTGATTCACGCGGCAACAATGGTAGCAGCCGGCATTTATTTGGTGGCGCGGCTGTTTCCCCTTTTTCACGCCTTTCCGGATGTCTCACAAGTCATTGCCATCATCGGAACGGTGACGGCGCTTATGGCTGCTTTCTTCGCGCTGACGCAAATGGACATCAAAAAAGTACTCGCCTACTCCACCATCAGTCAGCTTGGTTATATGACGGCAGCCCTCGGCGTAGGCGGGATGACGGCCGGTACTTTCCATTTAATGACTCACGCTTTTTTTAAAGCGCTGCTTTTCTTAGGCGCAGGCAGCGTCATTCACGGAAGCGGTGTTCAGGATATGAATGAAATGGGCGGCCTTCGGAAAACGATGCCGATTACCTTTTGGACTTTCGTGATGGCCACGGTTGCCATTGCCGGAATTCCGCCGTTTGCCGGATTTTGGAGTAAAGATGAAATCTTAGTCCGTGCTTTTGAATCGGGCCACCGAATCATATTTTGGGCGCTTGTGCTTACGGCTTTAATGACTTCTTTCTACATGTTCCGGCTTCTTTTTCTTACGTTTTTTGGCAAAACGCGCGGGCACCTGCATCCGCACGAATCTCCGCTCGTCATGACTCTTCCTTTGATTATTTTAGCGTTTGGCTCAGCACTCATCGGCCTGCCCGGCTCTCCGTGGATGCACCACTGGTTTCAAAATTTCCTTGCGGCGGGTCACCCTGAAGAAATTGGCATGAATTCATTCGTCGTTACCATTTCAATCGCAACCAGCGTGGCCGGATTCTTGACGGCTTTTGCCCTGTACGTGCTCAAACCAGAACTTCCAAAGCGATTCGCCAAAAAGTATTGGGTTCTTTACGAGGCTTCGAAAAACAAACTTTGGATCGATGAATTTTATCAAGCGACCGTGATCGGTTGGTTCAAAGCCGTTTCAAAAAATGCTTTTGTTTTTGATGCAGAAGTCATTGACCGAACCGTCAACGAAGTGGGCTTAAAAACGATTTCAGTAAGCCGAATCAAAAATTGGATTGATCAATACATCGTTGATGGATTGGTTAACTTGACGGGCTGGACGGTTCGAAAGATAAGCGCTGTTCTCAGGCTCATTCAAACCGGTTACATTCATAACTATTTATTCGTTCTGCTTCTTGGTCTCTTAGTCATCGTATTCGCCGTTTTTAATATTTAAATAGGAGAGAAAAATGCATCTACCAATTTTAAGCTGCCTTGTGTTCTTGCCCTTAGTGGGAATGATTTTGATTATGCTCGTGCCGCGCGGCCGGGACAATTTAATTCGGGGCATTGCAACAATCGCAACCGCTCTTGTTCTGGGCCTTACGATTAAGCTTCTGGCTGCATTTGATCAAACGCAGAGCGGGATGCAGTTTGTAGAACATGCCCAATGGATTCGTGAACTCAACGTTTTTTATCATCTCGGCGTAGACGGCATCAGCATTTTGATGATTTTTGCCACGGCCTTGCTCGGTTTTCTTGCCTGCGTGGCGTCTTTTGGAATCACGGAACGAACTAAAGAATATTTTGCGCTTTATCTTCTCCTTGAAACCGGAATGATGGGGACTTTTCTGTCACTTGATCTTTTTCTCTTTTATATTTTCTGGGAAGTCGTCCTGGTGCCGATGTATTTTTTGATCGGTGTTTGGGGCGGGCCGAGAAAAGAGTACGCGGCGATCAAATTTTTTCTTTACACTTTGGCGGGCAGCATGTTCATGCTCATCGGAATTTTGGCGCTTTATTTCAATCATACACCGCATACGTTTGATATGATCGAGCTCACTAAAAATTCCTTCGCGCTTTATTTTCAGCAACTCGTTTTTCTGGCCCTTTTCTTTGGGTTCGCCATCAAAGTTCCTATTTTTCCTTTTCACACATGGCTTCCGGACGCACACGTCGAAGCGCCGACTCCGATCAGTGTTCTCCTTGCTGGCGTGCTGCTTAAAATGGGGACGTACGGATTTTTCAGAATTAGCTATCCCATTCTACCGCAAGCGGCGCATTGGTTTGGCCCCTATATGGGCGTTCTTGCCGTCATTGGAATCGTCTACGGCGGTTTTGTTGCCTTTGCCCAGAAAGATTTCAAAAAAATGGTCGCTTATTCAAGCGTAAGCCATATGGGATTTGTGCTGCTCGGGCTTGCGGTATTCACGCCGGCGGCCATGAATGGTGCCCTTCTGCAAATGTTCAATCATGCCATGATCACCGGGGGACTCTTCTTGCTTGTGGGCGTTCTTTATGACCGAGCGCATACAAGAGAAATGGATGCCTTCGGCGGAGTTTGGTCCAAAATGCCGGTTTATGGCAGCATTTTAATTTTCATCTCACTCGCTTCGCTCGGACTCCCAGGCCTTTCCGGCTTTGTCAGTGAATTCATGGTGCTAATGGGGAGCTATCCCGTATACCGCTGGATGACGATTGCCTCATGCATCGGAATTCTGCTGGCGGCAGCCTATCTTCTTTATATGATTCAACGCGTCTTGCTCGGACCGCTGAACCCAAAATGGTCTCGCCTTCCAGATATCAATAAGCGCGAGATATTTACCTTGGTTCCATTAATGATTTTTATTCTCGCCGTCGGCGTTTACCCAAAAATCGCGCTTCAATATATCGGGCCCAGCATTGAACACTTGCTTCACTTGCTCGCAGGAAAAATAGCGGCATGATCCCGTTAGAGCTCGGAACTTAATGGAGTTATTCTAAAATGCACGCAGTTAAAATCGGGCAACAACCGTCCGTGTCAAACTTAACGATATCTGGAGCTCTAACGGGATGAATGCGGTCGATAGCCTCTTTTTTATTCGTTCTGAGATTTTCTTGGCGGCCGTTATTTTCGTCGTTTTGATTCTCGACTTTTTCATACAACAAAAGAGATGGCTTGGCTGGCTTAGTGTTTTATCAATCCTCATCGCTTTTTTTCTATCCCCGAGTTTTTATCCCGATAGCGGGCTTTTCTTTAACTACTACACTTTAGATCCATTTGGTTTCTTTTTTAAAACCATTGCCTATCTCACAATTGGCCTAACGCTCCTTGCAAGCCTTGCGTACGAAAAAATACCGCAAAAACAAGCGGGCGAGTTTTACGTTCTGTTGCTCACAATGGCACTTCTGCTCACATTTATGGGCGGGGCCACAAATTTATTAATGATTTTTCTTACGATTGAGTCCGTTTCGCTCACTTCTTACCTTTTAACGGGATTTCAAAAATTCGACAAACGCTCGAGCGAAGCTTCGCTTAAATACGTACTCTTTGGAGCCGTTTCTTCCGCCGTAATGCTTTTTGGTATGTCACTCCTTTTTGGCGCGTCGGGAACCATTGAGTTAAGCCAAATCGGTGAGCTTCTAAAGTCTTCGGCCAGCATCCCGCAAAATGTTTTAACTCAAACGGGTGGGGCTAACACGCATGGAATGATTTTGATGGGCATGCTTTTTCTTATGGCGGGTATCGGATTCAAAATTTCAATGGTCCCATTCCACATGTGGGCGCCGGATGTGTACCAAGGAGCCCCAACTCCTGTCACCGCTTTTTTAACGGTGGCCCCGAAAGCGCTCGGCGTTGCCGTAATGGCTCGCGTTTTATTCTTTGCTTTTCCCGATTTGGTCCACAAATGGGCGTTTTTGATGACGTGGATTTCCATTGCCACGATGACGATTGGAAATGTCATCGCCATTTCGCAATCGGATATCAAACGCCTTTTGGCTTACTCAAGCATTGCCCAAGCCGGATATATCCTGGCCGGGTTGGCCACGCCGGGCGAGCTCGGGCTTCAAGCAACTTTGATTTACATTGCAGCTTACTTATTAACGAACCTGGGCGCTTTTTTTACGGTGATTGCGATTGAGCGGAATTTGGAAACAAACGAATTGGAAGCGTACAACGGACTTTCGGTGAGAAACCCGCTTTTGGCTCTTGTGCTTACGATTTTCTTACTGTCGCTTGCGGGAATTCCGCCTCTTGCTGGATTTATCGGAAAAATCTATATCTTTTCATCGGCCATTAAAGCGCATTCCATACCGCTTGCGCTGTCCATTGCATTGAATTCAGCGGTTGCCGCTTATTATTATTTCAACGTGGTTAAAGCGATGTATCTGGCCCCACCAAAAGTGAAAGAGCCTCTCACAAACCCATTTCCAATTAAGCTCGCTATCGGTACCATGCTTTTTGGAACTTTCCTAATCGGCCTTTGGCCTTCGCTGATTATTCAAGCAGTCGTAAAATCTTTAGCGAATTTCCCCATCTTTTAAAACAACCTCCCTGCAAAATATAATTTCCCGTACTATAACATAAATTAAGGAAGCTTTAACTTGAAAGACTACAAGGGCATTATGAGGCCGAGTGCCATGCCATGATTGGTATAATCGAAATTAGAGTTGTTGGAATTGTTCCGCTCGTACCGGTAATCTATGCTTGTCAGGAGCCACGGCCGGAAGGCATAATCAAAACCTACAAAAAGGTTGCCCACGGTATCCCGCCTTTTGATAAACACTCTGCCGGTCGCAGCGGCCGCATCATAATTCTGACGAATTAAAGCACCGCCGGTTCTACCGCGTAGTTTTGAAGTAAAAAGATAAGTTGCAGAAGCCTGGAACCGTTTTTCATCGAGGAAGCGGTTGTTTGTAAAGGTGGACTCATAGGAAGTCCGATGAAAATAAAAGTCTAGGTCGGTTCGTTTCGTCAATGTATGCCGCAGACGAATATCGGCAACCGGTTTATCAAACTCACCTTTGCTGCTGTGGTAATTCCGGTCCATATAACCCACCCGTGCTAAAATGCCGGTCCGCTCCGAAAGCTGACCAACCACTCCAACCCGGCCTTGGTGGTACCGGCCGGGCCGTGTGACATCATAATCGTAATCAAAATGCGAATAATTGTACTCAAGGAGGCCTCGGAAATTTGGGGCTAACGTCCGGTATGCCCTTCCCGTAATCACGTTATTATCATACTCAAATTGATCGTAAATTGAACTGTCATAACGGCGGTGCGCATTTTCGTACTGCGTTTCAAACGTCCAATCCCGCCAATTGTATCCAACCGTGGGACTTACTTTTTGATCCTCATATTCAACCCGTTTGACGAACGCCGTGCCTGCTCGAGCGGCATCCTTAACATATTCTTCTGTTACATTGACATAAAGATTGTCGGTCAACTTAAAATTGCCGAGCGCTCCGAACGATTGACCGATGTCATCATGCTGATCGTATTTGCCAAATTCCAAAAAGCGCGCTTCGTAAACCGCGCCGATACGATACCGATCGTCCGCACCAAACGGGAAATTCACTGAAACGCCCGGAGTCCAAGTCCAAAGCACTTCATCACGCGTTTTGGGAGCTTCCGGTTCATCAAATACGTTGCTATTATATTCAAAACCTGCTTTGAGATAAGGTTTAACCTTAGCCGGAGTTCCTTGCAAAATTTGAGAGGTGAAATCCTTGGCCCAAAACTTCTTGGCCAAACCTTCAAAAGCATCTAAGGTTTGATTGATGCCTTGATCGATTTTAAAATCGCTGAGCCCTTGGGCCATTCCGGAAACAACGTGATCAGAAATTTCAGATACTTTTGCGCGATCAGCCCCCACAACGAGCCGATCGAAGGACCAATCCAAACCTTGGCCGAAAAATTTCACTACCCCTTCTATAAAGGGGCACGTTCCCGGCTGAAGTGCGGCATCGATTACCTTCCGGGCGTTCACCCCAATAGAGTTTGCGCCTGACTTTGCAGTTCCAAGATCTCCAGCATATAGAAAGGAGCTCGAGAGGAAAAAAGAGCCTGCGGAAACTAGAAAAATAAGGTAAGAGGTTACTCTGCGCATCGCACCTTTCCTTTTTTTACTATTAATTGTTATCGACAACTGCCGATAAATACATTAGAAGATTGTCCGCGCGATTTTTTCTTGAAATCGAGATGGCCCTAATATATGATGAAAAGCGAAGGGAAATCAATGAAATCAAAACGTGGCCCCACAATTAGTTTCATGATAGGTTGCGCAATCATAATCATCCTCGTTTTTCCTCTCACGACGTTTGCCTTAAGCAGCAGACCGCCAAAAATAGATGAGCAAGCCAATGCTGCCCCCGATCAATTTTCAGAAGGTGATGCGCTTAGATACGGCGGGCTCTTCGGTCCATTGCCGGATCCTTACGATCATCCTATGGGCGATTTTATGACCGGCTTAGGCCGCACGGATGCGCATGATAATCCAATCAATACGAGAGATATGGGATTCGGGGCAGGCGTCAAAGGATTCGATGCCATTAATCGCCGCATATGTCCCGAAGGCGCTCTGAGCTGTCCAGACTCCTAAGTATAATTTTCTCCAAATCAAATAACCGAAAATAACGAACTGAGCGTATCGCAAATGCGTACCGGTGATACGTCCTATTCCCATGGCCTACCCCCAATTCAACAATCAACTTCCACAGATTATCTGTAAAGTAACTTAACCTCCCGGAGTGGATACCATGTACCCAGGCAGTACAATTTTGTAATAAAGACGGGTTGTATTCTCTTTATTTGACGGGTATTCTTTAAATAACGCTGAAAATGGGTTTTTTATTTTTAGGGAGATTAATGTGACGAAGATAGATGTTTTAACCGCTGTTGTTGCCCTAACGCTGATCCTCTGTCCAAATCCTGCTTCGCCTCAGACAACTTCTTCAGACAAACAACCGGCAGCGGAAAAAGGAATCATTGATCAAGGTCTGGACCAGATGGACAAAGCCGGCCGCGCCATTGAAGAAGGACGCGATGAATTCTACGCGCATCCTCTCGACAGCATCGCCAAAGCCGGAGAATGGCTCATCGACAACGCACCTGAGGCTTGGGATTGGACCATGCAGAAG
>Ga0155264_131_pt2 | contig 12575 bp, 21 predicted proteins | sample RifCSPhighO2_02_FD_106232 | JGI IMG/M metagenome (GOLD analysis project Ga0155264, IMG submission 106232) | Omnitrophica bacterium RIFCSPHIGHO2_02_FULL_46_11
CAGCTCCCGGAGGTCCCAAAAGAACAATTCGCCAAGTCATCGTTTTACCCCGTTAGAGATAGGAAACGCTTCCAACCGAAGCGTTGCCGTAAATCATGGGAACACCTCATATTCCCGTTCAAATCTGACCTCATCGAGCTGCATATATATAAAAGCATAGCTTGCATCTCTAACGGGGTTAACGGATGCGTGCTCTCAACTTACCTTTTTTGATGAAGCCTTCGTAATGGCGCATCAGAAGCTGGGATTCAATTTGCTTCATCGTATCCAAAATAACGCCAACAATAATCAAAAGACCTGTTCCGCCGAAAAAGCTAGCCACCAAAAACGGGATGTTCAAAATCTTCGGTGAATGCATGATGCTCGGAAAAATAGCAATGATCGCTAGAAAAAGAGCCCCACTAAACGCAATCCGCGTCATTAAATAATCCAAATGTTCCGCCGTATTTTTTCCGGGCCGTATCCCCGGAATAAAACCGCCGTACTTTTGTAAATTATTGGCTACTTCAATCGGATTAAATGTAATCGCTGTATAAAAGAACGTGAAAAAAATAATTAAAAATGCTTCAATCGACACGTACAACGCCGAACCTGGCGAAAGGCCCGTCGCGATAGATCTAACCATTCCTTGCGAAGGGAGAAATCCGGCAATGGTTGCCGGAAACAAAATCACCGATTGCGCAAAAATAATCGGAATTACTCCCGCTTGATTTACTTTAAGCGGAAGATAGGTGCTCTGGCCTCCATACACTCGATGCCCGCGGATTTGCTTTGCGTATTGCACCGGAATTTTCCGCTGCCCTTGAATGATCAAAATCACACCGACCATCGTTGAAACGAACAGGATAGCCATCAAGCCCAATTTCCAGTATGCAAGCTGTCCAAATTGCACCAGCGAGGTCGTTTGGATAAAAGCTGTTGGAATACTTTCAATGATGCCTGTGGTAATCAGAACCGACATTCCATTACCGATGCCGTGTTCGTCGATTTGTTCACCAAGCCACATAATAAACACGGTACCGGTGGTGAGCGTCAAAATGGTCATCAATCGGAAGGACCATCCCGGATTCGGCACAATCACCGTTCCTTGAAATGCATTTGGATTTTCAAGCCAAAGGGAAATAAAAAAGGTTTGGATCAGGGCTAAAATTAATGTCCCATACCGCGTATACTGAATCAGCGTACGCCTGCCTTCTTCTCCGCCTTCTTTAGCCAGCTTTTCGAGCTGTGGTATCACAACCGTCAGAAGCTGAAGAATAATGGAAGAAGAAATGTAGGGCATGATTCCAAGCGCAAAAACCGTTGCTTTTTGCAAAGCGCCGCCTGAAAAAAGGGCCATGATCCCAAACAAATTTCCACCTGCGGTACCAGCAATTCTCTGAAAGAATTGGTTCAGCGCATTTCCATCAACGCCGGGCGTTGGGAGATGCGCTCCTAACCGGTATATCGCTATGATAAAGAGCGTATAAAGAACTTTGCGTCTGAGTTCCGGGATTTTAAAAATGTTCCCAAGCGCTCGCAGCATCAGAATATGGCCATCACTTCTTTTCGATCAAAAGGGCTTCGCCGCCCGCCTTTTCAATTGCTTCTTTTGCCTGAGCGCTAAACCGATGGGCCTGGACTTTCAATTTATGTGTCAATTTTCCTCTGCCCAGCACTTTTAAGCCTGCTTCCAAGCGTTTAATCACTTTATTTTGAAGCAACCAGTCAGGTGAAACTTCAGAAACCTTCAATTGATCCAATTGATCTAAATTCACAATCGCATATTCTTTATGGTTCGGCTGATGAAAACCCCGTTTCGGAAATCTCTGATGCATCGGAGTCTGTCCGCCTTCAAAGGCAGGACGCTGATGGAATCCCGAACGAGCACGTTGGCCTTTATGGCCCTTGGTTGAGGTTTTTCCGTGTCCGGAACTTTCGCCTCGGCCAAGCCGCTTAGGTTTTTTTTGATAGGGCACCTTGCTCCTCATGCTACGCTGCCGCCTTCTTCTGTCTTGCGTCCTTTGTCGTCCATCATAAGGTTCTGCAATCCTGAAAGCGTTGCCTTCAATACATTAATGGCATTGTCACTGCCCAAACTTTTGGTCAAAATATCCTTAATACCGCAACATTCGCAAACAGCTCGAACCGCCCCACCCGCAATAACGCCTGTACCGGGAGCCGCTGGTTTTAGAAGCACTTTCGCTGCGCCATAATGACCGATAATTTCATGAGGTATTGTGGTGTTGCGAAGTGAGATCGGGATTTGTTTTTTGCGCGCGACCGCAAGCGATTTACGAATGGCATCGGAAACCTCGCTTGCTTTTTCAAGTGCAAAACCCACCTTCCCCTGCCCATTGCCAACCACAACTAAAGCGCTAAAATGAAACCGCCGGCCGCCTTTTACCACTTTGGCGATTCGGTTAATTTGTATCACCTTTTCAAATTGCCCCGCGTCGGCTGCAATTGCGGGAGACGGACGGACTGCTCTTTCCGTTGTTTCTTTAGTCGTTTGTTCTGATTCAATCAATGGATGCTCCACTCCTCGTTAAAATTGAATTCCGCTCTCCCGAAGAGATTCCGCAAAAGCCTTAATGCGGCCATGATACGGATATCCTCCCCGGTCAAAAATGATGCGTGTGATCTTATGCTTTTTAAGCTGCTCTCCCAAATAAGCGCCGAATTTCTTGGCCCCTTCGATATTGCCAAATTGCTTTTTCCCCTTGGGACGAAAATCTGCCGCAAGCGTCGATGAAGAAAAAAGCGTGCGTTCGCTCTCGTCATTCACCACTTGAACCGTCAAATTCAAATGAGAGCGATGAACGCTAAGCCGCGGATGATCGGCGATTCCAAAAATCTTTTTTCGGATTCTCAGATGCCGTTTTTTTAATTTCTCTTCTCTAAAAACCGCGGTTGACATGTGTTTTAACCTGCTGCTTTCCCAGCTTTGCGGCGAATCTGTTCGCCCGCATAGCGAATGCCTTTGCCCTTATAAGGTTCAGGCTCAAAAAAAGACCGGATATTCGCGGCCACTTGCCCTACCAAAACTTTGTCTACGCCTTTCACCGTTACGGAAGTCGGTTTTGGTACTTCAATTTTGATTCCTTCCGGAACTGCATAATCTATAGGATGTGAAAAACCAAGCGCCAGTTGAAGGTTCTTGCCTTGCAATTGTGCCTTAAAACCAATCCCTTCGATCTCAAGCGTTTTTGAAAATTCCTGCGTCACACCGATCACCATATTCGCAATGAGCGAGCGCGTAAGGCCGTGCAAGGATTTGTCCTGGCCAATGTTCGTTGGCCGGCTGACCGAAATTTCGTTATTGGCAACGGCCACCTTCATCCTAGGATGAATGTTTAAGTCGGATTTTCCTTTTGGCCCTTCAACATGAATTTTGGACCCAGCCACTTCGACCTTCACGCCTTGTGGAATTGGAATGGGTCTTCTACCGATGCGCGACATGATTGATTACCATACCTTGCAAAGCAATTCGCCACCAACCTTTTGAGCCCTAGCTTCACGATCTGTCATCACACCTTTTGAGGTAGAAAGAATGGCAACTCCCAATCCCCCCAACACTCTTGGCACTTCCTCGCAATTGACATACTGACGCAAACCAGGTTTTGAAATACGAACGATTGACTTGATCGCAGCTTGCTTGTCTTTTATATATTTCAAATGAATCCGAATGAACCGTTTGGGCCCTTCCTCGACGGACTTAAAATTCTCTATGAATCCTTCGCGTTTGAGAATCTCGGTAATCTTTAACGTTAATTGAGATCCCCGCGTTGTCACATTTGGCTTTGCCGCTCGTGCGGCATTTCGAATTTGTGTTAGAAAATCTGAAATTGGATCTGTAGGTGCTCCCATAAATATAATTTCCTTTACCCCGTTAGAAACTTTCTTCTTTCAAATTATTTGCATCATTCACAAATTTCATTTCTCTCACCCTATTTTTTAATAAAAAGTGGCCCGAGTTTCTAACGGGGTTTACCAGCTCGACTTCGTTACGCCGGGAATAAGGCCTTGATTGGCCAATTCACGGAAACAGATTCGGCAAAGTGCAAACTTACGGATATAGCCGCGCGGCCGGCCGCAGGTACGGCATCGGTTATATCCTTGCACTTTAAATTTTGGTTTGCGCCGCTGTTTAACGATTAAACTTGTCTTTGCCATAAATCATCCCTTATTTACGAAATGGAACGCCCAACAATTCCAGAAGCCGTTTCGATTGGTTTTTATCTAAGGTGGAAATTACAAAGGTAATGTCCATCCCTTGGATTTTTCTCATTTTGTCATATTCCACTTCCGGAAAAATAAATTGTTCTTGAATCCCAAATGAATAATTGGCTGTAGAATCAAAGCTGGAGGTGGGAACTCCGCGAAAATCCCGGATTCTGGGCATGGCCACATTAAACAAACGATCCATAAATTCATACATCCGTGTCTTACGAAGCGTCACTTTTAACCCAATCGGAACACCTTCCCTCAGTTTGAACGCAGAAATCGACTTCTTAGCTTTTGTCATCACTGGCTTCTGACCTGTAATCTGAGCTAACTCATGAGCAAGATGCTCCATCAACTTGATGTCGGTGGAACCTTCCTTGACGCCCATGTTGATCACAATCTTTTCAATACGAGGCACCGCTAAGTAATTCTGGTGATGAAATTCCTTCATCATGGTCGGAGCAATAGAATTCCGATACAATTCCCAGAGCCTCGCTGGCTTTGATTCAACTTTTTGAACTGCCTCTTTAACCATTAAAATGTACTCCTCAACCTCTGTCATTCTGAGGCCGAAGGCCGAAGAATCTCGGAGATCCTTCGCTTCGCTCAGGATGACGGGCCATATTTACTCTGCCCGTCAGATAATTTCGTTGCATTTCTTACAAACGCGTTGTTTCGTCTTATCTGCTAAAAACTGAAAACCTACCCGGGTAGGCTTAGAACAACGTGGGCAAACTAATTGAACGTTGGATCGATGAAGCTTGCCTTCCACTTGAGTGATTCCACCCTTTGGATTTTGCTGGCTTGGCCGCGTATAAACTTTAACAAAATTCAGGCTTTCGAGCACAAGCCGGTTCTCTTCCGGAAGCACTCTGAGGATTTTTCCCTTTTTCCCCCGCTCCTTACCTGTTGTAACAGTTACCAAATCGCCTTTTTTAAGTTTCATGATCAAACGACCTCTGGGGCCAGCGATATGATCTTGGCAAAATTAAGATCGCGTAGCTCCCGCGCCACGGGCCCGAAAATTCGAGTTCCGCGTGGATTCTGTTGATTGTCAATAATGACAATGGCATTTGAATTGAAGCGAACCGAAGAGCCGTCTGGGCGTTTAATCGGATTACGGGAACGCACGACAACCGCTTTTATCACTTCACCCGCTTTGACAATTCCATCCGGCTGGGCTTCCTTTACTGAGCCGGTGATAATATCGCCGACTTCTGCGGTTCGCTTGCTGCGGCGATTCAAAACACCGATCATCGCTACCCGCTTGGCGCCGGTATTGTCTGCTATTTCTAAAATAGACCTCATCTGAATCATCTGAAAAACTCCAAAATTATTTGGACACACTTAAAACTTCAACGACCCGCCATCGTTTTGTCCGTGACATCGGCCTTGTTTCCTTAATTCGGACTTTGTCACCCACTTTAGCTGTACTTTGTTCATTGTGCGCCACATACTTCTTACGCTGGCGGACCACCTTGTGAAAAATAGGATGCTTCGCAAGGTTTGTCACCTCTACAATTGTTGTTTGAGGCGTTTTATTGCTTAATACAACCCCAACTTGCTCTTTCCGGTGACGCTTAGCCATTGTTCTTAAGTTCCATTTCTCTTTTAATGGTTAGTACTTTCGCTAAATCTTTCCGGACATGTCTTAGTCTCATGACATTTTCAAGCTTTGCCAATTTTGCATCAAGACGGCATTGAAAGAGTTCCTTATGAAACCCTTCCGCTTTTTCGTTTAATTCATCCACTGAAAGCGATCTTAAATCTTTAGCTTTTAAAGTCGGCATCTTTTAAAGTCCTATCCGTTTTACAAATCGAGTTGCGAAAGGAAGTTTATGAGCACATAATCTCAGGGCTGCACGAGCCATTGTTTCTGGAATACCACCCATTTCAAATAAAACTCGCCCCGGTTTAATCACCGACACATAGTATTCAGGAGCGCCTTTGCCTTTTCCCATGCGTGTTTCTGCCGGTTTTTTGGTGTACGATTTGTCCGGGAAAACACGCAACCAAACTTTTCCGCCGCGCTTCACATGCCGCGTCAAAGCAACGCGGGCTGCTTCAAGTTGAATCGCAGTCAACCAGCCATGGCCAATCGCCTTAAGGCCGTAATCACCGAAATTCACTACAGCGCCTCGGGTGGCGACGCCTCGCATTTTTCCGCGATGCTGTTTTCTAAATTTAACCCGCTTAGGCATTAATGACATTGTGTTATGTTTTTCCTTTACTGTATTCCATCCGATGGCTTTTGAACCTCATCGGGTACAAGCGGGGCTTCGGTAAGAGTTTCCCCGGAACTCACGGCAGCTACTTTTTCCGCGAGTTCTTTTCGGCTTGCTTTCTGAATCTTTTGCTGTTCAAACTGCTTGGCGCGTTGAGCCTCTTCCTTTTTCACCAACACTTCGCCATGATAAACCCATGCCTTAACACCAATGGTTCCGTAGGTCGTAAACGCCTCCGCAAAACCGTATTCGACATTAGCCCGAAAAGTACTGAGTGGAACTTTTCCTTCTTTATAACCTTCGGCGCGCGCAATTTCAGAGCCACCCAAACGCCCCTTGCACATGACCTTAATTCCGCCGGCTCCTTTGCCCATCGCGCTTGCGACGGCTTTTTTCATTGCCTTTCGAAAAGCAACCCGCTTTTCCAGCTGAAGCGCTATATTTTCCGCAACCAATTGCGCATTGGTTTGAGGAACCGCGACTTCTTTGATATCAAGAAATACTTCGCCTGTTGTCATGCTCGATACTTCGTCGCGGACGCGATTAATTTCCTGGCCGCCGCGGCCGATGATAAGTCCCGGCCGTGCCGTATAAATCCAAATGCGTAATTTTCCCGATGAGCGCTCAATCAAAATATCCGCAACACCAGCTAATCTTAATTTTTCCTTAAGATACTTTCGAATTTTTAAATCTTCATGAAGCAGACGGACATACTCCTTGCGCGTTGAAAACCACTTGGCTCGCCAATCCTTAATGTAACCAAGTCTCAACCCGAATGGATGTGCTTTTTGTCCCACAATCTGCTCCTTTATGAAAACAAATTAACGCGCTGCGCCGGCAACGGCTGCTTTGGTTTTCTTTTCTTTCTTAAGAATATTAAAGCCTTTGGCTTTTCCTTCTTTAGGTTCGATTCCGGGCTGCGATACCGGCATTTCGCGCTCGCCCAATACAACCGTTAGATGAGTCGTGCGCTTTAAAATTTGATCGGCCCGGCCCATGGAACGAGACATGAAACGTTTGAGTGACGGGCCGCCATCTGCTTTAATTTCGCGGATGAAAAGACGGTCTTCAACCATCTTTTTCACTTTGGCATTTGCTTGAGCACTTTTCAGTGTCTTCGCAGCAAGACGTGCGCCTTTATTGGTCAAATGTTCCAAGATGGCGAACGCACTAGAGACAGGCTTCCTTCGAATCGCATCGATTACGAAGCGCATCTTGCGCGGTGAAATTCTGATATATTTCGTAACTGCTCTAGCTTCCATAGGTTATGTCTTTGCTCCCGCAGCCATGGCCTTTGCTTTATCCTGTGCGGTACTATGTTTCCTGAAGAGCCGCGTAGGTGAAAACTCTCCGAGCTTGTGGCCTACCATATTTTCCGTGACGAACACATTATTGAAAGCCCTCCCATTATGGACGGCGAGGGTTAGCCCTACAAAATCAGGTGTAATTGTGGACCGGCGTGACCAAGTTTTAATTGGTTTACGTTCTCTCGCCTTTTGGGCTTTTTGAACCTTAATCAAAAGGTACTCATCAACAAACGCCCCTTTATCGGTTGAGCGGCTCACTTGTTTACTTCCTCCTGTCCTTTACAATAAAACGATTAGAGCTCTTATTGCGCTTCCTTGTTTTAAACCCTTTTGACAACTGGCCCCATGCGCTCTGTGGATGATTGCCACCCTTAGATTTTCCTTCGCCGCCGCCCATGGGATGGTCCACCGGATTCGTCGCCACACCTCGTGTCGTCGGTCGAATCCCTAACCATCTCTTGCGACCGGCTTTTCCATAGGAAATATTTTCATGGTCGATATTGGAACACTGGCCGATGGTTGCATAAGCATCAAGTTTGACCATGCGCACTTCGCCGGAAGGAAGTTTCAAATGCGCAAATTCATTTTCTTTAGACATGATCCGCGCCAAAGCACCGGCTGAGCGGACCATTTTGCCGCCGCGCCCTGGTTCTAATTCAATATTGTGAATCGGAGTACCTTCAGGAATATTTCTGAGAGGCAGATGATTTCCCACTTTTACCTCTGCGCTCGCACCGCTTGAAACTTTCTGCCCCACAATCAAACCATCCGGCGCAAGGATATAAGCCTTCTCACCATCCTGGTATTCAATCAGTGCGATTCGGCTTGTCCGATTTGGATCATATTCGATGGTCTTCACCGAAGCTTCCACGCCGTGCTTGATGCGCTTAAAATCAACCAGCCGGATCCGGCGCTTGTGGCCGCCGCCTTTGTGATACGTTGTAATATGGCCATAAGAATTCCGCCCGGCTGTACGCTTTTTAATCTCGGTAAGCGGACGATAAGGCCGATCGGTTGTTAAATCAGAAAAATCATGGGCACTTCCGAACCGGCGACCTGGGGTTGTTGGTTTAAATTTAATGAGTGGCATCGTTTATCTTTCTAAGCAAACTCGATCTTTTGCCCTTCTTTCAGAGTGACTATGGCCTTTTTCCAATCGGAGGTTTTGCCGGGTTGAAACCGAACGCGCTTCCATTTTCCCCCGAAGACCATCGTGTTCACTTTGGCAACTTTGACATTAAAAATCCGTTCCACCGCTTCGCGGATTTCATGTTTCTTGGCATCTGTTTTTACATGAAAGAAATACTTACCAGCTTTTTCTTGATGAGCGCCCTTTTCCGTAATCAGCGGTTTGCGAATAACCTCGTAAATGTTCATTTCTTCGCCCCTTTGACCTCAGGAACTTCTGTCTCGTCCAAGGCTCTTTGTTCAACCGTTGAAAGGGCCTGTTTTTCAATCAAAAGTTTCCTTCGGCGCTGGATATGATAAGCATTTACATCCCGCGCAAGTTTAATAGAAAATAAGTGCTGCAAATTTCGTGAAGCGCGTTTCAAGTTTTCGTCCATTGAATTGACCACAAAAAGCGTTCGAGACTTATCTAAGCCAAGCGCCTTAATGATCCCGACCAATTCTTTTGTCTTTGGTTTCCCCAAAATGGCGTCCTCTAAAAGCAAAACGTTATCTTGTTTTTGTTTGAGGCTCAAAGCGGAAATCAAAGCTGCTTTTTTCATGGTATTGGGCAAATCGGTATCATAATCCCGCGGATGAGGACCAAAGGTAACGCCGCCCCCTCTCCAAATAGGCGAGCGCCGTGACGAATGCCTGGCGCGTCCAGTCCCTTTCTGACGCCAAGGCTTTTTTCCTCCGCCACGAACTTCCGCGCGTCCTTTGGTAGAATGTGTCCCGCGTCTTTGATTTCCTGCGTACGCTTTTAAAACCAAATCAAGGAGACGCTGATTCACCGGTGCTTGAAAGACAGAGTCGTTCAATTCGACTTCTCCCGCTTTTTTCCCATCTTTTTGATACACAATCGCTTTTGACATAAAAATTTTACTTCTTCTTAGCCGGCGCTGCTTGTGCTGGCTTCTTTTTGGGCGTTGCTTCCGCTTTCTTTACTTTTCCTGTAGAAACTTTTTTCTCGGGAAGCTTAAGTTCTTCCAAAGGCTCCCCTGGAAACCGCCATTTGCGCGGGCGTGGTTTTTTAAGAGCCTCCCGAATAATCAAATAACTATTTTCGTGGCCCGGAACAGCGCCATGCACGGCCATCAAATTATGTTCAAGATCGATTTTTTCCACCCGTAGATTTTGAACCGTCACGCGTTCATTTCCCATTTGTCCCGGCATCCGCATGCCCTTAACAACGCGGGATGGGAACGACGAAGCGCCGATGGAACCCGCTACTCGGCCAAACATGGAACCGTGTCCGCGCTCTCCGCCTTTGAAATGATGCCTCTTTACGACGCCTTGAAAACCTTTTCCGATGGAAGTGCCAATGACATCGATATAATCACCCACGGCGAAATTATTGACATGAAGCTCTTTGCCCAGCTCAAGGCCTTCCAAGTTTTCTGTCCGAATTTCGCGGAGAAAGCGCTTAGGGGTTGATTTGGATTTTTTGAAATGGCCAAGCTCAGCCCGGTTGGTTCGCTTTTCTTTTTTGGCATCAAAAGCAAGCTGAATCGCTTGATAGCCATCCGTTTCCTTCTTTTTAATCTGCACAATTGTACAAGGACCCACTTCAAGCACCGTAACCGGAACACGGTTACCGTCGTGGTCAAAAATCTGAGTCATTCCAACTTTTTTACCAAGAAGCCCGATCATGCAAATATCCTTATAATTTAATCTCAACATCCACACCGGCCGGAAGCGCTAATTTCATCAGCGCATCCACAGTCCGGGCTGTCGGCTCCAAAATATCCAAAAGCCGCTTATGAGTTCTCATCTCAAACTGCTCACGGGCCTTTTTATCGATGTGTGGCCCTTTTAAAACCGTTGTTTTCCATATAGCCGTAGGAAGTGGAATCGGGCCCACAACACGCGCACCGGTCAGCTTTACGGTAGTCACTATTTCTTGAACCGATTGATCCAGAATCCTGTGATCGTATGCCCTTAATTTAATGCGTACTTTTTCTTTAGCCATTGTTAGTGCTCCCCTTCGATAATGGCACGGGCAATATTGCCTGGAATTTCCTTATAACTATGAAATTCCATTGGAGACGGCACGGCGCGCCCCTGTGAAAGAGAGCGAATGGCGCTCGCAAAACCAAACATATCCATAAGAGGCACCAAAGCTTTCACAAACTTTACATTCCCACGGTTTCCCATTTCTTGAATGACGGCGCGCCTTGAATTCATATCGCCAATCAAGGAACCCATATACTCTTCGGGAACAATGACTTCGATCGTCATAATAGGCTCAAGCAAGACAAGCTTTGCTTTCCTAGCCGCTTCTTTTAAACCCATAGAAGCTGCAATTTTAAATGCGATTTCTGAAGAATCGACATCGTGATAAGAGCCGTCAAAAAGAGTGATTTTTATATCCACAAGCGGATAGCCTGCCAATACACCGTTTTGACATGCCTCTCTGGCGCCGTCTTCCACGGCCGGTACGTATTCACGCGGAATCGCTCCTCCAACAACTTTATTAACAAATTCAACTCCCTTGCCACGTTCTAAAGGTTCAACTTCAAGGCAGCAATGACCATATTGACCTCGGCCGCCGGTTTGGCGAATATATTTTCCTTCTGCCTTCGCCTTGCCTTGTATGGTTTCCTTAAAAGCAACTTGCGGTTTTCCTACATTCGTTTGAACGCCGTATTCACGAAGCATTCGATCAACGACAATTTCCAAATGAAGTTCTCCCATCCCTGAAATAATGGTTTGCCCCGTTTCTTCATTGCTTTTGACACGGAACGTCGGATCTTCCTGCGTCATGCGCTGTAAAGTCGTTGAAAGCTTGTCGCGATCCGCCTTTGTCTTTGGCTCCACCGCAAGTGAAATAACAGGTTCTGGAATAAAAAGCGTTTCCAAAACAATTGGATGAGCTTCATCGCAAAGCGTGTCGCCTGTTTTTAAATCTTTAAGCCCGACCACGGCAACAATATTGCCGGCTCCTGCTTCTTCAATGTCTTCGCGCTTATTGGCATGCATAAGAAGCATGCGTCCGATTCGTTCTTTTGAATTTTTTGAAGCGTTGTATACATAAGAACCTGCGCGTAAAACACCGGAATAAATCCGGACATAGGCGAAGTTTCCGCCTCCAGCAAAACGGTCAGACGCAATCTTAAAAACAAGCCCTGAAAACGGATCCTTTTCGCTTGGGTGGCGTTCTAATTCGTTGCCTGTCTTAGGGTCTTTTCCTTTGGTGGACGGAACATCCAAAGGTGCGGGCAAATAATCAACCACGGTATCCAGAAGCTGCTGAACTCCCTTATTTTTGTAAGAGGACCCGCAAATAATGGGTAAAATCTCAATTTTAATCGTTGCCTTTCGGATGCCGGCCATAAGTTCTTGAGGCGTCGGCATCTGACCTTCCACAAATTTATGCATCAGTTGATCGTCGTGTTCAGCAACCTTTTCAACTAAAAATTCTCGCGCTTTTTTCGCTGCTTCTTGATACTCAGCGGGAATATCAACTTCATCATATTGGGCACCAAGCGTCTCATCATGAAACACTGCGGCTTTCATCGTCACTAAATCAATAACCCCTTTAAAAAAGTCCTCTTTACCTAAAGGCAATTGGAGGGGGACTGCATTCGCTCCTAAACGATCCCTCATTTGCTCAACACAGGCCCAAAAATCAGCGCCGACACGATCCATCTTATTAATGTAGGCGATT
>Ga0155264_150_pt2 | contig 12458 bp, 13 predicted proteins | sample RifCSPhighO2_02_FD_106232 | JGI IMG/M metagenome (GOLD analysis project Ga0155264, IMG submission 106232) | Omnitrophica bacterium RIFCSPHIGHO2_02_FULL_46_11
AATCAGGCGTCAGTACTTCAATTGTTGCTTCCGGTAAAAGTTCGCGGATTGAGAGAATCGTTTGATGAAACGCGCCGGCTCCTTCATCTTGAAGCTCATCTCTTGCCACCGAAGTCACTACGACATGGCGCAAACCTAACTTTGACGCTGCCTTTGCTACGCGCATCGGCTCATCTGCTTCAACGGCCGAGGGTTTTCCAACATCAATGGCGCAAAATCCGCAGCTTCGCGTGCATCGATCACCCAAAATCATGAACGTCGCGGTGCGGTGAGAATAGCATTCCATTTGATTTGGGCAAAGAGCGGATTCGCAAACCGTATTCAGCTTAAATTCAGCCAGTGCCTCATGCGTCGCAAAGGTAGAACCGGTTGGAATTTCGCGCCTAAGCCAAGCAGGAAATCGCTTCATCCCCCACCATTTGTTTTCATGTGATCGAATGGTGGGGGATCATCACCCCACCACTACATTTTAAGGTGAATAATGGAGGGCTTTTTCTATCAAAAAAGGACTTAACTGTCAAGGTATTCGATATTTACGACGCAGGAATGGAAATATCGAGGACAGAAACTTTGCCGCTATGCTCGGGGCCTCTACCAATCAAGAGGCCGCGTTTGGCTATTCCAAGCGTTCCGGTCGCTTTTGCCTTAATCGCAATGCCTAATGGAACGCCCGAGTCGCTGTTTAAACCGGAAGGAATGTCAATGGCGAGAACGGGCTTTTGCGAATCATTCAAAATAGAGATTACGTCATAAAAAAATCCGCTTACCGGCCGTTCCAATCCAATGCCAAAGATGCCGTCGATAATGAGGTCTGATCTTTTAGCCAATATGTTAAGCCGAGTTGCTTGATTTTCTGATGTAAAAGAACAAATCGGAACATGCATTTTTCTTAAAATACCATAATTTATTTTTGGATCAGATTTTAATTCTTTTGGATGGATTAAGAGAACAACTTGAACTGAATAACCATGATTGGTCAAATGGCGAGCGGCAACAAGGCCGTCTCCTCCATTATTTCCTTTTCCACAAACAATAAGAACGCGCTTTTTTCTTCTAAGCATTTTCTGAGCTAATTCTGCAATCCCACGTCCTGCATTTTCCATCAATATGAGGCTTGGAATTCCGTAGCACTTAATCGCCTTCCGGTCAAGCGTCCGCATTTTGGCGGTGGAAATATATTTCATGGTGATGCGCACCGTTTACCGTCATTGCGAGGCAACGTTCCAAATGAAGCCGAAGCAATCCCAGAGATTGCTTCGTCGGTCTTACGGCCTCCTCGCAATGACGGGCGCAAACAATTCCTCACATGATATGCCGCAATTCCAAACGCGACTGTGACATTTAAAGAATTTTTAAGCCCTGCCATTTCAATTTCAATCGCGCGGTCACTCAAGGCTAAAAGCTCATCCGAAACTCCGCTGATTTCATTGCCGAGCACAAGACATACCGGCCTGCGCGGCTCAAATTCTTGATACGGCGTACTTCCCTTGATTTGTTCAAGCAAAACAATTTCATAATCCTGACTTTTTAGTTCTTTCACTATCGAAATGACATTTTCGCGGTATTCCCAAGGCACGGTTCTTTCAGCGCCAAGCGCCGTTTTTGCAATACGCGTTTTCGGTGAACGCACTTCGCTTTTTTTACTTTTTCCGTGTCCAATTGAATCGGGTGTGCCCGTAATCCCGCAAAGCCAGATTTTTTCAATCCCGGTCGCATCCGCCGTTCTAAAAATGGAGCCTACATTATAAAGACTCCGAACGTTATTTAGAATAACTGTGACGGGCAGCCTTTGCTCTGCGCAGCTCGACTGTCGTTTAAGCAATTCTTGGTGAGTTAGCTTGCGCATGCTAGAAAGCGAGGGATAATTGCGAACCTAAAACTTGATTGGAAGACCAATCACGCGACCCTCTTTTGGATTGAATCAGATAAAAAATTTTGAACGTCGTCTTTTTGTAGAGCTTGAATGTCAATCCAATCGGGATCACACGATTTTCGACAATGCGCTCACGGTTAAAATCAACGAAAAATTCATTATTTGCATAAATGGATTGAAGCGGGCCTAAATGTTTTAGAGGAAATTCCAATTCATCCATATGGCGGAAACGAGCATTATCAGAACCGGCGTCTTCAATCCAGCGGAATTCCAATCGGTTGCGGGTTTTAAATTTGAGCCAGTGTGTCACTTGATAATATGGATTGATTTCAAGCTCTAAGCGATGATGAGACTTAAAATCTTTCTTTTTTGTTTTTGTGTCAACTGCCTCATTTTGCAAATAGGTATAATTAACTCCGAGCTGCAGATATTTTATCGGGTCCAATTGTAATTTCTGGCTGGCCTGCCAAAAACCAAAATCAGAAACATCATCCAAAAACCGCAGTTCCCCATAAGTGATGTAATCCACATGCTTGGTATCGATCGCCTTAATTTGAAGCCTTTGCCAATATTGAAAATCATCTTCCGCCCAAAGGTGAGTGGGTGTAAACAACAACATTCCAGTGAATATACCCAAAATAAGCTTCTTCATCATCCGAGCCCGATGGTTCGTGGAATCACATATCTAAAACCAGCCAAAAGAACGATATTTGCTACAACCGAAAAAATAATACCTACTTTTAACATATCTCTGACAGAAACAGCACCTGTCCCATACGCAATCGCCATCGGCGGTGTCGCCATGGGAAGCGCAATATCAAAAGATGAGGCAAGCGCAATCGCAGTCGCGAGCATGACTGGATTTTCTCCGGGAATGCTTAATGCAATCGGAATCAATAAATTGACCGTTGCTGTATTACTGATAAATGTAGAAAGAAGGGCGGATACAATGCAAAAGGCGATGACAAGGCCAAACCCTTGCTGCGAAAAAAGAGGCAGCCCAATGACCCAATTCGCAAGCCCGCTCCGCTCCATTCCCTCTCCCATTGCAAGCCCTCCCCACATCAAAATCAAAATATCCCATTCCACCGCTTTCAACTCTGCTTTTCCAATGAGCCCAGAACCCGTGAGCAGAAGAACGGCAACTAAGGCAACTACAGATTCATGAATTCCATGCCAAGCGGAAGTCATCCACAATCCCGCCGTCAGGACTCCGATTCCGAGCACCCACTTTGCGCGATGGTTTAATGGATGTTTGAGGTCCAAATTAAGGGCAAGATTTTTCTGGCTTGGCCGGAAAGAAACGTACAGGAGGACAGATATAAAAAGGATCAAAAGAATCTCAAGCGGTATGGCCATTTTCATCCATTGGAAAAAATTGATATGAATTCCCTGGTGTTCCAGCATACCTATCGCAATCGCGTTCGGCGGCGTGCTCACCGGTGTCGCAATCCCTCCGATACCGGCCGCGAACGCAACCGCAAGCACAATCGCTTTCGTAAATTTTTTTTCATGTTTTAAATCCGATAAAAATGGATGAATCATCATGATCATCAGCGCCGCGGTTGCTGTATTCGAAATCCACATCGATAGAAAGGCGGTGGCAATCATCAGCCCTAAAAGAAAGGGATATGGGCGCGTTCCAAACAAGCGAAGCAGGCGCATGGCAATGTTTTTATCGATATTGTAACGCTGAAATCCTTGGGCTAAAACAAACCCGCCTAAAAAAAGCATGATGATCGGGCTTGCGAATGGATTAAAAAATACCCGGTAGCCATATTTTCCAAGTTCCGGAATGCCGTGATCCCCAGCAAGTAAAAAAATCTGAAGAAGAACAATTCCGATCGAGGTTGCAAAAAGCGGAATGATTTCAAGCGCCCAGAAAAGCGCCGCAATCACAAAAATAGCGGCCATTCGCCGCGCCGGTTCTGCGCAATCGGCCGGAAGGAAATAGTAAACAGCACCGGCGCTTAAAAAAGCACCGATTCCGGCTATAAAACTACCTCTTTTGCTCATCTGGGCCGCATTTTTTTAATGAATTCATGCCAATACGCCGAAGAGGGTTTCGTGGTGAAGCTCTTTTAACGTCACACGGACAAAAGTATTCACTAAGTTTTCGCCAGCCACAAACACAACTCTCTTATCCTGATCCGTGCGGCCGATGAGATGTCCCGGCGTCTTAGAACTTTTTTCTTCGCAGAACACATTTACCGTTTTGCCAATCCATTGCTCACTTTTGGCCCTTGCAATTTTCCGGTGAAGCGTTAACAGCTCCTCGTGGCGTCTTTCTTTAACCTCCCGCACAACATCATCCGGAAGTTTTCCTGCGGGCGTTCCGGGGCGAAGCGAATACTTATAAATAAAAGCGCTGTCATAATGAATTTCAGAAAGTGCGCGCATCGTGGCTTGATGATCTTCTTCCGTTTCTCCCGAGAAGCCGGTAATAATATCGGTCGTCACGGAAATATCCGGAATTATTTTGTGCATCAAATCAATTTTGACTTTATATTCTTGATAGGTATGCAGACGTTTCATTCGTTTTAAGATGCTGTTGGAACCAGATTGAAGCGGCAAATGAAATCGACGTGAGATTTTTGGATTCTGCGCAATCACTCGGAATAATTCTTCCGTTGCATCTTGCGGATGCGAAGTGGTAAATGAAATCCGCTTAAGCCCTTCGATTTGGCACAACATTTTGAGCAGTTCTGGAAAGGTACTACTGCTTTCTGTCATCCTGAAGCCTTCAGGCCGAAGGATCTGCTTTCGAGATTCTTCGCGGAGTTTACCCTGAGCCTCAGATCCTTCACTTCGTTCAGGATGACAGACGAAGGGCTCAGAATGGCAAAGATCCCCTTTATAGCTATTCACATTCTGCCCCAAAAGCGTAATCCACTGCACGCCTTCGCTCACCAAACGGCTTGCTTCACGATACACTTCGCGCGCCGGCATTGAAACTTCGCTTCCCCGCGTAATCGGAACGATGCAATACGTACAGACTTTATCGCAACCGGTCATGATCGGAAGCCAGGCATGATAGCCGCCTTCCCGTTTGATTAAATCCGTATATTCAATCGAAATTCCGTCTTGTTTAATTTTGGCAACTTGCCTGCGATTTTTTTGAATTTCTTCAATTAAAGCGGGGAGTTCTTTGATGTTACGCGTGCCAACCATGAGGTCAAGCTGAGGAAATCGCTTGAATAGTTTCTCGCGATGCTCTTCCACCATGCATCCCATAAGCCCGACAATCAATTCTGGATTTGTTTTCTTAACTTTACCGAGCGCCCCAAGGCGACTATAGACCTTATCTTCCGCATGCTCCCGGACTGAGCAAGTATTCATGAGGATAACGTCTGCACCCCCCTCACCTTTTCCCTCTCCCCTTTGGGAAGAGGGTTGGGTGAGGGGCAGTTCCTTCACAATTTCAAACCCCGCCGCTTCAAGAAGTCCCGTCGCCACTTGGCTGTCGTATTCGTTCATTTGACATCCGAAGGTCTTAATACATACGACCAACTTTTTAGGGTCTTTTTCGGCTGTTTTCTCTCTAGAATTTGACATTGTTCCAACCTCCTTTCCTCAGAATCACCGCCCGAAGTCTTATGTACTGGAACCTTCGGTTGTAGCCTATCGAACGGATGAAACAATACGACTTTGGTCACTTTTTGGTCCTCAATCAAAACCTTCTTGAAGATCAGTTTTAGCAGTTCTTTTCGGAGCGAAGGATGAAGATTCTCCTTCATTGAATCCGCAGATTTGGCGACCTCTTCGGCGCGTTTTAGATAATCGTTGGACTCTTCTTTTTCAATAAGCTGAAGCTCCTTGCGCTCGATCTTGATGCGAAGCTCCCCTTCTTCATTCCTTAGGTTCTGGGCCTTTTGCTCAAAGATCTCTTTTGTGATCGTTCCTGCCAAATAGACATCGGTCAATTTGGCCAGCTTGTTCGAGCATTCCTGTAATTCCTTTTTAAGCCCTTCAAGCTCCCGGCTGGTTTCGCTCGTCGCTTCTTCCTGATAGCGGTCGGCAATCAGATTCTTTAACCGTTGTTTTTGAATTTCCGGAGACGAGAAAAGCGATTCCAGGATTCCAAAAATATGGGCTTCCGGGATTTCAGCCCGAAGGTCGCTATTGCCGCAATGAATATTTTTGGAAGCGCGTCCGGAGCAACGGTAATAAGCTCGCTTTTCGCCGGTCATATGATTGCTGACATTGTAGATCCCGTGGTAAGAAGAACCGCATTTGGCGCAGGTCAAGATTCCGGAAACCGGATAATCCCGTTTATGCCTTTTATAGAACTTGCCTTTGCGGTTACGGTCCATAATGGACTGGGCACGGTAAAAAACATCTTCTGAAATAATGGCTTCATGCAAGCCGTCAGCTTCAATAATTTCCGAAGGATCATTCTTAACGTAGCGATAACCTCTTAACGTCCGCTGCTTCTTGTCGTAATGATGCTCATTCCAGACGAGTTTTCCGATATGAATCTTGTTTCGAATAATCCTCCGAATGAGAGAGCTATTGAACTCCCCTCCCGAACGGCTCGGAACCTTCCGCTCGTAGAAATCACCGCCGATCTCCTGCGTGGATTCTCCGGCGATATATCTTTTAAAAATTTCTCGCACGAGCTTGGCTTCGGATTCTTCAATGCTCAGCCGTTTTGTTGTTTTATCGTATCGATAACCGAACGGTGAGTAACGCGCCCCCTGCCAATGTCCGGCCTGAACGCCACGAACCATTCCGGGGACGACACGTTCAATAATCCGGTTTCGCTCAAATTCCGCAAAACTTCCTAATTGCTGAAGCATGAGTTTGCCGGAACTCGTGGTCGTATCGTAAGGCTCGGTCGCGGATTTAAACTGAACGCCTAATGAATCCAACTCGTCGAGAATATTGAGAATATCCCGAAGTCTGCGGCTGAACCGGTCAAGCTTGTAAACCAGGATTAAATCAAATTTTCTGGCGCGAGCATCCTGAAGCAATTGACTCATCGCAGGCCGATCTAATGAATAACCGCTAAAACCGTCATCTATATAAATCTTGCTTTTACTGTCCGAAAAATGAATCTGAAAACCTTCTCTTTTAGCAAAATCAATTAGGTAGTCCCGTTGTACGTCAAGGGAATACCCCTCCCGCGCCTGATCTTCGGTGCTCACGCGGGTATAAATCGCTGCACGAACATGCTTCTTTTGAGTTTTTTCCATGTTTGACCTCTTTGAATTGACGTTATTATACACAATGATCCCTTGGGATACAGCCGGAATCTAGTTTTCGCAACAGACGTCCGTTAGACTGATTTTTCGCTTTTATCAATATCCGTCTGCTGCTTATTTTGCAAAGCAAGCAGCCGTGCTTTATCTGCCTTCAAAAGGATCATGTAGAACTGTCGCAATCTGTACTTTCCTTCTTCGTCTCTGATTTTGGCATCTCTTTTCGCCTGCCCTTGAGTAGTTATATGCGGCAAAGGCTCGATACCTCCTTTCATTAAATTCGCTGAATTTATCGGAAATCCGGCAATCAGCGATTGCCGGATTCTCTGTCTAGAGAATCTTCAGACAGCGTCTGAAGATTCTCGATCGTCCTCGTCTCCCTCCATTGGTTCAGAGTCCGATTCACCATTAAAATCATAAGATTCATCTTCACTCTTCCTATGCCCTCCACCGCCAATTAGCGGCTTGCGGTCTTTCCAGGCATCCGGGTCTTCCCGATGAATCACCGCCTCCAGTTCTTCCCTTTCCAAAGCCTCAACGTCCCCGTCCCTTGACCAATAAATCAACTGCTCAACCGGCAGTTTGTCGCAGGAGGAAACAAATACCGCCTTAGCTTTATCTCGAAAAAGCGTCTCTTCATCGATGAAAAAAATCTTCTTTTGAATGTAACCGAGTTTTTCGTGCAGTTTTTGAATCCGGGCTTTCGTGGGAAGAACGTAAAGCACCGCGTCGTATTTGCTGGCATCGTAGCGGCTGAATATCGTTTTATACCGTTCAATCGGCTCCTTCTGTGTGGGCTCATATTCAACCGCATAATTGGCATTGGCGGTCAGAAGCAGGGCATCCGGACAGCTTCCACGCGGCTTAATGGACCGGAGAACTCGCTCCGGCACCCAAATTCCGATACCCTGCTCCCGCGCCCAGGTACGCAGCCGGATTAATCCATAATCGTGCTCGTAGTGCTTGAATTTTTTGTCTTTGGATAGAGCCGGCACATACTGAAATCCCACCGCAAGCAAACGGGCACGACCGGCATGGGTCAGCACATACAAAGGCCGCGGGTCGTTATTAATTCTCACGACCTTCACCAAACCGGCTTCGATCAATTTAAGCATTCGCCGGTAAGGAGCACGTTTAGGATTGCAACCCGGAAAGAAAACGTCCCGGATTTCTTCCAGATGAGCATGATTCATGATGTTCATCCAGCCCATAGTCCAGTAATCCCGTTCCTGAATTTTCATGGAATCACCTCCACGAAACGACGAAGATCAGCCTGCCGAGCACAAGGCATTTCCCAACTTCTCCATCTCTGGATCACTCTCCAAAATGTTTCCATGTAGAGAGGGAGAAGTTGGGAAAATGATTTGCCGGTTTGTGCGAGACAGGCGAATAACTTACGACGAAACGCCTGGGGTGAAGCCCATCCCCACCCTTTCTCCCCAACTGGGGTAGAGGCAAATCGGACTATTCTGTTGCTATTGATTTGAAGTGCTTGAGCGGTAATCACGCTTTGCATCGCGAGGTTTCCTTTCATAGTGAATTCTGCCGGGCAGACACAATTTGCCCGTCAGTTTTTCCCGATTTTTTTATTTAGGCCGGGAAGCGCCTCTTCGCGATTTGTTGTGGGATTGATGCCCCCACAAGGCAGGGTTTTAAGACCCGAAGTGCGTGACTTACCTCTCTCGAGGTCGCTGGGTGCTTTGGCAGGCACATCTTCTTAGCACCCGGTAAGTTCTTTTTAAACGCAGGCTTTAACGCCTTTTCCCGTGTTTCTTGGCCAGCCCACGGACAAAAGCTGGTTCAATCAATAATACGACGCAAGCGAGAGGCAGTCTATTCAAAAAAGAACACACGCCTCCCTTATATTTGGACCATTTAAGCGGTTTCTTTCGAAACTTTTTCTACAGGTGCGCAAATTGTGTTTCGTGACTTTTCTGACTGGACGGATTACTCTTTCGGAGCATATACTCTGGCAAGCCAGCGGATGGTTTGAATATTCTTATAAACCGACGACAGGCTGCAGTGAAGCGACTTGGCGATCTTGGCCGGCGGCCATCCCTTCTCAAAATAAAGCTGCGTGACTTTGATCAATTTCCCGGCATAAAGCGACCGGTTTTCAAAGCTCCTCTCAATGCGCTTACATTCTTCCATGCGGGATAGCGCATACCTCATTTTATCCTTGGCCCGCTCCCGGCGGGACCATGCGCTCGAAACGCTGATCCCTAACTTTTTGGCGACTTTTTGGAGGGTTATCCGTCGCTTCCGCGTTCTGGATGGGAAAAATAATTTGTAGCATTGCCATTGTTTCCGGGTAAGCCCGGCATATTTGATGCGCCGCTTTTGATCCCGTTTGGATTGAATCCTTTCCTTTTTTATTTCATCTGCCAATTCCTTTTTGATGGTTAAATCGCGGGCAGCGTCCTGAATGAGTTTATCCCTGATTTCCTGCTTAAAGGGATCAACCTCCTCATTCGCCAGGGAAGAAATGTCCTGAAAATCAACATACCGGATGCGAACATGTGGATTTTTGGCTCGATTTCTTTTCTTCTTCACGGATTTCTCCCTTGAAATAAAAGATAGCACATGGTTAGCCCATTTTCCGCACAGCGTGCGGAAAATTCTATCTACATTCTTTGGGCGCTTTGTCACTGTTTGGATGGACACTTTACGCTTCCGTAGGAACAAAAGACGCAGCAATCGCCACTCTTGGGGCGGAGGGTGGCTTTGCAGTTTTTGCAGGGGTAAAAGAAGACGCATCGATCAGTGGGCATTTCCTCTTCCGATTCATGACCACAATGAGGACATTTAATCACAGATTTAAGGATCATTGGTTTAAGCCTCCAAGATCTATTCGCTGCATTGGCGGCATTGAGACTTGGCAGCGAGATTCCAAAACGAGGCACCGATCAGCATAGCGGCACCAGTCCACATGAATAAAATATTGAACCAAAGATAACGTCCTGAATAAATCAGAACCGCTCCTACCAATCCCAAAAAGAAGATCTTCCCATTCCTGTGAATCTTAATCGACCAGCCAAGCGATAAAAGGGTTATGACTAGAAAAAAGATGAGCAGCCCTTTTAACACCTCCAGTTTCAAGGCAAATCCCAATCCCACGGATGCCAGAAAAGCACCTAAAGCGGGAATACAAAACGGGCAGACAATCGCCACAATCGATGAAAAGACGGATGTCAGCGGAGCAGTCCATTTCGGAAGTTTGCCTTTCATCTTCTACTGACCTATTCCGGCAGCAACAAGAGCTTCACGGTCTACTTTGTCTCTCTGGCAACACTCGACCAATTTCCGATCGACCGCTACTGCGGGGACCGCACCCACACCATAAGCTTTTGCCTTGTCAATGCACACTTTCGATTCGCAGGGGTCACCCAAGTTGTAAACCGTTACCTCGCAATTTGTACAAGCGAGTTCTTTGACAAGAGCAACTGTTTCATCACATAGAAAGCAGCCGCTTGTGAATACTTCAACTTTTATTTTTCCCATTTTCTTTTCCTCTCTTTCTTTTAGGACGTCCCACCTCAATTTGAGGGCATACCACAAAATGTTTTGTCTTGGCTTTTTCGAGCGGAATCCATTGCTTCATAAGATTCTTGAGTCCGCGCTTCACTTCCCGGAGTTCGCTCATCTTGACTTCAAGCTCCTCGAGCTTTTTCCGGAATAGTTCGCCCACGTAGCTGCAACAGCTTTCAAGTCCCCTTTCACTTTGCCGGATAATTTCTTTAACCTCGGAAAGTTTAAGGCCAAGGCTTTGGGCCTTTTTGATGAACTTAAGCTTTTCGACCGACTGTCTTGAATACAGCCTGAAGCCTCCCTCGCTCCGAACCGGCTTCCCAACTAAACCCAGCTTTTCGTAGTAACGGATCGTATCAATCGAAAGCCCGGTTTCTTTTGCAACATCACCGATCTGCCTAAGCTCATCTTTGGGTCCCATCTTGATCCTCCATCGCAAGTCTACACTCTGGAGCGTACTCCAGAGTCAAGGGAAAATTTTTTAAACTTCTTCTCTTAAGAGCTCCTGAACTTTGGAATCCATCTGAGCATATTCGGAGTCTCCTTTGACATATTGTCCGCCGGAATGAATATGGCGGATCATCCCATTTTTATCAATGAGAAAGCTGATCGAAGTCCAGCGCCGGTCGTCAGCATCAAGCCACCAGTTCTTCAGTGTTTTCCAATCATAATCAATCGCGACGGGAAACTTGAATCCAAATTCCTCAGCGTATCTTTGGACTGCTTTTGGTTCCAGCGGAGCCGGCAATTTATGATGGTAGAACCCAATCACCTCTAGACCTTGATCGTGATACTTTTCGTAGAATTCGTTAAGAGCCGATGCCGAGGCGGCACAAAAGGGACAGTGGGGCGCTGTCCAAAATCTAACAAGGACTATCTTGCCGCGCAAATCTTTGAGCTGAAGAGGGTTAGAATTCATCCATTCACGTACCTGCCATTCCTGAGCCGGTTGCCCAATCAAATCATCCCTTTCTTCGGAAGGGCCTTCGGCACCACACAAAAATAAGAAAGCAAGTGCGAGCATGGTGAATAGTGAAAGATTTTTCCCAAACTTCATTTCTACTTCTCCAAAAGCTGTTTCAATTTTGCGATGTCTGTCGTTGGAAAATCGCATACATAATTTTTGCAGACATAAGCGGTAGACTTACCATCGATCGATTTCTGATTTTCCATAAAAGGCGACAAGGCCCTGATTCTTTTCCCATCTTCCCCCGAAGGATGCAGGCCAACCACTTTGTTAGGGAGAAACAGGCTATAAATTTCGCGGATCATTTCCTTTGCTTCAGTATCTTCCTTTTCGCCTGCGATCACAATTTCACGGCTGGGTCCTATTGCGAAATCCAAGGCCATGAGCATCTGGGGATAGCCAGCCGGAAACTTGTCAAGATCGGCTGAGAAGGCATCCAAGGTGGAGCGGGCCCAATCCTCCATCTGCCGGTCCATGGTCAAACGCCCGACACGAAGCAGGGACAAGGTCGCTACGGAATTTCCTGACGGAATAGCACCATCATAAAGTTCTTTAGTTCTGGCAATAAGTTTCTCGGCATCCTTCCCTGTTAAAAAGAAACCACCGCCTGCTTCATCCCAAAAAATCCGGAACATGTCCTTGAGGAAAAAATTGGCTTCTTCCAGGTATCGCGCATCAAAAGTGGCTTCGTATAGATCGAAAAGGCCATGCGTGAAAAAGGCGTAATCTTCAATGAATCCTGTGATCGCTACTTCGCCATCCCGGTAGCGGTGCATCAGCCGCCCGTCTTTACGCTTCATTTTTTCCAGCAGGAAATCAGCGGCTTTTTCGGCAGCATCCCGATAACGCGGCTCATTCAAAACCCGTGAACCAAACGCGAGACTTGAAA
>Ga0155264_101_pt1 | contig 12248 bp, 11 predicted proteins | sample RifCSPhighO2_02_FD_106232 | JGI IMG/M metagenome (GOLD analysis project Ga0155264, IMG submission 106232) | Omnitrophica bacterium RIFCSPHIGHO2_02_FULL_46_11
ATAATGGCCTTAATTTTCTTGGGTGCTTGACTAACTGATCTGAAAGGAAAGCGGAAATCCATTTTATAAGGAATTGCGGTTCGTCCAACCAGTCATTTGTTTCGATCTTTCCTGAAACACCATTAAAATGTCCTAATGATTCGATATCTGTCCTTGATAACAAAACGACGTCTTGCGTTGGATTAAAAGGTTTATCGATAGGCCCAAGCGCAAAAGCCATGTCTGGACATAACAAACTTTTGCAAGCAAACTCATTTCGAGCAAATTCTAAACTCTTTTCATCACGAACCAACAAAGTAAAATCTGGGTGTGAATCAAACACCTCCTTGGCACGTTTCAGATTTTCAAGGCTTTGAAAATAGATTGATTGAGGTAATTGAATAATTTTACGATCCGGGAAAGTTTTGATTATCCTTTCTCGAAAATTTTGATGAGCAGGCCATAAATCGCCCAAGTTCCCACCGCCAGTCAAAAAAAGGATAGCTTCCTTAGGCATAGAAACAACGTAATCTTTCACAAAGCGGTTATGAGAAGCAATGTAGAGCACATCTACTTCGTAATCCTTTAAAACTTTTTTTTCCCCTAACCATATGGCACTATCACCAACATTGGAATAGTCTGGAAAATCCAACAATGCCGCTAGAGAACCTTGAGGAATAACGCCCTTAAGAGTTTCTTCAATCACACACTGCAAAGATAGAACTAATTCCGTGGCAGACTTTCCAGTTGACGGATGTTGCACACTAAGACCGTACGACACGCCAGGGCCCCTTTCGTTTAATGAGATTTAGCGCTCGATATGGCCATCCCCAAATTCCTTTATAATAGAGCCCTCTCAAGCAGTCATTAAGAGCTTGTACTACACCGGAATTACTTCTTAATTTTTTAGTCACTTGTAAATTCTCTAGAATAAAATCTCGAGTACTTTCACTATCAATCTTAATCCGTGCCACTCTCCATAATTCTAACTGCCGACTAAACGTCTTACATTTATCCAAAGCTCCAACTACAAGTAAGTTAATCATAGTTCTCAAACATTTTTCGCATGCTCCACAGTTGTAGGCACCGCCTTTATTCTCCCAGCACACACGGAGATAAGCCATAGCCACGTCATTTTTGGCAATGGCAGCTACTTTATCTACTCGTTTAGCCTCACATCCATCATGTATGATTTCCATGTCTCTTAAGCTCCAAAGAGGATCTGTGAGAGGATGAGACCCCCACGGAACTAACCAACGGAAACTGTGAGTTGAAGGAATGAAAACCTTCTTAAACTTTGTTGAAAGCAAAAGTGCGACTGAAGCCAGCATGGCACCGTGATAAAATCCCCACGTTACGTAATTGTCGCTAAAACTACGGAGATTACTATCTACTTGAACCAACTTCTTGCCTAATTTTGAAGCAACCTCGGTAATATTTTTGACGACTTCTTCCTTCCCTGCAAAATCAGATTGAAAATCAAACCCATGCACAAGGATAATATGAGTGATTTCCTTTTCATTCTTGAGCAAAGTATAAAAGGAATCGACTCCGCCTGAAAAAAAACAGGCAACTTCATTCTTATGGTTCGTTGCATGATTGTTAGCTACTCCATTCTCTATAGGCACTAAATTAAAGCCCTCATCCCAAACACTAAAAATCTGTTGAATTTCTGTAACGGACCCAAAAAGTTCTTCCGAAACAGATCCTCTCAACCTTAAAGGTGCGCTCAATTTCATGGCTGGCAACAAAGTTGCGGCAAGTGCTACGTTGCTGTTATCAGTTGGAGGGAACGGTGTCCGATACTGAATTTCATGTAATTTTTTTCCTAAAGTCACTGAAAAAGAATAAACATAAGAATCACCGTCCAAAGAGATTTTTGGTTCACTGACTATCATTTTTTCAATTACGCTCGTACTGCTTTGTTCTAACGCCATAAGATCCTCCAAATCTCAGCATTACTCCTCAAGAATAAACTCTGCATGATACATACCACAGGATATCTCGCGCGAATCTCTTCCTCACTTCCGTCATATGTCCAATCAATCCGCCTTACTTCGTAGCCTAAATTGTTAATGATGCCCTTCACAATGCCGCGCATAGACTTATCTCTTCCGAAGAATTCCTACCCTTCCGTCTGTCTGCTCTTTCACAAATTTCTCTTCGTCAACTTTATCGTAAACATCTTTTAAGCCTGTTCTGGCTTGCCAGAACTCATCGACATCATCCATCACCACAATTCCGCCTTCCTTCAGCAAGTGAAAAAGATGGCCGAGTTCTTTTGAGACATAAGCTGCTTGATGGTGTCCATCGACAAAAGCAACGTCATACCTTCCTTTTGATAAAAGCGTCAAATTTTCCAGAGTATTTTCAAAAGCCATGCCCTCGCCCGTATCAAGACCAACTGTCTTTTCAAGCGAATACCCCACGAGAAAAAGAATGTTTTTCTGTAAATGGTAATAATTCGTAAGCTTCACCACTGCCTTGAGCGGATCGCTAATCCCTCGATGGGTCAAATTAGGGTCAATGCTAACCACGAGCGAGTCTTGGTGAATTCTTTTAAAATAATCCGCTGCCCAAACAAGTGATATCCCGACAAAATTTCCAATGTGCAAGGCAATGATGGGTTTATCTGATGGAAAATAACTGCTAAAAAACCGTTCGAGGTAGTGTAGGGATTTTTCCGGGATGCTCGCCTCACGCATGGGAGTTTCTAAACCAACGTCGAGCCTGAGCAAAAATTTTACAGCTTCTTCATAACCGAATCCCTTCCTTGTCCCAAGCCTAAAAAGCTGATGATCACCCATATCTAAAAGGTACTTTCGCAACCTGATAACCTTATATCCTATTCTCTCAAGACCATTGTTAATCATTTCCTTAATCATTTAGAAGTTTCTCCTATAATTGACCTTGACTCTTTTTTTCTGTTATATGTTCCATTTACTTTTGATGGAAAATTCAGTGTTGGCTCACATTCAGAATCATTCTCCAAAATTCGATCTACACATTCCCAACCCTGCATAAACGAATGGTCCTGGTTGCTCACTTCGTATTTCCAGGCGCCAAATCGGCCGCGTGAAAAAACATTACATTTCTCAAGCTCAGGTAAAACGTAATCGAGGATTTCATCCCGAGCAATCGACGGCGTTGGATAGCCGTAATTCAAGAACCGATGCCACTTGCTGATGATTTGATCGTTGGATCGGATTAACTTCGTAGCCAAAAGCCCATTTATCACTTCATCAAAAATTGTTTCACCGTTTACAGGCTTATAAGCACTTTGAGATACCTCCGCCATAAGAGACCATGTCCTGCCCGGCCTCGGCGTATTCCATGGGCTGTAATTACTAAAAACCGTAACACGATAAAAAGGCGAATTACTTTCAGGAAAATATATCCAACATTTTGTGCGCAAATGCTCCGGAACTTTGCCCTCAAGTCCGATTCCAAATATATGAGCGCTTGAATAAAGGAGTTTCGACGTTTCCTCCGCCAAATCGGATCGATCGCTCATTTTGGTAAGCCGGTCAAGGGGGATTGAAGAAATAAGATATTCATATTCATACGTTTCACCGCTTTCAAGTTGGATGATCCGCTCGTTTGTATTGACGGATACCACTTTTTTGCCTGGCTTTAACTTTTCCTCAGGTAATCTTTGCGCCAAGGAACGCCACACAGCTCCTGTTCCTCCCACTTTGGGAAACCGAAACGTATGATTGGGCCCCCACGAGATATGATCCTGATCAAGACAAATTCCGGCAAGCACCTTCTCAAGATCGGGTATCGCAACCCGTTCACCCATCCACTGCTGTCCCATCATCTCAAGCGGATAAGCCCACACTTTGGAGTTATAGGGAAAGAAAAACGCCTCAGCCATGCCAGTTCCAAAAGTGTGGAGAATCCACTCTTTAAAATTTTTTGGCTGCCACTTTCCATCCAGGCTGGCTTTAAGCAGCCCCTGAGCACAAGTCCATTTCTCCTCACCGGGCAATCTGTGCAAGTTGTATTGAAATGGGTATGGAATAAACCGGTTTCTCATCCATACCCAACTTTCGCGCACATGATGAAGCCATCCGCCTTTACCAAGCGCTAGGTCCATATATTCATCAAAAATCTCATAATGGGAAAATTGCACATGGCCGCCAAGATCCCATGTAAACCCATGCTCATCCTTTACAGACGAAGCAAGGCCCCCCGCCTCACCTGCCGCTTCAACAAGCAAAAAATTAGTCTCGCCAAGTTCTTGCAAACGCAGCGCCGCACCTAATCCAGTTGGGCCTGCGCCAATAATGACGAACGTTTTCTTAATTCGTTCCATAAATTTTTGACGCCTTTCCGAATCGCCCTAAAAAATAATCGAGGCAGCCGCGCATCGTCGGAACTGCATCATTTAAATATTTCCTGTCTCCGGTGTGGAAGTAGTTCAGCAAATAATAATCCCACACAGCCCATTTTATTCGTTTAAGCTCCCACAGCATCTTTCGCATTTTCTCTCGTCCCGTCAGATTCTTTGAAATATAAAGGAACATATTTCTCACAGCGTAATACCTTTGTAGCGGTGAGCCTAAGCCAATGGTCGTGGCAGACAGCCTCATAAATTTTGCATCTTTAACAACCCCGATTCCAAAACCATGTCCTTTGGCACGCGAACAAAAATCAGACTCTTCATGCATGAAAAAGAAACGCGGATCAAAAAACCCGATCTTCTCAAATACGGTACGCTTCACAAAAAAAGCGTCGCCTTGAATAATGTCCACCGGATAAACCGGCTTGTCGTCAGCGAGTATCATTGACCCATCCACAGGCCCAAAGGGGCACCAATCTAACCTGCTCCAGTCCACGACAAATCCCGAAGGCAGGGGCATTTTTCCTTCATAGTCGAACGCAATCGGCCCCAAAATTCCGTAGTTTTGATTTTGTTCACTTGTTTCTACAAGCCGGCTCACGCAATCCTTATGAATCTTTGTATCATTATTAATAATGAAAACATGCTCAGCCCCGTGATTCAGAGCCCAGTGAATTCCGCGATTGTTTCCCCCTGAATAACCAAGATTTTCTCCATTTTGTAATACGCTGACCCACGAATAGCGTTTCCTAATCTCCTCTTCGCTGCCATCGTCCGAGCCATTATCGATCACAAGAACTTCGTAATTGTCGTACTCAAGTTCTTGAAGAGATTCAAGGCATGCGCACGTGATCTCTTTACGATTCCAATTAAGAACAAGAATGACAACCTTTGAACTCATACCTCTACTTCTGCCTCCCTGTTCTTCCTATTCAAATAACCCATGATCGACATGGCTTCCTCAGGCGTAGCAAAAACAAAGCGCTTCGCCAACGGATGATTCATAATGTATTCCACATTCCTCTTCACATTCTCTTGCATTTCCGGTTCGAAAGGCGTATCGCTACAAACATCGCTCCTCAACACCATCAGAAGATAGGGCCGCTTGAGTGATTTCAGGCAATCTTCCATCACTGAGCGGAATCCATTGACGCCTCGAGCCCAATTGAGCGTAATGGGTCTCGGTTTTAGCTCCTCCGGGCTGAACAATCTCTTATAGTAGGTTTCAAGCCTTCCAAATTGATAAGTGACAAAACTTGTGCTCATGGGGATCATCCAAATTCCCTCGCTGCGTTTCGGATCCGGTTTTGTAAAGTCTATCTTCGCAGGATGATAAGGTTCACGCGGAACATGATCATAATTTGGCAATTCAGCCGAATAAAGTTCCCCATAAAAATCTCTTTTTTTGCGCCGAAACCCGGGTTCGACTGTCAGATCATATTTTGCGCCGAGCCGCTCCGCCAAATTGATGGTTTCTGTGCTGATCCAGTAGGCTCCAAATCGAAAAGAATCGCACGGCCGATCGAGCGCTCTCTTGAGCGCATCAAAGCCCATTTCAACACAGTGATTCACCCACTCTTGATTTCCCAAATCCTCGATCCAATTATTGATTTTCCTCTCCCAGCGATAGGCATGCGGATGAAAACCGATTTCATCTCCCGCTTTCACGAAATCGTCGATAAACTTTGGATAATTCGTAATGGGCCATTCAGGTGAGCCATACGTTTCCGCCACTTGAGGATCAAGCCGATAGAACCAATTAAAATGAACAGGTGAATCTGTTGCCTCTTCAAGCTTGGACCGAAGGCCACTAAAATAACGATAGGCCCCTTCATACCCTTTCCATGGAAGCGGTTGATTCCGATCGATGAAAAATCCATCGGGTTCAACGTCAATGCACATCATGACCGGAATTTTTTCGCTGGACATAAAATTACGCTTTCTCCAAATTAAAAATCATGTTTCTGACTTCAATGGCTGATTTACGATCGGCAAAAAAGTAAGAAATTCCATAGGTTACGAGACCCACCGTCGCAAGGATCGTCAAGATCACCAAGTGATTAAACTTGGCGTTAAAGACGGAAGGATGTGCAATGAGCAGCCCTTTCGCCAGTAAAATTGAAACGAGCATGGTAATCGAACATAAAAGAGCAGGAATTAATTGCTTAAAAAATTGAACGAGGCTAAACCCTGTAATTTTGTGAACTAAGAAAACACTAATCGGAGTAATGACCCAAACGGTGGCAATGGAAGCAAAAACGGCACCGGTTAAACCAAACAGTTTTGTCAGGACGATAATGAGCGGAATGCTGAGTAAAACGCTTGCGCTATTGAGTTTAAAGTCATAATCAGGTCGGCCGCATCCCTGATAAACAGGGCTCCCCGTAAAGAAAATGGGCGCAACCATTTGGACAAACCCAAGCAGTCTGATCAACGGAACAATGGAAAGCCACCTTTCTCCATAAATCGTAAGGACAAATTCCTTGGACAGGCAAATCAGTGCGATGCTATAGGGAAGAGATAGCATCATAATAAATTTGACTACCTTCAGATAGGCTTGGCCAACGATTTTGCGATCATCCTGAACCGCCGAATAGGCAGGAAACATAACTCTTGAAATGGTATAGGTGAACTGATTATTAATGAAATTCCCTATATTGTAGGCCAGCGTGAAATATCCCACAGCCGCGGCACCTAATATCTTTCCGATGATCACGTTGCTTGCATTGCTTGCGACATACGAGATGAAGCTCAAACCTAGAAGAAATTTTCCAAAGCCAAACAATTCTTTTGCAAGTTTCAGATCAAATTCCCATTTAAGCCGATACCCCGAAAAATACCAGCTTAAAAAGGCCATAACACTGTGCCGAATCACATAAGCCCCTACCAAGCTCCACACATTGGGCCAAAGGAGTGCGAAAATAACTGCAAAAAAACAATTAACGATTGAACCGATGAGCGCAATGATTGAAATAAGTTTGAAGCGAAGCTGTTTTGTCAAAACGGCGGAAGGGACTCTTCCGAATCCTGACATAACAAACACAACTCCAAGTGCTCGAATGATCGAACCGAGCTCGTGATTATTAAAAAAAGTACCAACAAACGGCGCAAGCCCAAAACAAATGAATGCCAACAATATGCTCAACCCTAGAATAATGAAAAAAGCGGTGTGATTGGCTTTTTCAGGAATATTTTTCTTTTGAATGATCCCTCCATCAAGACCGAAGGTTTTAAAAAGGCTGATTCCATCAATGGCAATAAATGCCATGGCAAAAAGCCCGAACGTAGAAGGTTCGAGAATGCGCGCCAAGATCGCAAAAGTTCCAACCGAAATTACCTTTTGGAGAATATTATTGACCAAAAGCCATTTAAATCCTGATACCGTTTTTTGTTTAAGTGTGATCATGACGTTTCAAAACCGCCAATCAATAATTTAAATCTAGAAGAAATTCTTTTCCATAGAGACGCTCTCCAAGGAACGATATAAACCAAGGTTTCGACTCCAAAAAGTTCTCTCAATTTTGTATCCGGATCAAACGCTCTAAAAAATGTTCTCCAGCCGGTGGCCAAGAGTTGCTCGACGTACCATTTCTGCTGAGAGGGCTTACTGAAGAGAATTTTATTAAACCCAATAGCCACAGGAACAAGTTTCCCTGGCCGCTCGATCATAAACCGACAAACTCCTTCTGAAACACCAGGCCATATCTCATTAAAATAATCATCTATCGCTATGATCCCGCGTTCGAGTAAAGCGCTGTCGGCCAAACATAAATCACCAAATACTTCTTCTTCCGAATGCCCACCGTCGATATGAAAAAACCGATAGCCGGTTCCGAGTTCGTCAAGAAGCAATTCACTCGATGACTTCCCAAAAATTTTCAAAAAACTTGGATTGCCTACGTAAGTCATAAAATGATCAAGAAAGATTTCTCTGTCACCGCGGCCGGAATTTGTTACGTTCTTCTCCACCCGATCGAACACATCGCAGACACCCAACCGTTCCTTCACAGAATCCGCCATGTACGCAAGCAAAATTGAGGTTTTCCCGTGATGCACACCGATTTCAAAAAGATTTCCGCTAATCCCCTCTCTTCTTTGTATCTGATCCACCCACGCAAATAATTCGGCAGCGCCAGGTGTGATCCATCCACCAATTTTGTCTTTGATTTCGAGATACCGATTTAATTTTTCAAGATTCACCGCACCCCGCCTTCCATCTCTTTTGATGGCACTAACTCGTTCCTACCGTTCCTGCTCATGGCCAATAACTGCTCGCCAAGCTTCGAAGGTGATTCGCCGCGGAAATAGATCCTGGCCCAAATTTCCATACCGACCAAGTGAAAAGGCATCATGTGATCGCTAAAAATTAGCTTTGAAATATGGTCAAACTTACCATTGCTCCACTTAAAAAAATCGGCAACCATCCCGCCCTTTAAAAAATCTGCCGTATTTTTCCAGGCGTGGTGCGAAACACCGAAGCCAATTTTCTTCGCGTGAACAATGTCATAAGGGAGTTTTTTCTCTGCAGCTTTTTTGACAATTCTTTTCGTCATTCCCTTAAAAAATTTTGCGCTGCACGGCAAATGCATTCCAAAATCAATGAGTGCATTCTCCAAAAAAGGAACTCTTGCTTCAATCGACTGGGCCATGCCCATTTTGTCATTGCTGATTAAAGCGTTTCGGAGGTGACAATAAAAATCATCAAAGGCTCTTGCCAAAAAGGCACGTTCCGCAAACGAGCCGACGCCTTCTAGTTTCTGGAATGCTTCCTCTGCGCGCATCGCTCGTTGGCCTGCGTCTACAGCGCATAACTCGCGGAGATCTTTTGTTTGATTCCATTTAGAAAGGTGTTCAAACGGTCTCTTGCTTAATTCATTGAGATCAAGCGGTGAAAGCTTACTGATGAACCGGCCCAGTGTGCGTAAGGGTGCAATATTGGGGAGAAAAAGCGAATGGAGACGGCGGCGATGCCACATGCGGTAAGATTCCACATGCCAGTTGTATCCTCCAAAAAGTTCGTCAGAACCCTCGCCTGACAAAAGCACCTTAAACCCATCACGCCTTGCCGCTTGAGCGACTGCCATGAACGGCACATTTTGAGCGTAGTAATTTGGTTGATCATTCTGATAAACAACCGTTGGCCACAAACGTAAATAATCATCGTAATCAACCTTAACGGGCCTGAGCTCAACCCCTAAGCGCTTGCAAACTTTTCTGGCTCGCGGCACTTCAGGAATTTGAAGCCCTGGGATATCGGCAATGTAGGCAACAATATCTGATTTATGCTCTTTGGCCACAGCCGTCATCAGACTTGAATCCAAACCGCCGCTCGACATTGTGGCAAGAGGTGCATCGCTGATTAAATGAAGCTTGATGCTCTCTGCAAAAATCCCGTCAAATTCACGGACTAAAACATCAAAACTTTTTTGACTATTGTCTTTAATCCTTCCGATGTCTAGATCACGGATGAGATCGAAATACTGGATTAAATCTTCTGAATCGGCGGTTACTTTCAGGAGAGAACCAGGAAGTAGCGAATCAACACGTTCAAAGGCAGTCCACGAACCGTCCAACCGCTCATAGAGAATCTGCGTGGTAAGAGCGTGCAAATCTGGTTTGCATGGAACACCGGGGTGGCCAAAAAGACTTTTTATTTCGGATCCAAAGGCGAACAAGCTTCCAACGCGCGTAACGTAAAGGGGTTTAATCCCGGCCCTATCTCTCCCGAGCCATAGCGTTTGGTTCCGTAAATCATAATAGCCAAAGGCAAACATGCCATTAAAACGGCTTACTGCCTTCTCGGGCCCCCAATTGTGGAGCGCATAAAGAACAACTTCAGTATCCGTGGTGCTGGTAAATTTCACGCCTTCTCGTTCAAGCTCTGAGCGAAGTTCAGCAAAATTGTAGACTTCTCCGTTGTAGGTAATAACGCCTTGGCCATCTCGAGTCACAAATGGCTGGTGACCACGAGAACTTAAATCGATAATGCTAAGCCGTGCGTGTCCAAAACCGATCGGTCCCCTTGTCCACGTTCCCCGATCGTCAGGGCCACGATGGTTGATCTTGTCGATCATCTTCTCCAAAAGGACTTCACTGGCTACCTGCCCGTCACGATTCCAAAAGCCTACTATTCCGCACATTGAATCTGCTTCCTTTCTAAAATGAGCCGCTTAAGTTTTCTAAAAGCCCGATTCGCAAGGCTCACTCGTGGTTCAAGTACCATTCGGTAGCCGAAACTATAACGCGGCGTTTCGGAATAAACCGCATGCCAAAAAAGTTTTTTATCATCGATCCAAAATAGCCGAAAATTCCATTTTCGATCCGTTGATGTGACAATTTCTCCCGTTTGAGGATCGCGATATCGAAAAAAAGATTTTCCGGGTTCTTCTGCATAATTAATATAAAATCGCCAGCCCGGCAATTTTGAATTGGTATGCCAACTCATGAAAGCATTTGTTGGATAGAAAAAATGACCGCTGTTTAATACATGAACTTCAAAAGGCCCTTGGAAAAGTGCTTTCAACCGGTCTCTCACAATTCGGTCAAGCCGCACCCGAACAGCGCCAAGCTCGTCATTCAAAACCGAATCAGGTAACACATTAATGTTAAACGGGATACAATTTGATATTTCACGTTCTGTCGTAACACCATGAATATTTCGGCCGCATGTAATCAACTTGTTCAGAGCATCTTCAGAAACTTTCTCCAACGCGTCAGGGTCTAAGTTAAACTTTGATTTCAATACATCATTTTCATGCGTTTTATGGAAATTAACGCATGCCTGGGCTGTTTCAAGTAATTCCTGATCCTCTCCAAAATGCGCCAGTTCATAGAAAGGTTGAGTTTCTTTCATGAGATCGATTTTCATGATTTAACCATCAATGGAAATTTCTGGAAGGCATGATCCATTGTCACTAAATTGTTTAGTAAATTCGGGGACTGCCTTCCGACTTTTGTAAGACGCTTGATCCAAAAATCATGTCCTTGAAATCGGATATAAGAAATTCTTCCCCATTTTTTGAAATCGTTCGTCAAATTCCAGCGTAGCGCAGCGCTGTTTTCCGTAAATACAGCGCCGATAACCCATTTGTAATCTTCCCTCCAGAGTTGGCACAACGCAAACGTTCGCAGCACTGTCCCAATTCCGAGGTCGCGGTAATTTGGGGATGTCATGGCACAGTTTAAATAAGCCACTCCCTGAGGCAATTGAACCGCTGAACGTTTGATGTAAGAAAGATGCGCATATCGCATGTGAATACCGTTCAGCGCCACAATCGTTCCTTCATGAAAAACTGAAAAAAATCTAAGGCCGCGGGCATAGTGCTCACGCATAATTTCCAAAGGAAACATACCTTCGTCAAAAGTTAAATTCTCTAACTCCTCTTCCTTGATTTCGCGCATTGAAATGTGGAGCCCATTGATTTGAGATACTTTTGGAGCGTCAATTTCATCAAACGAATTTAGGATGAGAACCCCGTCTCTGATGCTCAATTCTTTCAAGGTAAAATCAAATGAATGTAAGACGGAAATAATCTTGAACCAATGCAGCGTTCGAAGCGCGGTTTCGATAAGCCCAGCTTCCCTCAAAGACTTCTTAAATTTTACGAGGTTGCTTACGATCATCTTGACAACGCCCCTTCTGATTTTGTTCTTAAGCAATCAGTCGGCTCTTCCTCTACAGTTGTTTTTGGAACAAGCTCCGTTGCTTCTTTTTCTACGCGCTTGGCGATGCCGCGCGCGATGGCTTTTGCTCCTCCAAATTGACCAAGAAGATCAAGCCCAAACTGTCCCATGATGTCTTTGCCCGTATCCGAGGTCAGATGAAATGTATTGCCGCTTGTGTTAATGTCCAAAACATAAAGTTTCTTTGTATCGCAATCGCGGACAATATCAACTCCCAATAAAGGAACGGTAGGAAATGCGG
>Ga0155264_102_pt3 | contig 11646 bp, 13 predicted proteins | sample RifCSPhighO2_02_FD_106232 | JGI IMG/M metagenome (GOLD analysis project Ga0155264, IMG submission 106232) | Omnitrophica bacterium RIFCSPHIGHO2_02_FULL_46_11
CGTAACAATATCAAGGCCTGCTTCGATTTGCTGGCGAATGACCTCTTCGGTAACTGTATTTTTGACTTCTTCTAAGTCTTCCTCGGTAATTTCTTCTTTGTCAAATTGGTGAAGCGCTCGCCTTAACTTTTGTTCTTCAGTTGTATCGCCAATTTTGGGATACGCCCCTGCTATTGTTGTTTCCACTGCCATGAAATCCTTTCTATAATAAATCCTGTCATTCCCGCATGCTTTAAGCGGGAATCTAATGGATCCCCGCTTTCGCGGGGATGACAATTCTATTTACTCAATCTTCCCCGTCATCTCCAATCGAATCAACGGGGCACTCTAACTTTGCTTGCGCGCAAAGTTTTCCTTCCTCTAACGTCTGAGGCTGTTTTGAAACGAAACTATAACTTGCTTCAGCATTTCTTGAGAAGTTAGCCGGAGCTGTCTGGCGGCACAAATCGCAGTCAATGCAGGTCTTATCAACGTAATACTTCCCCGCAACGCTTTCAGGTAATTTCTGAGTGCGGTTCGCCATTTAAGTCATTCCGCCTCTGGCGAATAATGGGGTATTGTATTGATTTTGTGGTCTGGTTGCAACTTAAAATCTCGGATGAAAAGAGCGGCGCTTAAGTGGATTTACGCCTCCGTGAAAGATAACCTAAAACGTCTTTGATAATAATAATACTATGAGGAGTACCGTCCTCCGCTAAAACCGGAACGTGGCGAAAACCTCCCATTGCCATTTTATTCACAACATACGCAATGGGGTCCGTAGCCCGTACATACTCGGGATTTCGCGTCATCACGGTTCCAACTTTTACTTTGGTAAGGTCTTGATATTTTCCCGCAACGCGCCAGAGCAAATCGCGGTTGCTTAAAATTCCCACTAACTTTTTCCGTTCATAAACCAAAATGCAGTTTTTATTTTCTTTTTGGAAAATCCGGACCACTTTTTGAACGGAATCTGAAGGACTGCAGACCAACAAGTCTTTGCCTGTTAATAATGCGGCGACGGGTGTGGTCATAATGGCTGTTTGCAATTTATCGCCTTGATTGGGCTTTGGCAAACCCGTTTGCATCAGAGAATGAAAACACTGATCGCAACGGTCCATGCCCAAGATGTTCGCGAACCCGCAGGAGGGGCACTTCACGCTTGGTTTATTTAACGGTCCAGGTGTCTCGGCCATAAATTAATTCCTTCAAATCTCCTTTGCCTCTTTTCTTGATGGCATCTTGCACTTGGGATTCTAACATTTCATCGTACGTAGGTTTCGTAATGTTTCGAAATACCCCAAATGGTACCGGCATTTCGGGATGCTCCATCTGAGTTAGAATATAAGCATAATTTGGTTCCGGATCATTTTCGTTATGAACCAAAAGGTCTTTCGCATCCATTCCTTCTTGATAAGGCACAACTTCGGTTTTGAGGCCGTTCAAACGAATGGCTTTGTCCTTTGATTTTCCAAAGACAAGAGGTTTTCCGTGTTCGAGCATCACCATGCGGTCGTCCCGGTTGTCTCGGCCCGTTACGGGCTCGAAAGCTTTGTCGTTGAAAATATTGCAGTTTTGATAAATTTCAACGAACGAAATTCCTTTGTGTTTCATCGCACGCTCGAAAACAGAACCCATATGAGCGGGAATGCTGTCCAAAGTCCGCGCGATAAATGTGGCCTCAGAGGCAATCGCAATGCACAGCGCATTGATGGGATAATCAATGGAACCTAATGGGGACGACTTTGTCACTTGTCCAATCGGTGAGGTCGGTGAATATTGGCCTTTCGTTAAACCATAGATTCTATTGTTCACGAGAAGAATATTAAAATTGATGTTTCGGCGCATCGAGTGAATCAAATGATTGCCCCCGATACTTAAACCGTCTCCGTCTCCCGTAATCACCCAAATGGAAAGGTCGGAATTAACACAACGCAGGCCGGTTGCAATCGTCGGCGCTCTGCCGTGAATCGAATGAAAACCGTAATTATTCATGTAATAAGGGAAACGGCTTGAGCAGCCGATTCCGGAAACAAACACATATTTTTCCTTCGGCAAATCAAATTTTGAAAGAGTGCGTTGCATCGTCGCCAGAATCGAATAATCCCCGCAGCCTGGGCACCAGCGTACTTCCTGGCCGGAAACAAAATCCTCGCGTGTGTAAGGTGACTTTTTAGCACTATCGGTTGGGCTCATCCCCCACCACTTTCTAGATAACCACTCATATTGAAATATTGAATTTGTACTAGGCAAGAATAAAATTTTAAGAATGAGACCTTTGTTAAAAAGTGGTGGGGGATCATATAAGTTCTCTTATTTTGTTTGTAATTTCTTCAACTTTAAACGGTTGACATTGAATTTTGTGCAAACCCATCACGTTTGTTCCCGGAAAAGCGTTTCGAATCAACATCAAAAGCTGTCCCGAATTTAACTCCGGAATTAAAACTTTTTCAAATTGCTTCAATACGTTGCCTAAATTCTTCGGAAATGGGTTCAAATAATTCAAATGAGCTTGTGATACTTGCGTACCCTGCGCTTTTAAATCGGCAACGGCTTGAAAAATCGGGCCGAACGTTCCTCCCCATCCAAGCACGAGAAGTTTGCCGGACTTTGGCCCAAGAACTTCCTGTTCCGGAATATCATCGGCAATACGCCTGATTTTTTCAGCGCGATAATTCACCATTTTTTGATTGTTTTCACCGTCATAACTTACGTTTCCGGTTAAATCAGCTTTTGCGAGCCCGCCAATTCGATGTTCTAAACCGGGAGTGCCCGGAATCGCCCATGGCCTTGCGAGTGTTTTTTGGTCGCGGGCATACGGATAAAAAGGATCCTTGCCCGCCACGGGATGTTTCGCTTCCAATTTTGGCAACTGTTCAAGCTCGGGAAGTTTCCACGGCTCGGCGGCGTTCGCGATATTGCCTTCCGAAAGAAAAATAACGGGGGTCATATATTTCATGGCGATTCGAACAGCCTCCACCGCCATTTGAAAACAATCGGAAGGTGTTTTGGGCGCTACCACCGCAATCGGAGATTCACCATTTCGGCCAAAAAGTACCTGCAACAAATCAGCTTGCTCTGTTTTTGTGGGCATTCCCGTACTGGGCCCGCCGCGCTGAGCATCAATGACAATTAAAGGCAGCTCGGCCATGATTGCTAAATTGATGGCTTCCGATTTCAAGCAAATACCGGGACCGCTGGTACCGGTCACGCCAATCTGTCCGCCAAAAGAGGCGCCAATGGCGGCTCCTACAGCAGCAATTTCATCCTCGGCTTGAAACGTTTTAACACCATAATTTTTATACGGCGCTAATTCATGCAAAATGCTGCTGGCCGGTGTGATCGGATAAGAACCGTAGAATAAAGTTTTGTTCGCCAAATGAGCTGCGGTAACGAAACCGATGGCGGTAGCTTCATTGCCGGTAATCTTTCGATACGTTCCCGGCTCAAGCTTTGCTTCCCGCACTTGAAATTGAACGGGCAAAGCCTCCGTAATATCCGCGTAGTTGTAACCGGCCTTAAGCGCTGCAATATTGGCATTCACAATCTCGGGGCGCTTAGCGAATCTTTTTTGAATCCAGTTAACCGTATGTTCCAAAGTCCGGTCATAAAGCCAAAACACGATTCCAAGCGCAAAAAAGTTTTTGCAGCGCTCGACTTCGGATAATTTAAGCGGATGATCTTTAAGCGCATTCGCGGTAAGGGCCGACAAAGGAACTTTGATCAACTGAAAATCCTTTAGAACGCCGCCCTCAAGCGGATTTTGTTTCCAACCCGCTTTCTTTAAGTGCGCTTCATCAAACACGGTCTCATTAATAAAAATAAGGCCGCCTTTTTTCACATTTTCGAGATTGACTTTAAGCGCCGCCGGATTCATCGCGATGAGAACATCCGAAAGATCGCCGGGTGTAAAGATGATGTCTTTTGAAAATTGAATTTGGAAACTACTGACACCGGGAAGCGTGCCGGCAGGAGCTCTGATTTCAGCCGGAAAATCAGGCAGTGTCGAAAAATCATTTCCCATTACAGCGGCGGTATCCGTAAATTGATCTCCCGTCAGCTGCATTCCATCACCTGAATCCCCCGCGAAACGAATTGTAATGGAGGATGCCGCAACAACAGACTTTTTTGTTTTTGTCTTTATTTCTGTAAGCCCAGACATCTTCGTTCCTCAACCGCCTTCCTGTGTTTCCATCACTTGATTCGGATCAGGCGGTAAATTGTAAACTTCCTGCGGATAAAACTCGGCTAAGAATCGAATTAAGGTGCGTACGGAGAGAACGTTGACAAGTTCGCCTTGATCATCAACGAGTGGAATATGATAAAAACGTTTCTCTCCCATTAAATCAATTGCTGAACCCACCAAATCCGTTGGCTTTAAAACCAAAGCGTCTTTTGTCATGAATTCGCTAATGGGTTTTTCCCAATCAATATTTTTATCTAGAATTCTCTGGACCACGTCGGTTTCAGTAAAAATACCAACCACTTTTTTATTCTGGGCCACTACGATATAACCTGCTTTATTTTCCTGCAGGAGTTTAATGGCTGCTTTTATGGAAATTTCGGGCGGAGCTTGTATGAGCTTTGGATTGGTAATTTCGAAGATCTTTTTCGCCTTTAAAACTGCTTCAACCGACTTGGCTGGCATCAGAACTCCTAATTTCGTTCATTTTGATTAAAACACCTTATTTCTAAGCCAATAATTGGAAAACTACTCTTTATTTTACCCCATTTTCCGAAATTTTGCCACCATTGTATTGCCTGGCGGGAGCTAGCGAACTTTTGGTTGGGTCAGCTTTTTAGGGGAAAGAATCTCCCGAAGTTGATGCTCGGGAAGCAAATTTCGTTCTCGAATAATTTGTCGAAGCGTCTTTCCTGTTTTGACCGACTCCTTCACAATCTCAGCAGCGCGGCTGTACCCCAAATAAGGATTTAAGGCCGCTGCAATTCCGTAACTGGTTTCCGCATACTCCAAGCAGCGCTTTTGATTCGCCTTAATTCCAATCACACAAAAACGAGCAAACACATCAATTCCATTTTTTAAGATTTCGATTGAAGTAAGCAAATTATGAATGACGGAAGGAATCATGACATTCAGCTCCAACTGGCCAGCCTGAGTTGCAAGCGAAATTGCAGCATCATTGGCCACCACTTGGAAACAAATCATCGTCAGCATTTCCGGCATTACGGGATTAATTTTTCCCGGCATAATGGAGGAGCCGGGTTGGCGCGCCGGAAGTTCGATTTCGTTAAAACCGGTTTTCGGCCCTGAACTTAAAAGGCGGAAGTCATTTGAAATTTGAATCAAAACCAAAGCAAGTGTTTTCAATTCCGCAGACACTGAGCTAAAGTCTGCCGTGCTTTGCATCAGCTCAAATAAATTGATGCCGCTTTTGAGATTGAGCCGGGTGATGCGATTTAAATTCTGAATTAGCTTGCGCCGATACGCAAGCGTGGTATTAAGGCCGGTACCAACGGCGGAGCCTCCGATTCCAAGCTCATGCAAATTTTTTTCTGTATTTCTAATCCGCTCAATTCCCTTTTGAACTGCACGCGCATAACCTGAGAATTCCTGGCCCAAGGTAATGGGAGCGGCATCTTGCATATGCGTTCGCCCTGATTTTACAATGTGGCCAAATTGACGTGCTTTTTTCGAAAGAGCTTGCTCGAGTTTTTGAGCCGTAGGATAAAATTCTTGAAGCAGCTTAATCGTGGCCACTCGAAGGGCTGTGGGAATCACATCATTGGTAGACTGCCCCATATTGACGTGATCGTGAGAATGAACTTTAGAATAATCCCCTTTCCGGTATTTCAAAATTTCAAGCGCACGATTGGCGATCACTTCATTCGTATTCATGTGCTGAGAAACGCCTGCACCGGATTGAAATACATCGACAACAAACTGATCGCCAAATTTACCGGCCATCACTTCTTCTGAAGCACGAATAATGGCGCGGCCGATGCGTGGAGAGAGCCGCTTCAAAGATAGATTGGCTTGGGCCGCTGCTTTTTTGATGGCGGCAATCGACCACGTAAAGACGGGGTGAAATCTGAGTCCGCTAATGGGATAATTTTCTATCGCGCGGACGGCTTCCGAACCGTAGTACGCTGATTGAGGAACTTGCTTGGTTCCCAAAGAGTCATGTTCTGTGCGTGTCTTCATTCAATCAAGGAACTCATGATAAAGTTAAATGAGAGGTTTGCGGTCAGTGTAGCCGCTTCCGATTTCATGCCAAAAACCCACCCGATCTTCTCCAAACCGCCAACACAAATAAACAACCTGCCCATCGACCATGCCGTAAAAATCAATCAAACCTAAGTTCACATCTTTAAGAAAACAACCATACGAATGAATTTGCTCCACAACTTCATAAAATTCCGTAATGGTTTCACGGTGTTTTTCAACTAATCTTTCAAGGCCTTCCGGAACCGCTTCCCCCGTATGGTCATTCACGAGTTCCAGCGCGTCAATTTCAACCTCGATATCAGCCACTCGGTCCCGTTTTGCATGTAAATCGCTAATCAATCCCGACAACACGGGAAGAAGCCGATTCGTTTCCTCAAGCGTAAAAACTTTTAATTGATTCATGCTAATTTACAGTTAAAAATCAACACTCCTATTATCTGTAACTTTTGAATATAGCGTAATCATACGACGATATCAAGGCAAAACTTAAGTGTATACAGCTACATAAGTTGAGTAATTTTTCAGGTAAGAAAATGCGAAGATAAGGAAGGCGATTAAAAATAGATCAGCTTTTCAGCTATAAACCAGCATGCCGCCAAAGTATCCGGTTAGGGCCACCAAAATATTTCCTGCCGCTGCCAATAAGAGATGAGTCAACCGATAATGCCGCTCGTCCTTTATGCCAAAGCGCCAAAAAAACGCTCGAAGCGTATAAAGTGTGAACACCGTAAGCGCCGAGATAAAATGCGTTCGGACTCGGCCTTGAATATGCTCAAATCCGTCCGTATCAATGAATCCGGCAATCATAGCAATAATCATGGAACTATAACCGATTCTAAAAGCAAAAAGGGCGAAATTGAAATAATACTCTTCCTTTTTAACCAACCAAAAGAAGAGGAGAATCAACTCGAGAAGATAAAAAGCGATGGGAAAATGAACGAATATGGGATGGACGACAAACGGAAGTTCCATATTTTGTCTCCTTTTTGCTTTTGAACTTACTGTTGCAAAAGTATGGCATTCAATCTATGTTATTGTATCTTTCGAAAATGAAAAAAGCTATCGCATTTGATGATCGAAAGTCGGCGCGGGCGGCGCTCTTAACAGTTTTCTTGGCCGTTCTGATCGATTTGATTGGATTTGGAATCATCCTTCCCATGCTTCCCTTCTACGCCTCTGTTTTTAAAGCTTCGCCCATTCAAATCGGGTTTCTGTACAGCATCTTTTCATTGGCCCAACTTATTTTTTCACCCATTTGGGGCAGCTTGTCGGATCAATTCGGAAGGCGGCCCATCATGCTCATCAGCACTTTTGGCGCCGTCATTGCTTATCTGATTTTTGGCTTTGCGCACACGTTGTGGCTTCTTTTTTTATCCCGGCTCATTGCCGGAATTATGGGAGGAAATATTTCAACCGCACAAGCCTACGTGACCGATGTCACCACGCATGAAGATCGAGCCAAGGGAATGGGGTTGATTGGAGCGGCCTTTGGAATCGGTTTTGTGATGGGCCCTGCATTTGCGACACTTTTACTTCATCCGAAATTTTTAGGCCTGTTTCATATTACCGTGGAAAATAAATTCGCTCTGCCGGGCTTTTTTGCGGCGTTTCTTTCATTCGTAAGTTTCTTATTGGTTTTATTCAAATTACCCGAAACCGTCCATCAGCGTGAAAATGGAGACGCCATCCCGGCTCGCTCAAGCGTATTCACCAAAACTTTTTGGCAGTCTATTTTTAATAAAAAGGGGGGAGAGCTTTTCCGGCTTCTTATTTTCAGCGCTTTTCTTTTTTCATTCGCTCAAGCCAGTTTGTATAGCTCGTTTCCAATTTTCTGCAAATACCATTTAAACTTATCAGAAGAACAGGTGGGCATTTTATTCGTTTACATGGGGCTGATTGCCATTATTATCCAAGGGGGTTTAATTAAAATTTTGACTCAAAAGTTTAAGGAAGAAAAATTATTTCTTTGGGGCAGCTTTTTGATGATCCTTGGATTTATTTTAACTCCATTTGCTTCTTCCAGATATTTTTTGATATTTTCTTTGGGTTTGATGGGAATCGGGGCGAGCCTCAATACGCCCACTTTGAACAGCCTCATTTCAAAAGAAGCAGATCCTGAAAAAGTAGGCGCTACGATGGGGACATCGCAAGGCATGGGAAGCCTTGGAAGGGTTTTGGGGCCAACGCTGGGCGGCGCCTTCTACGAAATTTGGTATTTCCTGCCTTTTTGGGCGACCGCAGGTTTTCTTTTATTTGCTGTAAACGTGGGCCTTAAAATCGTGCGGCATCCTGAAATCCAAAGACGTTCGGCGGTTTAATTAAACCTTACCTAGACAGCATTTCTTATATTTTTTCCCGCTTCCGCAAGGACAGGGATCATTGCGCCCCACTTTTGGCCCTGCATGATAAACGGTAGCTTCTGGGGTTGTTTTCTTTTCCTGATCTGATTCAGAATGGACAGATTTCTCGGAGGGTAAATGGATGCGTCCCTTTGCTTTCTCTTTTGAATTAAAAAGATTTCTCACACTTTGAAAAGCGCGCTGGGCGCGCGATTGAATCACCTGTTTTTGCCGGTTATCGATTTGTTTCATTGGTCAAAATGCCTTTGGCCCTACCACAATGAGCGTTACTAAGCTGAAAAGAATCATAATAAGATCCGGCATAAGGCGGCGTGTTTTGAACCAAGTTTTGGAAAACCGAATCCCCAACAAAAGAGCAACTAATAAACTAATTAGATAAGCGGCTCGGATGCCCTGCGAAACCCCATAAGCTGAAGCAAGAAATATCAGCCCTGAAACAGAACCTGCAATCAACGAAGCGGCGCTTTTCGCTTTAACATAACCAATAACGCCGCCCACTAAATTAAAAATCCCGTAAGCTGTAATAATGAATATTTCTAAAACCATCTAGTAGCCCTTCCCGGTTCTTTTATCCGGGTATAATATTACCTTATTATTGAGCCATCGGGAAATCTTTAATCTACCCGATGGCTCATCCTACGCCCGCCAACGATCTTTGGCGGGCATAGGATTACCATAAGGTAACCCTCTGCCAGCTTTGTTGGATGTAAGTCCTAAATTTAATGAAGCTGACGAGGGTGAGGGGCCGGGGAATTTTCCTCGACCCCTCACCTTATTATTAAGTGTATCTCAAGATTATATCGTTAGAAAGAAGTCGTGTTTTTACCAAGCTGGCCGATAATCAAGTGAAGCCTAAATCTTCCGGAGCGAAGCGAACGGAAGTTTATTGGCTGAACTTGACCCCTCACCCACTTGATCTTAAAAAAATCAGGTGGGTGAGGGGTTCAATTCGCACAGCAGCTACGTCAAATGGTTCATAAGCTGTGTGCTCATTGAAGGGAGGGCTCAAATGAAACAAAACTGTAACATATGCAAAGTAATCGGAGCACTCGTTATCATCGGTGCGATAAACTGGGGATTGGTAGGTGTTTTCCAGTTTAATTTAGTCACCCGGTTTCTAGGAGAAATGACAACGGCTACGCGTGCCGTGTACGGCGTCATTGGCCTTGCCGGGCTACTAAAACTGCTTGCCTATTTCAAGGCTTGTCCTGCCTGCAACAAATAAGCAGCTGCCAATATCAATAAGGTAGGTTACGTTTAAACGTGACCTACCTTAACTGGCCTTAAATTTTAAGTTCAAGGCTCACGGGACAATGATCAGAACCAGTTACCTGATTTAAAATTCCAACGTCTTTCACATCGGCCAACAAATCCTTCGTCACAAAATGATAATCAATGCGCCACCCTACATTGCGTTCTCTGGCGCCTGTTTTCATATCCCACCAAGTATACTGATCCGGTAAAGGGCAAAATTGCCGGAATACATCCACTTGGCCGTGCTTAATCCATTTGTCAATCCAGGCACGTTCAATGGGAAGAAAGCCGGACACATCTTCATTTTCTTTTGGCCTGGCTAAATCAACGGGTTTATGCGCCGTATTGTAATCTCCCGAAACAATGACGCGCTTTCCATCAGCTTTTAGCTTTTCGACAAATCGCAATGTTTCCTCGTAAAAATCAAGTTTGTACTGAAGCCGAATGTCGTCCTTTTTTCCGTTAGGGAAATAAATATTCAGAACAGTGAATTCAGGATATTCGGTTACAAGTACACGCCCTTCAATGTCAAAGCGGTTTACACCAAAACCAGTCTTTACAGAAATGGGTTTCTTTTTGGTAAACGTAGCGACGCCCGAATAACCTTTACGTTCGGCGGAATTAAAAAACGCGTGGTAACCTTGGGGATTTAAAAGTTCAGAATCTAATTGGCTTGGAAGCGCTTTTGTTTCTTGGACGCACACAACATCGGGAGATTCCTTGGCGAGCCAATCCAGAAATCCTTTTTTCTGAGCCGCGCGGATTCCGTTGACATTCCACGAAACGATTTTCATCAAATGTATTATAACCTGGGATCAAAATTTTTGAATTTAATAATTGGGGATACTGCTATAGGTATTCTACGGAGAAATAATTAACCGGTATTAACCGTAACGCCACGATTTTACGCGATCGATTTTATATTATTTTTTTTGAAGCAGCGTACCTTTGTACGCCGTGACTTTATTTCCTAGACCACTCAATTCGGTCATAGGATTGTCTACCTTGCCACCCACTTCTATCACGTCTGTGGTTAATGCAGCCTGTTGTTTTTGCTTCGCCGGTTTTGATGATGGTGATTGTAACGAATACTCATAAGAATTAGTATACTTAGAAAAAGAACTTTTGCTCCTGTCAGCGCCATAATCATTCGCAGAACGGTTAATATAAAACTGTATTCCCTGCGCACGCAATGCAGCATCTATTTTAGGAAGATAGCTATCGAGTTTGGCGAATTCCCCCTTCATAAGCGACATATAAGAAGATGGTAAATTAGTTGTGTAATCGGGAAGTGGGCCCTTGGCTGGTATCTGTGCACTATAATAAACAGCTGTATGCACTAGTTCTGCAAACAGATCGATTAGAATATCGGTTTTTTGGCTTTCCGTTAAGCGCCAGTCGCTCATTAAAGATGTAATCAACCCTCCGGCCGATATACGATTATTTCCTATCATCGGAATATTGGAACCATCCCATGGATTGAGAGCGCCCAATCCTACCGCATCCTCACTAATCCCAAGAGGAGTTAAGACAAAGCATCTATCTCCGGCAATGCCCCATCGTCCTGCTTGAGGACATGTTCTGAGTTGAAAGGTGGAAAGGTTAGGGCCTGTCGTATATCCGTCTGTGGTGTATTCTCTCCTGTTGATACCGAAGAGTGAGGCGGTAATGGCCACTTCTTCACCACTATTGCCTAATTGATTGATGTTTTGGGGAAACTGTTTATTGCGGTTGTATACATCATTCATATGAGTGCCTATTGTTTTAAGATGCTGTTTCACCATCTCCATATTCACCTGCATTCTGACCCTCATGTAATTGGGGACAGAGATAGCGGTAATGGTACCGATAATGGCGACAGTCGTT
>Ga0155264_106_pt1 | contig 11202 bp, 12 predicted proteins | sample RifCSPhighO2_02_FD_106232 | JGI IMG/M metagenome (GOLD analysis project Ga0155264, IMG submission 106232) | Omnitrophica bacterium RIFCSPHIGHO2_02_FULL_46_11
GACGGAGAGTGAGTTATGTTCATTATCGGATAGCGGATTAATCCCGCCGGAAAACCGGAGTTAGTTCGCGCGATTCGCGAAGAGAAAAAAGAGTTTATCCAAAAGGAAGCCCAAGCTCAAGAACGAGCCGGCGCTCAAGCTTTAGATATTAATGTTTATCTTCCCGATCTGGATCGCGCGCGGGCGATGAAGTGGGCCGCAGAAACTATCCGATCGGTCAGCCAGCTTCCGCTCGTGATGGATGACCGCGATCCGGCGGTTGTTGAAAGCGGTTTAAAAGCAGCGCGGGAAAATTCTTGGATTAATTCACCCGTCGATTTGGATGGCGATCATGAAAAGATATTGTCATTGGCCAAACAATTTAATGCTCAATTATTGACGCTTCCGATGAAGCAAAATCGGATTTCTTGGAATCCAAAAGAGCATATTGCCATCAGCAAACTTCTTTTGGAACGCTTTGAAAATTTCGGTATTTCTCGTCAGAACATTGTGATCGATGCCATGGTTTTGGCTTTAAAACAAGCAAAAGAAAAAGTCATGGATACGCTGGAAACCCTCAAGGGCCTCAAAGAAGAGCTTGGGGTTCGTACCTTGTTGGCTTTGAGCAATGTTTCCTATGGATTAAAAAATCGCGAGGAGCTCAACGCGCGATTTTTGAAATTAACTCGGGAATGCGGTATCGACTTTGTGATTTGTGATCCGCTTCAGAAGAAAGTAATGGCCGTGGCGAAGGCTGAGCCTGAAGTTTCTGGGCACCTTGAAAACCGGAAGTTTCTTGAATTTGCAGAGACTTGTCGGTGAGTAAAATTACGATTCAAGACATTCTCAGGCGCAAGCAAAAAGAGCATCGGAACATTGCCGTTTTGACCGCTTATGATTTTCCGTTTGCGAAATTGGTGGATGAAGCAGGAATTGACATTGTGTTGGTGGGCGATTCGCTCGGAATGGTTTGCTTGGGTTATGACTCGACACTTCCGGTTACGATGGAGGACATGCTTCATCACGTGAAACCCGTAAGCCGCGCGGTGAAGCATGCGCTTGTTGTCGCGGATATGCCATTTGGCTCCTATCAAACGGTAGGTTCAGCCCTTCACAATGCCAAGCGCTTCATTAAAGAAGGGGGAGCGCAGGCGGTAAAACTTGAGGGCGGAGAACGAATTTTGGATCAAGTCAAAAGTTTGGTTCGGGCAGGATTTCCGGTGATGGGCCATCTCGGGATGTTGCCTCAGTCCATTCGTAAAATCGGCGGTTATAAAGTTCAAGGGAAAACCAAAGACGAGGCCAATCAAATTTTTGGCGAAGCCTTAGAATTGGAACGCGCCGGGGCCTTTGCGATTGTGTTAGAATGTGTGCCAAATTCTTTAGCCAAACGGATTACAAAAAAGCTTAACATTCCGACGATTGGCATTGGCGCAGGCCCCGATACCGACGGACAAGTGCTTGTGCTTCATGACTTGCTTGGGTTTCGTTCACAAGTCCGTCCGCGTTTTGTGCGCTGTTATGCGGATTTAGATTCGGTCATTCGAAAGGCGGTCACACGGTACCGTCAAGATGTTTTACGGCGAAAATTTCCAAGCCTCGAAGAAAGTTTCAAAGGATAAATGCCTCAAAAAATTTTAATTGCCGAAAAAGATTCAACGACACTTGCTTTGGTGGAAACCCGCCTCAGGGCAAGAAATTATGACGTTTTTGTAGCCACACACAGCGATGAAGCGATGCGGCTTGTCCAAAAAGTTCGGTTTGATCTGGTTTTGCTTGGCTCTTCCATGGAACAGATTGAAGCATCGGACCTTTCCAAAAAGATTAAACAAAGCCTTGCCGGCCTGGGCGTACCCATTATTTTAATGGCGGATGAACATGAGCTTCGCCAATTGGTCATGAGCCAGGAGCGCGGATTCGATGATTTTCTGATCAAGCCTTTCGATGCTTACTCTCTTCAATTACGTATTAGCCTTAATTTAAGTCGGGCTCGCGAGCGGCTTCAAGCCAATCCACTCACCGGCTTTCCGGGCAGCACGGCCATTGAAGAGAACATACAAAAGCGCATTGACCGGCATGAGGTTTTTTCGGTTTGTTATATCGATATTAATCATTTCAAATCATTTAACGACCGCTACGGATTCGACCGCGGTGACCACGCCATCCGCCATCTCGCGCAATTGATTACACGATGCCTTGAAACAAGCAAAGCGGACAAGAACAGTTTTGTGGGCCACATTGGCGGGGATGATTTTATTGCGATACTTGATTCGGATTCGGAAGCCCGGTTTGCGCAGGAATGTCTTCAGGAGTTCGACCGCATTATCCCCACTTATTATGAGGAAATCGATCGCAAACGAAAAGCAGTCCTCGTTAAAAATCGAAATGGCGTACCGGTTTCCTTTCCATTAATGAGTTTATCGATTGCGGCGGTGACCAATCAATACCGCCCTTATCGCAATATGAGTGAAATTGCACGCGATGCGGCCGAAGTGAAATCATATTTAAAAACTCAGCCGGGCAGCCATTACCTTAGAAATCGTCGCGCGGAACCTGTGCGTTCCTTGGAAGAGTCTCTGGAGGTCATTTCGACGCTTCAAGAAAAACAGAAAATTCCAAAGCCATTGGGCCAAATGCTTTTGGAAGTTGGATTGATTACGGAGGAAGAATTGAATCAAGCGGTACGCCGCCACGTGGAAACGGGGGAGCGGATCGGCCAAGTTTTGATTCGCATGAATGCGGTTGCAAGCGCCGATATCGGCCGTTTTCTTGAAGAACAGTTAAGCATTCCTTTTGCCAGTTTAAAAAATCATGCTCTTTCTGAGGACTTGGCCCGCATTTTAACCGATGAATTTATCCGCACGCATCGTGTGGTGCCGCTTTCACTGAAAGGCAACTCACTCGAGCTTGCGATGGTCGATCCGGTGGACCGAGGCACGATGGACGCCATTCGTGAGATGACGGGTTTAAATGTGCTCCCTAAATTTGTGCTTGAAAATGAGTTTGAAGAATTTTTAGAAAGGAATCACCTGCGCCTTTGATGGTTCAATATTATCCTGCGTTTCTTGATTTGAGCGATAAGAAAGTGGTTTTGTTTGGCGGCGGTCCAGTGGCACTTCGCAAGGCCAAAGCCCTTTCAGAAACTGGAGCTGATCTGATTGCCGTGAGCCGTGATTTTTCACCTGAATTTCTCGCGTTTGCAAAACGGCATCGGCTGAAATTGCGGCACGGAAGCGAAATTCAAAATAGTTTACGCGGAGCTTCGCTAGCGATTGCGGCCACTTCGGATAAGGCATTTAACAAAACCGTTTTTGAACGATGCAAACAAAAAGGAATTCTCATTAACGTGGTAGACGACCCGGGCCATTCCAGTTTTATTGTTCCTTCGGTCCTAAAACGGGGCCGCCTGCAAATCGCTATTTCAACCGGCGGTGCAAGCCCGCTTCTTGCTAAAACGCTGCGGCAAAAATTGGCGGTCGAATTTGGATCCGAATACGGCAGGCTTGTGCGGCAATTGGAACAGGACCGGAGCAAATCGAAAAAGACAATTTTTCTTGAGAAGGACAGAAGAAGTCATTTCCGGCAAGTCGTTGCGTCCGGCCTTAAGGGCTTCAAACGTAAAAGAAATACGTCATTGCGAGGCAACGTTTTCAAATGATACCGAAGCAATCCCAAAATTGTCATTCCCGCGAAAGCGGGAATCTGGATCCCCGATTAAAGCATTCGGGGATGACACTTTGTATCAGATTGCTTCGCTCACTACGTTCGCTCGCAATGACGGGGAGAATTCGATGAGTTTAGCATTTTTTTTGCTTTCCGGAGTTACGGCCGTTTATTTGGCGGCTTTTGTTTTTTTTCTGCGTGAATTTTTAAGTGCGGAGACCAAAAGTACCTCTTGGGCCAGCCGCTTGATTGAACTCGGATTTTTGATTCACACGCTTTTAATTTTTACGCAAACGTTTACTCTTTCGGACAAGCTTTCGTCCCAATTTCATCTTCCGGTAACGACGCTGGGCGAGGCTTCCGGTTTTTTCGCTTGGTCGCTTGCGTTTGTCTATTTGATTTTATTAAGGCAGCTCAAAATGGAAACATTCGGGTTAATTTTGACACCCGCCCTCGTGCTTTTTTTGATTCCGGCCTTTTTTCCATTTCAGGTTAACCCCGCTTCGCTCATCCATTTTCATGACACCTACTTTTTACTTCATATCCTTTCGGCCTTTTTCAGTTATGCGAGTTTTGCGCTTTCTTTTATTGCCGCACTTCTTTATTTGGCTTTGGATCGGGCTTTAAAGCAGAAAACATCCGCCAGCTTTTACCACAAACTGCTTTCTTTGGACGATTTGGAACATTTTATTTTTCGCACGATTTTTTTGGGATTTTTCTTATTGGGGATCGCGATTTTAAGCGGCGCTTTCTGGTCCAAAAGTGCTTTTGGAACGTTTCTCTTGCGCGAACCTAAATCGTTCGCAAGTTTGCTAACCTGGGCGGTGTATCTGGTCATTATTTATCTCCATGGGATTTTGATGAGAAAAGGCAGGCGCATGGTCTTGATGTCGTTGGGCGCTTTTGTGTTGGTGCTGTTCACTTTTTTGGGAACCAGTATTTTTCAAACAGGGCTTCATGTAGGAATTCGGTGAAATGGATCTCATCTGCATTGGTTTAAATCATAAAACGTGTCCTGTCGAAATTCGCGAGAAAATCGCTTTCTCCGAATCGGCGCTTCATGAGGCGCTGCTTGAGATGCGCACCATTGAAGATCTTAGGGAATGGTTCATCCTTTCGACCTGCAATCGAGTGGAGTTGTATGGCCGCGGTTTGCCCGGGATCGAAGAGAGGTTAATCCGCTTCCTGGTCGAGTACCACGGCTTGGAAGATAATATCTGCCAGCCTTACTTTTATCGTTACCGCGGCCGGGACGCGGCGAAACATTTGTTCCGCGTTTCAAGCGGATTGGATTCTCTTGTGATTGGTGAAAACGAAATTTACGGTCAAATCCGACACGCCTTTCGATTGGCCAATGAATTGAAAACGTTAGACTCCATCCTTTATCAGCTGATCGAGCGCTCCCTTAGGCTTGGAAAGCGCGCTCGATCCGAAACGAAGATTAGCGAAGGAGCCGTGAGCGTTTCTTCCATTGCGGTGGAACTTGCCGAGAAAATTTTTGGCAGGCTGACGGGTGAGCGCGTGCTCATCCTCGGAACCGGCAAGATGAGCGAATTGACGATGAAGCATTTGGTGAAAGCCGGAGCCGGCGAAATTACAGTAGCGAGCCGAACGTATGAGCGCGCCCTTGAGCTTTCCCAAAAATTCGGGGCGAAACCGATTGGATTTGATGCTTGGCTCCGTGTTTTGCGCACAAGTGATATTGTCATTTCTTCCACTTCGGCGCCGCATCCAATTGTTAAATTCGAAGACGTTCAAAGCGTGATGAAAGAGCGGCGCCACAAACCTCTTTTCTTTATCGATATTGCGGTTCCGCGCGATGTAGATCCGCGCATCGGTGAAATGGACGACGTTTATCTGTACGATATTGATGATTTAAAAACCGTATCGGAAGCAAATTTACGGTTGCGCAAAAAGGAAATCGCAAAATGCGAAGCGATCATCGAACGCGAACTCGAATCGTTCGATCAATGGTATGAATTTTTGGAAGCAGGGCCAGTGATTCAGAAATTAACCGCTTATTTCGACAGCGTGGTTGAAAATGAAATCGCAAAGGTAGGGTCTAAATTTAAGGGGCATGAAGATGAGTTGAAAATATTAATTCAAAAAATCAAAGCCGGCTTACTTCATGTCCCCGTAGAAAAATTGAAAGAATCGGCACGAATGGGAAGCATTGAGCGCTATTTAGAGACGCTTCATTCTCTCTTTCGATTGGAAGAGCGAAAACTGCCACAATCCGAGCCCAAGGATCAGGAGCAGCCTTCTCGAGCAGAAGATGTCCATTAAGATCGGAACACGCGGAAGTAAACTTGCTCTTTATCAAGCGGAGTTAGTGCGCGCAAAACTCAAAGGGCTTTTTCCGCTTCTTGAGTTTGAATTCGTAAAAATTCGCACCAAAGGAGATATGATTCGCCGCGCCGCGATTGGTTCCCTGGGCGTCGGTGTTTTTACGCGTGAAATTGAAAATGCGCTTTTAGAAAATAAAATCGACATCGCCGTGCATAGCGCTAAAGACCTTGCCACGGCACTTCCAAACGGTTTAGAAATCACAGCTGCTTTGGATCGGGAAGATCCGCGAGATTGCCTTGTTGCTCGAGGAAGCAGGACTTTGAGAGGCTTAGCCGCTCATGCGCGCATTGGTACAGGGTCGCTTAGACGGCAAGCACAGTTAAAAAAGTTAAGGCCTGATCTTGAAATTGTTGAGATGAGAGGCAATGTGGATACCCGGCTTAAGAAAATTCAGGAAGGGGAGTATGATGGAATGGTGATTGCCTACGCCGGCTTGAAACGACTGGGGCAAACTAATTTCGTCACCGAAATTTTTGATACCGATACCATGTTACCGCAAGCAGGCCAAGGCATTATTGCCGTTCAAGTCCGGAGCAGCGATTCAAAAATTCGAGAATTGATTCGGCCGCTCAATCATTTAACCACGTTTACACAGCTTTCTGCGGAGAGAAGTTTCCTAAGACGAATTGAAGGCGGCTGCAGAGTGCCGGCTGGAATTAGTTCTAAAATTGAAGGAGATAGTTTGAAATTAAAAGGCGCTATTTTTTCTTTAACAGGAGACCGTGCCGTTGTCGATACGGCTGCGGGCTCAGTGTCTGAGGCTGAAAAAATTGGCTTGGCCCTGGCGGATAAACTCCTGGCCTCGGGCGGAGCCGAGATTTTAAAAGAGATTCGAAATGCAAACGGCAATTCGTAAAAGAGGTTTTGTTTCACTGGTAGGAGCAGGCCCGGGCGATCCGAAATTATTAAGCCTTCGAGCCAAAGAAGCGCTTGAGAGAGCGGATATGGTTGTCTATGACGCTTTAGTTCATCCCGCCGTTTTGAAGTACGCGCCACAGGCTGAGCATATTTACGCCGGGAAAAAGGGCGGGGAAGCTGATTCTACTTCTCAAAAGTCAATCGAATTGCTTTTGGTGAAGCTGGCGCGCCGGGGAAAACGAATCGTCCGGTTAAAAGGGGGCGACCCTTTTGTTTTCGGGCGCGGCGGAGAAGAAGCGCTTTGGCTCAGCCGTCGAAAAATTCCGTTTGAAGTGATCCCTGGCATTACAAGCGGCATCGCGGCTCCTGCTTATGCGGGAATTCCGGTGACTCATCGAGGTTTGGCTTCTGAGGTTACGTTTCTCACCGCTCATGAAGATCCTTCTAAGAAGCGCTCCGATATTAATTGGAAGGCACTTGCTCAATTAAAAGGTACGCTTGTTTTATTTATGGGAGTTAAAATGCTTCCTCAAACAGTTCAATTGTTGATCCGCTACGGCAAAAAGCCGAGCACGCCTGTTTCGGTGATTCGTTGGGGAACAACCGGGGAACAGAAGGTGGTGAGCGGAACACTCGCCACCATGGCCCAAAAAGTAGAACGCGCCGGCTTAACCGCGCCGGCTTTAACCATTGTAGGTGAAGTCAATCGGCTTCGCCCTCAGCTGAACTGGTTTGAGCGCAAACCTCTTTTCGGGAAAACGATTTTAATCACACGTTCCAGGAAACAAGCTTCTCAGCTTGGAGAAGCATTGGAGGCCGAGGGAGCGCGTGTTCTTGAGCTTCCTATGATTGACATTACGCCCATTCGTGATTTTCACAAATTGGATCAAGCTGCAAGCCACATCAAAAAATACGATTGGCTTGTCTTTACAAGTGAAAACGGAGTCGAAGCATTTTTCAATCGGCTCAGGCATTTTAAAAAAGATGCGCGCATGTTAAGCGATACAAAAATCGCCGCCATCGGGCCGGGAACAAAAGCAAAGTTAAACTCTTATTCGATCGAACCCGATTTAATGCCAAAAACTTTTACCACAGAAGGGCTCCTAAAGGCGTTTCAAAAAACAAAAGTCAAAGCAAAGCAATTTTTGCTTTTGAGGACCAATATCGCCCCCGACCTCTTAAATAAAACACTTACCCATTGGGGCGCTTTGGTTACGGAAATTCCGATTTACCGGACGGAAAAACCAAAGGAATTGCCGCGTCGGCTCCACGAATTGATGCAGCATCATCCGATTGATTACATTACTTTTATGAGCTCATCGACGGCGGAGCATTTTTTTGAAGCGCTTCGGAATGGCCGCCACGTGCCCGCTAAAATTATTTCGATTGGGCCTGTTACGTCTAAAACCATTCGAGGATTTGGAGCGAGGGTTCATCGCCAGGCCCGAATCCCAAGCATTTCTGGTTTGGTTGATGCCATTTTAAAGGAGGAATTGAAATAATGAATTTGCCACGGTTTCCCATTTTCAGACCGCGCCGCATGCGCTCAACCGAAGGCTTAAGAAAATTGGTACGAGAAACCACACTTTCGCTCGATCAATTGATCATGCCTTATTTCTTAACCGAAGGGGCCGGAATCAAAGAAGAAATTCAATCCATGCCGGGACAATTCCGATTTTCGATCGACCGGTTTTTGAGTGAATTGGAAGAACTCGAAGAATTAAGCGTTCAGCATATTCTTCTTTTCGGAATTCCAAATTCAAAAGATTTAAAAGCAAGCGGCGCCTATGATTCAAACGGTGTCATTCAGCGCGCTGTCCGCGAAATCAAAAAGCGTTTCCCAAAATTAACCGTGATCACCGACGTCTGCCTTTGCGAATACATGAGCCACGGCCATTGCGGCGTTGTGGAAGGACAAAAAATAGAAAATGACAAAACGCTTTCGCTTCTTGCCGAAACTGCGCTTTCGCATGCTGAGGCAGGCGCTGATATGGTGGCGCCGAGCGATATGATGGATGGGCGTATCGGAACCATTCGAAAAGCGCTTGATGGCCGAGGATTTTCTGAGCTTCCAATTTTAAGTTATGCGGCAAAATATGCCTCTAGTTTTTACGCGCCTTTTCGCGATGCGGCTCATTCAACACCGGAATTTGGCGACCGAAAAACATATCAGATGGATCCTGCCAATATAAAGGAAGCGCTCCGTGAAATTGAGCTTGATTTAGCGGAAGGTGCCGATTTGATTATGATCAAACCCGCCCTTCCTTATCTCGACGTTATTTCAAAAGCAAAAGAAAAATTTAACATTCCCTTAGCCGCGTTTAACGTGAGCGGGGAATACACCATGGTTAAAGCTGCTCATGCCATGGGCTATATCGATGAGCAAAAAACCGTTTACGAGATTCTTACCTCAATTCGCCGCGCCGGGGCCAATGTGATCTTAACCTATCATACTAAAGAGGTTGCGTATTGGGTCAAAACGGCACACGAAGGCCAGAACTTATTTTCCCACCTTATTTGAAAAACTTCAGCTAGCCAGGTATCTTTTAAAAGGATAGAGAATTTGATTTTTCTATCTTTTTATTTACTTAACGGCGAAAACCTCACACAAGCTGGAGGGCACATGAATAAAAAGGAACGTGCGGCCAAGCAAGGGGAGAGGCCTTTTCGTTTTCATATCGTTATTTTCTTCGTTGGAATGCTCTTCACCGTCACGTTGTGGGATGCCTACTCAAACGGTTCCCGTCCGCTCGATCAAACCATTGCCAGCACCCTTATTTTAATCATGGGAAGTTTGTTTTCGGTTGCGGCTGGGCTGTTCAGCTGGTCCCTCGAAACAAGACGAAGCTTTCTGGAAGGAGAGGTGGAGAAGCGCACTCATGAACTCAATGTGAAGAATGAAGAACTCGTTAAGAAAAATGAAGAAGTTGAGAATTTTATCCACATCATCTCGCACGACCTGAAAGCCCCCATCGTTTCCATTCAAGGATTTGCTTCCATCCTAAAGACTGAACTCGGGACGGCGCTTCAAGGCGTAAATTTGGATTATTTCAACCGTATTCAAGCCAATGCGCATCAAATGAGCTCCCTCATTTTGGATCTGCTTGAATTTTCCCGTGTCGGGCGCATGGAGGATGAGAAAAAAGCCGTGGACACAACGGAATTGCTTAAAGAAATTTTAGAAGAACTCAAGCCCGAAATTGACAAGCGCCATATTGGAGTTCAGCTCGGAGATCACCTCCCGATTTTATGGGGATCGCGCAAACGCCTGATGCAGGTGTTTACGAATCTGATTGGCAATGCGGTCAAATATATGGGCTCACCTCGAGATCCTAAAATTGAAATCGGATGCTATGGGGTGAATGGGAAAAATTTGTGCACGTTGCGCGTTAAAGATAATGGCATCGGCATTAAAAAGGAATTTCAGGATAAGATTTTCCAAATTTTCCAGCGGGCACCCAATGCATTGAAGGTGGAAGGGTCTGGGATTGGTTTAAGCATTGTAAAGAAAATTGCAGAGCTCAACGGCGGCCGTGTATGGGTTGAATCAGAAGAAGGCAAGGGAAGCGAATTTTTTGTCGATTGGCCTGTGGTGCCAAGTACGTCACAAGAGCTGAAACACAGCCTTGCAGCATAATGAAAAGGAATTGACGATGAAAAGAATTTTCATGATCGAGGACAATGAAGATCACGCGCTTCTTATTCGCCGTGCGGTAGAAAGCGACGGCTGCGCGGTTACCCACTATCCGGATGGCCCAACGGCATTGAAAGCATGTGAAAAGATCCAGTCGCCGGATGAGCGAGCAGATCTTATTTTATTGGATTTAAAGCTGCCGGGCATGGATGGTTTTGAGGTGCTTCAAGGGCTAAAGAAATTAAAACTATTTGAACAAGTTCCTGTCGTGATGCTTACCACTTCACGCCGAAGAGAGGAAATCGATAAAGCTTATCAATTGGGTGCCTCGGGCTTTGTGGTAAAGGCTGAGGATTTTGCGGAGCTTGTCGCGAAACTGAAGCAGGTGAAGGAGTATTGGTTTTCTGCGGTAGAGCCTCCTTATTCAATGCCTGTCGCCAGCGTGAGGGAGCCATGACTCTTCGATCGGCGCTTCGAGTGTTGCTCGTGGAAGATAATCCGGATCATGCTTTGCTTGCGAAAAATGCGATTTTAAATTCCAAAAACCAAAACTATGTGGTAGAAGTTGCCGGTTCCGTTGAAGAAGCGATAGAAAAACTAAGCAGCGGCCCCGCCGAGCCCATTCATATGATTGTTTCCGATTATCATCTTCCCGGCAAAAACGGTTTGGAATTTCTGGAGTGGTTGAATGCGCAAAAAATAGAGCTTCCTTTTGTTAT
>Ga0155264_153_pt1 | contig 11012 bp, 3 predicted proteins | sample RifCSPhighO2_02_FD_106232 | JGI IMG/M metagenome (GOLD analysis project Ga0155264, IMG submission 106232) | Omnitrophica bacterium RIFCSPHIGHO2_02_FULL_46_11
CACATGGTCAGCCAACACCCTCAACACCTCTTTACTCACGGCCCATTCCATGGCGCTCACGGGACTGGCGGCCAGCACCACCTATGAATATCAGGTGAAGTCGAAAGACGCGGCAGGAAACCCAGCCCCTCTACCTACGATTTCAGTTTTTACAACTCTTGCCCCTCCGGCACCTCCGACTGTCGATTCTTTCCCATCAGTCGCGAACCGAGCAAGTTTAGTTTTGTCAGGAAGTAAGAATGCCAATACGTCTCTTTGGATCAATGGCATTGAAGTGGTGTCACTTGATGCAAAAACCATCTGGTATGCCGTGGTTTCTCTACCAGTTGAAGGACGACATGTGTTCAATATAACCAGTAGAGATATCGCAGGAACCGAGAGCAACGTTACCTCCATTGCAATCGAACTTGATAAGACGGTGCCTCAAGCACCAAGTTTGTCTTCAACAACCGTTTTGGAAACCAATCACGAGGCTCAAACCATTTATGGGATGAAGGAAGCGGGCACTGCAGTTATTTTAAATGGAGCTGAAATTGTTCCATTCAGTGGGAACATATCCTGGTCGGCAAAAGTGAATTTGAATCAAGGTAATAATGTACTCACCTTTGTCGCGCAAGATGAAGCGGGAAATCTTGGGCTCCCTTCATTTGTTACGATTAAACGAGACGATCAGTTCGATGCTTCCACACTTTCTTTTAATTTTGCGCCGGCTCAGGTGAATCAAAATTCGATTATTCTTTCTGGTGCAAAGCAGGCGGGAAGCGCTGTAACGATCGTCAATTTGCCATCGGGCAATGTTGCGGCAAGCGTTGTGGCTGATTTGTTAAAGACTTGGCAACTCACAATTCCTTTAACGATTGAAGGGGAAAACAAATTTGAGATTCGGTCTACGGAGCAAGATACAAAAGGAATTGAGATTGCTCGAACAATAAGTTTTTCAGTCATCCGGGATACCGTGCAGCCTCCTATGCCGGGAGCAACACCCGAGTTTACTTCAACACCCAATCCTACTGTTTCCTTTTCCGGAACCAAGGAGTCCGGCAGCGCGATTTGGATCAATGGTTCTGAGGTGGTACCGGCCGATCCTACGAATCAGTGGCAGGCCACGGTTGCTTTACCGGAACAGGGATTCAATAATTTTCAAATTGTAGCGAAGGATCAAGCCGGGAACTTAAGCGTTGCAAAAACCATTTCCATCGAGCGAACTTCACTCACACCGTCAAAACCGGTGGTTGATCCGGTAACCACGCCGACCAATGCACCTACACAGACTTTGGCAGGAACAAAGGATGCTGGAACAGCAATCTTTATTAATGGTGAATTGGTTGTGCCTGTGAACAACAATACAAGTTGGACGGCAGACGTGAATCTTTCGGTCGAAGGATCCAATCGGTTCGATATTGCAGCGATAAATTCCATCGGCGTTCCAAGCGAAACCAAAACCATCTTTATCCATTACGACAAGATCTCGCCTACTGGGGCGATGGTGATCAATCATGGGGCAGAGGTAACTCGTTCGGCGGCAGTAACCCTTTCTCTGACCGCAGGGGATTTAGGCGGAAGCGGTGTCGGCGAAATGAGTTTATCCACGGGCGGCATTAATTTTTCAGAACCTGAGCCTTTCTCCAGAGAGAAAACCTTCACGCTTTCTCAGTTGGATGAAGTCAATCATGTGTACGTTAAAGTCAGAGATAAAGCGGGAAACTGGTCTGCGCCAGCTTCTGCTTCCATCGTCTACGAATCTGAGGATGCCGCAAATTTTTTGATGACGTCCGATCCCGTTGCCACCAAAAAGGATTATCTTTTGACCTACACCTATGGAGTAAATTCTTATTTACAGCCGTTTGAGCTTGCGACCGAGGAAAATTATCTTAGTGTGGATTCTATCGACCAGGACGGAATTCATCATAAGAAAATATTTATTGTCGATTACATAACCAATCAAGAGGGCGCACAGTACTTCGATTATGATGCAAATGGCAATATGATTCGCACGGTTGATGAAAATGGCCAGACGACAAGTTTTCTTTACGATACAACCAATCATTTAAAAAGCGTTCTCTATGCCGATAACACGAGTGTTAAGTTTGAGTATGATGCGAATGGCAACCGGACGGCTATGGTTGATTCGCGCGGGCGGACAGAATACACCTACGACTGGCTGGGCCGTTTGACGAAAGTCACCAGTCCAGAGGGAAGGTCGCTCGCTTATGAATACGATGTGGTCGGCAATATCACCGCGATGATATATCCTAATGGGATCCGCATAACGTATGAGTATGATGGCGACGACCGTTTGATTGGCGTTACGGATGATTATGGCAAGACCAGTTACACATACAATGCCGCGGGTGATGTGGTTTTGAAAGTTTTGCCAAACGGTGTGCGGACGACTCACACCTATGATGCTGCGGGCAGGCTGACCGACATTGTGAACACAACAAGTTCGGGCGTTTTAATTTCCTCAGTTCATTATGATTTGGATGCGAATGGAAATCGTACCAAGGTCGTGATCACAACACCGTCGGCTACGGAAACAACCACTTACGCCTACGATTCTTTGAATCGATTAACTCAAGCTTCTTATCCAGACGGGCAAGTTTATTCTTATACTTATGATGGCTCGGGAAATCGTTTGACGATGAACGTTACGCAGGGAGCAGTCTCAGCTAAGTATTATTATACCTACGGAACCAATAATCAGCTTGTGCGGGTTGGACTTTCGCCGACTCCATCGGGGAACGACGAGGTTTTTTATTATGATCGAAAAGGCAATTTGGTTTCACGTTCAAGGCCGGGGCGCACGGTTTTGTATGCATACGATGCTCAAAATCGATTGATTCAGGTAGTTGACAATACGCACATCACTCAGTTCCTTTACGACGGCGATGGAAACCGTGTCGCAAAAATTGTGGATGGTGTCCGTATGGATTACGTGACGGACATCAACCGGCCGATTTCTCAAGTGCTTCAGGAGATCAATGCTCAGACCGGAAGCCCGTCTAAAACCTATACCTTCGGAAACGAGCGGATTCAAATCAATAATTCTGCGATTGGCCGCGGCTTTTATCTTTCCGATGGACTCGGAAGCACCACTGAATTGACGAATGTGAATCAAGGGCTCGCCGCAATTTATCGGAATGACGCATGGGGGGCGTTTTTGAAGGCTTCCGAAGCATTGCCGACCGATTTCCTATTTGCCGGCGAAGAGTTCGATCGCGAAACGGGACTTTATTTCCTGAGGAACCGGTATTACGATCCCTTGCTCGGCAGATTCATCTCCAAAGATCCCGTGTTGGGAAGTACAAAGTCTACTCAAAGTTTTAATCCGTATCCCTATGTCCAAAATAATCCCGTGAATTTTGTAGATCCTAATGGTTTGGAATCGTTTCCCCCGATTGGCCTATCTGCAGCTTCAGCAGCAGATGAATTCTTTAATAGAGCTACTTCAGGTTTGTATGGAGTTGCGGCTCGTGCGACGCGTGCTATTGGAGGAGTGGTCGGAGCTGTTTCTGGTTTTCAAGCGGGATTCGACGTTTCGCAGAGTAGAGGATACGATGTAGGGAGAACGATTACAACGACCGCAGCTGGAACGTTATTTGGTGCGGCTTACGGTTCAACCGTTGGCAGTTTCGCTCCTGGAAGTACGGGACGCGTTACGAGAACGGTTCTCAATACCGCTATAGATACGACATTTAATCGATATGGTTCTGTTGGTATTGGAAGCCGATTTACCTCAAGCGATCGAAGTTTTAACAGTTTTAATCGTGCTGCTCACGGTTCCCGCGGAGGAATCCTTTTGAATAAAACAGCGGAGTTAGTGGGTGAGAAGCTGAGCAATATCACCGGCGTTGTTCTTGATCCCATATCAAATCAGTTGGTTTTGACGGGTGCCTCGGGCAGCAGTGCTTTATCAGATGTGATTTTTGATGATCTCGTTGTGGCGTTGAAAGCAGTTTTTGGAAGTATTGAGGACCCGGGTGTAACGATTCGGGAGTATTTCATTGACGAATTTGGCAAAGAGCGTCAGGACATTAACCTGTTCGGCGGCGTGGATGATACCGAATTCGGGCAAGCTCTTATTGACGCAGATCTTATTCTTAAAAAACTTAGCATTGAGAAGGACAATGTGACGGGGGAACCGATCGTTGTAGGTATCCAAGGATACAAGAGCGAACTGGATCTTTACGCGGAGCACCAAGAGTTGGTAGGTTCAGGAGGCCTCACCAACATTTATTTCACGCCTAAATCTATGGAATTAGGCAGATCTGCCAATGGCAAGTCATTTCAATTTCAGGAAGCTTCTATGGAGGTTCTGACGGAAACCAGAATCAATGGGAACGTTGTTCCCAATGTTGCCGTGGAAGAGTATGCGCAGTTTTTCACGGAACACTTTGATGAATTTGCGCTCGAGTTTCCCATCCTCGAAAGGATGAGGCAAGGCGCAAAAGCGGTAGCGCTCGCCCGTTTTATCAAGGACAATAATATCCCTATCGATTTATCATGGCTTGATTCTTATGAACTGAGTGATGTGACGACACCGACATCGACGCCGGTTCTACCTCTTACGAAACACGGCCTCACTATCAAAGGCGGTGTTGCGTTAATCTTATTGAATAAATACTTGAATGACGTAGGAGGAAAAATCGGCGCATTTGAAAATACGGTGTTACAACCCAAAACAAGCGATGTTACCGCGAGTTGGGATGTCGCCGTGGATGGCCAAACGATTACAAATGTCGCATTCTCTAGCGATCCGACCCGGCAAGATTCAAACGTTCAGTTTTCTCAGGAAGATTTGTCGTTGCCTACGCCCAGCGAATTTAAGTTGGGTTTGACTCGTTACTATGATTCGCTCGATGTGCGCAAGACCAACTTCGGTTTTGCCTGGCAATTTTTGCCGTATCAGTTAAAATTCAACCGGCCCGCTTATGTTAACTCGACTTATTCTGATGGCACGTCGGTGAACGGCTTAAGAGAAGGAAAAGCAACTTTGGTTGACCGCTTAACCGGCAGGGAAGCAGTTTTTGAGTCCACGCTTCATGTAACGAAGGCCGGCTTCGGCGGTGTCAATCCGGATACGCTATTACCGCTCTACGTTCCTATTGCGGAATCAGACGGCAGTGCACTTGGGGTGGGTTTGGATCGAACCTATACGCTTACTCAAGCGGATGGTTCTATCCTCAGGTTCGACACGAATGGAAATATGATTCGAATGATTGATTCCAAAGCTCATACCTTTGATTATCATTATTCAAACGGGAAGCTTACAGATGTCACCGATTTTCTGGGCCGTCGGATTCTCTTCACTTATGATGCGAGCGGACGTGTTCAACGTGCGGATGGCCCGCTTGGCTTTGGAATTGTCTATGGTTATGACGCTCAAGGTAATCTCACAAGCGTTTTCAATGAGCATACGGGCGAGACCGTTCGATATTCTTATGATGCAGATCACCGCATTACTCAGATCACAGACCCCTCTGGAAGATCTGTTCTTCAGGCCGAACTCGATGTCATGGGCCGGACGACAAATAAAAAAGATGATCGGGGGAATATCTTTTATGTCACACGCACCTCCGATAACAAGAAGACCATTACTACTGATCCGGTAACAGGAAATCAAATCACTGAGGAGTATGACAGCTTTCACCGTTTGGTCAAGAGAACCGATTATCTCGGCCATGCCACCAGTTACCGTTATTTGAGCGAGGAGCAAAAGCCCTTTTCCATTACCAATCCGAAGGGTTTTACCACGTACTTTTTCTACGATCAGAATCACAATGTAACGGACATTTTTGACTTTGAAAACAATGTCCACCAAACGTTTGAATACGACGAACGGAACAATTTAATTGCGTCTACCGACCGGAATGGGGTGAGGAGCACCTTCGTTTATGATGTGAAGAATAATCTCATTGAAATCCGCAGACCGATCAACGCCACGCAAACTGCGATTGTCCGCCTCAATTATGATCCGAACGGCCAGTTGGTGAGCATCATTGACCCTAAAGGGCGCGAGCGGTTTGTGACGCGGGATTCGCTTGGGAATATCACGGCGGTTAAGAATCCGGAAGGTGGAACGACCGCTCAAGCTTACGATCAATTTTTCAGGGTTTCAAATGTCACAGATGCCTTGGGACGAGGTTTTGATTATCAATATAATAGCTTGGATTTGCCGACTCAGATCCAAGGCCCTGTTGGCACGACTCATTTAACTTATGATGAGCTGGGCCGCACTACTTCGATTACTGATGCCAATGGAAATCTTACGAGATTTCTTTATGATCCGGCTACCGGAGATCTTTTAAGCACACTCCAGGGGATCGTGGAAAGCCGATATACTTATGACCGCTTTGGCAATTTGACCAGCACCACCGATCCCAACGGTGTGGTCACTGCTTTTCAATACGACGCATTAAATCGTCTCATCCGTTCCGGAAATGCACGGTCTGCTAACTTTGAAATCGTCGGAACGAAGACAAAGGTAACCGATGGGACTAATGCAGTAGTCCACGTAGAAGCTAATAAAGCGCTTCAACATGCCATCGTCAAGTACCGGCCTCAAGGAGGCGGTACTTTTAAGGTATTTCAGGCTTCGGATGTTCTTTCAAATTTGGTGAACTTCAACGTAGGGGACCTTCAACCCAATACCGTTTATGAATACACGGTGGAAGGAACTGATCTTTTAGGGAATCAAGCGACCTTTCCCATGCAAACATTTCAAACACCGAATCTTTCAAGTTCGAGCCCGCTTGTTCTGACGAATCGTGTAGAATCAACCGGGCTTAACTCGGCCGCAATTGCCGTCAATTTAGTTTCCGGAACTTTCGTAGGAAATGCGGTCCTCAGGGTAATCCCTTCAAGCGGAGGTACCTCGATCGTCATGAATCAATCTATTATTCCGGATGCGAATAACATGATCACCGTCTCAGGGTTGAATCCTGATACGGAATATGTCTATACGCTTTTTGCGCAAAACTTAGTCGGCAATTCTTATTTTCCTGTGACAACCAAGCCAATTTTATTCCGTACCCGAAATCCTAATGATTATACCGCCCCGGTTGTCCTTACGAATCAAATTACAAGCATTAGCTCTCAGAATGCCTTCTTGAACCTGACGACGGATGAGCCCCTTGCCCGGGTTCATTTAACGCTGACTCCCACTGAAGGCGGTGCCCCCATTGAAATCGACTACTACACTCCCGAAAAAGGAAAGGAGCTTGCAATTACAAACCTGCTTCCGGATAAAGACTATTCTTATGTTTTAACCCTCACTGATTTTTCGGGGAATTCCGTGACGACTCAAGCCCAAACCTTTAAAACCTCTGTCCTGGAATCAGATCCTCCCGAGATCATTTATGAGGCACCGGTTGAGGTAAAGTCTGATCAAGCGACCGTTCGTATTGAAACGGACGAACCCCTTTCCCGAGTTATCCTTATCCTTCTTCCTGCGGATACCCTCATTCCCCAGGAATTCAACTTTGGCGGCTCCTCCAACCTCATTCGGGAGTTCACCTTGACAGGACTGCGTTCCGGAGTTGATTATTACTACTTGGTTTACATCATCGATGCTTCCGGTAATCTGACTCTATCTGGCTCACGGGGTGAGTTTCATACGAGGGTGTTGTGAAAATGGATACGTACCCATCGCTTATGTTGACCAAAAAATCAACTTTCTTATTTAGCATTGTAGGTGCAAGCCTAATTCTCGATGGCCTAGCGCATATTGTTTTCTCGGATTGGTTCCATAAAGCTTCTTATTCTCAAGATATCCTTTCGTCTCTAGTTCAAATCTTCATTGGTGGATCGCTGCTTCTTCAGTTGAATTATAGCCGTTTTCTAGGAATTATTTACTGCGGCCTTTTTTTCTTAAGTACCGTCGACTCTTTTTTTAGTTCAAAATTTAATTTGACCTCTTACCGTCTCCTAAACATTTACTACTTTGCTTATACCGTTGCTTGCACTACGATCCTGATTTTTGTCAGGTCGAAGAACAAGGCCTCATGGGCGAAATCCGAGTTTAGCGCCTATCAGCGAGAGAAAACTGATTCTACAGCTTTGAGCGAATCAACAAATTCTGAATATTATCGTCGCATCTTTGAGAAGTTTCAAAGAGGATCATCCCCCATCAGTTGGAATTGGGCTGCTTTTTTCTTTTCTTTATTTTGGCAGGTCTTTCGGAGACTTTGGATTAAGATGGCTCTTTATTTAGGGGTGGTATCCTTTCTAGGTTTTTGGATCAGTTTTTTGCATGTTTCATTTCTAAATATTTTTTTCTGGTTCGCCACCAGCGTTTTCTACGGAGTTATTTCGAATTACGATTACTATCTGCTTAAAGTTCACCAGGAATCCCTTTGGCCTTGGCTCACATGTCAGAAATATACAAAGAAAGTATGGATGGCGATCGCCATCCTCTTTAGTCTATCGATAGCGTCAAATATGTGGTACTACACATCGAGTACCTCCGGTTGGTCTTACCCTTATAGGATCCGCTCTCTTGGAGCAAATCAATTTCAGATTGCTTTGAATAAAGGGCCACAATTCAAAATTTCACTTCCCGAGGACTGGAGATTCAATCGTTTCCTTTCAAAATATCCCTGGCTCACCATCAATGCGCCTGGCGTCGAAGGGCTTGGTCTGAGCCTTTATAACCTTCCAGAAGAGTTTCAGGTGAAATTTGACCAGAGACAAGCGAGCGATCTGGTACGGCGCAAGATTTCTGAGAGCTCCCTGATCAATCGTTGGATATTCAGTGCTGCAGAATGGAGCTGTTCCCCAGCAGAGAAACTAGGCAAGCTTCAGTGGAGCTTTTGTGGATTTAGAGATTCCCAAACCGGTTCTATCTCTTACCATGTTGTTTTTGCGGCTATCGAAAGGCAACTTGTTATTGTCTCATACCCAAAGCCTGTGCCTACCGACACAGAAACTTTCAAGAGGAACTTAGAGTTGTTATTTTCCTCTGTGCAGGTTTCCGGCTAACCGGCCGGATTACGTTCCTGGGTTGATTATTACTACTTGGTTTACATCATCGATGCTTCCGGTAATCTGACTCTATCCGGCTCACAGGGTGAGTTTCATACGAGGGCGTTGTGAAAGGGGAATGTCGATTAAAAAATCAACTTTCTTGAACGGAGTAATTTTATGTCAAATGTTCTTGTAAATATTGTGAGCTTTGGATTTATTGTAAACGGTTTTATCCAGATCCTCTTTTCTGGTTGGCTCCGAAATGTAATGCATTTTCCTGCAGATGAACTTTTATTTCCGCTTTTGGAAATTGCTTCTGGTTTTATTATTGTTTTTCGATGGCGCCTATCAAAAATTGTGGGTAGTTTCTCAAGGATAGCGGGGCTGCTTTATGCAGGCCTGTATTTGGCAGGAACGCTCCTCTTGCCTTTTTACAAAGAGTTTCAATTTCTTTCAGTGAAACTAATTGGTCTAGTTTATTTTTGCTTTTATCTCTTCTGTATTTTAGTTCTTTCTAACAGATCTATTAAGGCGCTCTTTCCTTCAGCGGGGGAACAAGTTGTTATACCTGTAGTTGCTCGAGATAAAACTCTGTCTCAGTTACAACTTAATGGGAAAACGATTCGGAGAATTTCGTTTTGGGTGAAATTGATCGCCATCGCATTTATTATTGATAGTATTTCCGTTTTCTTTCTTTCTTTCTTATTGACCAAAGGTTCTTATTGGTACGAGGGATTTGGCCGGATGCTATTACAAGCTTCAACGGGCAGCGCACTCCTCAAACCGTCTTCTGGAACTAGGAAATGGGCGAGCTGGTTTTGTCTTCTTGGGAGTCTCAGTTACACAATTTTCACCCTCCTTATTTACCTATTTTTACTGCCCGATATGATGAAGGCAGATCCTGAAATTGCTCAGCAGTTTATCGACAGACCTTATTTATTTCCGCTTGGCTTGACTTATGGTGTTCTTTTCTACTGTATCTTTTTCTTTCTGAACCGGCCTACGGTCAAGCGTTACTTCGAAACCGCATAATTTGGGAACCATATGGTAGGCACCTTTAATTCAAGACCAGACCTTTAAAACCTCTGTTTTGGAGTCAGAGCCTGCCCAAATCCTTTATGATGCGCCGGTTACCATTGAGTCTGATCAAGCCACAATTCGTTGTAATGCTCCCCAAATTTCAAGGGGCGACTAACTGAGTCATGCGGCCCGCCTGCCGGCGAGGCAGGCTGTTTTGTTGATGTTCCAGTTCAAACTGAACCGGGGTTTTGTAATTTAAGGTTGAGTGCAAATAATGCTGATTGTAACGATTGATCCAAAATCATTGATCAGAAAGGGAAGGGAACAGCCTGGAGGTGGAAATTTAAGGCAAGAGCGGAAGCCAGCGCGTTGTGCTGGAGATCAGTATTTGCTGTTTGTGGTTTGAAATGATCCTACAGATTCCCGGTTGATGAATCAGCTGAATCGCCGGTATCTTCAGAGCAGATTGAAACTTCAGCAAGCTTTTGGAGACTTGATCCTCGGAGAGTTTTGTTTCAACGATCAGAAAAGGCTGATTCTTTTTAGAAATAATGAAATCGGCTTCTTCCTTCTCTTTGTTTCTCAAATAATGGAGTTCAAAATTACCAAACCCCAGATTATTCCAATTGGAGATAGCCCGAAGAAGTTCTAAGGCCGCCATGTTTTCAAATCGAGCTGCCGGAGATGGAATATCGGCATAATCAAAGAGGTAGAGTTTTCTTTCCTTGGTAATCGCCCGTGAAATTTTCCGTGTCCAGGGTTTTATCAGGAAAGCCAGGTAAAAAGACTCGAAGGTTTTAATCCATTTATGGACGGTCATAGGAGAGATCTGAAGATCTCGGGAAAGACTTGCGAGCGATAGCGGATTGCCCACCCGTGACGGCAGGAGCGAAAATAGAATCTCCATTTCATCGATACTTTTGATTTCGGTCATGTTGCGGATATCTTCACGGATAAGTTGCTGGCGATAGCTATGGGACCATCTCCGAAATCAAAAGTATCGATGAAATGGAGATTCTATTTTCGCT
>Ga0155264_123_pt4 | contig 10951 bp, 9 predicted proteins | sample RifCSPhighO2_02_FD_106232 | JGI IMG/M metagenome (GOLD analysis project Ga0155264, IMG submission 106232) | Omnitrophica bacterium RIFCSPHIGHO2_02_FULL_46_11
GCCTCCAGACAGTTCTGCCTCCTCCTTTGGTGGCGGCAAAACGAACGGTGGCGGTGCCACAGGAACATTCACTGCTTTTGATGCCATAAAAAGCGGCGGTGCGAAAATGCTCAACGGCGGTGAAGCCCCCATCCCCACAGCAGCCCTTGATGCCACACCTCAGAGCCGAAACATGGGATCGGTCACGGCGGACAAACCACCGGAAGCGGATGGATATAAATTTGGACCGGAATGCGATCATTAATTTTTTTAATAAAGACTGTCAGGGACAGGAGAATAACATGAATGACAAACGGCCGACGACGGTTTCTGCATCCTTAATTGCGGGCGTTTTACTCTTTTGGCTAGCAGTTTCAACTTCCGCGGCGGCGGGTGAAATTTTCTGGCGGGACGACGGTACGGGGTGGGAGTATGGGCGCGATACTGAAGGAAGGCCTATCACAACGATACACTATCGGAAAGATCCTTATAGTTGGAGTACCCATCAAGGTGGCAAGGAAGTTCGGACCTACGATCCAGAAACTGGAGGCATCATCCACAACGAGTTTTTCAATGATGAGGGTGTGCATCAATGGGAAGAGACAATCAATCCTGAGACGGGCGATACAACGGCAACGAGCTACTTTGATCTAAACGGAAATCCAAAAGTGACGACCAAAACTTATAACAATTATTGGGTTAAGGAAGCAGCTTCACAGCGCCGTGGAGAACCTCAAGACGGCTGGATTGATCAATTCACGAAGGATGAGGGTTCCCTTTTTGATGGGTTCGACGAGTGGACTAACAATTTAGATAAAGGCCTTCAGAAATTGGCAGATCAATGGAAAGATTTTATTTCGGGGGGTTCTCTTGGAATTAAGAAACAGCCGATTCAGGACGCACCGGCTCGTCCTGAAGAATCACAACCACCGGAGCACTCTGGGTTGTCATCGCCGTCGACGCCTCCGGCGACAGAACCACAGCCGAATGGAAATAATCCCATGGACTCTTCTTCGCACGCCACGATCGGTGGTTCGATAGATGCGGGAGATGGGCAACTCCCTCTAGATGGTTCTACTTCCTCCTTTGGCGGCAGCACAAGCAGCGGAGGTGGTGCTACGGGAGTGTTTAGCCTCGCGAATCCCGCCGGAAAAAAAGAGCTGACTTATGAAGAAAGGCAAAAAGCGTACGACAAAATGTCGGAGAAATATGACCGTGAACAAAGAGAAAAAGCGTATGACAAGATGATAGAAAAATACGACCGGGAGCAAAGGGAAAAAAGATACGATGAAATGATAGAAAAATATGACAGGGAACAAAGAGAAAAAGCGTATGACAAGATGATAAAAGAATATGAGGAAAAACAAAAAAGCGATTCCGATCAAAAACAACAAGGTTCGCTCTCATCCCAAGTCTCAAATGTTTCAAGTGCTTTTACAACCTTTGATTCGATCCAACAGGGCGGGCTCGGAACGTTAAGCGTTCCCGGCAACACAACGCCGACAGCAGCCCTTGATGCCACACCTCAGAGCCGAAACATGGGAACGAGTACCGGTGTTTTGGTCGTCAATTCAAATTCGAAAACCGAAACGTATAAATCCGATTCGTCCCAGCAATGCGAACCGAAATAGTGGCAATCAAATCAGCAACTATAAAACCCCAGATTTAGCAGCGTGATAGAGATACTGCTGAATGTAACCCGAAAGAGCTCCCCACCGGTTTCTTGCAAATTCACCGATTTTGCGCTCTGAAACTTTTCGGCCTCGAAAATAAAATTTCTTCATCACGCGCTCAATCCAGATATCCACCGGAAAAGCCTCATATTTTTGGAAGCCAAAAAGCAAAACGCAATCGGCCACTTTTTCTCCCACCCCTTTTAATTCAAGCAATTTGGATTTGGCGCTTTGATAATCTACTTTTCGAATTTCGGCCAAAAATGAGGGGTCCCGAACAACATGTTTAGCCGCTTCCAGAAGAAATGGTGCTCGATAACCAAGCCCCAGCCTTCGCAATATCGCTTCTTTACTTTCAAAAATCTCGGCGGCTTTCGGAAACTGAGAAGCTGTTCCTGAAAATGCAAGCGAGAGATTCTGCCAAATTCCTCGAATCCGTTTGATGTTATTGTTAGAAGAAATAATAAAGCAAGCCAATGCTTCCCACGGTTCCTGGCGAATGATTCGCAAACCTTTGAAAGCGCGCAACGCCGGCGCCAAACGCGGGTCTTCAGAGAGGATTTGATAAACGGACGTAAGATCTTGGTTGAGATCAAAATAATTTTTTAGAATTGCCTCGGAAATCGAGCTTTTTTCAAACGTTGCCACTCGCAATAAATCTCTTTCTTGCTTGAGCCTCACCGATACTCCGAAAAGTGAACCTTCATATTCCCTGCCGCTATTTTTCGTAAATCCAAAAACCTGGCCTGATTCAATCGTGGCAGCCAAATTGAAATCGCTAACCTTAACACTGATCTCGTAACTCATTTCGCATAAAGATTTTAAAGCGAGTCCATCGGTTTGATTTAACAGATATTCCATCTCGACCGCCTGAGTCTTAAGCCTTAGGCTCGCGCTTTTTTTCAGTCACCCAAAATTCCATATATCTCCCAAACATCAGGCGTGTTTGCGCGTCAAGCGCCGGAAGAGCGCTTAAGAAAACAATGACAATAGGGATCAAAAGCCACTCGAGTACTAGAGCAACTCTTTTCCAAAAAGGATTTTTCACCTTTTGCTTCGGGAGAAGATACAAACTGACAATGATGGTTACAAAAAGTGCGAGGAATGCAAGGTTAAAGATTGTGGCCGTAATGCGGGGGGCGCTGTAATAAAGGACGGAATCCGAAAATTCCCGTCCTGCAAAAAGAGCCGGAAGCCAGCTAATAAAAGTCAACAGAAACGGCCAGGTCGCCCAGGCGACATGATCTTCAAAAAGTTTAAAACCGTGGGTCACTTTATCGTAAAGAGATATTTTGTCAGCTTTTAAAAAAGCGCGCATGACAATTGGAAAATTTTCAACACCCCAGGCCCATCTTCTCTTTTGATGATACACATTGGAAATAGTTTTCCACCAGGTGGGCCCTGATACCACATCCATAGAAAGTGTCACATACATAGGAATAACGCGATAATCGCCGTCAAAATGAATCAGTGCTTTCCAGAAAATTGCTGAATCATCGGAAACCATATCGACCGGCCAATAGCCTACTTCCACCAAAGCTTTGAAACTCATGCTGTGGCTTGAAAACGTAACCAACTTTTCGGGATTAGTTGATTCGATCAATTGAAAAAATGAAGAACCGATGTCGAGAACTCTTGCAAAAGCCGAGGCTTCCCAAATATTATTGTGATAAACCGGAATCGGCTGAAAACCAGCCCGGTTTCGCTTGGGGCAAACCATAAAATGGTAGGCCAGGCAGCTAAAATAACGCTCGCTCACAACCGTATCTGCATCAAAACAAGAAACAATCACATGATCAAATGGAATCTGTTTTGAATCAAAAAATCGAGCTGCTTCTTTCGCCGCATAAGTCACATTCGCGCCCTTAACGCGTGCCTCTCCGGGAAGGTTGTCGGGGTGGGTCGTAATCAAAAAATCAAAGAAAAAATTTTTGTACCTTTCCTGAATAAGCCGCATTTGCTTTTTGATGTTCTCCTCAGCCCTCGCTTCAAGTGCAATAACCACCACCATTTGTTTCGGAGGAAATTCCTGATGGATTAGGCTTTTAATTCCCGGTTCAATAACTTCTCCCGCTTCCCTTACCACAGGAAAAATGATGAGGTGATAAATTTCTCTCAACGGCGGCGGCGGAGAACCGCTTCGGCTCAAAACATTGAGATTGCGGCGGTGAATCCATTGGGAAATCCTTTGTCTGAAAGGCAGGCTGGAAACCAGGGGATCCTTAGAATATTCCAATTCTTGGATTCTCCCCATCCAATCTACTTTTCTTTCCGTTGAAAGCCTCAAATAAGCCAGCACAAGAAAAAAAGTCATATAAAACATCCGAAGCAGCCAATAGAAATCGAAGGCGATGATTAATATAGCGGCAAGAAGCGGGTTCCAAAAGGAGATGCCAACCATGCCGGCCAGAATGGTCCAGCTGGCAAACCCCGGCAGAATTTCAAAAAACCGTTCTAGCTTCGCTTCTTTCCCTATAAGATTCCGCTTCGAAAAATTAAATTCCATATTGTTTGAGTTCCATTTCTTTCTTCTCTTCCGTCCGTTCCGGGAACGGCAATGGGGGTATTTCCCAACGAGGAAGAACGACAAGAGACCTTAAGTGGCCGCTTACACTATCGAGAAAATAAAGCTTTCCGGTTTCCTCCGAATAAAAAATAGAACTTTTATTTTTTACTTCTGTTAGAAAATATAAATGAGGCTTTGCATAGGTTTCAAGTTCCATGAGAAATACTTTATTTTTATCTCGAAAAATAACGTGCGACCCCTCATAAACCCAAAATGCTTGCTCCAATCTTTCGCCTTGTGTCAAAATCCAAGTTACTTTCGGAGCGCCTGATTCTTTATCAACATATTCCTTTGGTAAATCTAAAATCCCAAGTGCATTCCGCTTCCAAATTAAAATACGCTTCAACTTTAGATAAAACTCAAGCCCCAAAACTCCATCCTCAACAAAATGGTGTGGAAAACGATTGCTTAAGAGCTCTCCTTTCTCTCCCAACAACAAAATGAAATTCTCCATAAAAGCGTAGATTTTAAATTTCTCGCCCGAGCCGAATAAAGAATTTTCAGCAAACGGATCTTGGAAAATCAATTTTTCTCTCTGGCCGTTTAGGTTAAGTTGTTCCAAAATCCCATCCTTTCCGAGGACATAAAGTTTTTTGTCAGATAAGCTATAGCTGCGGACACGCTCCAAAAATTTCGGCGTCACTGCTTTTGAAAGAAAATCAATCCGATTAAGATTATCGTCATGCAAAAAGAAAAGATACTTTTTCTCCTGAGAATCCCAGTCAACTTGGTCGGGCTTTTCAGAAAAAAAGTTGGTGAGATTTCGTACTTGAGCGCCTCCGGAGCGAACGGTAAACCAGAGATACTGGTCTCCATTTTTTGATTCGGTGTGAAGAAGAAAAGCGGGCCCTCCCCTTGCCACAAAACGAAACGACACCTTGGTTCCGGGCAGCGCCTGGGCAAGAAGAGGCCATCTTTTCTCTTCTTTCAGATCGTAAATAAAAAGGTCTTCAACATTGGAACCATTTTCAAGGAGGAAAAAACGTCCTCCCTCAAGAGGGATTAAGTCGTCAAATGTCTCCGGAACAAGTGTTTTTTGATTCCAAACTTCGGGAAGGAGTAAAATTGTTTCGAGGACGGTCGCCTTTCCTGATTCGACTGGAAGCGTTTCAGACCAGGACTTGTGATTCTTTAAAATCAAGGTGACGGGATATTCTCCGGGGTAAAGATTGGCAAGGATCGTAGGAGTTCGCCTTGTATAGCGCCGATGGCCCAAGTAAACCATGGCCCCCGCCGGTGTGGTGGATAAATAGATGAGACCGCTTTTGACAATTTCCGCTTCGGGCCCGGGCCGGTAAATATAACCGACTGCGTAGAAAATAATGAGCGGGCAAAATACCACGTAGAGTACGACAAAAAGATAGAAAAAAATTCTCCTCAGAAGAAGCATGATCGGGCATTACCAAAACTTTTGGGCATCCGCAATTCCGTCCAAGATATATTGGACCGCGATAGCAGCAAGTAACAAACCCATCAAGCGGCTGATAATTTTGAGTGTAATCGCGCTAAAAATGGATGATCTCACTGCAGCAAGGCGCAAAATTAAAAACGCAATTAAAGAAACGAGAAGAATATTAGCGACAACCACAATTTGGTGGGAAAAACTCGTCGCTTGGCCGCCCAACAAAACCACGGTTGTAATCGCTCCGGGCCCGGCAAGCATCGGAACCGCAAGAGGCGTAATGGCAATATCATCTTTCGTAGCCCCTTCCGCTTGTTCTTCAGGAGTCTCCTTAAGCGCCGTGCGGCGGGCTTGAAGCATGTCCAGAGCAACTTTTAAAAGCACGATCCCGCCCGCAATTTTAAAAGCAGGCAGTGTGACTCCAAACGCGTTTAAAAGCCATTGGCCGCCAAGGGAAAAAATAAAAAGCACGAAAAAGGTAACGATGGAAGCAAGCCGTGCCATTCGAATCCGGTCATACTTTGTATCTCGTTCGGTCATGGCGAGAAAAGTGGGAATAATTCCAACGGGATCCACAATGACGAGAAGCGACCAAAACGATAGGATTGCAAAATTAAGCTGTCCGCTAAAATCCATAAGGGTCTCCGGTATGAGGGCTACAATTTTACACAATAATGGGCTTCTAGGACAGCGATAAAAACAAGCCTACGAAATGGTACGGTTCAAAGATGACATTTAATCAACCCCGAAAAATCATCAAGAATGAAATCAGGAGCAGCTTTTTCAATTTCCGCGCGGCCGCCAAAACCATGCGTAACGGCAATCACTTTAATTCCGGCGTTTCTCGCCGTTTCAATGTCGATGGCGCTGTCTCCGATAAAAATAGTTTCACCCGCTTCAACCTGAGCCGATCGCATAATTTCGAGAACGGGTTCCGGTGAAGGTTTTTTCGCAAACTCCTGGTCACCGCCGATTAAACGAAAAAAATAGGAATCAACGCCAAGACCTTTGAGAATTTGCCTGGAAAAAATTTCTGGTTTATTGGTAATCACCGCTTGCTTTCGATTTTTGAAGTGCTCAAGCGCCCTCTGCACACCGGGATAAAGTTTGGTTTCATCGAGCAAATGTTCTCGATAGCGGGATTGGTACAATTGAACAGAGCGTTCAAGAAAGTCTTCTACTTTGTCGCTCCGGCTGGCTTTTTGATTGAGAGCAACGGTTAAGACGCTTCGCATTAAATGGGTGACACCACTTCCTACAAAAGAAGTGATTTGAGCCAAGGGAAGTTCCGAAAAACCCATTTCCTTGAGAGCCCAATTAACTGAATTGGCAATATCCCAGCGCGAATCGATTAATGTTCCATCCAAATCATAAATCAAAAGCTGAATCGTTTTTCTGTCCGTCATTGCGAGCCCGAAGGGCGAAGCAATCTCATTTTTCTGATGGAGATTGCTTCGTCCAGTCCATCCGTTGGCAGTCCTCGCAATCCCATTTATTGATTTTTTATTCCATAGGATCGGGATAGCCCCTGTAGGGGCAATGACGGTTTTGATCAAACGCTCATAAAATTCAGCCTCTTCTATTTTTCCACGCTTCTTCGCTCCCAGGCTGACGATTTTGCATCGCCGTATCAATTCGGAAGTTGCAGCTTCTTTTTGAACGTTGGTCAAATGATTCGTATTGATTAACTTCAAAAGTGATTTGATGCGGAATTGGTCCATCACAGGGAACTGATGAGAGCGCTGATCTGCATGGCCTCCGTATTTAATCACAAAAGGCGTGGGAATCAAACCAATCGGAAACCTCGCACTTGCCCTTAACCAAAGATCATAATCCTCGCAAGCGGGAAACGTTTCGTCAAAAAAACCAACTTCATCAAAAAATTCACGGCGCATCATGACGCAGGAAGGGCTGACAATAGAAAGCCGGAGACACTTCTCAAAAATATACCCGCCCGATTTTTTATGCTTGTCCATGGGATTTACCCGCACGCCGCTGCGAATCCAAATTTCTTCGGTCTGGCAGATTAAAACATCCGGATTCTCACGAAAAAAATCAAGCTGGGCCTTCAATTTTCCGGGGCGCCATTCGTCATCTGAATCCAAAAAAGCGATCAAGGGAGCTTGCGCTTTTTTAATTCCAAGATTGCGCGCCGCTGAAGGGCCCTGATTGGATTGAAAAAAATAGCGGATGGCAGGGTTTTCCAAAACCATTTTTTCAATCAGAACCTTTGTTCCATCAGTCGACCCATCATCTACTACAATCAGTTCAAACGAAACGCCCTCCTGGGCCAAAACCGAAGAAATGGCGCGAAAGAGACAGCCTTCGCGATTAAATGTCGGGATAATAATGCTCACTTCCATAGATATTGAGTATACACAAGAAATGGCTAGAATCTACTGAACATCACTTGAGGTAGAATTCATTGTGGTGAAGGAATAATTGAGAAATGCCGATTCTAATGGTAGAATGACTTTGGGTAACAAACCAAATGCTCCGGCATTTTAACTGAGAAACCAAAATGAGGGAGGATTCAATTTATGCTGAAACGGCTGAGCTTATTCGTGCTGGTGATGAGTCTATTAGTTTCTCCGATTTATGCGGCTGAACTTGCTCCAAGTCCATGGACAAACGAAACAACGGATGAAGCTAAAACACTCGCTAAATTTAAATTTGGGCTCAAAAATCTATTTTTCGGATGGACAGAGGTGTTTGACGAGCCTTACGAAACCTATAAAAAAGAAAATGACAACAACATGTTCGAGGCCGTTGGTATCGGTGCCGTTTATGCATTGGTGGACACTGCTTTTGGCGCGCTTCAAGTGATTACATCGCCTCTTCCTGGTGTGGATATCCCGCTTCCGGAAGGTGGGGTTGATTTTTAAGGTCTTTTAGCAAAACCGCCATTACGGGCCCGCACAAACGGGCTCGTAATAGCGAAGTGGACATATAAGAAGGGTTGCCAATGAAAAGCGTTTTCTTACTTGTTTTCCTCCTTTTATTCTCGCCAAACCAAATGTTCGCGGCTACTGCGAAAGCTATCATTCAGGGAACTCAAGAAGGTTCAGAACTATTGGGTTCAACCGATTTTCAGGACACCGATGAAGGGCTTCGTGTTCAAGTAAATATTTTCGGGGCTCCACCCGGACTTCATGGCATTCACATTCACGAAAATGGAAGTTGCGAAGATCAAGGGAATGCCGCCGGTAGCCACTTCAACCCAGATAACGCAAAGCACGGTTCTCTCACCGCAAATGGCCTTCAAGGAGCTCATGCCGGAGATTTAGGAAATATTGAAATTAATGAAAGCGGAGAGGGCGCCCTATTTTTGGTAGCACCCGGTTTAACCGTCAAAGAAGGAAAATATGCGGTTGATGGACGCGCTGTGATCCTCCATGAAAAACAAGATGATTTCGGACAACCCACCGGAAATGCCGGGGGGCGCATTGGCTGTGGCATTATCAAAGCGGAAGAATAGTTAGTCTACAAAATTTACTCATTTGCCCATCCAATTAGACCCATTTCAAGAGCAAGCGATCAGCTGGATTGAACAAGAGCATTCCGTTTTGATTTCAGCTCCTACCGGCGCCGGAAAAACCTTAATTGCTGAGCGAGCCATCGAAAAAGCGCTTTCCCGCGAAGAAGGCGTTATCTACACGGCACCGATCAAGGCCTTAAGCAATCAAAAATACCGCGATTTCCGGGCGCTTTATGGAGAACGTGTTGGTATTTTAACGGGCGATGTATCGATCAATACCGATGCTCCGATTTTAATCATGACCACCGAAATTTACCGCAATTCCCTTTTTGAAAACTCGAATCGAATTAAAAGAGTGGGCTGGGTTATCTTCGATGAAATCCATTATCTCGATGACCCTGAGCGCGGAACCGTGTGGGAGGAAGCGATTTTATTTACGCCCCCCGAAATCAGGATATTGGCCTTAAGCGCCACGGTTCCTAATGTGAAGCAGCTTGCCGATTGGATTCGTGCCGTTCATGAACGCTCCATTGCCGTCGTGGAAGAAAGTCATCGGCCCGTACCGCTTGATTTTCTCTTTCAATGCCAGGGGAGAATTTTATACACGATGCCTCAACTTCGTCAGGAAGGCTATCTGAATCGCGAAGATTGGCGTTTGAGTTACCGTCAAAAACGCCGCGGCCTAAGGCCGATGCGCCCAAAACCGAACCGGCTGGATCATTTGCTTCAGCATTTAATCGAAAAAGAACGCTTGCCTGCCATCTATTTTATCTTTGGCCGGCGGCGCGCTGAGCTTTTGGCTCATGAAGCGACACAATTCAACTTTTTAACAAGCCAAGAGCAAAAAGAGATACGCGAGCTGTATCAAAACTTGTTGGAACGTTATGACCTTGGCCGAGAAAGATCTGCAGCCGAATTAATGCCTTTGATCGAACACGGCATTGCCTTCCATCATGCCGGCATGCTCCCCACTTTAAAAGAAGTGGTCGAACAATTATTTACAAGCCGCCTGATCAAAATGATTTTTACAACGGAAACCTTTGCGCTTGGAATCAATATGCCGGCGCGAAGCGTTATTTTTGATGAACTTGAAAAATTTTATGGAACGCGTTTTCAAAATTTAACCAACCGCGATTTTTATCAAATGGCTGGACGCGCGGGTCGGCGCGGAATGGATGAAAAAGGGTTCGTCTATGTTCGAATTCTTCCGAATGACACCCCCTTTCCCGAAGTGGGGCGAATTCTCCATGGAAAACCTGAGCCGATTCGAAGCCAGCTTAACGCAACGTATGCAACGCTGCTTAATCTTTACCGCGACTTAGGCAAAAAACTTCTCGATATTTACCCAAGGACTTTCCACTATTTCCAATCTTCAGAAAAGGGGCGTCGGGAAGGCTATCAAGCCATTGAAAACAAGCTTATCCTCCTTGATGAAATGGGTTATCTCGCCCCTGAAGGACTTACCCCAAAAGGAGAGTTTGCGGCTTCGCTGTTTGGCTATGAGCTTCTGCTTTCCGAAATGCATGATGATGGCATGTTGGATGGTTTGGAAGAAACGAGGCTCAATGTACTTTTGTCCGGCCTTGTTTTTGAGCCGCGTAAGGGCGACTTTCCGCCACATCTAAGCCAGAAAAATGAGGGCCTTCTCAGGGAAGCGGAACGATATTTCAGGAATATTTACAAAAGAGAATCAAAATTTAAAATCTATCCCCATGCAAAACCGCCGCATTTTCATCTTGCCAGCGTTGTTGAAGCTTGGACACGGGGCGAGTCCTTTGACAGGCTCTTTCGAATCACGAAAGCCGATGAAGGAGAACTGGTTCGGCATTTCAGAATGATCATTCAACTTCTTA
>Ga0155264_151_pt3 | contig 10821 bp, 11 predicted proteins | sample RifCSPhighO2_02_FD_106232 | JGI IMG/M metagenome (GOLD analysis project Ga0155264, IMG submission 106232) | Omnitrophica bacterium RIFCSPHIGHO2_02_FULL_46_11
CAGCGTGCCCTTGAAGGGCGAACCGCCGTATAAAATGAAGTCTCTTTGGCGTGATGCTGAAGCTCGGCGCAAGAACGCACTTGATCAATTGGTCTACCGCTCCCGCTTAATTGGATACGAAGCTAAGCTCTGCGTTTGGGGTGGCGGAAATACTTCCACGAAACGCATCGAACGCGATCATTTGGGCCGCTCCATTAAGATTTTGTGGGTCAAGGGTTCCGGCTCCGATTTAAAGGTAAGCGAACGCAAACATTTTTCCCCTCTTCGGCTTGACGATTTATCGCTGCTTTTAAGACGCGAGCAAATGACTGACGAGGAAATGGTCGAGCTCCTGAGCCGCTCGTTAATGGACCCAAAAGCCCCGCGGCCTTCCATCGAAGCGCTTCTTCACGCTTTTCTTCCGTTCCAAGATATTGATCACTCCCATGCGGATGCGATTCTTTCCGTCACAAATACAAAACACGGCCGCGAAATCGCCAAAAAAATTTATGGCAGCTCTCTTATTTGGATTCCGTATGTAAAACCCGGCTTTACTTTGGCCAAACGCATGTATGAAGCTTATCGAAAAAATCCGAAAGCCCAAGGCGCCATTCTTGAAAATCACGGCTTGATTACGTGGGGAGATTCTTCAAAGGAAAGTTATTCGCGTATGATTCAAATGGTTTCCCGTGCAGAGAGTTATATTCATAAGAAAGCACGAGGAAGGTCCGCCACAAAACGCAGCGGATCCGCCACGCGGTTTGGCGGAAAACCCTTCGGCCCTTCTATTCATAAAACGCTGAATGAATCCGCACGCAAAGAGTGGCTTCGTGGGTTTTTACCCATTATTCGTAAGGTCGTAAGCGCTCGAAAAGAAGTTGTGCTTCACGTGGTAACGAATCCCGCGGTTTTGGAGTTTGTAAATTCAAAACTCGGGCCCCGTCTTTCACAAATCGGCCCCGCGACACCCGACCATATGCTTAGAACAAAACGCATTCCGCTATTTGTGAAAATCAACCCCCGTCATTGCGAGGAGGCCGTTAGGCCGACGAAGCAATCTCAAGGCACGGGATTGCTTCGCTTCGCTCGCAATGACGGATTAACGGTCACACTTGAAAAACAAATCGAATCGTTTGCAAAAGCTCACGAACGTTATTTCCACCGCTTCCGTAAGTCGGGCATGCAAATGCTCGATCCTTATCCGCGCGTCCTTTTGATTCCCGGCATTGGTTTGATTGCGACGGGAAAAGACAAAGACAGCGCCATTCAATGCGCCGAAGTTTATGAACATTCCATTCAAACGATGCGCGGCGCTCAAGCGATCGATCAATACCGCTCACTTTCTTTGCCGCTTGCCTTTGAAATGGAATATTGGTCGCTTGAACTTTATAAGCTCACACTTGCGCCGCCGGAAAAACCATTGGCTCGAAAAATTGCGCTCATTACGGGCGCTTGCGGCGCAATTGGGCGCGCTATTTCAGAAAAATTGGTGCGCGAAGGTGCTCATATCGCTATTTGCGATCTGGATTTAAAAAAGGCAGAAAAACTTGCCTCGGAACTGGACACTAAATTTGGAATTGGCCGCGCGATGGGCCTTAAAATGGATGTCACCAAAGAAAAGGACGTTGTGGAGTCATTTTCAAAAACGGTACTTGAGTTTGGCGGCCTCGATGCCGTGGTGTCCAACGCCGGAATTGCCCATATCTCGCCGGTAGACACCTTAGCGCTTAAAGATTGGGAGAAAAGTTTAGGGGTGAATGCAACCGGCCATTTCCTTGTGGCGCGCGAAGCCATTAAAATTTTAAAGAAACAATCGCTCGGCGGAAATTTAATTTTTATCGCCACTAAAAATGTTTTAGCGCCCGGAAAAGATTTTGGGGCCTACAGCGCATCAAAGTCGGCCGAAGCCCAGCTGGCCCGCATTTGCGCGATCGAAGGAGGCGAATGGGAGATTCGCTCCAACATGGTGAATCCCGACGGCGTTTTTGAAGGCTCCGGTCTATGGTCTCAAGAAATACGCAAGGAACGCGCGAATTCTTATGGAATTAAAACCAATCAGCTTGAAGCCTTTTATCAGAATAGAAATTTATTAAAGACCCAAATTCTGCCATCGGATGTGGCCAATTCGGTTGCTTTTCTGGCCTCAGATGAGTCTTCGAAAACCACAGGCTGCATTTTGACCGTGGATGGCGGCGTGCGCGAAGCCTTCCCGCGTTAGAAAAAGCGCGTAGAAAATTGGCGATCCAGTCGATATAATGAAGCAAAAAGGGAAAGATAATGGCCAAGATTTGGGAACATAAAACTCATTCCTTTAAGGAAGCCGAAGAATTTGACGACCGGTTTTGGCGAAAAGCAGGAGCATCCGCCCGTTTTATCGCTACTTGGATGATGATTGTGCAATGGCGGAAGATGAGAGGAAAACAGGGTGGTCAGCCCAGATTACGAAGATCTGTTCAGAGTATTAAACGCGTACCGGGTTAAGTATTTGGTGGTTGGGGCGCACGCCGTTATTTACTATACCAAGCCTCGGTTCACAAAAGATATTGATGTTTGGATTTCTCCCGAACTTAATGATCCAAAAAATGTTTATGCGGCATTGAAAAAATATGGAGCGCCGCTTAAAGACATTTCTTCAAGAAATTTTTCCGACAAGGGACTAATTTATCAAATTGGCGTTGCGCCTGTTCGGATTGATATCATGATGAGCGTTGGAGGTATTTCGGCAGAAAAAGCATGGAAACGTCGACAGAAATCCAAATATGGAAGAGCAGCAATATCTATTTTATCTAAAGAGGACTTGATTCAAGCCAAAGAAGAAGCTGGAAGGCCAGGCGACTTGATGGATCTAAGAAAGTTGGAACGCCGGCCAAGAAAATAGATCGTTCTTTAATAAATTCATTCCCGAGTAGCTCAGTTGGTAGAGCAGGCGACTGTTAATCGCCGGGTCGTAGGTTCGAGTCCTACCTCGGGAGTTTTTACCAAGGCGAAGTCGAGTCGAATCGGCTTCGCCTTTTTTGCTAGGCTTATGTTTTGCAGCGAAAGGGTGTTTTGAGAAGTTTTTGCCAATCATCGATCCAGAGGGAATCATGGGAGGCATTTTCTACAGGGACAATTTGAACGCATTTGCTTTCGCCGGAAGCTTTCAAGTAGGATTCGGCAATAAAAGGCGGAACAATATTGTCTTTGCTTCCGGTAAAATGCTGTTGCGGTAACGCTGCAATCAGCGGCGCGAAATCCAGGGGATTCAGCGAGCTTTTCAAAGTGCTGACTTTGTGATATTGATTGACGGCTTCCGGGTTTAAATTTCCTGCCACGGTTCTGACGCTCACAATATCATGCCGTCGTACTGCGAGTAAAAGCGCCACTGCTCCGCCTCCCGAATAACCCACCAATTCAATTTTTCCGGCCTGATATTTTTTTATCAGAAAATCAATCGCCTCATTCATCGAATTGATGACGGTTTCGGAAAACCGGCCGGCAGTCCAAAAAAAATCATTGCAGGCGGGATCAAGCTCCGGTTTTGTGTATTGACAGGGCCGGGCCAGATAAACAACGTTTGAGGATGAATCCGCGAGAGCCAATTTCAATCCGACGGGATTGTAAGGCGTCGGATTTCCGGAAGGGCGTGTTGGCGTAATCCAGGCATATCCGTCGCCTTCTATATAAAGGCGCAGCAAGGGGCTGCTTTTACCGGCAATACGTGAATAGCCGGTCAAAAGAAAAGGATTGGTTTTGATTTGGATTTTTTCAAAATCGCTGCCGAAAACGAGCTGATCCGCGATTTTGTTTTGATCAGAAAAAAAGGGGAGAGAGGTGCATCCCGAAAAAAAGATAATCGTAGCGAGGGCGAAACAGGCGAAGGAAATTTTCATACCGAAAAAACCTACAGCTGGAACCTTGATATTAAAAATCCACCCGTCCCGTCAGATAATAACTATGCCCGGAAAATTCATCCCGGAGTTCCCAATCATAATTGGCGGTGAGCGTGGAACGGCCGTGGGTGAGAAAAATAATTTCAGCTCCGGATATCAGGCCATTGCGCGAAGGTTTTGCACCGGATGTGGTGAAAGAAGAGCCTCCTCCGGTAAATGATGCTGTGGTCTCATGTTTTTCGGCCCAATAATCTAAAAGCCATGTTGCTTTCAAAGAGGGGATGAATGTCCCGAGTTTTTTCGAAACAATGGGACGGGCTACCTTGGCGCCTAATCCCTGTTCCATGGTGTTGTAGCCGGAACCTTCAACATGCAAATTCAAAGCGCCCGCATTTTTTTCCGTGTAACTATGCAGATGAAGATAGCTATATTGCAGGGAAGTGAAGGGCGTCACCCGAATGTCCTGCCAAAAAGAATTAGGAAGAGTGTATCCCAATTCCCATTTGGTGGAATATTGCTGGCCATTGTAATCGGAGTTGGCCGTGCGCGTGCTGCTTCCCAAAAAAACTTCGCGAGAGCTGTCATAATTATTGTGAGAGAAGGCGAACAGGCCATCCACGTAAAGAGAATCATTTTTTTCTGAGGGAACAGATGCGGCCGGATTTTTTTCCTCAAGCCGCGCGCCCTTAATATCATAACTTCCGTAAATGACTCCCTGAAAACTATTCACATCAGTTTCAGGCCGGCCGACAGACTTTGAATTTACATCGCCGTAAGCGTAACCACCGGCAAGTCCGAGGCGGAACTTGGGGCTTAACAATTTATCCGCGCCGATGGCTGTTCCAAATACATTCGCCTGATAACCTTCAACGCCGTGGCGCGTTCCCTGATCCGAATGATTCCCAAACCCTTGAATCCAAAATCCGATTCCATGAAACATATCACCCGTTGCAATGCCGGAACTGCCTACAACGCCGCTTCTTGCGTAGCCCAAACGAGCGCCGACCGTATCGAGAAACTGATTTAGCATTTCCGAGCTTCCGTCAACCGTTCCCCGGCTGACATCTGGATCCATGCTGTTGACCGCTTTGTCGACATCGCCGGCGCTTGCCATTTGAAGGGCGGCTAAAACATTGGCCATATCCCCTGAAGCGCCACCACTGTCAATATTTTTTAGTACATCTGCGGCTGGATTGTTGCTGCCGCCAGAAGTGTTGTAATTGCTTGAAACTGTTAATGTCAGATCGGCTCCGGCCGCCGAATTTGGAGTAAAAGTCAAAACGGCACTGTTGTCTGTGACCGGTAAATTTGCAACTACGCCCACTCCTGCATTGCCATTAACAATAGTCAGCGTTGAACCGCTACGCACATATCCCTGCACATTGGCATTAACGGTGGTGTTGGCGCCAACAGTTGCATTTCCGGTCAAAGCAATATTTCCGTAAGAAGTCGCGCTCGAGATGTCAATGGCCAGAGTTCCGCTTGAAGCAGGGCTTTGATTGTAAGCCGCAGCCGAAAAAACATTGCCGTCCAGGTCCATTCCGTTTGTAAAGACGTTCCTGCCGGCAGAACTTCCGGAGCCCGTCACATTAATTTGCTTGAGCCGTGCGCCCGCACCGCCGACGTCCCTATCCATGACGTTGGAACCCTGAAGTGTCAGCGTGCCCTGACTCGCCGTTGAGGTGAGGACATCCGTCGTCCCGGAGCCGCCCGAATCGGCAATCCCCACGCCCGAAGCCAAAATCGCCGTGCCATCGGCGCTGAAATTAAAATTCGGAAACACAAAAACATCGGATTGAAACAGCACACTTTGCGTTGTATTGATAATAACGTTCTTCACGTCAATGTCGCCCGCGTCAATTCCTATGGTGCCGGGAATCGTTGTCGTTCCGGTGGAATTCGTAATGGTGACCGTTCCGTTATTATCCACCGCCGTATTCACACTGATTCCGGATGTTGAGCCCAGGCTCACCCCGTTTCCTATCGTCAATGTGGCATCGGCTGTGAAGTTGTAATCGTCCCCGTTGGTCGCGTTGGTGTCCGCTCCCACGTTCGTTGTGGCATAGGCGGAATTTTGAAAAAACAAAAGAGTAAGAATAAAAAACATCCCGAGAATCTTTTGCACGAATCCTCCTAACCTTATTGTGTATTATTATCGACTTTAAACCACTTTTATGAACAAAACAAACTTCGCAAATACTACTTCAATCAAGGACGTGAAACAAGTTAGGCTTCAATAATATTTTTACTGATGAAAGCTCAATTCTGAATGCCTCGGTCGGGTTCCGAAACGCGTTTAACAGGGGGAGCATTTGCACCGATGTTCAAATACTGCACCGGCAGGATTTATGGAATATCCTGTCCGTTGCCGCCATTTTTCCGATGCAAAAATACTGCAACAGCGGTGGCCAATATTAATTAGTACCATTTCCGGAAGTGCCAGGTTTGATTGAACCCGGTACTTTTAGAAGTGGTACCGAGGTCCGTTTGTTTGGGGCTTGACTTATTAAATATAATAGGTTATCATTTCTAATAATGTGGCGTATTCAAGAACATAAGAGCATCGGTAAAATTTGTGACAAGCTGCCTCAGCAAATCGTTAAAAAATATGAACTCTGGAAGAACATCGTTTTCAGGCATGGCCCGGATAAGCTGAAAGAATTCCCAGGATTTAATGATGAGACGCTCAAAGGTCAGAGAAAAGGCCAACGCTCTTCGCGTTTGAGTTTACAATATCGAGTGATTTATTCCGTTGAGCGGAATGTTGTAACGGTTTATGTGTTAGAAATTACACCGCATGATTATTAGGAGGTATCTTATATGAGGAAAGATAAGAGGAGTCAGTTTGTTTCTGCCAGGCCGCATGCAGCGTTGACGACGGGCGAGGTCATCCGGATGCTTCGCGAGCTCAAGGGATGGACACAAGAAGATCTAGCCGAGCGCTCCCGTATTACGGCGACCAATATCAGTTTGCTTGAGAGCGGAAAGATCGATATTGGGAAAAAACGGGCAGAACAGCTTGCGGGAGCATTCAAGGTTCATCCGGCGATCATCATGTTCCCGGAGTATGAGGCAGAAGAGATTTTAAAAGCTGCCTAGGACGCCGAGCCAAGCCCGGGGGGCATTTTTGCCGATGCCGGCGCCTACGATTATGTGCAAAAATACTGTAGCGGGACGGTTTAAGGAAAACCGTCTCCGCTACGGCCATTTTGGACACTTAGGCGAACCTGAGTGTCCAACTAACGCCTCGCTTCCACCTCGGAGGCGAGGCGTTTTCTACACATTGTGATGTCGCCGAAAATATGTCCTGACACCACACTCTCTTGGTAGAGCTTGGTTTACGTGATGTTCTTGATCTTAACAGTGCCGAAGAGCTGGTTGAGCGGTACTATAATCCAAAGAGGAAAACAAAATAATTATGTATGAGTGAGAATAAAAGCTCAAATCAAATCATACTATTAATTATCATTTTAGCCATTATAGGTGGCCCGGCTTTTCTATACAGATTGGGAGATGCTCTATCCTCATTACTGTGGGTAGCGGTTATTATTGCCGTTGTCTACATGGGATATGCCTTAATGCTTGATCACTTGTCTTCGATATTAGGTTTTTTCATATACGTTGCGCTAGTAATAGTCTTTTTTGGAGCTTTTTGGTTAGCGGCACCTTATTTAACAAAGGCTGTCGTGTTTTTTACGAAGGCAATTTTCAACGAATCAAATATCGAGTCCTCTGTGAAAAAACCTGCCAACGATTACTTACAGAAAAAACCATTATTTTATTCCCCACCAAAGCATTTTTATGTAGGTGCTGAAAAATGGGTAGTAAGAGAAGTAATGGGAGATCCGACTGAGGATCACGGGAATGCTTGGCACTATGGACGGGATATTGTAGCCTTTGATTCTCTAGGATACGTGGTAGGGTACGATAATCAGTCTGGGAATCTTCGCATTGGGGGTTGGTCAGTAGTAGATGTTGAGGCTGTGCTCACTCGTGGATCTTTCGAAATAGGTTCTAGTAAAAGTGATTTAATAATTATTCAAGGTCCGCCAGATAGCATCATTGGCGATACCTGGTCTTATGGCCCAGATACTGTCACATTTGATGATAATGGAAAAGTCATGAGGTTTGTTAATAATACTGGAAAGCTTAAAGTAAAATAGCTGCAAGAAAAAAGGAAAAAGAGGCACTAACTCGAAAGCGGGGGTCAGGAGCTGAAAATTTGTTAAGCAAAGAGGCAAAAGAGACAACTGTTTTAGAGTCATTTCTCAAATGTTGTGAGGAATTTTCTAGTCGAGAAAGTTTCGTGATTACGTCGCCCAAACCGCCTGAGCCAGACTGCCATTGTGCATTTTCTGACGATGCCGGTATCTACTTCGAGTTGAGTGAAATCATAGATGAAAAAATAGCGCAAAAATTTTATGATCCAAGAATCCCTTTCACGGGCGGTTTCTTTAACGACGACATTTTGACAGATCGAATTAAAGAGAAGCTTCAAAAGTCATATCGTACAAATGGTAAGCGTGTTGACCTGATTTTGTATTTTGATCTTCAGCCGGGATGGCGAGAAGATACCATGAGGCAAGAGGTCGGAACGGTCATGTATCAACTTGGCAAAGGCCCTTTCACCAAGGTTTGGCTTTTCTCCGTGCATCAGAAAAAGATTATCGCCTCTTTTGATTAATTGAGGCTAAATAACTTCGCTCCATGTGGCCCGCGCCATTTTTTCATTGAACCTTATGAATTATTTTTTTAGAGATATCTGATAATGTTGACCGAACATGATGTTCTTCGCACAGTTGAAGATCTGCTATTGTGTTTTCGACACCAATATGATGATTTACTCCTAAAATATTCAAATCGGGACTTACGTCTAACATTTGTCGCCGCGCCTGGAAATGTTCTTCGCTCCTATCAGCTATTCTTTGCGATGGTTACCAGCACTATAACGCATGAATCTTGGTGGGGTCAGGCTTTCGGGCGGACTACATTAGATGAAAATGATAAAGGGGCTATTAAAAATCTTGATACGATGACACGTTTTGCATTCTTTGTGTTTTTCTTATCTCATATTGAATGGTCCATGAAAAAACTTGTGACGCATATATCGCCAGGAACCTGCAAGAATGGCAGCGCTAAATTCAAAGCAATTTATGATCATTTACTAACTAAACTTAATCTTAGCAAATATATTCAACTTTATGACCTTTGCCGTATGGTTCGAAATTGCATTCATTCTAACGGAATATTTATTCCAGAGAACGGCCAGGATATAGTAGTTTCGTGGCAAGACGTTAATTATTCATTTCGGAAAATGTGGCCGATTGATTTCATGACGCATGAAGTTATTCTTCGTCTTTATAGAGATCTTTCGGATTCGATTAAAGAAATTATTACCCACCCTATGGTTGAAGCCCCTTCATTTATGGAAGATAATTTCAAACCCTAATGTAGATTGGTACCGGGTACTCGCCACTTTTTCATTCGTATCCGCCAAAAACCATGGCGAACGGATCTCCGCCAAACTTCGCGGTGGATCCGCCGAAGCCGTAGTGGCGGAAAATTCTCGCAGCGACTTACGTACCGTAAGGTCGCGCGTTCATTAGACAAGTAATGGCGCCCCCGCCAAACTACGCGGCGGGCAGGCATTGATCATGCGCGGTTCGTTTGGCGTCCCCATTCCGTAAGCCCTTCCTGTTCAGGTAGTAAGTTGGCGAATAGTTGGCGTTTTGTTGGCGGTTCTCTCCCCTTGACCCTTAAAAATTCACTATAATAAACTTGACATTTAGACGTCCAAATGGTAATTATGTTTACATGATAAACAGGCCGTTTTGGATTAAGCAAATCGAGAGTTTTTGGAAGCAAAGATCTATCGTCTGGCTTTCAGGGGTGCGCCGCGTAGGAAAAACCTCACTCGCGGGGATGTTCCAAAACTCAGTTTATCTGAATTGTGACCTTCCTTCCACAATGCAACAGTTTGAGGATCCAGAATATTTTTTCAAAGCCCAAAAAAAAGATTCTGTGATTATTCTGGATGAGATCCATCACCTTAAAGATCCAAGCAATGTTTTGAAGATCGCTGCAGATGCCTTCCCCCGGCTTCGGATTCTCGCGACTGGCTCCTCCACACTTCAGGCAACAAAAAAATTTCGAGATTCTCTGACCGGGCGGAAATGGACGTTGTATCTTTGCCCCATTCTTTGGACCGAATGTCTCGAGAATTTCGGCGTTCATGACCTTGATAAACGCTTGCTTCACGGCGGCCTGCCGGAACCTCTTCTTGCTGAAACTAAAAATCCGGATTTTTTCACGGAATGGATGGATAGTTATTATGCTCGGGACATCGCCGAACTTTTTGGGGTCAGGGACCGTTCAGGATTTCTCAATTTGTTAAAGCTTCTTTTGTATCAGAGCAGCGGCCTGGTCGATATAACAAAACTGGCATCTGAAGTAGGTGTTAGCCGCCCCACTGTTAAAGCTTATATGGAAGCCATGACTGTAGCCCATGCTATTTTCCCGGTCATGCCTTTTCATGGAGGCGGCCGTCGAGAGATTGTTCGGAGACCCAAAATTTACGCATTTGACACGGGTTTTGTCACCTTTATTCGCGGATGGAATTCTCTGCGTGATGCAGACCGCGGAGGCCTATGGGAACATTTGGTACTAGACACACTTCGTGCTGTCGGGCTGACCCACAATCTCGGTTACTGGCGGGACAAAAGTGATCGTGAGATCGATTTTGTCCTTCGTCGCGAACGAGATTTCGTTGATACCGTTGAATGCAAAATCGATCCTTCCCGTTTCAACCAAGAAAACCTGGAACAATTCAGAAAGCTCTATCCTAAAGGAAATAATTGGCTCGTCAGTCCCAGGGTAGATTCCATCTTCACGCGCCGCTTCAAAGATAGGGAAGTCCGGTTTATTTCCCCACACCATATTTTGGCTGGCCAGTTAACCGCAAAACAGTAAA
>Ga0155264_108_pt1 | contig 10750 bp, 11 predicted proteins | sample RifCSPhighO2_02_FD_106232 | JGI IMG/M metagenome (GOLD analysis project Ga0155264, IMG submission 106232) | Omnitrophica bacterium RIFCSPHIGHO2_02_FULL_46_11
TTGATTCCGCCTGCTTTGCCGCGTCCCCCGGCATGAACTTGAGCCTTCACCACAAAAGGAGCGCTGCCGATGGAGCGAATGGCCTCTAAAGAAATTGCATTTTGACTAAAAACTTTCCCCAAAGGAACGTTTAGACCAAAACGGCGGAAAATGTCCTTCGCTTGGTATTCATGAATATTCATCCCGTTAGAACTCCAAATAACGATGGTTTTAATAATAACGGTTGTTGCCCAGTCTCAACTGCTTGCATTTGAAATAACTCCGTTAAGTTCAGAGTTCTAACGGGATCATAGAAGATGAAAAAACTCAGGCATTACTTGCGGGCATCAAGAGGTAAATACCGTTGATTTTGGGCACCGGTATACAAAACTTCAGGCCGAATCAGCCGATTGTCTTTCTGCTGCTCCAAAATATGAGCAACCCAACCGGCAACACGGCTTACAGAAAAAATAGTGGGAAAAAGGTCGATCGGTATGCCAACAGCATAAAGCACCGAGGCGGAATAAAAATCCACATTGGGAGGAATGGGTTTTTCACGCTCGACCACTGCTTCGATGGCCTCAGAAATTTTGCTCCATTTTTCAAACTTTGTACCGCGGCAAATCTGCCTCGAAATTTCCCTAAAAATCAGCGCTCGAGGATCCTGATTTTTGTAAATCCGATGCCCAAATCCCATGATTTTCTTTTTCTGGCTTAAAAGATTTTTCACATAAGCTTCGGCTTTTGATTCTTCGCCGATGGCGATCAACATCTCCATCACACGCTGATTGGCCGAGCCATGCAGATCTCCTTTTAAAGTGCCGATGGCGGAAACCACGCCGGAATAAATATCCGAAAGCGTCGAAACCGTAACGCGCGCCGCAAAAGTTGAAGCATTGTAGCCATGATCAGCAAGCAAAATTAAGTACTGGTCAAGTGCTTTTGCGAATTTAGGATCGGGTGATTTTTCGCTTAGAAGATACAAAAAATTGGAAGCATGCGATAAATCTTTTTTGGGTACAAGGGGCGCTTTGCCGTTGCGAATTCGATCAAAAGCCGCAACAAGGGTAGGAAGTTTGGCCAAAATACGAGTGCCTTTACGCAAATTAGCCTCGCGGGAATTATCTTCCGCTTCCGGATCATAAAGCGCAAGGCAGGAAACGGCGCTTCGGAGCATCGCCATGGGATGGCATTTTTTAGGAACCGCGGAAAGAAATGAAAGAAGTTCGCCTGAAAGCGCACGATTGGCGGTGAGCTCATTTGAAAAACTGCTTAATTCACTACGATTCGGGAGTTTCCCGAACCAAAAAAGATAAGTAACTTCTTCAAAGGTGGAATTTCCGGCGATAAAATCGCCGATGGGAATCCCTTCATAAAAGAGCCTGCCTCCCTCGCCATCGACGAGGCTGAGCGTTGTTTCTCCGGCAACAACTCCCTCTAAACCTTTGGAATATCCTTTTTCTTTATCGGATTCCGTAATCGCCATACGTTTAATTTAAACTTACCCTTTTTGGAGACAGTTAGATAAAAGTGTATTATACCGACTTTTCTAAAAATCGCCAACAAAGTCTTTACGTCATTGCGAGCGTCCGCCCAGCAGAACGGCGGATCCGCCGTCACGAGTGGCGGAAAGCGAAGCAATCTCACATTCAGAGATTGCCGCGGCCAGCTATGCTGGCCTCGCAATGACTGGGAGCCTGAAGGTACATTCCATTTCGATGCGCCTCAGCCATTTGAGCATATTTTTTGGCCCATTCGATCGTTTCGCGTACTTCGCGCTTTGATAATCTCCGCACAAAACGTGCCGGGGCACCCAAATAAAGCGACTCGGACTTCACTTTTGTTCCTTCCGTCACAAGTGCGCCCGCACCAATTAAAGCACCGTCACCGATCCGTGACCCATTTAAAATAACAGCACCCATGCCGACCAAAACACCATCGCCAACGGTGCACGCATGCAAAATAACCCGATGCCCCACCACGCAATAATCACCGACAAAGCATCCGCGATCTGATTCAATATGCATCACAGAAAGATCCTGAATGTTCGAATATTTTCCGACAACAATTGGGCTCAGGTCTCCGCGTAGGACGGACCCTGGCCAAATATTGGCATAATCCTTTAACGTAACTTGCCCAATTACCGTAGCGCTTGGATGAATAAAAACGTTTTTTCCGATTTTTGGGCTGTACTGTTTCATTTTTTTAAGATGTTAAGAAGGTTTAACGTGATTTCACGGTTCGTTTCGAGAATGGAGGTTACAAGCGGAATTCCCTTGGGACAAACTTTGACGCAATTTTGGGCATTGCCACAATCTTCAATTCCTCCTTCCCCCATAAGCGCAAGCAAGCGGTTCTCTTTAAGCTTGGCCCCTATCGGATGGCTATTAAATAAGCGAACTTGGTTAATCGCTGCAGGGCCGATGAAGTCGGAACGATCATTAAATTGCGGGCATGCTTCCAAGCAACAGCCGCAGGTCATGCATTTGGAAAGGCCGTAACGCATTTCGGCCAATTCCGGTGAAATTTTTGGCCCCGGGCCTGATTCATTTTTGGATTCTGAGGCGACCCACGCTTTTGCCCGCTTAAAACCTTCAAAAATTGAGCGGCGATTGACAACCAAGTCCCGAACCACTGGAAATTTGGTCATCGGTTCAAGCGTGATTTGAGGACCTAGCCGATCGACAAGGGCGCTGCAGGCTTGCCGAACGCGGCCGTTAATCACCATCGTGCAAGAACCGCATACTTCTTCCAAACAGCTTTGCTCCCAACTGACGGGGGCCGTTTTGCGGCCATCAAATGTCTGGGGACGTTTCTGAATTTCTTGAAGGCAGGTAATCACATTCATATAAGGGCGGTGAGGAATATGAAATTCTTCCCAATAAGGACGTATATCGGGCCGTTCTTGCCGCTTAACTTTAAGTATGACTGTCTTTTGATCAGGCATGACTATTTACGCTTACTCGTTTTTCCGTCATTGCGAGGCAGTGTTTCAAATTGATGCCGAAGCAATCTATGATCTCAGATTGCTTCGCTTCGCTCGCAATGACGGACAAATATTAATACTTTCGCTCTCTCGGTTGTATTAATGAAGTATCGACCGATTCATAAGAAAGCTCTATTCCCTTCGGAGTCCATTTCGCAACGGTGGTTTTAAGCCATTCTTTGTCATTGCGATCCGGAAAATCCGGTTTGTAATGGGACCCCCGGCTTTCATTTCGAGCCAAAGCGCCCAGAGTGATCACTCGAGCTAAAACCAGCATATTCTCAAGTTCGCGCGTAAAAATCAAAGCTTGATTGACCCAATTGGCTGAGTCGTGCAAATTGATATCTTTTGACCGCTCTGTAAGCTCTATAAGTTTTTGATCTGTTTTCTTAAGATCGTTATTTTTTCGAATCACCGTGACATGATCCGTCATCCATTTCGCCATCTCTTCCCAAAGGAGATAAGGATTTTCTTTTCCCGCATAGCCGATTAATTTTCCATTCATTTCTCTTTGGCGCCTCAATTCATGATCAAAGAATTTAGAACTTACATCGCCTGAGCTGATCTGAAGCGATTTGGCATATCGCTCCGCGCGTTTGGCTGCGAGTTCTCCGCCGTAAATGCACGAAAGAAGGGAATTAGCGCCGAGCCGATTCGCGCCATGATATTGATACTCGCATTCCCCCGCCGCGAAAATTCCGGGCACATTCGTGGCGTGTTCGCTATCAATATACATACCACCCATGGTGTAATGAACCGACGGGAAAACGCGCATCGGAACTTTTGCGGGATCTTCGCCCACAAATTTCTCATAAATTTCAATGACGCCACCCAGTTTTGTTTGAAGCGCTTTTGGATCCAGGTGCGAAATGTCTAAATAAACGAGATCCTTGCCGTCAATTCCGAGTTTTAACTCGCGGCAAACTTTGAAAATCGCGCGGCTTGCGATATCACGCGGAACCAAATTTCCGTATTTGGGATACATTTCTTCAAGGAAATACCATGGTTTCCCGTCTTTGATCGTCCACACACGGCCGCCTTCACCCCGGATAGCCTCAGACATGAGCCGGTTTTTATCTTCGCCGGGAATGGTGGTAGGGTGAACTTGTATGAATTCTCCATTCGCATACCAAACGCCTTGCCTGAATACGCTGCCCGCGGCTGAACCTGTGCAAATTGTGGAGTTGGTGCTGCGGCCGTAAATCATGCCCACACCGCCGGTGCAGAGAATCACGGCATCGGCACGAAATGTTTTGAGTTCAAGTGAAACCAAATCAATGGCCACGATTCCGCGCGCGGTTTGGGTATCATCGAGAACAGCGGACAAAAATTCCCATCCCTCATAGCGTTTCACCAGGCCTTCGGTTTCGAAACGCCGGACTTGCTCATCTAACGCATACATCATCTGCTGGCCTGTCGTGGAACCCGCGAATGCGGTCCGGTGAAATTTGGTGCCGCCGAACCTGCGAAAATCAATAAGCCCCTCCGGCGTACGGTTAAAAGCAACTCCGAGCCGATCGAACAGGTAAACGATCTCGGGCGCTGCTTCACACATGCCTTTGACCATGGGTTGATTGGCGAGAAAATCGCCGCCATAAATTGTTTCTTCAAAATGAATTTGAGGAGAGTCGCCTTCGCCTTTGGTATTCACGGAAGCATTAATTCCGCCTTGGGCGCAAACGGAGTGAGAACGCCGGCACGGAACAATTGAAAAAATGTCCACGTGGTATCCCGCCTCAGCTAGTTTCATGGCCGTCATCAAACCCGCCAATCCCCCACCAACAACAATAAATTTATTTGAATTCATGCGACGAGACGAATCAGTAAAAAAGTGCCGACGATAAAAATCAAAAGACCAAGCGCGCTAAAAGCGATGCCGACTTTTCTCTGCGACTCGGCAGTAACGGTAATTCCCCAGCTGACGCAAAATCCCCAAACGCCATTCGCAAAATGAAAACAAACAGCTGCAAGGCCGATGACATAAAACCAAAACATAGCGGGGCTTGACATAATCTCCTGCATCCGCGCAAAGCTTATTTCCGTTCCATACATGACGTTGACAATGCGCGTGTGATAGACATGAGAACCAATGTAAATGAGCGCAATAATCCCCGTAATTCGCTGAAGCGTATATAAAAAATTCTGGGTATAGGGGTAGGAAGAAAGGTTAGTTTTTCCGGAAAGCGTAACAAAAATCCCGTATCCGGCATGATATAAAATCGGGAGCGCAATAAATGTGACTTCAAGAAAAGCAACAAACGGAAGGCTTTGCAAAAAATGGATTTGGCGATTGTAGGCATTGGAACCGAACAAAATAAACGAATTAGAAAACATATGCTCCAGAAGGAAAAAACTGATGGGAAAAATGCCGGAAAGCGAGTGCAAACGCCTGAGAATAAATGAGGAGCTTATATTGTTCACAGACTTAATTTCGCGCATTGTTCGCGCACATGTTCTGCGGAACGTTTCAACGCGTTGAGTGATTCTTGGGAAAGTTTAAGTTCAATTACTTTTTTCACTCCTTCCCGACCGAGACTTACCGGAACGCCGCAATAAGTGTCCTGAATGCCATATTCTCCTTTTAACAACACACAGCACGGCAAAATCCGCCCCGTATCTTTTAAAATGGCCTCCGCCATCGCAACGGCAGATGAGGACGGGGCATAATAAGCGCTTCCTGTTTTAAGCAAATTCACAATTTCAATTCCGCCGTCCCGTGCTCTTTGATTCATCGCTTCGATTTTTTCCTTAGGAATTAACTCTGTAATGGGTTTGCCTTTTGCTTTTGAAAATTCAGGCGCCGGAACCATCAAATCGCCATGCCCGCCCAGTACCATCGCTTCAACTTCCTTGGGCGGAACTTTTAATTCAAGCGAAATAAAATAAGCGTAGCGCGCAGAATCCAAAACACCCGCCATGCCAATGACCCGTTTGGAATCAAAGCCGGATTTTTTCCAAGCCAGATAACTCATCACATCAAGCGGATTGGTGACGATAATCAAAATCGCTTTCGGGGAACGGGATGCAATCTCTTGTACAATACCGCCGACAATTTCAGCATTTTTTGCCTGTAAATCGTCGCGGCTCATGCCGGGCTTTCGCGCAAGGCCTGCCGTAATCACAACAAGGTCTGAATTTTTTGTTTCATCATAAGAATTGCTGCCGGTGATGGCGGTTGAAAATCCTTCGATCGGAGCCGACTCCATCATATCAAGCGCTTTACCCTGCGGCATTCCTTCAACCACATCAACCAAAACAACATTGGTTAATTCTTTTTCAAGAAGCCGCTGGGCCACGCCTGCTCCCACGAATCCGGCGCCAACAACCGTAACTTTAGGACAATTCATTAGATGATTCCCGTGTTTCGTGAAGCGAGAAGCTGTCATCCCCGCGAAAGCGGGGATCTCGCGAGCCGACCAAATCCTCATATAAATCTTCCCAATTAAGATTCAGTGCCTCGATTAACTCAATCTTCCACTGTCTGTTCCACTTCTTCATCTGCTTTTCCCGGAGAATCGCACTTTGAGGATCATTTGTTTCCTCATAATACACAAGCCTGTGAACCTTATACTTTTTCGTAAAACCATCGATTAAATCACTCTTGTGTTCGTATGCTCTTTTAATCAAATCGTGGGTCATACCGACGTACAATGTCCCATTTTTTCGACTCGCTAGTATATAAACATAATACTGCTTCATTAAACCAACCCTTGGATTCCCGCTTACGCGGGAATGACACTACCTTGTCTTCACTAAACGCTCTACGCTCTACGCTCTACGCTATCTTTTAGTCTTTTACTAATTGCTTCGCCCATTTCACGGGTTCCGACGGCCGTTGGATCATTGCGATCGGCCTTCAAATCGTAAGTCACAAATTTACCTTCGGCGATCACGGCGGCAACTGCTTTCTCAAGCCGATCCGCCGCTTTCTCTTCACCGAAATAACGAAGCATCAGCATTCCGGAAAGTATCATCGCTGTCGGATTAACCTTATTTAAACCCTTATACTTAGGAGCGGAGCCATGCGTCGCTTCGAAAATAGCGCCTTGCTCACCGATATTGGCTCCGGGCGCAACGCCTAAGCCCCCGACCAAGCCGGCGCAAACATCTGAAATGATGTCGCCGTAAAGATTGGGGAGTACCAATACATCGTAAAGTTCCGGATGCTGAATTAACTGCATGCACATATTGTCCACAATCCGGTCTTCAAATTCGATATCCGTATACTTCTTGGCTACTTCGCGCGACACTTCCAAAAAAAGACCGTCGGTAAACTTCATAATATTGGCTTTATGAATGGCGGTGACTTTTTTACGGTTGTATTTGCGCGCATATTCAAAAGCGTAGCGGACAATTCTCTCCGTTCCGGTTACCGAAATCGGTTTAATGCTGATTCCGGAATCGGGGCGAATCTGTTTTTTGGAAAGCCGGCTGATGAGATCGATGACTTGCTTTGTCTCGACTTTTCCCTTCTCAAATTCAATTCCGGAGTAAAGGTCCTCCGTATTTTCACGAACGATGACCAGATCGATATTTTTGTAAAGGGACCGAACTCCCGGGTAAGACTTGCAGGGCCGCACACAGGCATACAGATCGAATTCTTTTCTCAAAGCGACATTGACGGAACGAAATCCGGAACCCACGGGTGTGGTAATGGGGGCTTTAATCGCAACTTTATTTTTTCGGATGGATTCTAGAACGCGGTTTGGAAGCGGCGTGCCTTCTTTGGCCATCACATCAAGACCTGCCTCTTGAATGTCCCAATCAAAAGCAACTCCTGTTGCTTCCAATACGGTTTTCGTTACGTCCGCAAGCTCGGGACCGCTGCCGTCGCCGCGAATTAAAGTTACTTTATGTGCCATTTATCCTTGTTTTTCCCTAAGGTTAATGAGGGTGGGGGCTTCTATTGCAATAGAAGTAATAAGCTGTTATCCTAACAAAGCTTAGGCCATTTTGCAAGATAACCTTCGAAGCGAAAGGACAGGAAAGAAAGTGAGAAAAATCAAACAAACTCTCGAAAAAGCGCTTTTGGAAGCCGGCGCTATTTTAAAACGCGCGATTGACCAGCCCATCTCTGTCCAATACAAAAGCCCTGTAAGTTTGGTTACAAAAATTGATAAAAAAGCAGAGCGGTTAATTATCAATATCATACACCGTAAATTCCCGAACCACTCCATCTTGGCTGAAGAATCCGCCCCGCAAGGTAAGTCCCATTGCAAATGGATTATTGACCCGGTCGACGGAACCACCAATTTCGCGCATCGGTTTCCTGCCGCATGCGTTTCAATCGCCTTCGAAGAAAATGGTATTGTCAAAGTCAGTGGCATTTGGAATCCATTTTTGGGGGAATGGTTTTGGGCGGAACGTGGAAAAGGCGCAAGTTTAAACAGCAAAAAAATCCGCGTTTCAAAAGCAAAAAGTTTAAAAAGATCGCTTCTCGTTACCGGATTTCCTTATGACCGGAGAAAGCGCGCACAATATTATCTCAATTTTATGAAAGCATTCATGATGAAAACTCAAGGGATACGAAGATTAGGCTCGGCGGCCCTGGATTTGTGTTATGTGGCCTGCGGGCGTTTCGACGGCTACTGGGAATTTAAGTTGAACGCTTGGGATCAAGCTGCCGGAGCTTTAATAGCCCAAGAGGCAGGAGCCGAATTAAGTGATTTCCATGGTAAGCCGATGAGTATTTATGGAAAACAAACGCTCGCTACCAATGGAAAAATACACCAGGAAATGCTTGCAGTAATTAAAAAATTCCTCTGACGGTAAGCGTCATTGCGAGGACTGCCGCCGAAGGCGGCGGGACGAAGCAATCTATGAACCTGAGATTGCTTCGCTACGCTCGCAATGACGGTGATAATCACATGAAAAAATCTAAAGCAGCCAAGCCAAAAGTGCGCGGAGTATGGCGCATCAATCCGAAAACGCGCGTTGAAAAAAGCAAAAAAACTTACTCTCGAAGCCAAGGAAAACAAAAAATTAAAGAGGCAGATGAAAAAATAGACTGGTTCAGCGAAAGATAAATGAAGCCATTAATCGAAGAGCCTCTTTTTATTATTTTAATTTTGTTGGCTGTCGTCATGGGTGCGCACTTATGGGCCAAGTGGTTTAAGCATTCCAAACTCATGCGTATTTTGCCAACGCCCATTTGGTGTTATATTCCACCTTCCCTCTTAACAACGGCAGGAATTCTGCCTTATCAATCTCCTGTTTACGATTGGATTTCCCGTTACGTTCTGCCTGCTTCTTTGATTCTATTGCTCATGACAACACACATGGCAGGCCTTAAAAGGATCGGGCGAGTCGCTTTGGTAGCCATGCTGGGAGCAAGCGCAACAGTCATCCTCGGCGGCATCGCCATTTTTTTTCTATTTCGGAGTCAGCTAGGCCCTGAAAACTGGAAATTAATCGGAACGCTCACCGCAAGCTGGGTTGGCGGAACCGCCAATGAACTTGCGGTGAAAGAAGCGACCGGTCTTTCCGACTCTGCTTTTGGGCCGCTTTTCATTGCGGACATCACGATCGTTTATGTGTGGATGACCTTTTTAATGATGATTTCAGGAAACCAGAAAAAAATTGACCGCTTTTTCCATGCCAAGCACAGGCAAATGGAAGAGGTGCTTCATCCCGAAGAGCCGGAACATGCTCCGCGGCGTTCTAAAAAAACGCTAACTCAATCTTTGCTATTATGCGTTTTGATCGGATTTGGTGTTGGCAGCGTTGCAACTTGGGTGGGCGGAAAAATTCCTGAAATTGGAATCATCATTAATCGAAGCACGTGGATTGTCATGATGATAACAACAGTAGGGCTTGGGCTTGCTTTTACGCGCTACGGGCGGGAAGAAGAAGCAACGGCCACCCAAATGGGATATTTTCTGCTTTATTTTGTGCTCGCGTCAACGGGAGCAAAGGCACATTTGCTTGCCATTTTAAAAGCGCCTCTTCTTCTTGGTATCGGATTTATTTGGATGATGATCCATGGTTTGCTATTCTTAGGATTCGGAAAACTTTTTCGAATGCCCATCGCCATTCTTGCCACCGCTTCACAAGCTGCGTTGGGCGGAGTTGTCTCAGCGCCCATTGTCGCTTCTACATACGAAAAAGAATTAATATCCACTGCCCTTTTACTTGCCGTTTTTGGAAATGCCATCGGCAATTACGTGGGAATTGCCATGGCTCAATTTCTTCGTTTGTTTGCCTAATTGAATCAACTTAACGACGTGCGGATGTATTGAACGATTTGGGTGGTGGTATTGCCGGGGCCAAACATCTGTCCGATTCCAAGTTTCATGAGGCGTTTTTGATCGTCTTGAGGAATAATGCCGCCTCCGGTCAGAAGCACATCTCCTTTTCGATATTTTTTTAATCCGTTCCAAATTTTAGGAAGAATGGCCATATGAGCGCCCGAAAGAATGCTCACAGCCACAACATCCACATCTTCTTGAACGGCGCTTAAGACAATCGCGTTAATATTTTGACGGAGCCCCGTATAAATGACTTCCATTCCAGCGTCTCGAAGCGCGCGCGCGATCACCTTAACGCCGCGATCGTGGCCGTCAAGCCCCGCTTTGGCGAGTAAAACTCTGATTTTCGGTAGCCGCCTAGAACCGCCGTCATTGCGAGGCGATGTTCCAACTGATGCCGAAGCAATCTCTGAGATTGCGGAGCCTGTCCCGAGCCCGCGAGATTGCTTCGCCCCGCTTTGCGGGGCTCGCAATGACGGGCGAGGGATCTCCTTCGGCCTCCTCGCAGTGACGGAATAACGCTGTCTCTTAGAACGCC
>Ga0155264_118_pt1 | contig 10727 bp, 5 predicted proteins | sample RifCSPhighO2_02_FD_106232 | JGI IMG/M metagenome (GOLD analysis project Ga0155264, IMG submission 106232) | Omnitrophica bacterium RIFCSPHIGHO2_02_FULL_46_11
TACCAAAACGACAACGTCGGTAACATTGGCACCACGCGCGCGCATCGCGGTAAACGCTTCATGACCGGGCGTATCAAGAAAGGTCACATGACCCTTGCCGGGAATCTCTACGCCATAAGCACCGATATGCTGAGTAATTTTCCCCGCTTCTTTATCGGCAACGTTTGACTTTCGAATCGCATCAAGCAAGGAGGTTTTGCCGTGATCGACATGCCCCATCATGGTCACAACAGGAGGGCGCTGTTTTAATTGAGCCGCATCATCCTCAAAATTCTCGAGTACCCCTTTAGATTCGGCATCCTCAATTTTTTCGATTGGAATATTTAAGGCAAAACTGGCTTTACGAATAATTTCTTCATTCAATAGCTGATTGACATTTGCAAAAACACCGATTCCAATTAAGGCTTTAATCAATTCGGCGGGACGAATGCTCAGCTTCTCAGCCAAGCCCGCGACGGTAATTGGTATTTCAATTTTAATTGGAGCGCGCGCAGGTGGAGTCTGAGGCTGTGGAGAAACTCGTGTGGGTTCAGGTTTTTTCTCAATGACAGGTTGCGCTTTAGAAAATACAGGTTCCTGAGCGGGAGTTTCCTTGCCCTTTGGAGGAACAGTTGCTTGTGACGGCTTTATCTTTGCCTTCTCTTCCAATGCCGGCACGGCTTGAACTTCCTTTTTTGCCGTACGAGCAGCAGTTGATATTTTTCGAAGCTTTGGCTCCTGAACTTTCTCAGATAGTTTCGCTTTTGTTTCTGTTTTTGGCGCACTTGGCGCTATTTTTGGCTGGCGTTTCGCAGAAGATTTTTGCTTGGGGGAAGGGACTTCTGTTTTAGACAAGCTAGGTTTGTGCAAATCAGATTTTTTTAAAATGACGTCCACTACTTTAGAATCCAAAAGCTCCATGTGGCTTTTTGCTTTCACACCGTGCTTTTTAAGCTCGTCGATGAGTTCTTTGCTTGTTATTTTTAATTTTTTTGAAAGCTCATGAACGCGCATCTTACGCTTCTTTCTCGTCCTTCTGTTCCTGTTCCGCTTTTTCAGCGGCGGGGCTCTTGGAATCGCCGAGAATGGCTTGATGGGCCGCCTGAATTATTTTTTCGGCGGTTTTCAATCCAATGCCATCGATTTTTGAAAGTTGTTCCGGTGTTGATTTTAACAAGTCCTTCACACTGGTAACCCCGGCCGCCTTAAGAAGCGCCTCGGTCTTTTCGCCAATCCCTTTCAATGAACCGATCGGAATTTTTTGGCTTGTGCTTCGAATGTCCAGCGTCCAACCTACCAATTTAGACGCAAGACGGACATTTTGTCCCTTTTTCCCGATCGAAAGAGAAAGCTGATCCTCAGCCACAAAAATTTCGGCGGTTTTAGTCTCGCGATTCAAACGCACTTCGGCAAGCTCCGCCGGGCTTAACGCGCTTCGGATATAAAGTTCTGGATCTTCATTCCAGCGGACAATGTCGATCTTTTCGCCGCCAACTTCCCGCACGATATTTTTAACCCGTTGGCCGCGCATGCCAACGCAGGAACCGACACAATCTACTTTTGGGTCATGGGAAAGGACCGCAATTTTCGTGCGCGAGCCAACTTCCCGCGCCGCTGCCTTTATTTCTACGATATGATCATGAATTTCAGGAACTTCAAGTTCAAATAATTTTTTGACGAAATTCGCGTGCGCGCGGGAAACAATCACCTCAGGCCCGCGGTCGGTTTTTTTAACTTCTAAAACATAAACCTTGATCGTATCTCCCTGCCGATAGGCATCGTTGGGAGATTGCTCTCGGGCCGGTAAAATTCCCTCTGTTTTCCCGAGATCAATGATAATTCGCTTATGATCAATCCAATGAACGCTGCCGGTGGTAATATCGCCTTCTTTTTTGGTAAACTCATTATAAACCGATTCCCGCTCGGCTTCACGAATCTTTTGAATGATCACCTGTTTGGCTGTTTGGGCGGCAATCCGGCCGAAATCAGCATGGAACACTTCCTTTCCCTGCTCAAATAACTGAATATCCGCCGTAATAGGGTTAATCTGAACGTCAATTTCATCAGGATTGGTAAAGGTCTTGCGGCAAGCGGATAAAAGGGCCGCTCGGAGCGCCTCGAGGAGTATCTCCTTACGCACACCCTTTTCCTTTTCTATAAATTCTAAGGTAGTTAACAATTCCTGAGTCATGGTTTGCTCCTAAAACAAAAAAGCGGGCATCAACTTCAGCCCACTTCTATAACTATAAGGACTGCCTTTATTTAGGGAGAATTTTAACAAAATACAGCGCTTCTGTCAAGGCTTGAAAGTCGTTGAGGGAGAAAGGGATAGGAAAACCCTGTTAATCCGATTTTTTAAGGCTGGCGAGCTGGTTATGAACTTCCTTAATTGTTGCGCTTAATTCAGGTTGGGAGGGTACACTTTTGGAAAGCTGTATGAGAAGGCCGTCCATCTTATGAGAAACCGACTCGTATTCCTTTAATACATGAATGACCCGATTTAACTCGTCAGCTGTTTCCTTAAAAAAATCTTTGCGCCTCAAACGAACTTCGGGTGGAATTTCTCCGCTTCCCATTCTTTTTAATACCTGACGAAACCGGTACACCGGTCCGGCAATTCGATGAAGAAAAAATACGCCAAAAAAACCAGTCGCAATGACGGCAAGAAAAATAATCAGAATGGAAATGACAACCAATTGCGCATTGGCGTCAAAAATAATTCGTTCTAATGTGGTTCTGGAAATAGTGGTGGGGGCATTATCAGTTAAATTGCCGAGAGTAAGATTGATAACGATTCCAACGGCAAAAGCCGCCGTCATCATAATGCCGAGCATCACGAGCGTGAACTCGCGCTGCATCGGGCGGTTGATCAGTATATTTTGTACTGACCGTTTGTAGGCGGCTTTTCCTGAATCCATATAAGTTTGATATTATACCTTAGAATATCGGCTTCCAAATGGAAAAATTAAGTGAAATTCCATTTTTTTAATTAAGCAAGCGATACTGTAACAGCTTCCTGGCGAGTGCATAAACATCTTCGCGAGCGCCTTCTTTACGAATCCCAAGCGCCACTACCGAAACGATTACTTTTTGGCGCTCCACATGATAAATAATCCGGTATCGCTGGCCAACAGCACGTACAGATCGGTAACCAGTTAATTCTCCTAATAAAGGCTTTCCCTGTTTTTCTGGTTCTTTCTTAAGCGCTTCAATCCGATCCCGTATTTTCTCCTGAATACGGCGATCGGAAACCTTTCTCAACACTCTAAGAGCAGTGGGCTGAATAACTATTCTATAACTCACAGCCTCAAATCTTTCTTAGCTTTCTCCCACGAGACACCCTTCCCTTGACGGACATCTCTGATTCCGCGCCGGAGCATGCTCATGAGCTTTTCGTCACTCATGATTTCCATCGTCTCCATAAGGGACTCATAAAATCCCCATAGCATCACAGCAAGAACGGGTTTTCCACGGCGGGTCAAAGTGACGGCGCCAGGATTTTTAGCAAGGCGCTCCGGCAGCGAGGTTAACTCGTGACGCGCTTCTGTAATCGGAATGTCATTCAACATGTCAGCCTCCCTATCAATTGTCCCTATAAGCGTACATCTTAATGTACGGAAAGTCAAGTTTTCCCAATTAAAAGGAAACGAGAGGAGGCGAGAAGGAAGTATTGTTTGTTCCCTTTTTATAAATTACGCGGCGCGGGCTTGAGCTTCCTTAGCCAATTGGTCGGCCTCCCAACTCTTGGCTAATTCACTCAGGTAAGATCTAGCATCTACCATTGGAATACCGGGTACCACGGAGTCCGGACGAGTGACAATCACCAGCGGAATGCCTTTCTTAAGTAACTCGGCGCCGGCTTTCAAGAGCGGCACACCAAAGACAGGATTCAATGCCTCCGCCGGTATCACCAGCTGTTTTGAATTCTTATAATCAATACGAGGAAGTGCGATCGCCTCGACTGCCTCAGCCATGGTGCGCACAAGATGGGTTTGTTCTCTCAATTCAACGGGCAACTGACCATGCAAACCTTGAGCTTCAACAAGCTTCTCTTCCGGTACCACCAAATAGATCTGTCCTCCTTTAGGAAGAAGTTCAACTATTGTGTTTAGGCCAGCGATATCGGTATCCATCCATTTGCTGACAAGGACGGGTTTCGTTCGCATGTCCGTAATTGAAATAGCTCCAACTAATTCGTTAATTCCTTTTTGAATCTGTTGATCAAGCGCTGTCATTGCTTCAACATTTTTTGAAGCAATCAAGCGCCTTAATTCTATTTGTGCCAACTGCGCTTTTTGAACCACAAGGCCAGTAAGTGCTTGCTTTAAAGGCTGCTCTTTCTGCTCACGTAATTCCGAGCGGTCATTCAATTTCTCATTTTCTATCATGTATCTTAATTCTTCAGTGATAAGAGCAGCTCTATAAATCGTCGGACTTATTAGGCTATTATTGTCTGGTAATGCAATGGCTTGCATTAAACCTTTTCGCACCTGCCAGGCAAAATTACGATCAATCATGATCCGTAATTCATCGAAGGAATACTTCCCGGGAGCTTCTTCTGCGAGTTCTGGAATGAGGTCAGTGCGAAATAGATCTCGAGGAAAGACTGCTAATTCGCTCATCCGTCTTCCTTGAATCTTAGTTTTGAGATCGCCTACTCTAACATCATTTGAATCTTCAAGAGCAATCTTTATCGGAATAGAGACAATTATAGTTTTTAACTTATTATCAGCTTCTCGGATCAAATAACCTCGCGTAAAAGTACCTGGCTTGACTTGTAAACCTTCCGGCGGCGCAACAACCGAATCAACAATCGAACCTTTTGGTACGATAAATTTGCCTGCACTATTGACAACAGCCGCTTGTTCATTAATTAATGTGCCAGCAGCAAGAGCGCTATTGAAAACTACGGCTGCTTTGATTCGAACTCCGGGGTCAATCACACTATTCGAAATAACAGCTCCGTCTTCTACCTGATTACTGAAAATCGTCGGACTTATATAGCCGCGTTGATCTACCACCTTTCCTCTAACCATGTGCAGATCAAACATATCTTGTACATTTGAACTAGACAATAAATTTAAGATAAAATCATAATATTGATCTGGCCTGTTCGTATGCAAATACAAAGCTTCAGGCCCTTCCTCAACAAATTCCATTCCAAACCGTTGGTGAGCTTCGATGGCAATACTTTGTAACTGATTAAATAGTGCATCATCTATGGGTCCGACACGTTTTGCAAGACGTTGTTTATATTCCTCTACCAATTCCCCCGTTAAAAACGCTGGTTCGAATAAATGCTCTGCCCAATTGTAAAGCATATCGTCATCACGATAAGGCTTTCCCGAATGATCAAATCTTTCTTTGAGCATCTTCTTGATTTCATCAATACGCCCACGGAGCCAAACAAATGCTTCCCACCGAAATGCGTAATCCGCCTGACTTACGTTGACATACTGATGTGTAATAATTTGTCTTGCCATATATGAATCCCTAAGGTCTCTCTCTAATTTTTCGAATGCAAATTTAATCGGCTTCGCACCTTTTTTGAATGGATTATCGACTACAAACAAGCCCAATTCTCCGACTCTTTCATCCTTAGCGCTCATAACATGCCCCAAAACTTGAATTCCGCTAGTTCCAAGCTTAATGGCATTTTGCGGGGCTTTAACCCCATCGATTGACAGGGCAATAACACCCTCAAAGTTGGAGTCTAAATAGTAAAAACGTTGCCTTAGAACTTGTTCAAGAAAAGTCCGATTTCCCGGTAATGGAAGAAAACCTTTGCCAAAATCACTTGGCATACGAGTACCAAAACCGCTCATATTAATTACAACAATCCTTTTTCCGTGGAGGTCGGTCAAATGATAATTGGGCCCGATCGATTCTTTAAGCGCTTGGTCAACTGTATAAATAGTATCTGCAACGGTTCCTTGTGGTTCGGTCGGAACAATAACCAACTTCTTTTCAGGGTGATAAACCTTTCCCTTTAAATCTCCAAGAACTTCTTGAGCTTGATACAAAAATTTTGGGTTAACACTTACAACAATCATATCAAAGTCTTTCGATGGGTCTTTAAGCGCTGCCTCAAGCATTTTTTTCTGCTTGGCAATATTTTTTCGAATTGAATGTTTGGTTGAACGAAGTTCAGAACGGAATACGTCCGGCACCGCTGCCTCGAGACTTTGACGAATCTCTGTATTTTCAAGAAACAGCGGAACTTCCGAGAATCGCTCCGGTCGTTCATGGAATTCAGCCAGAACTTCATTTGTGGTTTTATAGTCTAGCGCTACGACTTCGGCGGTCTCGCCTGCGGTTGTTTGCGCAGCCAATTGTTCGATCTTTGTTTGAATGAGCGCTTCTTCAGCTTCAGTTAAAACATACGCATAGTGTGTTCGATTATCCCGGTTCAATAAGAACCGCTCTTCAACAGGACCCACGTGTTGTTCCAAGATTGCTTTCGCCCGTTCCTTCATCTTATCAAGAGTTGTCTCGGCTTCGCGTTGAATAACATATAAATAAACTGTAACTATCCCAGTCGATGGATTTGCATGGACATGCCATATAATGCGATGAGAATCGTTTTGATTAGGCAAAAGTTGTTCGGCGATTAGTTGTTGACGCACATCGTTCAGAGGAGTTTGTATATTTAAACTATCTTTAAGCGCAAAACGAAAGATGTATTGTTTGGTAAAATCACCGGTCATTCCTTCTTGACCAATAACGTGCAAGCGATTGGGATCAAGTTTGAGGCCGATTTCTTCTTCAGATTCTCTTAAGATTTCTTCAAGATAGTTCTTCCCCGCTTCCACATGCCCGCTTACAGAAACAGACCAAGCATCCGGATAAATATCTTTCTCAGGCCCTCGTTTCTGCATCAAAAGTTTTCCCTCACGATTGAATACAAATAAAATAACCGCTCGATGACGAGTTCCTGTAACATGGGCGTGCTCTCGAGTCACCCTCTGTCCTGTGACATGATCTTGTTCATCCACAATATCGAAATATTCCTCCGGCTCTGTCCGCAGTTCCGCGCGGACATTTCCTTGAAACGTCGAAAGGAGTTGTTGGTAAAGCGGAATAATGGAGGAAAGTTCAGGAATGTCGGCCGCTGTAATCTTCTTTTCCTGAAAACTTGCAATTCGTTTCATCAATCCCTTTTCCAGCGCTGCAAGTTGAGTTTCATCCGATGGTATTTCTGGAATATAAGCTGCATATTCATAAAGATGTGCTCCTATTTTCGCGAAAACCTTTCGTGCTGTTGCTGCGCCGCGCAATTCGTGGAAAGGAGCGTGCATAAAAATGATTTTCTCTGGACGAAAACCGCTTCTCTCAAGAAGTGCTAGGCTTTTTTCAGCATTTTCATCCATATTATGCGATTGGTCTTCAACAAGAATCGCGCCTTCTGGAACGCCAAGTGTGATAAGTTTTTCTTTATAAAGTACAGCTTCAGGCCTTATCATTTTCCCATCCAATGTTCCATAGTTTCCATCTTGGGCATCCTGAACTTCCTTTTTATAACGCCCGGAAACAAGAATTTTAGGGGCTCTTCCTTCATGATAAAGTCTTGCTGCCTCTTCGGGAACTTTCATGTCCGAACTTCCAAAGACCATGATGAGCTCTACTTTTTCTGGAAGCGGTTCGCGCTTCGCCATCAGACGAACCAACTCGGCAAGTAATCGTATCTTTAGTGATTGAGCTTTCGCGGGAAACTTTAATACACTGGAGGTAGGGGTTAACACAAACTCCTTTTCAACTTTTGCTCCACGCAGAAAATCATTGAAATGTTTTACCAATTGGAGTTTATCAACCGTAATAGTTCCGAACACTGTGTCTTTATTTTCACTCACAACTTTAATCCATTCTGTTCGCTCTTCCTCATCGAGAGGTTTGAGGACCGCAGCTACAGATAGGTGGACAACGGGTAAAGCCTCTTGACCTGTAAATTTCCTTCTAAACTTTAAAACTTCATTATGAGTGTCATAGCCAAATATATTTACTCTTCCACCCACGAAATTAATGAAAGCACCTTTCAATTCAATTGCGACGGGCTTCGTTGTACCCGCCACTTCCTCAATCTTTTGCATTGCATTGGACCCGGCATCTTTAATCATGTTTGCGCGAAGCCAAGTAATGTGGGTAGCAAATGGGCTTTCAGGATAATCCAGATTAAAAACAACCTTCCCCCGTTGAGCTGCCTTGGTTTTTCTCAACGTAGAAACAAATGCCTCGGCTTTTTCTCGGAACACTTGTTCCTCGTTAACCGAAGGAACGGAAACGAGAGACCTGCTTGCAACGTCTGTGTCATTCAATATGGGTCGGCGCTGCGTCCGCTCCAAGCTCGCTTGGTCATATGGAAATGCAAGACCTTTTTTGAAATGCTCGGCATAAAACTCGCGACGATCTTTGCCGTCTAATTGACCACGAATTTCGGAGCGCTGTTGTTGCATCTTGTTTGTCTTGCCAACTTTTTTAAGAACTCGAACAGGACCATAGCCGAACAAGATGCCTTTTTGCTCTACTGCCTGAACATCCTGATTCTTAAATATTTCTTCAAAAGATTTGCGCGCGCTTTCACTAATGGACTCTGGAAAAGTCAAAATTGATCCTCCCCAAGCATGCGAACCTTTTCCACTAACAATAACAGCTGCGTTTTGTTCGAGAATATCAGTAATGCTCATATGAAGACCGCGGTAAGCCTTGTTCAACCCCCAGTCAGTCGCATCTTCGGTCCCGACTTCGGTCCCGACCTTTCCCAACTCGAAATGATAAACACTCTGCGTATGTTCAACTGCCCAATGCGAAACGTCAAAAGCTTTTTCCATGTAAATCTCAATGGGGTGGTGAATATCGTCAAAAAAGGCAGGTCGTGAATCGGTAACACTTTTCTGAGGTTCAAGAGCATCTCTGCTTATGAAATATAAGGTCCTTGGCGAGATGCGTTGATCGTCTGGGTGCCGCCAGTCAAATTCGACCTTCCGGACAGCAGGCTTGCCAAAATCCCGCTTTACGGCCGCACCCTGGTGCAATAGCTGAATGTGTACTTCCTTTACTCCCAAGGCAAACAGCTCTAGCAGAAGCGGAGCTAACAGCTCTCCTTTAAAAATGGTTAACGGCTTGGATCGGCCTAATCCAATACCAGCAAACCAGCCGCGAGTATATATTTTGTCTTTTAGCTGCTCAGTTGGAGAGGCCATCCCTAACGATTTACGTTTGTAATCGATATATTCATCCACTGATTGTTTCATTGTAACAGGTACTGTTTCAAGAGGCACGTCATATTGGGGGTCTGAATCATAGAGATAATAGAGCGTATGAAAGTCGAGGACATTTTCATCTACGAAATAGGCAAGCCTTGCATTCGTGGTAAGCCAAAACGATGTTGCGTCGACACCCGAACCAACGTACAGTCCATTTTTTAGTTTATTATCCAGATTGGCCATCTGCTTAATGCCAAGCAGATATTTCATTCTGTCTGGCGTTAATATCTTTTCCTTGAAAGCAGGTACCGCATCAACAATTTCTTTCAAAGCAGCGTCATCGATACGAAAAACTTGCTCTCGAAGCTCAGAGCGGCGGATGGCGAGTAAAACATTCGTGAAATAGTAACGGACAAGTTTATCCCTTAAATGACTAATCTGAGTTGTGTGTTCCGGTTCGGTATAGCGCCACGGATTTTCAAGGAATAATTCATATTCGTGGCGATAAAATATTTGGGCAATTCCTTCCAACACTCGATTGTAACGATCATAATTCGGATCTATCTGACCTTCTCCAAACATTGCTTTACGTTTGTCCCGCTCAAACGATATAGCAGTGCTGCCGGGCTTCTGCTTTTTATCCCGGGCAACCAAGCGTCTTTCAATTTCATAGGCCAAAGCACGGGCCAGTGGGTAATCTTCCGGCTGAGCATGCGGTTTTTCAAAAGAATCGAGCAAATTGTCCAAATCTACTACGAATTCGGGTGATTCGATTAAATTTGAATTGGCTTGGGCAGCAATCATTTGGGAAATTTTATTTCGTATGTTAACAACCAATTGGTTGTGATCGTCGGCTAAATCAATTTTACCTATTTCACCGGCAAGTACCTGATAAGCAAAAAATCTATCGGCTACATTTTTAACATTCAACTCAATCCAATAAGCGTTTCGAGCTACTAAAAATAATGAACCATTGTTGAGAGTCGAATTGTTGAGATAAAACGCAATGCTTTCCTGCATGTTTATGTAACGTGCAAATTGCGGATCAATTTCATCAGGCCCGAAACTAGCGTCTTTGGAACGCCTAAATTGGACGAATCCATTAGTCATATCAAGGCGACGGTCACTATCATGAGCCAGAGCCCGAATAAAACGAATTCGCGTAACAGAAGCATCCGCAACCTCTTTTAAAATATTTTCGGCAGCAAACCAGTTATCTTCGTCGCTTTTAACTAATCCGTAGCGCAGGTGTTGTTCGGCAATATCAGCAGCAAATTCCCTTACGATGTTGTTTAAATATTCTCCTTCAAAAATTCTCTTTACCGCATTGGCAGCTAAATGCCAATGGATTTGCGATCGACCATCAGGCCGGCCTTCAGCTTCCCAAAGACTCCGCGCTACCTGACTAATTAATTGTTGCTCATTGGCTAACGCATAATTTGCAAGAGGTTCACCTCTCTCGGTGAAAAAGTTATTTATATCAGAAAGGAACTGAGGAGATTCAATGAATTGAAAATTGGCTCGTGCAATCCGCGCATTTTCATCTGA
>Ga0155264_109_pt1 | contig 10295 bp, 8 predicted proteins | sample RifCSPhighO2_02_FD_106232 | JGI IMG/M metagenome (GOLD analysis project Ga0155264, IMG submission 106232) | Omnitrophica bacterium RIFCSPHIGHO2_02_FULL_46_11
AGCATTAAGTTTAATTCGATATCCCGAAGCCGGACCGATTTTAAAAACTATATCCGAAGCCGACCCAAATCTTAAAGTCAGAGAAGCAGCGCGGGCTACGCTGCAACAAAATAGTAACTAAATGAGCGATATAGCGAACAATCCGAAATCCGAAATCCCCAATCCGAAATCAGAAGTGTCCTCACCGGGCCGCCGCCAATTTCTTTCCTGGTTTGCTGTGGCTTGGATCAGTTTTGTCGCGGCGACGGGCGGCGCGCTTTCTTTGGTGCTTCGATTTATGTTTCCCAACGTTTTATTTGAACCCAAAAGTACGTTCCAAGCCGGTTTTCCGGATGATTATGAGGTGGGCGTAGTCGATGAACGGTGGAAAGATAAATATGGCACTTGGATTGTTCGTGTGGCGGAAGGAATTTATGCCCTTTCCACGATTTGCACTCATCTTGGCTGCACACCCAATTGGCTTGGCACAGAGCAAAAATTTAAATGCCCCTGCCATGGCAGCGGATTTTTTAAAACCGGAATTAATTTTGAAGGACCGGCACCTCGGCCGCTTGAGCGTTTTAAAATCGGATTGACGGACGACGGTCAAATTTTAATCGATAGAAGCAAAAAGTTTCAGCAGGAAAAAGGCGAGTGGAATAATCCGGATTCGTTTTTGACGTTATAAAAGATTTGAGGGGTTTACGATGATCAAGTTGCCGAAATTCAATTACGAAGAATTCAAGAAGTGGATGACCAAAGGACAAATTTGGAAATCCATGTTCCGGCATGGTTATACGACCGATGACCGCGACCGCGCTTTAACGGTTCTCACCAACGTGTTTTTTCATTTGCATCCCGTCAAAGTCCGTAAATCCGGCGCCCGGTTTGGTTTTACGTGGTGCGCGGGCGGGCTTTCCTTTTTTGTATTTCTAACGCTTGTCGTCAGCGGAATTCTTCTCATGTTTTATTACCGGCCGACGGTTGAATACGCTTATAACGACATCGTGGCTCTTCATGAACATATTCCTTTTGGAATTATGCGCGAACTTCATCGTTGGGGCGCTCATGCCATGATTATTACAGTTTGGCTTCATATGTTCCGCGTGTTTATGACGGGTTCTTACAAGCCGCCGCGGGAATTCAACTGGGTCATCGGCGTTATTCTTTTGGTTTTGACGATGCTTTTGAGTTTTACGGGGTATCTTCTTCCTTGGGATCAACTGGCGATTTGGGCCATTACGGTCGGCAGCAATATGGCGCGCGCGACACCTTTTCTTGGCCATGAAGGGCCCGGCGCATCTCTTCTTGCCATCGGGGACATTCAACTGGTTCACGCCGGAGATGATGCGCGTTTTGCGCTTTTGGGCGGCCGGTTTGTCGGCGCGGCAACTTTACTTCGTTTTTATATTTTACACTGTGTTGCGATTCCAGCCGCCGCGGTCATTTTAATGGCGGTTCATTTTTGGCGCATTCGAAAAGACGGCGGCATCAGCGGACCGCTTTGAGCGGGTGTCAGATATCGGGTATCAGAGAAATGGCTCCAGCCGTCATTGCGAGCCCCGCGAAGCGGGGCGAAGCAATCTAAGAGTATCGTAAGTGACAGAAGTTGATCGGCAAGGTTATGTATATCTGCTGACGAATAAGAATAACGCCGTCATTTATACCGGTGTAACTAGCGATTTAGCAAAGCGCCTTTACGAGCACAAACATAAGTTGGTTGATGGTTTTACAAAAAAATACAAAGTGAACAAGTTAGTTTATTACGAAATATTCGATCGTGTCGAAGACGCTATTGCGAGGGAGAAACAAATCAAGAGTGGTTCTCGGTCGAAGAAGATGACGTTAATTCAATCAACAAATCCAACTTTTAAGGATCTTTATGACGAACTGTGAGATTGCTTCGGGCGCTGCGCGCCCTCGCAATGACGGAATAAGGTTGATTCATGGCACATCTCATTAAAGAATTCATCAACTCAATCTCATCACCAGTGGCGCTATTTACCTTATCCACAGGCTTCCTCTTTTTATTCCTTTCATTTCCCAAATGGTTTACGTCAAACAAGGTGAGCGGCATTTTGGCCGCCTTGGGCGTTGGATTTTTCTTATTTGGCCTCACCAATGAACATTTTCGGACGATCGTCAGCACACCGGATAATGTTCCGATTGTCGGAATGCTTTTTGTGATGGCTTATTTTACTTGGTATGCCATGCGGAAGGCCGTTACGAATGACGAGCGGCTTGCTGAGGGCAAGCCTCCCATTGAAAAAGAAGAATCGGACCAAAAGGTGCTCGTTTTTCCATATCTTATTTTCATTGAATTTGTCGTCGCGCTTTTTTATTCCATCATGTTGGTGGTGTGGTCCATTGCTTTGAAAGCGCCTTTAGAAGATCCGGCCAATCCCACGATTTCACCCAATCCCTCCAAAGCGCCCTGGTATTTTTTGGGGCTTCAAGAGCTTCTTGTGTATTTTGATCCGTGGATTGCGGGTGTTTTGCTTCCCACCTTAATTATTCTGGGGCTTTGCGCGATTCCTTATTTGGATCGAAATCCGAAAGGTTCCGGTTATTATTCATTTCGCCAAAGGCGCGTGTGGGTTTCGGGGTTTTTATTTTGTTTTTGGATGCTTTGGATTGTGCTCATCATTTTCGGTACGTTTCTGCGCGGGCCGAACTGGAACTTTTTCGGGCCTTTTGAAGAATGGGACGTTCATAAAGTGGTTCCGCTTTTGAATGTCAATCTTTCCGAATTTATTTTTATCAAATGGCTAGGTCAGGGGCTCCCTAAGCAATGGTACATCCGGGAAGCGCCCGGATTTACGATTTTATCTGTTTACTTTTTAATACCCCCAGCGGCAGCGGCTGTTACTTTTTGCAAAAAAGCGTATCAAGAAATGGGGGTAGTTCGTTACGCGGTGGCCGCCTTTTTGATTTTGGTGGTGATTGCCGTTCCGATTAAAATGTATCTGAGATGGGCATTTAATTTAAAATACATCGTTGCCATCCCTGAATTTTTCTTCAATATTTAATGCCACTATCAAATTCGTCATTGCGAGGAGCGAAGCGACGAAGCAATCTAAGTTCTGAGATTGCTTCGACCTTATTTGGTACGCTGTCTCGCAATGACGGGATGCGCTTTTAATGCCACAGGATCCGAACAAACTTTACAGCGTTCATAAAACAACCATCTGGTTTGCCGTCGCCAGCGTGGTGCTCACTGTTTCTTTGGTGATGACGATAGGACAAGATTACGGACGCGAATGGAAACGGTGGCAGAAAAAATTCATCGAATTTGAACGCCATAAAGTTGAAAATGATTTGAAAAAAGCCGAGCAGGGTGTCGATCCTAAGCAGCTCGAAGCGCTTCGCGCGCAGCTCAAAGAAGCTCAGGCTAAGTTTGATCAAAACAAAGCGCAGTACGAAAAACTCCTCACCGAGAAATCCGCAATGGAAATTCAGCTCACTAAATCCAGTAGCCGCTACCAGGATTTCAAACAATTTTATGATTCGTACAAGTTTTTTTTAGAGGAAAATCGAGCGAAGAAAGAACAGCGCAAAACCAAGGAATACGAAGAGAAAATTACCAAGCTTGAACCCAAGCTCAATGAAGCGCAGCTTCATCAGGAAGCGGATGAGAAGAAAATGGATGACCTTGATGTTCAGATTCAAGGTTTTAAAGCCGAAGAAAAACGCATCTTAAAAGAAGTTAACAAAGTCTTACGCGATCGAAAGCAATTAGAAATCCGCCTTAAAAAACTTGAGCCTTCTGTAGGTCAAGAAATACTCAATGCGCCCATGCTTGATTTCGTAGCGCCTTCGCTTCAAGTTCAGCAGGTGGTTTTGGAAAATTTGCATGATGACTTCTATTTCGCAAAAGCTCAGAAAGTGGATCGTTGCACAACCTGCCATTTAGCGATCGACCGGAAAGGATTTGAAGAAGCGCCCCAGCCGTTTAAAACACATCCTAATTTGGATTTGTTTTTAAGTGCAAGCTCTCCTCACCCTCTTGAGAAAATCGGATGCACGGTTTGCCACGGCGGAAGCGGACAGTCGCTTTCATTTGTCCAAGCAGCTCATACTCCGAAGAATGAAGAGCAGGCGAAGGAATGGAAGAAAAAATATCATTGGCATGAGCTTGAAAAATGGGAAGCCAAAATGCTTCCGCTTCAGCACGCTCAGGCTTCTTGCGCGAAATGCCATCAAGGTACCATGGAAGTTCCCGAAGCGCCTCAATTGAATGAAGGGAGGCGTCTTGCACGCCAATATGGCTGTTTTGGCTGTCATGCAGTAAAAGGACTGTCCTCCGCCCAACAGGACGGCGGATCCGCCAGTCTGCTTGGCGGAGAAAATACTTGGAAGGCGGGGCCAAGCCTTCTGAATGTTCAAAGCAAAGTGGATCGGGAATGGATTGTGCGCTGGCTTCAAAATCCAAAAGCGTTTCGTCCTTCAACCACAATGCCTCAAATCTTTCATTTGGAAAACACCAATTCTCCTGAAGATCGCCTTAAATCAAATGTCGCGATCGAAGGAATCGCGACATATTTATTGAAACATTCAGATTCCGTCCCTCTTCCAAACGCTCCAAAAGAAGGCAACCCTGAAATTGGAAAACAATTGGTGAAAGATTTAGGCTGCTTAGGGTGTCATAACGTTGATGAAGCCAAAGTGAATGACCACGGCCCCGAACTTATTTATATGGGGAGCAAAGTCAGCCGCGAATGGCTATTGAGCTGGCTTAAAGACCCCAAGCATTATTCATCTGATACACGAATGCCGAATTTGCGTTTAAGCGATGAGGAGGCAGCCGATATCACGAGCTATCTTCTTCAAAGCCGGAATCAAAAATTTGACCAAACAGAACTTCCTCACATGGAAGAAAAAGATCTGGACGCCTTGGCCTTTGATTATATGGCGCGCAAGATGAGGCATGCCGAAGCGAAAGAACACTTGGCCGAGATGAATTTGGAACAGAAGTTTGAATTTGTCGGCCGTGAAGTGATTCTCCAGCAAGGCTGTTTCGGATGTCATGCCATCCACGGCTTCGAAGATGCCAAACCCGTCGGCACGGAACTTACCAAAGAGGGCCAAAAGGAAGTCGACAAGTTGTATTTTGGATTTGTGGATATTGAACGTACCCGCCAGGCCTGGTTTTTCCAGAAGCTGAAAAATCCTCGGATTTTTGACCGTGGTAAAATTGTAGGTTATCACGAAAAATTGCGCATGCCGCAATTCAGCTTTTCGGACGAACAAGCGAATGCACTTGTCACTTTTCTTTTAAGTCTGCGCGAAGAAGATATTCCGCTTGAACTGAAAGACCAAGTGGATTTAAAGGAAAAGGAAATTGAAGCAGGACGGTTTTTGGTAGCCAAGTTCAATTGCCAAGGTTGCCATACAGTGGATAAGGTTGAAGGGCGCATTCAATCACTTTTTGAAGACAAGGGGAATGCGCCGCCGATTTTAGACGGAGAAGGCGCCAAAGTTCAAGAAGTGTGGCTTTATCACTTTTTGCAAAAGCCGACTCCAATACGGCCCTGGCTTAAAATTAGAATGCCCACTTTCGGTTTTAATGAATCGGACACCAATACGATTGTGAAGTATTTCCATAATCTTTCGGCGCAGAAATTATCCTTTGCCCCCACAGAATCTCGGGCTACGTCTGAAACCATTAACACAGGCCGTGAACTTTTTGTTAAATTAAAATGTATTCAATGCCATCAACCGGGCGAAGCCAAGGCGCTTGGAGCCTCATTTTTGGCGCCTGATTTGACTTTGGCACGCGAACGTTTAAAACCAATTTGGATGGAGGAGTGGCTAAAAGATCCGCAGGTGCTTCAGCCGGGTACAATGATGCCCACATTTTTCCCGGAAGGGCAAACACCTTTTCCGAATGTTTTAGGCGGTGATACGCTCAAGCAAATTCAAGCCATTCGTGATTACCTGTTGTTATTAACTCCAGATGAAATAATAAAGACTAAGAATGCAGAAAAACCCAAGGAAGGAGCAGTACGATGAAAAGATTAATTACGTTGTCGTCATTGCGAGACAACGTACCAAATGAAGTCGAAGCAATCCCTGAATCTGTCATTCCCGCACGCTTTAAGCGGGAATCTAAGGTTTGGATCCCCGCTTTCGCGGGGATGACAGTCGCTACGCTCGCAATGACGGTTATTATGGTTGCGTTACTATTTTTACCAAAGCCTGCTTTTGCAGGTTCGATAACGGGAAAAGTTAATTTTACGGGAACGCCGCCGCAGATGGAACAAATCTCGATGAACGCCGATCCGGTTTGCGCAGGTCTTCATTCAGAGCCTGTTTATGCGGAAACCGTTATTGCCAATAGCAACGGAACTTTAAAAAATGTGTTTGTTTATGTCAAAGAAGGCCTTGAAGGGAAAACATTTCCGGCACCAACAACGCCGGTAACGATTGATCAGAAAGGGTGCCACTATACGCCGCATGTTTTTGGAATTCAGATAGGCCAGCCATTTGAAATTCTCAATAGCGACTCCACGCTTCACAATATTCATTCTATGGCGGAGAAGAACAAGCAATTTAATTTGGGGATGCCAATTCAAGGGATGAAACTCACAAAAAAATTTGATACGCCCGAGGTTATGGCGAAAATTAAATGCGATGTTCATCCTTGGATGAGCGCTTATATCGGTGTGTTGCCGCATCCTTATTTTGGAGTGACGGGGGATGACGGAACCTTTGAAATCAAAGACCTACCGGCCGGAGAGTATACGGTTGAAGCCTGGCATGAACAATATGGAACACAAACGCAAAAAGTAACGGTGGGCGAAGGGCCCGCAAGTGTCGAGTTCACATTTAATGGCTAAGCAAATTTCATTTATTGCTTTATATTTTTTCCTAAGCCTCGGACCTGCTTTTGGAGGTACGATTACCGGGAAAGCTTTGTTCGAAGGCACGCCGGGTGAGAATCCAAAAATCGACATGACTGCAGACCCGGTTTGCAAATCGCTGAATCCGGGAACGGTATTGGCTCAAAAAGTTGTTGTGAATTCAAACGGCTCACTCGCCAACGTTTTTGTTTACATTAAAGAAGGGCTTGGGAGCCAGACATTTGCTCCGCCGGCAATGCCCGCGGTATTAGATCAACAAGGGTGTGCTTATCATCCGCACGTTCAAGGTATGCAGGCCAATCAAAAATTACAGATTATCAATAGCGATGCCACGCTTCACAATGTGCATGCTTTTTCTAAAAATAGCCCAGAATTTAATTTGGGAATGCCCATGAAAGGCATGAAACTTGAGAAAACATTTTCCAATCCGGAAGTGATGGTGAAAATGAGATGCGATGTTCATCCTTGGATGACAGGCTACATCGGCGTTTTAAATCATCCTTTTTATGCGGTTACCAATGACCAAGGAGTTTTTGAAGTTAAAGATGTGCCACCCGGTGAGTATGTAGTTGAAGCATGGCATGAAACCTATGGCACCAAAACCCAAAATGTAACCGTCAGTGATGGTGAAGCAGCGGTTGATTTTAAATTTAGCGCCAAAGAAATCGTTGATGAGGCCAGCGGGCTTAAAATTAAAACTTCCGAAGCAAAACCCGTTGAACATTTTGACGATTCAGCTGCTTTAAATCGGCCTCGCAAAAAACAAATTTGGTGGCTACCGGAAAACATTTCTACATATGGTTCTGAAATCGATAAACTTTTTTATATTATTTTGTGGATTACCGGAGCCATTTTTGTGGGCGTTCAAGCCGCGTTGCTTTTTTTCCTCTTCCGCTACCGTGCTCAGGAAGGAGTTAAGGCGTTCTATGTACATGGCAATAACCGCCTAGAAGTTATTTGGACGGTAACGCCGGCAATTATTTTAGTTTTTTTAACAATCTGGAGCCAAAAAATTTGGTCTGAGGTAAAATCACAAATTCCGGCCGGGGCCATCCCCATTGAAATTCAAGCGGAACAATTTGCTTGGAATATTCGTTACCCCGGCCCGGATGGAAAGTTCGGGACGCAAGATGACGTTAAAACAATTAATCAGCTTCACATTCCGGTTGGCAAACCTGTGCGAGCGCGTTTAACTTCGATCGGGAAAGATGGTAAGCATCCTGTGATCCATAGTTTCTTTCTTCCCGAATTCCGATTGAAGCAAGATGCGGTACCGGGAATGGCGATTGACGTGTGGTTTGAAGCCACTCGAACAGGGCAGTATGAAATTGCCTGCGCTGAATTTTGCGGTTTGGGACATTATCGGATGCGCGGGTTTTTGGCCATTCATTCACCAGAAGGTTTTGAAGCTTGGTTGAAGGAGCAGGGACAGACATGAGCACAGAACAAGGACACCAGGAACACAAAGAATTAAGTTTTCTTCGCAAATATATTTTTTCTGTTGATCATAAAGTGATCGGGATTCAATTTTTGTTCACCACCATTTTCTTTTTCTTGGCGGGAGGAGCGCTCGCGTTGCTCTTAAGATGGCAGCTTGCGTATCCCGGGAAACCCATGCCGATACTGGGCCAGCTTTTTCCGGACAGCATGATGGTAGGGGGCGTGATGTTGCCTGAATTTTACGCTTCACTCTTCACGATGCATGCTTCCGTGATGATTTTTTTCGCGATCATTCCCATTTTGGTCGGGGCGTTTGGCAATTTCGTGGTTCCGCTTCAAATCGGCGCACCCGACATGGCATTCCCTCGCCTTAATATGATTTCTTATTGGTGCTTTTGGCCCGCCCCTTTTATTGCCTTAACCGGATTTTTTCTTCAAGGGGGCGCTGCCGCGAGCGGTTGGACAGCTTATCCGCCTTTGAGTGCGATTGAGCCTATAGGGCAAACATTTTGGATTATTTCGGTGATCATGGTAGGGACATCTTCCATTATGGGAGCGCTCAATTACTTAACCACGATTCTTAATATGCGCGCTCCGGGGATGACTTTATTTAGAATGCCCCTTACGACATGGGCTATTTTTATTACCTCGGTTCTTTCACTTCTCGCAACGCCGGTGCTGACTGCGGCCATGATCATGCTTTTGTTCGATCGGACGATGGGCACGCATTTCTTTTTATCAGAGGGAGGCGGACACGCCATTCTTTGGCAGCATCTTTTTTGGTTTTATTCGCACCCTGCCGTTTACATTATGATTTTACCGGGGATGGGAATTGTATCAGACGTGATTTCTACGTTTTCGCGCAAACCGCTTTTTGGTTATAGAATGATGGTATTTGCCATTGCGGCCATTGCATTTCTAGGATTTCTTGTTTGGGCGCATCATATGTTTCAAAGCGGCATGAATCCAGCGCTCGGGACAACCTTTATGCTCTCAACGATGTTGATCGCCGTTCCTTCGGCCATTAAAACATTCAATTGGCTGGGCACAATGTGGCGCGGATCCATTCATTTCACAACACCCATGCTGAACGCCATCGCTTTTGTCTCTATGTTTGTCATTGGTGGCTTAAGCGGCATTTTTATGGCCTCAACCGCCGTCGATATGTTTATCCATGATACCTATTTTATTGTCGGACACATTCATTATGTGCTTTTTGGCGGGAGTATGTTTGCCGCCTTTGCCGGAATTTATTATTGGTTTCCAAAAATGTTTGGGCGAAAACTTAATGAAATGCTCGGCAAAGTTCATTTTATTGGCACATTCGTTTTCTTTAATTGTACTTTTTTTCCGATGCATATTTTGGGGCTCGGCGGCCATATGCGGCGCATTTATGATCCGATGCAATATGCGCATCTTCAGCATTTGCAGCCGATCAATGTATTTATTACCATCAGCGCTTTTTTTCTGGGCCTTGCCCAACTTCCGTTTATTATTAATTTCGTGAAAAGTTTATTTTGGGGCGAGAAAGTGGACCGAAATCCTTGGCAATCCAATACGTTGGAATGGGCTGCTCCTTCTCCGCCTCCGCACGGCAATTTCGAAACGACACCAACCGTTTATCGAGAGCCTTATGAGTACAGTGTGCCGGGACGGGCTAAAGATTATTGGCCTCAAAATGAAAAATAATTCTTTCATTTGGCTTCATCGTTATGCTCAGCTGCTTACGGTCACAACATTTCTTTTAATTATTGCAGGAGGATTGGTGACAAGCACCAAGTCAGGATTATCGGTTCCCGATTGGCCGCTTTCCTACGGCAAATTAATGCCTCCAATGGTCGGCGGCATTCGTTACGAACACACCCATCGAATGATTGCCAGCTTGGTTGGGCTCATGACTTTGGCCCTCGCTTTGTGGCTTGGCGCCTCAGAACAAAGGCGTTGGGTGAGGTGGCTTGGCATTACGGCATTTGGCGCCGTGGTGATCCAGGGGATATTGGGCGGTCTGACCGT
>Ga0155264_153_pt3 | contig 9765 bp, 10 predicted proteins | sample RifCSPhighO2_02_FD_106232 | JGI IMG/M metagenome (GOLD analysis project Ga0155264, IMG submission 106232) | Omnitrophica bacterium RIFCSPHIGHO2_02_FULL_46_11
CGCGGCAAAAATGGCGGTTCAAGATGCGAATTTGGATCCGCGTTCAAATGGCCGCGAGCGGACCGGTGTCATGATTGGAACGGCGATGGCAGGTCATGGCTATATCATGAAACATTACGAAGAATTTCTCAAAACCGGCCCGTCACGTGTAAGCCCCTTCATTGCATTGGCCTCTTTTCCGGATGCCTGCGCCAGCCAGGTTTCGATTGAACTTGGAGTCACCGGCCCAAGTTTTTCCATTGCGACTGCTTGCTCATCGGCATCAGATGCGATCGGCTACGCATGGGAAGCCATTCGGAGTCATACGGTCGATTTCATTATTATGGGAGGAGCTGAAGCAGGGATTTATCCGGGAATCTTAGCCGCTTTTTGTGCGGCACGGGCACTGTCACAGCGCAATAATGAACCTGAGAAAGCCTGCCGACCGTTTAATTTAGACAGAGACGGATTTGTATTAGGCGAAGGTGCAGGAATGCTCGTTTTGGAAGAATATGAGCATGCTCTGAATAGGGGAGCCCATGTCTATGCTGAAATTTTAGGTCACGGGATGACTTGCGACGCGTATCACATGACCAGCCCTGACCCGGAAGGAAAAGAAGCAATTCGAGCCATGCAAATCGCGATGCGCAATGCCAACGTCGCGCTGGATGAAATTGATTATATTAATGCCCACGGAACTTCAACGCCTCTTAATGACAAAACCGAAACGATGATTATTAAAAAGGTATTCGGGAAACGCGCTTATCAGATTCCGATCAGCGCAACCAAATCAATGGTGGGACATTTAATCGGCGCGGCTGGGAGCGTGGAACTCATCGCCACGGTTTTGGCGATGGAGAATAGCATAATTCCCCCTACGATTAATTATGAAGTGCCGGATCCTGAATGTGATTTGGATTATGTTCCGAACAAAGCCCGCCCCGCAAACATTCGGACGGCGATGAAGAATTCCTTTGGTTTTGGCGGGAAAAATTCGATTTTGATCGTCAGAAAAGTTTAATCTTCCGTCACTGCAGACATTCTGGTTTCTTGAGCCGTTCCTCCGGGGCAAATTCCTCTTTTTGATTGCTTTACAAATTCCGCAAAATATTTGACCTCCGGCGTCGTAGCCATTTTTTCAATTTCCAAGATGGCGTGACCTCTATTGAGGCCTGAGGAATAGAGAAGTTTGTAGGCGCGCTTAATTTCATTACGCGTTGGAGCGGGAATTTGAGAACGCCTTAAGCCGATCATATTGATGCCGCAGGCAATGGTGGTCCTGCCGGCAGAAATGGTGAAGGGAGGCGTATCCTGGTTGGCCGCAGAAAGTCCTCCGATGATGGCCAGTTTTCCGATGCGGCAGAATTGATGAATGACGACCATTCCCGAAATAAAAGCGCCGTCTTCTACGATGCAATAACCACCAAGCGTAGCCCCGTTTACCAGAATAGTTTGATTTCCGATTTGGCAATTGTGGCCGAGGTGAGCATAAGCCATTAGAAAGTTTTCATTCCCAAGCGTTGTTGCAGTTCCTTCTTTTGTCCCTCGATGGATGGTTGTAAATTCACGAATGGTGTTTTTGTTACCAATAATAGTTTTTGTAGGAGCTCCCTGATAAGATAAATCTTGAGGGGCATGGCCAATGACGGCATTCATATGAATTTGGTTTTCGTCACCAATTTCGGTTCCACTCGAAATGTAAGCACCTGGCCATATTTTATTGTTTGAGCCGATTCGAACCCCATCTTCAATGACAACATGAGGCCCAATTTCGTTGTCTTTGCCTAAGGCAACGTTTTTCCCGATAATTGCTGTAGGATGAATTGACATAAGAGAAGAATTGTAGCATAGCACCCTTGCTTTGTCTATTTCTAGGACAATTGACGCTCTCCTTATTCGCTGTTAAAATGACCCAGTATACATGTCCATGAACCCAGCGGATCAACTCAAAATCTTTAAAGAAGGTACTGTCGATTTAATTTCTGAAGAGGAACTTCTTAAGAAATTAGGCGAAAAGCGTTCTCTTAGGATTAAATATGGAGCCGATCCTTCTGCGCCCGGTCTTCATTTAGGCCACACAGTCCCTTTAAGAAAACTGAAACGCCTGCAGGATTTAGGCCACAAGATTGTTTTTATCATCGGAGATTTTACCGCCCGAGTCGGCGATCCTAGCGGCCAAACTGAAACACGCCGCGCGCTCAGTGAAAAGGAAGTCAAAGAGAATGCAAACACGTATGAAAAACAGGTGTTTCGCATTTTAGATGCCAAGAAAACAGAAGTCCGATACAACTCCGAATGGCTTGGTAAATTTCGCACGGAAGACTTTCTCAATCTTGCCGCTAAATATACCGTCGCTCGAATTCTTGAGCGTGACGATTTTGCCAAACGATACCGCGAAAGGCGCCCGATTACCATTTTGGAACTTCTCTATCCGTTGCTTCAAGGTTATGATTCACTCGCAGTGGAATCTGATGTTGAATTAGGCGGCACGGATCAAAAGTTTAATTTGTTGGTGGGCCGCGAATTTCAGCGGGAAGCAGGCAAAATCCCTCAAATCGTGATGACGCTTCCGATTATTCCCGGTACGGACGGTAAAATTAAAATGTCAAAGTCTTTGAATAACCACATCGCGCTTCAAGATGCTCCAAAAGAAATGTTCGGAAAAATCATGTCCTTACCCGATCCGCTGATGCCCATGTATTTTCAGTACACAAGTGGTATGGCTCATGATCAATATCACCCCCTTGTTACCGAATTGCTTCATTCGGATCCGCGGAAACTAAAAGTCGAGCTTGCGAAGGAAATCGTGACGCTTTATTACGGAAAAGAAGAAGCAAAAAAAGCCCAGGATGAATTTGACCGCATTTTTCGTGACAAAGGGCTTCCCGATGAAATACCAACACTGGCATTTTCGACGGGAAAAAAGGATCTTGTGTCACTCTTGGCAGAAGCAGGGCTTACTTCCAGCAAAAGTGAAGCCCGGAGATTGATTGAACAAGGCGGCGTTAAGATCAATCAGGAGAAAATTTCAGATCCTTTTTATGTCCTGGAAATTTCAAAAGATCCTGTGTTGATTCAATGCGGAAATCGAAAATTCGTTCGCATTAAAACCCGATGATTTCTGTTCAAAACGTATCTAAATCGTTCGGCCCCGTAAAAGCCATTCAAAATATTTCATTTCAAATAAAAAAAGGCGAAGTCGTTGGTTTTCTCGGCCCTAACGGGGCGGGCAAGACCACGATGATGCGGCTCATCACAGGCTTTTTTCCGCCGACTGAGGGAATGATTTTTGTTGATGGGCAGGATCTTTTCAAATCGACGCCTGAGCTTCGCAAAAAACTTGGTTACTTGGCAGAGCACAACCCGCTTTACCGGGACGTGACCGCACAGGAGTTTCTGAATTATGTGGCCGCCTTAAAAGGAATTTCCTTTAAGAACCGTAAAAAAGCGGTTTCAAGCGTTGTCGAACAATGCGGTCTTAGCATTGCTTTGAAACGGGTGGCCGGCAAACTGTCCAAAGGATTTCAGCAGCGGCTAGGCCTGGCGCAAGCTTTGTTAGGCGATCCAGAGCTTTTGATTTTGGATGAGCCAACCAATGGCCTCGATCCTCAACAGATCGCTGAGATTCGAAATTTAATTAAAACACTTGGTCAGAGCCGTACTATTTTACTTTCCACCCATATTTTGCCTGAGGTAAAAGCTACGTGTCAGAGAATTTTAATTTTGAATCAGGGCCGGCTTGTGGCGAGCGGAAGTTTGGAGCATTTGGAAGAAAACCTGCGCCGTTCCGAGGAGCTTGTGGTCACCATCCGCGGAATATGGCGAAACGGCGATCAATTTTTGCGCAATATTCCGGATGTTTTAGAAGTTGAGCTAAAAGAAGATCGGAATGGAGAACGCGATTACCAGATACGCCTCAGAAAAGGAAGCGAATTTCGCTCGCAAATTGCGCGTTCGATTATGGAAGCAGGTTTTGAATTGTTGGAATTTAAAACGTCAGAGTGGAGCCTTGAGGATATTTTTATGAAAGTTGTAACTCAAGAAGTAAAAGCAACTGCTGTTTCATCTGAAACAGTTTTTCATTCCGGAAGCGGAGATTAACGATGTCCAAAGTAATTGCCATTACTTTCCGCGAAATCAGGCTATGGCTTCATACTTTTTCGTTTTATTTTTTAATTGCCTTCTTTCTGGCTTTAACCGGCTATTTTTTTTGGTCGAGCCTTAGTTATTTCAGCCTCGTGTCGTTTCAAACGGCAACCACTCCTGCGGTGGAAGTAAAAGGGTTGAATTTGACGGAAGGGGTTTTGGGATTATTTCTGGCCAATCTGACGGTTTTGATGCTGCTCTTACTCCCCATTTTAACGATGCGCTCCTTTTCCGAAGAAAAAAAGTCGGGCACGCTCGAACTTCTTTTTAGTTACCCCATTTCTAATATTCAAATTGTTGCCGGAAAGTTTTTAGGGCTCCTGGGGATTCTTTTTCTATTGGTTTTACCGACGCTTTTATATTTCTTCTTAGCTCGATTTGTTCAGGCTCATTTTGAAGTCACCTCGCTTTTGACGGGATATATGGGGCTTTTGTTGGTCGGTGCAAGCTTTGCGGCTCTGGGTATGTTTGTTTCTGCTTTGACGGAACATCAAGCGGTTGGCGCGGGGATAAGTTTTGCGATTCTTCTTTTCTTTTGGGTGATCGGATGGGTTGCCGATTGGGTCAGCCCTGAATTGGGGCGTATCTTGCGGGAGTTTTCTTTGGTAGAACATTTTCGGGATATGACCCACGGTGTCATTGATACCAAAGACATTGTTTTTTTTGTATTGTTTATTTCCTTTTTTCTTTTTGCCACCCTTTGCACTTTGGAAATTAGAAACTGGAAGCGGTAGAAATCCATGAAACCTAGGAATTTAGTTTCAAGCGTTCATCTGGCAGCCTTGCTTTCTTTTGCTTTTTTGATTGCACTGTTCAGTTATTTGATTTTCAGGACCTATCACTTCAGATTCGATTTGAGCGAAGGGAAAGTTTATGGGCTTGCTCCGCAAACGATTCAAGTCCTTCAAGCTTTAAAGAGCGAGCCCATCGACGTTTATGCCTTTTTTCAGGAAGATTCGGCCTTCAAGGAGCCGTTAGAGAATTTGCTTAAAGAGTATGCCTATCGCCACCCTAAGTTTCATTATGCGTTTTACGACCCGGACCGCATGCCTGGCAAGGTCAAGCAATATCAAATCGATGCTTATGAAACCATTGTCATTGAGGCAAAAGGGAAACGCGAGAAAACGAAACAACCCACCGAAGAAGCAATCACAAATGCCTTGGCCAAACTATTTCGACAGGAAAGTAAAACAATCAATTTTGCCAGCGGTTATGGAAATCCATCGATTCATGATGAAGAAACCAAAACGGCTTATGGTTTGTTTCATAAAAAGTTAGTTGAGGCTAATTATAAAGTTAATGAAATTACGATCCCTCGAGGCGGCATTCCTCCCCGAACAGACCTTTTAGTTTTTGGAGGTCCACGTGTTGATTTGCTTCCGGAAGAGTTAAAAAGCATTCGGGAATACCTTTCTAAAGATGGCAATGTCATGATTCTGATCGATCCCGTCGATTCAGGGCAGGGGAAGAATTTGGAGCAGTTTCTTCTTGAATATGGGGTTCAACTTGGCAGTGATGTTATTGTTGATAAACTGAGCAAACTTTTTGGAGCCGATTTCCTTATTCCTTTGGTCACAGAATACAAACCTCATGTGATTACTCAAGGGTTTCGTTTGGCTTCTTTTTTTCCGGTTGCACGTTCCGTGCGAAAAACAAAAAATGCACCTCCTGGATTTAAAATAAGCGAGATCGCTTGGACAGGCGCCGGCAGTTGGGCGGAAACAAATTTGAAGAATTTATCGGAGGGCAATGTTGAATTTGACGCACAAACGGATCAGCCCGGCCCGGTTCCAATGGTCGTGGCCGTTCAAAAGAACGGAACGAAGGGAGGGCGGATGATTGTGATTGGCGATAGCGATTTTGCGAATAATGCTTATCTGAATCTTTCCGGCAATAAAGATTTGGTTTTAAATTCCGTCGCGTGGCTCACCGGAGATGAATTTGCCGTTTCGATTCGCCCTCGTTCTCGAGAGGCCACCCCTCTTTACTTGAAAGAGACAGATCAACAATTTTTATTTTATGTGCCGGTACTGGGTTTTCCTTTTGTTTTTTTAGCGGCGGGTACCGGTGTCTTTTTTTGGAGGAGGCAGTTCCATTGAATTCGAGAAGAACAGCTCTTTTCCTCGTCGTTCTTATAGTGCTCGCCGGGTTTTATTATTGGAAGGTACACCGGCCGCAAGCAACAGAACGTATTTTTTCATTTTCGCAAGATTCTAAACAAGCCGGCGTTCTCGCCTTAAACCCAAAGGAAATTGTTAATCGTATCACCCTTCGAGATGCTTCTAAAGAGACTGAAATTTCATTCTTTAAACTCAACGATCAATCTTGGCGCATTACACATCCTGGGGATTATCCTGCCGAATCGTTAATCGTCAATGGATTTGTTACGCTCCTTAAATTAACGAAACGAGCTCGCTCTCTTTCCTTTGAGGGGTTGTCAGAAAAGGAATTTGGTTTTAAAACGCCACGCCTTATTATTTGCGTTTCAACAAATGAAAGAAAAAAAGAGCGCTGCCTTTTGATTGGTTCTGATGCGGCCATTGCCAACGGCGCTTACGCCAAATGGCGCGATGAGTCCAAATATTTCTTAGTGGACAGCAATTTTCTCTCCGCATTCGATAAAACACTTTATGCGGTCCGAAAAAAACAGATTTTTTCACTGCTGAATAAACCAATCACGAGCATTCGTTTTCAATCTTCGGATCGCGAATTTGAAATTAAACGCGAAGGAAAGCGCTGGATGTTAAGCAAACCTGTTCAGGCAGTTTTGGGGGATGAAGCGGCTAATCAATTGCTCAACCAATTGAACGGCCTTTATATCAAGGAATTTTTGGATCAAGAGCGGCCGGAAAATTCAAAGTTTGGTTTTAAATCTGCCCGCCGACAGATCAAGATCATTTTCGAAGATGGTTCCGATCGAGTACTGATTCAAGGGGCGGAGGCTCCCGGCCGCGATGCGTATTATGCTCAAATCAAGGACGAACAGAACGTTCTCTTAATTTCATTGGGCAAGCTTAATCAAGTAGAAAAAGCATTCCGCACGCTTGTTTCGTGATGCCACTTGACTCCGCATCAGTTAAAAAAATACCAAATTTAAGCTGCATATGTTAAATTATGGCTTCTGCGATTGAGGAACGTTTATGTTCTGTCCGGGAACGGATTTCGGGCGCTTGTAAGCGGGTTCACCGCGAGCCGAAAGATGTCGGATTCATCTTAGTCACCAAGCAGGTGGATCCTTTTCAGATCAGGGAAGCTTATCGGCTTGGGATTCGTGATTTCGGTGAAAATCGTGTGCAGGAATTTACCGATAAACAAGACCAACTGCCAAAAGATATTCAATGGCATTTTATTGGTTCGCTTCAGACCAACAAGGTGAAATTTTTGCTGGGGCAGGTAGCCTTGATCCATTCTTGCGATCGGCTTGATTTGGCAGAGGAGCTTGAAAAGCAGGCGGCCAAGCAGGGCCAAACGGTTAAACTATTGATTCAAGTAAATACTTCCGGTGAGAAAACAAAACAGGGGTTCAATCTTCTTGGCATCAAAGAGAATATTTCTAAAATCGTGGGATTGAAGCGCTTAAACATACGTGGTTTAATGACCATCGGTCCTAATACGCAGGATCAAAATAAAATTCGTTCTGCTTTTAGGTCTTTGCGTACTTTACGGGATCAGTTGCAGCAAGAGTTTCCAGCATGTGACTGGCGTTATCTTTCAATGGGCATGAGTGCTGATTTTGAATTGGCGATTGAAGAAGGGGCCAATTTGCTTCGACTTGGAACCGCTGTTTTTGGGGAACGGCCTTTGAAATGAAGCTCAAACAGAAAATAGGATTAATTGGTTGCGGTTCGATGGGGGGCGCCATTTTAAAGGGTCTCCTGTGCAATCGGATTGCACAAGCAAGCCAAATTTTTGTTTCGGATGCTATTGCAGCCAAAAAGAAAACATTTGCCAAGCGATTCCATGTTCGGACTGTTTCCAATAATGCAGATGTGGTCCGCCGTGCGCAAATCATTCTTCTTGCCGTGAAACCGCAGGATTTCGTTTCGGTTGCTCTTGGAATACGGGGGTTGTTGGGTTCCGGTCAAACGGTCGTTAGCATTTTAGCCGGGACTCCGATATCAAAATTGAAACGGTCATTAGGCCAACGAGCCGCCATTATTCGCGCCATGCCTAATTTGGGCGCCCAAGTGGGTGAGGCGATCACAGCCGTTACGGCTCAAAATCCAAAAGCGCTCAAATTGGCGGAAGCTATTTTCTCAGGCTGCGGGAAAGTGGTAAGGCTTCCTGAGAAATATTTTGATTTGGTTACGGCAATCAGCGGGAGCGGGCCAGCTTATTTTTTCTTGGTAATGGAATTGATGAGTTCGGTTGCTCAAAAAGGAGGCATTCCCCAAAAAACAGCGGAACTTTTAGCAGTTCAAACGGCTTTGGGCGCTGCTCAATTGGCTCAAGTGTCTTCGGAGTCTCCTCAAATGCTTCGTAAGATGGTGACTTCCAGAGGAGGAACGACCGAAGCGGCGTTTCATATTCTTGAGCAAAAAGGATTTTCTAAAATATTTCAAGCAGCCTTAAAACGCGCTGCGGATCGAGCTCGCGAACTGAGTCAAATGTAAGAAACCCCGTTAGAGGCAGTCTATGTACGGCTGCGTTGTACTAATGAGGGCAAACAAAAATGAACAAATATAGCAATCGGGAATCAACGCCTCTAACGGGGTAAGGAGGGAGTAACCATGTTTATCTTCGGTCAATTTTTTGCATCGCTTGCGGTTTTGTTTTCGATGCTGTTCAAAGTGGTATATTTTTTGCTGGTCATCCGGATCGTTGTTTCTTGGTTTCAAGTTGGTTCTTTTTCCGAACCGCTTACGATGATTTACAAAATTACCGACCCTATTTTAAAGCCACTTCAAAAATTGCCATTGCAAATTGGGGCCATCGATTTTTCGCCTGTGGTTGCCTTTATTTTGATCAGTTTTCTGGATCATTTTGTTGTCGGAGTTCTCCGTGAACTGGCGTATCGGTTTGGAGCCGTTGCTTAAGGAGGTTCCATAAACGTATGAGTTCTAAAGCCCCCCGTTCCAATTTATTTCAGCAGATTTCGAAATCAGCGCGCGCCATTTGGGAAAAAGCGGCGTTTCGGCCGGACATTGCCATTATTTTGGGGACAGGGCTTGGCAATTTGACGAAACGCCTGACCAAGCAAATTTCGATTTCGTATGAGTCGATTCCGAATTTTCCGGCCTCCACGGTTGTTTCTCATGCCGGCCGGCTTGTTTTTGGAGTTTTGGGCGGAAAGAAAGTGGCCGTGATGGACGGCCGTTTCCATTATTATGAAGGTTACAGTTTGGATCAGGTTACGTTTCCGGTGAGGGTGATGCGTAAATTAGGTGCTAAGATTTTGATCGTTTCCAACGCGGCAGGGGGCATGAATCTGGGCTACAAAAAAGGGGATATCGTTTTGATTGAGGATCATATCAACTTTATGGGAGTGAATCCTTTGATTGGACCTAATGATGAGCGGCTTGGGCTTCGGTTTCCGGATATGAGCGAGCCTTATTCTAAACGATTAATCTCGATTGCCGAAAAAGTAGCTCAGGAAAAGCGGATTTCCGTGAAGCGCGGAGTTTATATTGGTGTCAGCGG
>Ga0155264_114_pt3 | contig 9709 bp, 8 predicted proteins | sample RifCSPhighO2_02_FD_106232 | JGI IMG/M metagenome (GOLD analysis project Ga0155264, IMG submission 106232) | Omnitrophica bacterium RIFCSPHIGHO2_02_FULL_46_11
CTAATGTTTTGGTGGAGGATAAATTATTTGCGACGTTAGATCCTACAACTCGAATTTTAAGCACACCCGGCAAAAAAGATATCCTGCTGACGGATACCGTCGGTTTTCTGGCTAATTTACCCCATACTTTGGTCCAGGCGTTTTTGGCAACTTTGGAGGAAGTGACTGACGCTGACGTCCTCGTCCATGTGTTGGATATATCAAATCCATCGTGTCATTCGCAATATGAGTCGGTATGGAAGGTTTTGGAGGAGCTTAAGGCAGAAACGAAGCCATCCGTTTTAGCGCTTAATAAAATCGACTTACTTGACGAAGTACAAGTACAGCAAATATCGAGGAAATACTTGGGAGGCGTTCCTATTTCTGCGAAGTACAAACTGAATTTAGGCCGGCTGGTTGAGAAAATTCATGAATCAATTGAACGAAAGGAAGCGCAGTTAGAATATGAATCGACCCATAGCACTGCTCTCTGATTTTGGATTAAAAGACCATTATGTAGGTTCGATCAAGAGTGTCATTTTAAAAATCAACCCAAAAGCGATTATTTTTGATATTACTCATGAAGTCCGCCCTCAGAATATACGGGAAGCCGCTTTTCTTTTATATTCGGTCTCTCCGGTTTTACCCAAAGGCACCATTGTTGTGGCTGTTGTCGATCCGGGTGTGGGAAGTATGCGACAGGCGCTATGCATTAAAACAAATAAGGGTTTTTTCATCGGGCCGAACAACGGTATTTTCAGCATGGTGCTGAACAATGAAGATCATTTTGAGGCGCGCGTGCTTGCCAACGACCGCTATTTTCATCAACCGGTTAGTATGACGTTCCACGGACGCGATGTTTTTTCTCCCGCAGCCGCATGGCTCAGCAAAGGGGATATTTTCAAGTCACTTGGGCCGCAAACTCGGAAGGTTCATCATTTGCGCCTTCCGCAAGCAACGTATACCCAAGACCGCATTACCGGTGAAATTATTTACATCGATCGGTTTGGCAATGCGATGTCTAACATTTCTAAGCCAACGCTCGTGAAATTCGCCAAGTTGCACGGGACGCATATCACCGTGAAAGAAAAACATAAAGTTTCATTAAAACCCTTTTTCAGTGCCGGCGCACCCGGATCCTTAATTGCGGTTTGGAACAGTAATGATCTTTTAGAATTTGCGGTCAAAGATGATTCCGCTGAAAAGCGTCACGGAATTAAAATTGGAGATTCGGTAGTTCTTAGTTAGGCTCTCATGGCCAGGGCAAAACAAAAAAGAAGGCAAAAAAATAATTTTAAAGAATTAGCCCGGCGTTTGATTTATCGCGCGAGAATTTTCGAATTAAATGCCGTTCAAATGAAAGCACCCGATGGGCATAAATTTCAACATGAAGTGATCGTTCATCCGGGAGCTGCCGTCATTGTTCCAATTTTGACTCGGGAACGTTTTGTTCTAATTCGGCAATTTCGCACCGCAGTGGGTAAGCACATATGGGAGTTTCCTGCGGGCACTTTGGAGAATGGAGAAGCGCCTTTAGCATGCGCCAAACGGGAAATCGTTGAAGAAACCGGTTTTCGCGCTAAAAAGTGGCGCAAGCTAGTTTCCTTTTTCCCTGCCCCCGGAATTTCAACGGAATTTATGCATATCTTTTTAGCGTCTGATTTGACACCAGCGCGGATGTCACTGGACCAGGATGAGTTTATTGAAAAAAAAGTTATTTCTTTCAGCCGTTTACAACAAATGATTTTTAATGGTATGATTGTAGATGCGAAAACAATGCTTGGATTTTTCTATTATTGTCAATACCGGAAAAGAAACAGGTAAAGGCTTTTTGTTTCAGTTGTTCCAAAAGGACGAGAGGTAGGGAATGGGAAAACATATTGTCGTAGTTGATGATGATGTTGATGCTGTGAATGTTGTCAAGCTCCGATTAGAAAGCAGTGGTTATCAAGTAACGACTACAATGGGCGAGCAAGCGCTTTCAGATCTCCGGAAGTGCAAGCCGGATTTAATTTTACTGGATGTCATGATGCCCGGCCTTGACGGTTTTGCCGTCATACGTGAATTGAAACGTGATCCGGATTTAACAAAAGTTCCAGTGATTGTTTTTTCCGGAAAGCCTAAAGAGATCATGGCCGAACTGTTCGGCCCCGAAGGAATTGCCGGTTATATTTCGAAGCCATACCAGCCGCAGGAGCTTTTAGACCAAGTCAAAAAGGCATTAGGTTCGTAATTCTCTCTTATCACTCATTCCGAGTTGATTTCCCATCTTGAACTCGATACAATACTTTAAAAATGGGCTAATTTTAGCCTAACTTAAATAAAGGAAGACACTTAGGTGAAAAGTAACTTTCCAAAGCGTTTAGAAGATTCAGCTCTTAAAAGGCAGAAAAACGAAATTTTATCTGCTCCAGTGACTGCCATTGATTTGGAAAAAGTGACAACCATTCAAGAGCTTGTTGAATCATTTCAAAATACTTCAATTCAGGCCCGAAATATTGGAAATGTCGCTCGGGTTTTTGAACGAATGCTTACCGATCCTGAACGGCCAACCATTTTACTTGGACTGGCAGGGCCTTTAATTGCTGCAGGTTTACGAAAAGTCATTCGAGATATGGTTGCGTATGGATTGGTTGATGCGATTGTGGCGACAGGAGCCATTTTGTACCAAGATTATTATCAGGCGGAAGGATTTAAGCATTATCGCGGTACGCCTGATGCTGATGATCGAAAGCTTCGAGATCTTTTGATTGATCGAATTTATGATACTTATGTTGACGAAGAGAAATTTAACTTTTTAGATGCGAAAATCGGCCGTTTTGCCGACCGTCTTCCAGCGGGAGAATATTCAAGCAGATCTTTTTTAACGGAGCTTTCCAAAGAAATTAAAGATTCAAACTCAATTTTAAAAGCTGCTTATCAGCGCGGTATTCCTGTTTTTTCACCTGCCTTGAATGATTCCAGCATTGGGATTGGATTGACGGAGCATTACCACCGCATGCGAATGGAACATAAACAGGGAGTGGTGATTAATTCGATTCGGGATAATTATGAATTAACGCAGATTGTGGTTCAATCCAAGCGAACCGCCGCCATTTATGTAGCTGGAGGCGTCCCAAAAAATTTCATCAACGACTCGATTGTCATGGCTTATATTTTTGGGCGGGATACCGGAGGCCATAAGTACGCCATACAAATGACCACGGATTCTCCGCATTGGGGCGGCCTAAGCGGAAGCACTCTTTCTGAAGCGACTTCTTGGGGCAAGGTGAATCGCGAGGCTTCGACCGCAATGGCATTTGTAGATCCTTCCGTATCGCTACCGCTTGTGGCTGCCTATGCTCTTCACAAGAAACTCTATCAAAATAGGTCCCGGATTCAGTTTGATTGGCAGGCCGATACGCTAAAAAAAATATCGTATTCTTCGCAGTCACGACCAAGCCGAGCAAAGGTTGGTCGCTTAAAAACGTTACAGAACGTTTGAAAGGATAAGAAATGAAGGCGATTGTTACGGGAGGCGCTGGATTTATTGGTTCTAATATTGCTTCAGCGCTCGAGGGAAAAAATGCCCGTGTAGTGATTGTTGATGATTTTTCTTCCGCCGATTTTAAAAATCTCCGCAATTTTAGAGGGGAAGTTATCACGCAGGATATCAATGAAGTAGTATGGGAGAAACTTGAAACGCCAGATGTTATTTTTCATCAGGCCGCGCTGACAGATACCACCGTTACGGATCAAAAGCGAATGATGTTTAACAACGTTGAAGGATTTCGTAAGGTCCTCCGTTTTGCACTCGAACGAAAAGTGAGGTTGGTCTACGCTTCTTCAGCCGGCGTTTACGGCAATGAAGCCCCGCCCCAAGTTGAAAACGGGCGTTTATCTCCTCTCAATATTTATGCCTACTCAAAATTTACAGGAGATCAGATTGCCGCTCGGGAATTTAAAAACAGCAAAAGTCTCATTATTGGCCTGCGATATTTTAACGTCTTTGGGATGGGTGAACAGCATAAAGGGACTGCTGCCAGTATGATTTACCGGCTTGCCGAGCAAATGCGATCCGGGAAGCAGCCGAGAATTTTTCATGATGGCGAGCAAACTCGGGATCATATTTATGTGCGGGACGTTGTCGAGGCAAATTTAAAGGCGTTGGAAACCAAAGAAAACGGGATCGTCAATATCGCAACCGGAAAAGCAACTTCTTTTAACCGCCTCATTGAGATTTTAAATGATGTGCTTGGAACCCATTTTGCTCCTGATTATTTTGACAATCCATATGACTTTTATCAAAAGAGCACACAAGCAGACACAACGCTTGCTCAGAAGCTTTTAGGTTTTAAAGCGCGTTACTCAATCGAAGAAGGCATCCATGAGTATTTGCCGATTTTGTATCAGCTCAAATCCCGCAAAGTTGCTTCAACTAAAGTTTAATCCATCCTTTTAAAACCACAAATTTAGATGTAGCTTGGACGAAAAACTTCAAAAGCTTGCCCCTTGCTACTGCCAACCAATTGCTGACGTGATGCCATCTTAATCCTTTAAGTGACTCAAAAAAACGGGTTGTTGTTTCCTTTTTTTCAAGTGGGACCAGCCATAAATAAGCTGTTGGAACCACAAAAAGGGTTAAGATGGTTGAGACAAGAAGGCCTCCAATGACGGCAATGGCCATCGGAATTCGCGTTTCAGCTCCTGGGCCCATTGCAAGCGCAGGCGGAATGGCCGCGGCAAGCGTGGCAACGGAAGTCATTACGACAGGGCGAAGACGAATAGGGCACGCTTCCTTCAGGGCTTCCAGCGGGCTCATTCCGCGCTGCCTCATTTGATTGGTAAATTCCACCAAAAGAATCGAATTTTTCTTTACAATGCCCAAAAGCAAAATAAGCCCGATGAGGCTGAAAATATTGAGCGATTGATTGCCAATTAAAAGCGCGATAAATGCTCCTGAAACGCTAAAAGGCAAAGCCAGCAAGACGGTAAAAGGATGGATAATGTGATTGAATTGAGAAGCGAGGATCATATACGCTACCAGAATTCCAACCCAGAGTGCAAACGTAAGGCTTTGAAACGATTCTTTGAAGGTTTGGCTTGTTCCGCTGAAAACGACACGATAACCATCGGGAAGTATCTTATCGCTTATTTCCCTCGCTTTTTCAATGGCCGTTGCTTGTGATTTTCCAGCTGACACATTTGCAAAAATTCCAATAGCGCGTTCACGATTTCGCCGGGTAATAGCAAGGAGGCTTGGGCTTTGCGCAATTTTAATGACATCGCCAAGTCGCACCATTTCACCACGGTTGTTCCACACATAGAGCTTCTGAATGTCTTCAGTCTGAGTTCTTTGTTCGTCAATACTTTGAACTCGGACATCGTAACGTTTTCCACCTTTCGTATACTTAGCGACCCGCACGCTTCCAATCATTGCATTGATCGTATTTGCAATAGATTCAACGCTGACTCCATATGCAAATGCTTTGTCACGATCTGGATAAATTTTTATTTCAGGCATTCCAACAAGATAATCGGTATCGACATCTTGAAAAAGATCGTTTTTCTTCATTTCAACCTGGATTTCTTCACTATATTTTGCAAGCTTTTCCCAATCGGGACCCCTGATGGTAAACTCAACCGGAAAACCGCGCTGAGCTGCAAAGCCTCTTGTGGAAAGATCTTGAATGGTGGCTTTAATGTCAGGAACTTGGTTGAATTCTTTTCGAAAATAAGACATCAGTTCTTGCTGGCTGAGACGATGTTTTTTCTTTGGATCGATCGGTCGTTCATGCGGTTGTTTGAGGCTGACAAAAAGCATTCCCGTATTGACTTCACCTCCGCCGAAGCCTCCCACAGCGCCGTAATATCTTTTCATCTCCGGCCGCGCCATTGCAATCGCCTCTATTTGCTTGAAACGCTCGCTGGTAAATTTTATAGACGATCCAACAGGAGTTTGAAGGCGTGTTAAGAACATGCTTTGGTCTTGTGCCGGCACAAATTCTTTTCGAATCAATGGCAGGGTGAACATGGAAATTATAAAAAATGCTAAAGACCCAATTAATACTTTTTTCTTATTGTGAAGCGCAACGATCAGCCATTTCCGGTACAGTTCTGTCATTTTGACAATTCCGCGTTCGAACGCTTTGCCAAAATGGGTTTTGCGCTCAGTTAATTCAAGAAATTGAGAACATCGCATGGGAGCCAGGGTGAGCGCTTCAAGCAGGGAAAGCCCAACTGCGGCTGAGATGGTAACGCCAAATTGAAAGAAAAATTTTCCGATGATTCCTTTCATAAATGCAACCGGCAGGAATACAGCGGTAATCGCTAAAGTGGCCGCAATGGCTGCAAAGGTTATTTCCTTCGATCCCTTGATCGCGGCTTCCACGCGTTCCTCACCATGCTCTCGGTGGCGGACAATATTTTCAAGTACCATAATGGCGTCATCGACTACGATTCCAATTGCAAGGGAAAGCCCGAGAAGTGTGAAAGTATTGAGTGTAAATCCTGCGAATTTCAGCACGATAAACGTTCCCAGGATCGAGGTAGGAATCGCAAGTAAAATATTGAGATTGGTGCTCCAGGAGCCAAAAAAAAGCCAGCAGACGAGGGAAGTAAGCAGAGCCGATAGTATAAGCGTGAAAATTAACTCCTTGACAGAATCTTCAATAAACTTACTGCTGTCGAAGTTGATTCCAATTTCGTATCCTTGAGGCATTTCGCGCTGCAATTCCTTAACGCGCTGCCGGATGCGCTTTGCAACTGCAACCGTATTCGCTCCACGCTGTTTTCGGATTCCAAGGCCGACAGCAGGCTTTCCCATGATGCGAGAAAGTCTTCTCAGATCAGAAAGTCCGTCCTCAATTTTAGCTACCTCTTTCAATTGAATGGGTTTATAAATGGGCCTACCACCTCGTTCTGAAATTGATATTTTCTCAAATTCCTCTACCGACCTCGCTTCCCCCATGGCTCTAACATTGGTTTCTTGTTTATTTGTCTCAAGCCGGCCGGCGGGAATTTCAGTGTGTTCTTTTTGAATTGCCGAAATAATATCCTCAACCGTTAGCTGGTAAGCTTCAAGTCTGTTAACGTCAAGCCAAACTCTCAAATTTCTTTCGCGAAATCCGCCGAGGATAATGTCTCCAACACCTGAAACTGTCTTAAATCGGTCTTTAACCTGATTGTCAACAAATTCCATAAGATCACGTAAAGGCCTCTCGTTTGTGCTTGCTACGCCGATCCACATAATGGGTTGATCTTCGGGGTTTGTTTTGGTGATTACAGGGGGATCAATTTCAGCTGGCAATCTACGTTGAGCTTCAGAGAGTTTGCTTTGAACTTCCTGCAAAGCTATGTCAATATCGCGTTCTAATTCAAATTCGATATTGATTTCTGTCCGTCCTTGCCGTGTGGACGAACTAATCTCTCGAAGACCCTGGACCCCCATCACTGCATCTTCAATGATATCGACCACATCAGTTTCCATTACTTCGGGAGCTGCTCCTTCCCATGTGACATTGATATTAAGGACAGGGAAGTCAACATCGGGCATTTGACCGACACCCATTCCTTTAAAGCTTAGGAGGCCAAAGATCATAAGCCCTAGCATCAGCATCCAGGCAAAGACCGGATTCTTAATCGAGATCTCAGATAAGTTCATGCACGCTTCCTGAGGCGATTCGCAGGCGCCAATAATTTTCTTTCATTTCGTAATACACTCGGTTTGCATCCCGGCGGGCTTGATACAAAAGTTCCAGCGCGTCAAGGACATCGAGATTATTAACCAGATTGTGGGTGTATTCGTCCTTTTGAAGACGATAATTTTCTTCAGCGGCAAATACAGATTCAGTCAATGCCTTAAATTGGTTTACTGAAGCGATCCAATTTTGATGAGATTCCTTTACTTCAAGATCCGCTTCTCGTTTTGTACGTTCGTACATGCGTTTCGCATTTTTAAAGTTACTGATTGCTTCCTTAATTTTCCCTAAATTTCCGCCTCCACGAAAAAGTGGGACATCAATTTTGAACAATACGTCCCAATTGATTTCAGATTGAGAACCATCCCGCCGGGTGTATCGATTATGCTCTAAAGAAATGACTGGCCACAGGCTGCTTTGCGCGACGATTAGGTTTTTCCGAGCGACATGCATGGCTTGCTTTGCCGCTCGAACATCTGACCGCGCTTCCAAATGGTCAAGGTAAAGCTTGATTTGATCATGCGGCAACTCTTTTAATTCCTGGTCGTCTAACTGCGAAGGATCAAAAGAGGTGGCAATTAAAAATTCAAGGATACTTTTAGCAATTTCAACGGCTCCGTTTAGTCTTGCAAATTCCGCATCTGTCGTCTTCATTTTGGCTTTAGCAGTTGCGACTTCACTTAAGCGGGAGCGGCCAATCTTTTCACGGTTATCCAAATCCGAAAAACGGTCTGTAAGGACTTTTTGCATTTGTTTGATAATTTCCAATTCATTTTTATACTGAAGAAATTGATAAAAGGCATGGGTCACATCGAGAAATAAAAGCTCTTTTGCGCGAAGCCATTCATATTTCTTTTGCTTTCGGTAACCCCCCGCACCCGTGAGCGCGCCAAGAGATTTAAATCCTTGGAATAAAGGTTGATTAACAACAAATTTAACTTCTCGGCGGTCCGCAGCACGGAGAGAGTTTTCAAAGGATGAGGAGGAACTTCCCGAACCACTCTTTTTAGCGGCTTCTTGTTTTAAATCAGTCATGATCAAATCAACATCGCCCAAGGCTTCGCTAGTAGCCAACAAGAAACCAGCCTCGGCTTTTTCAATTTCTTCTTTTTGAATTGCAACTGTTTCACTGTATTTCAGGGCTAGTTCGTAACAATTCCTAAGTGAAAGCGAAGGGGTCGGCGGGAGTTCCTTGATTGAGCCGGCTTCTTCTTTAGGGGGTGTTTTGGCAAGTGCCCAACACGGTGGGATGAGCAGTATTAGTCCAGAGAGCAGAAGGGCAGGATAAAAGAGAAACCTTCGTAATAAGTGTGTCATTGGTCTAATTTATTTATGAATATCTTTTTGTTGAATCGCTCAATGCTTTACTTACTGTTTGTGAAAGTGAGGCATAAAACTGATTGATGGTCTTTTGCTCACGGACGTTGAATTGCTCAAGCGTCTTCAGCAAAATTCGCAGCATATAAGCTTGAGTTTTTCGAACCAGTTTTTCACCCTTAGGCTCTAATTTAAGTAAGTAGATTCTACGATCTTTTGGATGAGGAGTCCGTTTGAGACACTTACTTTCTTCAAGTCGATCAACTAAGTTGGTGACTGCCGGTTTTGAGATGTGAAGGTATTTACTGAGATGAGTCATGGGAACCGGGCCTGCGACAACAAGTTGGCCAAGTAATGCATATTGCGGAAGAGTTAGATTGGCTTCATGAAGTATGATGGCGTATAGTTTTGAGAATTTTACTTGAACTTCACGAAAAGAAAGGGTCAAAAAATCTCGTTCGAGCATGGTTGCTCCATATGTTTAGTTTATTAATAGTTAATATATTTAACTATTTAATAGTCAAATCATATCTGAAATCCTAGTGGATGGCAAGTATATTGTAGGTAAAATATGTGTCAGGTTAGAGGAGCGGGAAATGAATATATCTTTTAAAAAGCGGGAGTAGATTGTATAATTTTGGCCATTGTTATCTTATTCTAAGCCCATGTAGCTTCCGCCACAAAGCGTGGCGAGACCCGCCCAGAACAACGCTTTATGGACGGACCTCGACGCG